>OGDF01001350.1_pt1 | contig 36678 bp, 30 predicted proteins | sample 1570141 | NCBI WGS metagenome assembly OGDF01 (sample SAMEA4370581, study PRJEB24528) | human gut metagenome
CCTGTGACCCTCTGCTTGTAAGGCAGATGCTCTCCCAGCTGAGCTAAACCCCCACGTTTTCTTCATTTTGTTTGTCGCTCTTGCCTGACGACTTGTATATTATATCACGGATTTTTTGGTTTGTCAAGCGTTTTTTGAAATTTTTTTGAGATTTTTTTCAATTTATTTTCAAATGGCGAAATATCGGCAAATTTCGACACAAAATTTTTGAAAAAAAGGTGCTTTTCGGGTCAAAACTGAATTTTTTCAAAAAATCTCAAAAAAATTTTCCCGAAAAATTTTTATCCGATGATATCCTTGCTGAAAAGTCTCATGATATCCATTTTCAGAGATTTGTTTTCTGCTTTGTTAAGTTCAGGGTCGGCTGCAAGGATCTCGTCCGCGCAGCTCTGAGCCTCTTTCATAAGTTCGGTACTGCCAGCAATATCCGCAATCTTCAGCGGAGGGAGACCGTGCTGAGCACTTCCGAAGAAGTCTCCGGGGCCGCGCATTTTGAGATCCTCCTCGGATATCTTGAATCCGTCCGCAGTTGACGACATTATCTTCATGCGTCTGACGCATTCCTCGCCCGTATTATCCGTAATAAGTATGCAGGTACTCTCAAATTCGCCTCTGCCGACACGTCCTCGCAACTGGTGCAGTTGCGACAAACCAAAGCGTTCAGCGTTCTCTATCACCATAACAGCGGCATTCGGAACGTCAACTCCCACCTCAACAACGGTAGTGCAGATAAGAGCCTGTATCTCGCCCTTGCGGAACTGTTCCATGACATTGTTTTTCTCAGCCGCGCGCATTTTTCCATGCAGGAGCGCAGTAGTATAGCCGTTGAGGTCGCCCTTTGCCGCATTTTCGGCATAGCTCTTGACTGCGAAAAGGTCGCTCTCGCTGTCCTCAATCATCGGGCACACCACATAAGCCTGTCTGCCCTCGTCAAGTCTTTGGCGCACGAAACCGAAGGCTCTGTGGCGCAGCTTTCCCGTAACCGCATAGGTGTGGATAGGTTTCCTTCCGTTCGGCAACTGAGCGATCACGGAAATATCGAGGTCGCCGTAGATCATAAGCGCGAGAGTACGCGGGATCGGTGTCGCGGACATGACAAGCTTGTGCGGAGATCTTCCCTTTTCAGCAAGCGCCGCCCTCTGGTCAACGCCGAAACGGTGCTGCTCGTCTGTGATAACAAGACCGAGAGCCTTGTACTCAACGTCCTTTTGGATTATGGCGTGAGTGCCGACAATGACATTTACTTCGCCCGAAGCGATACTCTCACGCATTTCCGCCTTTTTCTTAGCGGTCATTGAACCGGTCAGCAGGCAGACTTTCAGACCGAAGGGTTCGAGAAAGCCGCTGAGCGTCTTGAAGTGCTGAGCCGCAAGAATTTCAGTCGGAGCCATAAGGGCGGACTGAGCGCCGTTTTTAGCCGCAAACCAGCACGCCGCCGCCGCAACGGCAGTCTTGCCGCTGCCGACATCGCCCTGCAAAAGTCGATTCATGGGAGTTTCGCGGCAGAGGTCGCCAACTATTTCGGATACCGCCTTCTTCTGATCGTCCGTCATTTCAAAAGGTAGTTCCTTCTCAAATTCTCCAACGTCTATATCCGCCGACATATGGTAGGAAGTTTCCCTGCGGCTGCGGCTCTTCATAAGCGACATACCGAGCCTTAATTTCAGAAGTTCATCAAACGCGAGCCGTCGCCTTGCATTTTCGGCAGCCTCCTCGCTTGGCGGAAAATGTATATCCTCAAGAGCCTGAGCAAGCGGGATAAGACTGTAATTCTTTCGTATTTCCGCAGGCAGAGTCTCGAACGGTGACTCTTTCATTATATTAAGTGCCTGCCGCATATTGGTTCTTACCATATTAACGGAAAGTCCCTGTGTAAGCCTGTAGATCGGCTGAATCAGCACTTTTTCGTCCGCCCTTATGTAAACGGGCGAGCTGATCTCGCGGCGCAGGAGATTTCCCGTGACCTTACCGTACATATAGTAAGTCTCATTCTCTTTCAGAGCCTGAAAGTAGTACACATTATTGTACACAACGATAAGTATATCGTCAATACCGTCCGTAGCAGCAGCCTTGCATATAACAAGACCGCCCCTTATCCTCTGCGGAGGCATTTTGCGGAATATCGTCAGTTTCAGCACGCTGTTCTCACCGAGCGGAGCCTGACACACGGGGACGTGTGCGCGAAAATCAAGATATGACCTCGGAACATGATAGATAAGCTCATAAGGTGAATTTATACCGAGCTTCCGATATTTCTCGCCCCGAGCGCTGCCCACGCCTTTCAGATATTCAATGTCGCCGAACAAATTGGAAGCCATTTTCTCCACCTCTGATACAAGAACCTGCCCACATAAAAGAAATGTGAACAGGGTCTGAGAATTTGTTGATATGCCTTGGGCATATTCGGATTTTTAAAAGTCGTCTCTGTCTGTTACGAGAACAATACTGCGCCCAGCACAGCCAGTACCGCCAGCCCTATGCCAACGCACAACAGCGTAATGCCTGCCACGCTTGTCCCGGATACCACATGGTCGATGTAAGCACACTTTGGGTCGTCCGGATCGTAGACCACAGGCAGTTTGCTGCCGAGCCGCCACGTCTCCCGTGCCATTTCCTCCATGTTACGCGAACCATTCCCTAACCGTGCGTGAAAGATGTCATTCTGCACGGCAATGCAGTTCTTTGAGTCGGTATCGTTCCGGAAAAGGTCGGTCGATTGGGAAACACTCGCCACGCCTTTATAGTGGAGTCGGGCAGTATAGCTTACGCCGTCCACATTAAACTCAGCCACCGGAGCAATGGACGGGCCACCGCTTTGCTTTGGCTGATAGTGATAGCGTATCACAGTTCCCTCTGTTCGTGCAGAACAACGCCGCCGAAGCTTTCGTATCCGCAGAAAAAATGGGACAGAGAGCAAAGCGATGAGGATACCTGCACCACCAATGGCAATGCAGGCGATGAGGTTTGGGGTGAGTGTCATGGTTCTGATCCGCCTTTCCGCGAAAGACACCAAAGGCGATTTCGCAAAGATGTATAAAGTAATATAACAGCAATGGAATTCAAAAGTTGCACTGCCGCATAAATGAAATGAGGGCGGAATACTCCGCCCCATGTTTTCAGCAATTATCTCTGCTCGCAAATGAGCTTGATAGCCGTTCTTTCCTCGCCGTCGATCTGGATATTGGCAAATGCGGGAACGCAGATAAGGTCAATACCAATGGGAGCAAGATATCCTCTTGCAATTGCTATAGCCTTTATTGCCTGATTAGCTGCACCTGCTCCGACTGCCTGAACCTCTACTGCCTTCTGCTCTCTGATAACACCGGCAATTGCGCCTGCAACGGAATTCGGGGATGAATGTGATGATACTTTTAAAATTTCCATGATAATAACCCTCCTGATAGTAAATTGGTACAATACGCCGATATACGGCATAGTATAATTGTATTATACATTATTGTGCGCTAGATTTCAAGTACTTATGAAAAAATTTGTACACTATCTTATAATTATACGCTCTATTTTGTGGGATTTTCCACTTTTTTCGTCAAATTCCACGACAACTCCGCACAAAAAGCACTTTTCATCAGCCTCATGGAACATGACAGGCATATGGAAACGGAAACGCTGAATGACAGGTCCTATCTCAACGCCGAGACACGAAAGCTCAGGGCCGGTCATTCCGAGATCGGTGATATAAGCAGTATGACCGCCAAGAACAGCCTCGTCCGCAGTCTGAACATGGGTATGCGTACCGAAAACGCCCGAAACTCTGCCCGTCAGATAATGTCCCATTGCCTTTTTCTCCGAGGTAGCCTCTGCGTGAAAGTCGAGAAAAATATTTGGCGTGTCTATACCGTCGAGTATCTCGTCGATTTTCGTAAACGGATTGTCAAGCTGATCCATGTAGACAGTGCCCATGAGATTCACGACCGCAACCGAATACGCTCCCATATCGAGAGTGCAGGCGCCCCTGCCGATACAGCCGCCCTCCGGATAGTTTGCCGGACGGATAATATAATCCTCCTCAAAGATATCAAGATCGTTTTTTCGGCGGAAAGCGTGGTTTCCCGTTGTGATGACATCAGCGCCCGCCCTGACGAGCTGCTGTGCGGACGCGCGGCTTATGCCGTTGCCCTGAGCCGAATTCTCGCCGTTTATGACGGTAATATCCACTCCGTAATGCTGTTTTATCATGCCAAGCTTTGCTGAAACAAAGTTGCAGCCCGCTTTGCCGACAACATCGCCTATGAAAAGTATTCTCTTCATTTTATCCTCTTTCTATGCCGAGAAGCCGTTCGGCGTTCTTATGGAATATCAGTTCTTTTTCCTCATTGCTGAGCGGAAGTCTGTTTATCATGGCGATCTCATTTGCAGGATCGTCCCAAGGGCAATCGCTGCCGAACAGTACCTTTTCCACGCCCTGCTGTCTTATGATCTTCAGCAGGATATCGTCCTCGATGTATCGTGCAACAACTCCCACGTCCATGTAGAGATTATCATATTTTCCTGCAATGTGGCGCAAAACATCGTCCCAGAGATTCATTCCGCCGAGATGTGCCGCAACAACGGTCATTTTTGGGAAAGTCTCGCAAACGTGCGCAAAACTCTGCGGAGTTGCCTTTATTTCGCCTTTGCCGAACGGATCCCAGCCGCCGTGAAATACCGCGATAAGACCAAGTTCCGAGATCTTCTCATAAATCGGGAACATACGCTCCTCATCAGGGCGAAAAAACTGATACTCTGAGTGAAACTTCACTCCGCACAGACCAAGCGCCTTTATTCTGCCGACTTCGGCAACTGCGTCCACGGAATCAGGGTGAACCGTTCCGCAGCAGTAAATACCGCCGCCCATTATTTCCGCAGCCCAGTTGTTGATAGTGGTCTGCTGAGTAGGTTTTGTCGCAACGGGCAAGATCATAGCCGAGTCAATGCCGCATTCGGACAGCTTTTCGCGCAGACCTCGGAAAGTTCCGTCCGTAGCAGGAGCAATACTGCTCGTGTCCGATAGTGCAGAGACCGCGCGTTCAGCGATGGAATCCGCAAAAGCGTGTGTGTGAAAATCAAAGTATCTCATTCCATTATATGCTCCATTGCCGTATAAAATATATTTTTAACGTGCTCATCGCAGAGCGCATAGAAAATCGTCTTGCCGTCCCTGCGTGTGCTCACGAGCCTTGCCTGCTTCAGAACGCGAAGCTGGTGAGAGATCGCCGACTGTGTCATGCCGAGACTGTCAGCAATATCGCGCACGCAAAGTTCGCCCTTGCAGAGCACAAAAATTATCCTGATCCTTGTGGAGTCTCCAAAGACTTTCAGAAGTTCCGCCGCATCAAAAAGCGCGTCCTCATCGGGAGCAAGTCTTGCTATCTTCTCAGCTATATCATTTTTAGGTTCATGTGAACCGCAATTGCAATTATGTTCTGCCATATTATACCTCCCACATCGCCGCTAACGCCCAAACCGCGAGCGCGGTCAGAATTATCCCCGAAACAAAGCCTGCCGCGGTAGTGGCGCAGGCGAACCTGTCGAATACGAATCTGCGGCTTCGGTCGATCCGCACGGTATAGATCCTGCCTGTTTTGTAAAGCTTGCTGCGGAACACTCCCTCCTCGGGGAAAATATTGGGGTACTCCTGTCCGTTTACCATATAATAAGCGACCCTGAACTTACCGTTCGGGCGCTTGTCTATCCTTGAAAACTTCGCCTCAGCTTTTTCGGAAAGCAGCAGTCTTACAAGTGAAACCGTGAAAAATGCGGCAACAAAAACGATTATCAGTCCGACAAGTGCAAGCGCCGCCGCGATCATCACTCCGGTACTGACTCCGAGGATAATGCACAGAACAACTATTACAAGTATTGCCGCAATAAACTCCATGCATTCACCCTCCCGCAACTATTACATTATAAATAAGATTATACTCCATTTTCGCCGACCTGTCAAGGCAGCCGGATCTGCGGTTTCTTTATTTACGCCGGAGCTATATAACTTTTAGCTGCTCAGAAGGTGCAAATTTCGTCCCATTACTGCATTGATACAGTTGACAGAGAGTTCAAAATGATATATAATGTGTTTATATTAATTGGTAAAATTCACTTTTCCGTACAAGGGTGGATTTCTTAACAGGAGGTAATTATGAAAAACAAGCATTTCTTCCGCCGTGTCATTTCACTTTCAGCAGCGGCGGCAATGGCAGCTTCTGCCGTCATCTCGGCAAACGCTTCCGCATCGTGGAATATGAAGCGTATCATAGGCGACCTTAACGGAGACTCGGCTGTCAATATCGCGGACTACCTGCTCCTCTCGAAACACGTTCTGAATGTTCAGTCACTCGGTCAGGATACTATGATAGACGTGTCCAACGGCAATTACACTATCGGGTCACTCTTTGACTCCGACAGTGCGGCTGAAATCGGCGATGCGCAGTATATAGACGCAGCCGATATGAATCAGGACGGCAGGGTAAATTCACTCGACCTCGTGCTTATGCGCAAGGCGCTCACCGACTATAGCACTGTCAGCGCCGTTTACGAGTGGGAAGAACCGCCCGTAACCACCGTTACAACAGTTCCGGCAGCAACTACTACCACAACTACCACAACGACCTCAAACCTCGACTTCATATCGCCGCCTATCTACGACCTCTACGGCTCAATGCCGTCACAGGGCGAGGCAAATGTTGCGATCTTCTATGTTGATTTCCCCGACTGCACTTTCGACTATGACCCATCAATAGAGGAGATCGAGGACGCAGTATTCGGCGAGGAGGACACTTCCGACAGCAACTTCCCGTTTGAGAGCATTTCCGCATTCTACAACCGTTCGTCAAAGGGTGCGCTGGAACTCAAGGGCAAGGCTTTCAAATACACGATGTCGCAGAATAAATCATACTACGAAAACGACGTGTACAAGGGAAAGATCGCCTCTGAGATCATCAAGGCTTTCGACAGTCAGATCGACTATAATGACTATGACGGAGACGGTGACAAGATAATTGATACCGTACTTATATGCGTGCCCAAAGCGGCAGGCGACACAGACTGGTGGCCGGCGGCTGGAACATACGGCGGAGACAGAGAGCAGTTTGACGGCTGTACAGTCGGTCATGTAATTGTCGGAAATGCGCAGATAATCAGCGAAACAGACCACTCAAACTTTGTCAGCACCTACCTCCACGAAATGGGACACTGCATGGGTATACCCGACTTCTATCTATACAATGAGACCGAGGACTGGCAGGGTATGCACGGCTCGGCAGGATACACTCTCATGGACGATGCTATCTGCGACTTTGCAGCAGTTTCAAAACTCATGCTCGGCTGGTATCATCAGGATCAGATAGAGGTTTACGACAGCTCAGAGGATTCGCAGTCATTCACGCTCAATGACGCGCAGTCCGAAAACGGAAACTGCGTCATTATCCCCTGCGGCGAACTTAAAGACAACTACTACTCGGAATTTTTCATAGTCGAGTACATGACCTCGGATAATAACAACAACAGCTATCTCAGACCGTGGCTCAACTACCTTAATTCGGACGGCAACGGAGTACGTATCACTCACGTTGAAGCCTCTGTAAGTGACAACGGCTGGTGGAAATACTTCACCTATCAGAGCGGAGAGGACACCAACACAAACTCGAACAAGGGCAAGCGTTTCGTGCGCATAATCGACGACGTTCAAAAAGATAATCTCTACCGAACAGGCGATGTTATCGACAACAGTATCGCAGGATTCAACTGGTATGACGAAAGCGGCAACCAGTCGATCGACCCCGGTATCAAAATCACAGTCGGAGACAAGAGCGACGGCACAAACTCTATCATAATCAATATTGAAAAGAAATAAGTGAATGCTCCGCAGTTGACCGCTGCGGAGCATTTGTATATTCTGCCGAAACAGCATGCAAATGTTTGTGCAACAAACCGAAATACTCCGTTATCAATTGCTTTTGCGGCTCTTATTTGGTATAATTTATTATATTGTCAATGATGATTCATAAATCCCGAAAGAAAGGCTTAACCATGGCAAATAATAAAAAAGAGACAAAAACCTTATTCAATTCATCGGAAAATTCAAACTTCATTCTTAACATGACCGAGGAGCAGTACTCCAAACTCGCTTCCATAGGGCTTACGGCAACCTGTTTTCTCGTATTCGTTTTCACAGCGATAGCCGAGATAATTTCAGCAGTATCAGGCAGCTCGTCCTATTCAATCGCTGCGGCAGGACTTTCAATTGCCGGAGTTTTCTGCATGATACTCGCTCTTATCGCCCTCATCAAGCATTACATCGGCAAAAACGTTCTTGTTCCCGTATGTGCTCTCGCCGTATTTCTCGCGTGGTCGGTAATTTCGCTTTTAAATTCCTATGACAAGTCCGTCTCACTCTACGGATTTTCACAGCGCGGCGAAGGAGTTCTCTCAACGCTGTTTTATCTTGGCTTCTTCATTACGGCAGCCTCGGTAAAGCGTGAAAAGGCTCTGCGCTCGCTCCTTGACGGAATCACCGCCGCCGGACTTCTCAACGCCGTATGGGGAATTTTGCAGATCTTCGTCCCAAAACTCGGACACTACAAATTCCTGTCTCTGAGCATAAGGGCAAATGCCGCTTCGGGACTCTCTCAGTCACCGGTATTCTTAGCGGTAACGCTGACTTTTTCAATGACAGCCGCACTCATCGGCGCAGTATGCTGCCAAAACAAAAAGCGCAGGATATTCTTCATTGTGACAGCGGCACTGTGCTCGTTCACAATGATGTTCACCTATTCGTTCATCGGCATATGCGGACTCATTCTCACGATCATCGCCGCATTGATCTCAGTCATCATGACAAAAGCTCCGAAAATCCGACTTCTCTCAGTGCTTGCTGTAATCATCCCCGCCATGCTGCCTGTACTTCTCGTGAACTGCGGCGCGATAGGCAACCTCAGCTCCTACAAGCTTTATGACGGCCGCATAGTCTGGTGGGCAGATTCCTACATGAGGATATCGGCAGGCTCGGACGTCAATACCGACACGATAAACCTTGACAGCGGACTTGACGTTTACCTCTACATGAACGACAAAACGGTAAAGCTGATGAAAAACTCTCCCCTTACAGGAACAGGTCCGGAGCAGCTTGCCTATCCGCAGATAACCACATTCAACGGACTTTCCCCCGAGTCGGACATTTCAGACGTTATCGTAACCAACAAAAACATATTTGACAAGTGCTACAACGAGTATCTCTACATAGCTGCAACACGCGGTATACCGTCACTTATAGCGCTTATCGCCGCAGTTGTCTCAATTCTCTTTATTGGCTTTAAAAAACTATGGCAGCAGCGCAGCGGCGTGGCTCTTGCTATTTTCCTCATTACTCTGAGTGGAGCGCTGATGTTCCTCATAAGCTGTAGCAGCATAGCGTTTGCCCCGATTTTCTGGGCAGCAGCAGGAGTTTCCTGCGCATCGTACACCGATACTCCCAAGAACTCAAAAACCGAATAACGCAAAAAAGGACTGCCAACGATACTCGGCAGTCCTTTTAACTTAAAAGAGCAGTCCCTTTCGGAACTGCTCTTTGCATTCGCTTTGATTATTCAGCCTGAGGAGCTCCAACAGGACAAACACCTGCACAAGCGCCGCACTCTACGCAAGCATCAGCGTCGATAACATATTTGCCGTCGCCCTCTGAAATAGCGTTTACAGGACACTCGGGCTCGCAAGCACCGCAGCTCAAGCACTCATCTGAAATTACATATGCCATAATAATATACCTCCGTTTTGTTTCGGGAACATTGTCCCTGTTGTCTGTATTATATCACAGTGCCCCGACAAAATCAAGGCAGTTTTGTTAGTTATCACTAAAAAGGCTGAGTTTCGGCAAATTCTAATGAAAAATATAAAACCATATTAAAATAATATGATTTTCACTTGAAAACATACTAAACCTATGTTATAATTATAGTAACAGAAAATTCAAATACGGTACAAAACTTTACGGAGGAATAATAATGAAAATTTCAACAAAAGGCAGATATGCTCTGCGAATGCTGTGCGACCTTGCACTTCATTATGAGGACGGATTTATTTCACTCAAGGACATTGCTGAAAGACAGTCTATCTCGAAAAAATATCTTGAACAGATCGTTCCGCTTATGAATAAGAGCGGACTTCTCAAAACAAACCGCGGAAACAAGGGCGGTTATATGCTCGCAAACAAGCCTGATGAAATCACTGTCGGAGATGTTCTCCGCGCAACGGAAGGCAGTCTTGCTCCCGTAGCCTGTCTCGAACCGCCTGTAAACGAATGCCCGCGTTCTGCCGAGTGCGCAACGCTCTACGTCTGGGAGGGTCTCTACAAGCACGTCACTGATTATCTTGACAGTATCACCATACAGGACATCATCAACCATGGCTCATCGCTCTACGGAAACGACTACTGCATATAAGAAACGCTTCACGCCAAAAAGCTCCGACTGCAAGTAAAATCGCAGTCGGAGCTTTATTATTATTTGGAGGTTATTGGAATTTTAAAGAAAAATTATTCAAACATGGGAGTTGAGAGATATCTCTCACCTGTATCGGGAAGAAGCGCAACGATAACCTTACCCTTGTTCTCGGGACGCTTAGCAAGCTGGATAGCTGCCCATACGGCTGCACCTGAAGAAATACCAACGAGTACGCCGTCATTTCTCGCAATACTTCTGCCTGTCTCAAAAGCGTCCTCATTCTCAACAGTAATGATCTCATCGTAGATCTTTGTGTTGAGAGTATCGGGAACGAATCCTGCGCCGATACCCTGGATCTTGTGAGGGCCTGCTGTACCCTTTGAAAGAACGGGTGAGCTCTTAGGCTCTACAGCAACTACCTTAACATTGGGATTCTGTGACTTGAGGTAAGCGCCTGTACCGCTGATAGTTCCGCCTGTACCTACACCTGCAACAAAAATATCTACCTTGCCGTCTGTATCGTTCCAGATCTCAACACCGGTCGTTCTCTCGTGAACAGCAGGATTTGCAGGATTTGAGAACTGAGAAGGAATAAAGCTGTTGGGGATATCCTTTGCAAGCTCCTCAGCCTTTGCAATAGCACCCTTCATGCCCTTTGCGCCCTCTGTAAGAACAAGCTCAGCACCGTAAGCCTTCATAAGATTTCTGCGCTCAACGCTCATGGTCTCAGGCATTGTGATAATAAGTCTGTATCCTCTTGAAGCTGCAACGGAAGCAAGACCGATACCTGTGTTTCCGCTTGTAGGCTCGATAATCACGCTGCCGGGTTTAAGAAGTCCCTTAGCCTCTGCATCATCAACCATAGCCTTTGCGATCCTGTCCTTAACGCTTCCTGCGGGGTTGAAGTATTCAAGCTTTGCGAGGAGCGTAGCCTCAAGACCGAATTTCTTTTCGAGGTTTGTGAGTTCAAGAAGGGGGGTATTTCCGATAAGGTCTGTGATCTTCTGATAAGTTTTCATGATAATTTCTCCTTTATATAAAAATGTTATTTATGTACTTGGTTATAAGCTTCAAGGGAATAAACAGATAATGCCTTAAAGCCGCGAATGGATCCCTGAGAGTGGTTATTGAGCTTCAACATCGTTTGCAGTTGATAGTAACCATCAGATTCACCCCGTTCTTCATTTTCTATATTTCCTATATGATTGGTATGAATATATTATATCACCACAATTATGATTTGTCAACCCCTTTTTCAGAATTTTTTATACTATGTATAATAAGGAAGTCATCGGCGATATATTGTGAACAAATTGTAAATATTTCGTGCTATCCTTGACTTTGCATTTCCAAAGATATATACTAAATTTAGCACTCATAGGTAGAGAGTGCTAAAAACTACTATAGCGATCCAATAAAATAATGCGCGTGGGGTCTGAATTGCCATATTTTGATGCAGTATTTTGTTGAATTGCCATAAAATGCTATGGAGATGATTATATGGAAACCAAACAGTTCAAGGCTGAGTCCAAGCGACTCCTTGACATGATGATTCATTCTATCTACACACATAAGGAGATTTTCCTGAGAGAGCTCATCTCAAATGCAAGCGATGCTATCGACAAGCTCTACTTCAAGTCCCTTACCGATGACAAGGTCGGTCTTAACAAGGATGATTTCGCTATATGGATAACCGCCGATAAGGATACCCGCACATTGAAGATCGCAGATAACGGTATAGGTATGACCGAGGAGGAACTCGAAAACAACCTCGGTACTATCGCAAACAGCGGTTCATTCAAATTCAAGAACGAAAACAAGCTCGATGAGGACAACCAGATAATCGGTCAGTTCGGCGTAGGCTTCTACTCGGCTTTCATGATTGCAAAGAAAGTAACCGTTATTTCAAAGGCTTACGGCAGCGACAAGGCTTATCGCTGGGAGTCAGAGGGTGTTGACGGCTACACTATCACCGAGGACAGCAAGGGATCCGCAGGAACTGAAATCATCCTTGAACTCCTTGATGACACAGACGATGAGAACTACTCTGAGTTCCTCGACCAGTACAGGATAAAGTCACTCGTAAAGAAGTACTCCGACTATATCCGTTTCCCCATTAAAATGGAGGTAACACACAGCCGTCCCAAGGATCAGACCGATGAGGAAAAGAAAGAGGGCAAGGCTCCGGAATACGAGGATTACATCGAAGTCGAAACTCTCAACAGCATGGTTCCGCTCTGGAAGAAAAACAAGAACGAACTCAAGGACGAGGACTACAAGCACTTCTACACCGAGAAGTTCTTTGATTACAGCGAGCCGCTCAAATATGCACACGTCAAGAACGAGGGCAATGCAAATTATGACGCTCTGCTCTATATCCCATCAAAAGCTCCCTTTGACTATTACTCAAAGGAGTACGAAAAGGGACTCCAGCTCTACTCAAACGGCGTTCTCATCATGGACAAGTGCGCAGATCTTCTTCCCGACTATTTCAGCTTTGTAAAGGGTCTTGTGGATTCTGACGACCTCTCGCTCAATATTTCGCGTGAACTTCTCCAGCACGACCGTCAGCTCAAAGTCATTGCCAAGAGCATTGAAAAGACTATCAGCAGCGAACTGAAAAAGATGCTGCGCAACGACAGAGAAAAGTACGAGGAATTCTGGAAGGCATTCGGTCTCCAGCTCAAGTACGGTATCTACAGCGACTACGGTATGCACAAGGACAAGCTTCAGGATCTGCTCATGTTCACATCTTCCAAGGAGAACAAGCTCGTAACGCTTGACGAATACGTTACGGGAATGGGCGAAGAGCAGAAGTACATCTACTATGCAGTCGGCGACAGCATTGCGCGTATCGAGCAGCTCCCGCAGACCGAGCTTGTCAAGGACAAGGGCTTTGAGATACTCTATCTCACGGACAATGTAGACGAGTTCGCGATAAAGTCGCTCCGCGAATATAAGGATAAGGAATTCCGCTCGGTTTCAGCAGATGATCTCGGAATCGAGAACACCGAAAAGCAGGAAGAGATAAAGGCTAAAGAGGAGGAAAACTCAGACCTTCTCAAAGAACTCGCAGCAGCTCTTGACGGCAAGGTTACTAAGGTCATTCTCTCACAGAGACTTAAATCTCACCCCGTATGCCTCACAAGCGAGGGCGATATCTCACTCGAAATGGAAAAAGTTCTCAATTCTATGCCGACAGATCAGAAGATCCACGCGCAGAGGGTTCTTGAAATCAACCCCGAGCACGAGATATTCAACAAGCTCAAGGCTATCAGCGAGGCTGGCGATAAGGAAAAGCTTGCCAAGTATGCACAGCTTCTCTACACACAGGCTCTCCTCATTGAGGGAATCAGCATTGAAAATCCTGTTGAATTCTCCAACCTTATCTGTGAGCTTATGTAAAGATCATATCAAAAGGGACACCCGTTCGGTGTCCCTTTTTTCGTCTCCGCAGCGCACTTGGCAGAATCGCTCTGCTTGACATGAGATGTAAAATATTATATAATCAGCATATAGGAGCAGCCTGCGTTTCGCGGAGCTGTCATAACATAAGTTGTCCGCACTGAGCTTTCGGTGCAGGCAGATTCTAAAATTCCCGACAGGGACAAACAGGAGGATATACATGAAAAAGTTTTTATCATTGGCAGTTTCAGCCGTTATGGCTCTCGGTACTGCCGGCACAGCGCTTACTTCGTCCGTTATCAGCAGTGCAGCAGACACAGACGGCGATTTCGTACTTTTCGGCGACAGCATAGCCGCAGGCTACACAAGAGCAGGATACGTTGAACACAACTACGGCGAGATCTGCGCGGACTACCTCGGCGGAACTGCAACCAACTACGCTGTTTCGGGCGATACCACAGACGACCTTGTAACAGTTATCGAGAATCTTGATTCGGCTCAGAAAACTGTTGTTTCCGATGCGGAGTACATTATAATCTCGGCAGGCGGCAATGACATCATCAAGTACTCGTCAAAGTATCTTCTCAACTATGCGGCAAATAAAAATGTCTCGGGCTACAACTTCCTTAACGATGGCTATACTGCCGCCGATATTCCCGAAGATCCAACGCTTCAGGACGTAATGAACATCGTAAATCTGCGCGGCAAGGGCGGCATGATGGAATTTGCAAATGCAAGCACTAACAATATCCTTGAACTTTCCAATCAGCTCACAATGCTCACAAGCCATCTGCGCATATCCAACGAAACCTATGACGGCTACATCATCAACCACATTATCCCCAACCTCAAAACAGCAGTTGAGGATCTTCAGGCTATAAACCCCAATGCAACAATTATTATCCAGTCAATTTACAATCCGCTGGAGCTTTCCCCCGAATATCTTACAAACCGCTACGGCGCAAACAGCACATATGCAAATATGCTCGGCATTGTAAGAACAAAGTTCGCCAAGGTAATGAAGAATTACAAGGACTGCATTGACGACATCGCCACATCATACGACAATGTTAAGGTCGCAGATATCCTTTCGGAATTTGACGCGTTTAAGGACGGCGAATCACAGAACGACAGCAATCCCGGTCACGCTTACTACTTCATTGACAACCAGCCCGCAGTTGAGATAAAGGACGCTGACATTCACCCGAACCAGAAGGGTCATCTCGCAATTGCCGCAAAGATACTTGATACTATCGGGATCTACCACGACGACAACGGTCTCCTCTCATCTGTTTATGAAAGCATTGCAGACAAGGCTGACTATCCCGAAGTTCCGCTTGCAACATTCACGAAAGTTGCAGGAAATTACTCCACCAAGCTCATGGGCGATGTAAACGGCGACGGAATTGTCAACGCGGTAGACGCTTCGGCTATCCTCACTTATTTCGCAATTATGATGACAGATCAGACTCCCACAATGAAGTTTGATAAGTCTGTTGCGGACTACAACAATGACGGGATCATCAACTCGATAGACGCTTCCGCGATACTCACATACTACGCTAATTCAATGATAACCAAGTAAATACCGCAAAAAATACGACCCTCTCGGGTCGTATTTTTGTCTGTTGAAAAGTTCTTAATAATAGGATTCTAAAGGGTTTATAACCCTTTTGCGGTTTCCAAAGGCAGGGTCTTCGGTGGGGCATGGGGCAAAGCCCCACAAACGCCCTACAAGTGCTCCGCAAAATGAAATACGACCCTTTCGGGTCGTATTTTTTACATTAAAGCCGCAAATCTCAGCTTCTCAGCTCTGCGCCGATCGCGGAGAGTGCCTTGAGGACTCTCTTCATTGCGCCGTCAGCCTGCTCGTCGGTAAGCGTGCCGTCGTGTGAACGCATTGAGATCGAATATGAAACGCTCTTCTTGCCGTCCTCTATCTGCTTTCCCTTGTAAACGTCAAAGAGTGTGACCTTTTCAAGGATCTTGCCAACTGCGCCCTTGATAGCCTTTTCAAGCTCTGCAACAGGTATCTCGTCATCACAGATAACGCTGAGGTCGCGTGTGGTTGCAGGGAATTTCGGAAGCGGCTGATAAGTGATCTTTCCTGCGGCAGACTCCATAAGCTCAGGAATATTGAGCTTTGCAACGTAAGTCTTTACGCCGATACCGTACGTCTCCTGAACCTCGGGGTGGATCTCGCCGAGGATTCCGAGAGCCTTTCCGTCACGCATGATAACTGCGCTTCTGCCCGGATGGAATGCGAATTTCTCATCGAAAGCATCGCTGTCAACTGCGCGGATATACTCATAGCCGTCTATCTTCATCTCACCGAGAAGCTGCTCTATCATGCCCTTGAGCGCGTAGAAGTCAGCCTCGCCGCCGTACATACCGACTGTGAGTCTCTGCGGCTCGTCAGGGAGCGAATAGCTGTAACGGTGCTTTTCCTTGCCGCTGTTTGCGAGGATATTTCCGTTAATGAAAGGCTTTTCCTCGGAGGCAGGCAGATACTCCTTGCTTATTTCAAAGAGACAAGCCTTTTCGTTTCGGTTGTTGTAATTGAACGAGAGAACGTCAAGAACAGAGGGAATGATAGATGTTCTCATAACGCTTGTGTCCTCGCCGAGAGGATTTACTATCTTAATAGCATTGCGGAGCTTGCTGTCCTGCGGAAGCTTTATCTTGTCAAAGTACTTGGGAGATACAAACGAGTATGTTGCTATCTCATATCCGCCAAGAGCTACTGCGGCATTTCTGAGAGTACGGATAAACTTCTGCTCCTCAGTGAACTCGGCTCTTGCAACGCCGCGGAAATCCGTCGAAGGAATGTTGTTGTAGCCGTAGATACGCGCGACCTCCTCGGCAATATCAGCCTTACACTCAATGTCGATACGGAATGACGGAGCAACTACCTTGCCGCCCTCGAATGTGAAGTCAAGTCTGCCAAGGTATTCCTTCATGTCAGCCTCGGAGATATCCGTTCCGAGGAAATTATTTATCCACTCGGGGCTGAATTCGACCTCAGAGGGCTTGTGATCGGTGTAATCGCAGTCGATCACTGTGTTGAGGACCTCGCCTGCTCCGAGCAGTTCAACGAGTTCAAACGCTCTTTTAAGGCAGGTCATGGAAATAAGCGGATCAACGCCCTTTTCGTAGCGCGCAGAAGCGTCCGACTTGAGTTTGAGCGCCTTTGACGTGCGTCTTACCTGTGTAGGCTCAAAGTAAGCCGACTCAAATACAACAGTGGTCGTGTCGTCCATGATACCGCTGTATTCGCCGCCCATAACGCCTGCAACGGCAACGGGTTTCTTCTCGTCAGCAATAACGAGCATATCCTCTGTGAGAGTGCGCTCCACTCCGTCAAGAGTCATTATCTTCTCGCCGTTCTTGGCATTGCGGACATTTATGTGGCTGCCCTCAACATAGCGAAGGTCAAATGCGTGCATTGGCTGACCGTATTCAAGCATTACATAGTTTGTGATATCAACGAAGTTATTGATAGGACGAACGCCGCTTGCACGGAGTCTCTCTCTCATCCAGCGCGGTGAAGGTCCGATCTTAACGTTCTTTACTATACCGGCACAGTAGCGTTTGCACTTTTCCGTGTTGATAATGTCAACCTTGAGAAGCTCATTAACGTCACCGTCAACGCCCTTGTATTCGGGAGCTTTTATATTAAGCGGCAGATTGTAAGTAGCCGCGGTCTCTCTTGCAAGACCGATAACGCTGAGACAGTCGGGACGGTTCGAGGTGATCTCAAACTCAACGGAAGTATCGTCAAGGCCGATAGCCGAGTGGATATCCTGTCCAAGCTCGCAGTCCTCCTCGATAACGAAAACTCCCTCAGGATCTGCATACGGGAAGTCATGAGCCGTAAGACCGAGAGTATCGAGTCCGCAGAACATACCGAAGCTTTCAACACCGCGCATCTTGCACTTCTTTATCTTACCCTCGGGGAGAACAGCTCCATCGAGCGCAACGGGAACGAGGTCGCCCTCTTTTACGTTTTTAGCATTTGTAACTATCTGGACAGGAGCGTCCGCACCGATGTCTACCTGACAAACAAAGAGCGCGTCTGCATTTTCATGCTGAGCCTTTGAGAGGATCTTTCCGACAACTACCTTAGAAATCGACTTTCCCTCTTCCTCATAGCATTCTACCTTAGAACCGCTCATTGTAAGAGCGTGGCAGTAGTCCTTTATCGGCACATCGACTTTAACGTAGTCGGCGAGCCATTTCATGGATAAATTCATTATTATACCTCCATTCGGGATTCTATATATCCGAAATATATTAAAGACAGCGCCGCAAGATCAGAACTGCTCTAAGAATCTTACATCGTTCTCATAAAGCAGACGGAGATCATTGATGTCGTAACGTCCCATAACCATGCGCTCAAGACCGAGACCGAATGCAAATCCCGAATATTCATTGCTGTCTATGCCGCAGTTTTCGAGAACCTTCGGGTGAACCATTCCTGCTCCGAGAAGTTCGATATAGCCCTCGTCCTTGCACATTGAGCAACCCTTGCCGCCGCAGTTGAAGCAGCTTATATCTACTTCGCAGCTCGGCTCTGTGAACGGGAAGTGGTGGGGACGGAAACGCAGCTTGCAGTTATTGCCGTAGAGCTTTTTCATCAGCATTTCAAGAGTTCCCTTGAGATCTGACATGGTAATGCCCTTATCAACAACAAGTCCCTCTATCTGGTGGAAAAGCGGTGAGTGTGTAGCGTCAACTGCATCCGAGCGGAAAACTCTGCCGGGCGAAATAATGCGGATAGGCGGCTTCTGATTCTCCATAACGTGAACCTGAACCGATGAAGTCTGTGTACGGAGAAGGACAGTCTCATTTGTGCCCTCGATGTAGAATGTATCCTGAGTATCTCTTGCAGGGTGATCGGGGGGCAGATTAAGAGCCTCGAAAACGTGGTAATCATCGTCTATCTCAGGGCCATCCGCTATCTCAAAGCCCATTCCCATGAATATCTCGCGTATCTCATTCTCCACCTTTGTAAGCGGATGAAGCTTGCCGAACGGAGCGTACTTTCCGGGAAGAGTGATGTCTATTGTCTCCTCCTTGAGTTTAGCCTCCTGAGCGGCTGCCTTGAGCGAATTGAGCCTGCTTGTCAGAGCCTCCTCGATACCGCTTCTCACCTTGTTTGCAAGCTGACCGATAACGGGTCTTTCCTCGGGTGTGAGCTTGCCCATCTGCTTGAGTATCGCAGTGAGTTCTCCCTTTTTGCCGAGGAACTTGATCCTCAGATCGTCAAGCGCCTTAATATCGCCGCACTCAGAGAGTTCCTGCATAGCCTGCGCCTGAATTTTTTCCAGTTGTTCTTTCAATTTTTTCAACTCCTGAATAATATTTGCAGTCCTTGCTGCATTGTGTCTGCATAAATAAAAAAGTCCTGTCCAACAGGACAAGACGTAAAACCTTGCTTATTACCACCCATTGTCAGGAGAGCCGACACTCTCTTGCCTTTAACGCAGACCTACGTTGCCGCCTACAGAGCGGGCATATCCCATGCCAAGGACTTCCCCTTTTCAGCAGCACCCCTCGTGAGTGAACTTCGGTCTTTCCTATGACAGGCTGCTTTCAGCAGACGCAGCCCTCTCTGAGACATAATAAGCAGACCTACTCTCTCAGTCTTTGGGTTATACACATATTATAAACTTAAAATAAAAAAAAATCAAGTGTTTTTATTGAATTGTACTGATTTTTGTGATATTATATTATATACACGGCTGTATTCGACCGCAAGTTTGTGTAAAGCAGAAACAGCGAGCCATAAAACAGCCAAAACAGCACGGGAAGCCTCTCACCAAAGTTCACATGGAAAATACAAACATACTATGCGGACAAGCCATAAACTTCCCAAAAGAAACGGAGAATTTAACATATGGATAACTTTGCAGAACAGCTTGTAAAACGCAGCGAAACCTCAGCGGACAAAACCAAAAGGCTCATTCTTATAATTGTCGGCGTATTCTTTACCGTTGTCATCGCAGGACTTGCTGTGCTACAGCTCACAAAGCCTATTTTTGCCATGCTCGGACTAATTCTTGCGGCGGCGGCGGGCTACGGAACATATTTCGCAGTACAAGGCTCATACGTTGAATACGAGTACACTTTCACCAACGGCGAGCTTGACGTTGACAAGATAGTTGCCAAGAAAAAGCGCACTGCAATGGTGAGCACGGACATAAAGAAATTCACGGCATTCGGCAAGTACACCGACGGCATGGACGAAAGCGAGGATATGACCGTTGTCATTGCGTCCGACAACATTGCCTCGCACGAGTACTACGCTGATTTTCAGCACGAGGAGTATGGCCTGACAAGGCTGGTATTCGCTCCGGACGAGCGCATACTGGACAATATAAAGAAATCGCTCCCATCGCAGCTAAAGCGTGAACTAAATATATAGGCAACACTGTACAAAGCATGAGCCGATAACAAGGAGGTATATACGATGAGGGTGGTAACACCAAAGCAAATGTCCAGAATTGAAGAAAGATCCGAAAAGCTGGGCGTCACCAGAAAGCAGCTTATGGAAAATGCAGGAGAAGCTCTTGCAGAATTCATTGACGGCTATTGCCGAAGGGAGGAAAACTCCGCGCCCGAAAACAGATCAGTGGTTTTCCTCGCAGGAACAGGCAACAACGGCGGAGACTGCTTTGCCGCCGCAAATATTCTCGTATACAGAGGCTACAGGATAACTGTTATAAACGTAGGCGGAATGCCGAAAACTGACCTTGCTAAGGAGATGTTCGGGCGTCTGCCAAAGGAAAGAATGACAGTGATTGACGGTTTCCGCAGTGAAAACGTTGAGGCGGCTATGGATACTTCCGAGCTTGATTACATGAATCTGCCGAAGATAAGGATACCGTCAGGAAAATCCAAGAAAGACCTCAACCCTCTCGAAACAATGCTCCTTCAGGAAAAGCAGCGCATGAGCCTGATAAAAAACTCGATAACCGATGCAGCCGTTGTCGTTGACGGAGTTTTCGGAACGGGCTTTCATGGTACGCTCAGCGAGGATGTTGCTGCACTTTTCCGTATACGCACAAACGCGTTCAAGATCGCCGTTGATGTTCCGAGCGGCGGCAACTGCACATCAGGTACTATCACCCACGGACTTTTCAAAGCTGACGCTACTATTGCCCTCGGCTTCCTGAAAACGGGCATGACTCAGTTTCCGCTGAAAAAATACTGCAGAAAGATAACAGTTGCGGATATCGGCATTCCCCCACGCGCTATCGGAGTTATCAGCAGCGAAAGGAGCTACTACCGCATTGAACGCAATCAGTTCCCGAACTTTCCGCCGAAACGCGAACCTGACGCTCACAAGGGAACTTTCGGTTCTGTGCTCATTATAGCAGGAAGTGCTGCAATGCGCGGAGCTGCCGCTTTTTCAGTACTTGGCGCTCTGAGGAGCGGTGCAGGAAAGGTAAGGCTTTTCTCGACCGAGCAGTGCATAAATACAGTCTCGGTTTTAGCTCCCGAAGCTATGTTTCTCGCCGCAGAGCCTGACGATTACGGATTTATGAGCTACGATCCGAATGTTCAGCTCCTGCAAATGGCTCTCAAATCCGTGGACGCAATACTTATAGGCTGTGGCATGGGAGTTAGTCCCGACACCATGGAACTGACAAGATTCGTGCTGAAAAATGCAGAAGTTCCGGTAATTGTTGACGCAGATGGAATAAACTGCATAGCCTCGGACATAGATATTTTACTACAGAAGAAAACAGACGTTATAATCACACCGCACGTTGGTGAAATGGCGCGTCTGCTCAACTGCGAAAACTCAATGGTAATGGATAACCGAATAGTATCCGCGGAGAAATACGCCGAAAAGTACGGCATAACCGTTGTGCTCAAAGGCGCAGGAACTATTATCGCCGACAGCCGCTATACAGCTTTCAACCACACCGGCAATCCGGGAATGAGCCGCGGCGGAAGCGGTGATATTCTCGCAGGCATGGTGGCATCTGCTGTTGCGCAGGGCTGCGAACCGTTTGACGCTGCCTGTGCGACTGCTTATCTTCACGGACTTGCAGGCGATGTAGCCGCGCAGAAACTCGGTGTCGAAGCTATGCTTTCAAGGGATATCATTGACTCGCTTTCGGATTCATTCAGGATCTTAAATGAAAAGGTTGATCCAAATCGGACAAAATTTCCGGAATAAAAAATAAGAAGTTTTCCTGAAAAAGCTTCAAGGGCCGTAAAAAGTCAGGATATGTTTTTATGAGAAGATACGCTCGCAGAAACAGATCCTCATACAAAATCAACGATTGGAGAAGATTTTATGAAAAGACTAATTACAATCGCCTTTACCATGATCGCCGTTTTCTGCCTTGTGTCGTGTTCAATGCCGATGAAGAACAGCTCGTCGCGGAAAAACGGACTTAACTGTGCGTTTCAGTCCGAGGTCACGGTCGTTATCGAAAAGCTTGAAGCGAACGGAACGCTTCACCGCTTCGGTGACGGAATGTGGGACATTGAGTTCACCTCACCGAATTCACTCAGCGGAGTGAAACTCTCATTCAGCGAGGGAAACGTCACCGCCGAGTACAAGGGACTGAACTTTTCCGTTCCGCAGTCAGCTCTGCCCGTGAAGTCCATGATGCTCAATCTCATTAAGGCAGTGGACGAGAACGCCAAGCTTGACGAGCTGAAGGGAGAGGAGGACGGCGACCTTCTCAGGATCAATGGTTCGCTTGAGGGCGGAGACTACACGCTGACGGTTGACAAAAACGGTGCGCCGAGCAAGTTTGAAATGCCGAACAACCAGCTCACAATAACATTTACAGGAGTTACGGTCATGAGTGAAGTTCCCGAAACAAGCGAGACTGCTCCCGTTGAAGAAACAACTGCGCCAACCGAGGAGACGACCGTCGCTGCTACTGAATAAAAAGCATTTTAACTAGGGAGTGTTGACACTAAGCCTAACAACGCATTTTTTCGGCAAAATTTCACGCATCCTGCGTTAAAAAGTCTTGACAGGCGACAGCCTGCCTGCGACTTTTTGCCTTGTCTACGTAAAATTTATGCTCGAAAATCTGCATATTATCTTAGTGTCAACACTCCCTAATAATGGGATTCTAAAGGCAGAGCCTTTGGTGGGGTGTGGGGCAAAGCCCCGTATATAACCTCAAAGCGCTCCGCAAAGGGTGAATTAAAAAACAGTCCGGTGGACTGTTTTTTAAGAGGGAACGCCCTGCAAGGGAGGGCGTTCCCTTATGAATTTATGGTAAACTAAAAGCTGTTGGGAATCCAACAGCTTTTAGTTTTATGGATTTATATTCGTTCGCGTATGTCGTATGTCTTACAGGCTGCGCAGAGCGTCTTTCATGCTCTTAACAAACTCGCCTACATACTTCGGTGCGTCCTTGCCGTACTTCTCTATGATACGGATAATTGCCGAACCAACGATAGCTCCGTCCGAAAGTCCTGCCATTTCGGCAGCCTGCTCGGGAGTTGAAATACCGAATCCGACCGCACAGGGAACATTTGTGTTCTCACGGATGACCTTTACTATTTCACCGATATTCGTGGTTATCTGACTTCTCTCACCCGTTACTCCGAGACTTGACACAACATAGATAAAGCCCTCTGCTTCCTTGGCTATCATTGCAACTCTGTTTGCCGAAGTGGGCGCAATAAGCGAAATAAGATCAACGCCGTACTGCTTTGCAACAGCAGAAAACTCGCCCTTTTCCTCAAACGGAAGATCGGGCAGGATAACTCCGTCAACGCCGCACTCACAGCATCTTGCCATGAAGCGTTCAGCATCATATGAGAAAACCACATTCGCATAAGTCATAAATGCGAGCGGTATCTTCACATCGCGGCGAAGTTCCTTCACAAGCTCAAAAACCTTATCGGTAGTTACTCCGCCTGCAAGAGCACGGATATTTGCACCCTGTATCACAGAGCCTTCGGCAGTCGGATCGGAAAACGGAATGCCCAGCTCAATGAGGTCAGCACCGTTTTCAACAGCGGCGCGAACCACATTTGCTGTGGTTTCAAGGTCGGGATCGCCGCAGGTTATGAACGGGATAAAAGCCTTGCCGTTTGCAAAAGCTAATCTTATATTACTCATGGATATCCTCCCCTCTGTAACGTGCAATAGCGGCACAGTCCTTGTCGCCTCTGCCTGATACAGTAACGATTATTATCTTGTCCTTGTCCATTGTGGGTGCAAGCTTCATTGCATAAGCTACTGCGTGAGCCGATTCTATCGCAGGAATGATCCCCTCTGTGCGCGACAGGAACTCAAACGCATTTACAGCCTCGTCATCGGTTATCGGAACATACTCCGCTCTGCCGATATCGTGGAGATGAGCATGCTCAGGGCCTACTCCGGGATAGTCAAGTCCTGCTGAGATTGAATAAACGGGAGCTATCTGTCCGTACTTATCCTGACAGAAATACGACTTCATACCGTGGAAAATGCCGATCTTTCCCGTGTTTACGGTCGCAGCAGTCTCAAATGTGTCGATCCCGCGGCCTGCTGCCTCACAGCCGATAAGTCTTACGCCCTCATCGGGAATGTAGTGGTAAAAGCTTCCGATAGCGTTAGAGCCTCCGCCTACGCACGCAAGAACCGCATCGGGGAGTCTGCCCTCTTTTTCGAGTATCTGAGCTCTCGACTCACGGGAAATAACAGCCTGAAAATCGCGGACGATCGTGGGGAACGGGTGCGGGCCCATTACAGAGCCGAGACAATAATGCGTATCGTCAATACGTTTTGTCCACTCTCTCATAGCCTCGGAAACCGCATCTTTAAGAGTTGCCGTGCCCGATTTTACGGGAATAACTTCCGAGCCGAGGAGTTTCATTCGATACACATTGAGAGCCTGACGCTTGGTGTCCTCCTCGCCCATAAATACAACGCACTCCATGCCCATGAGAGCCGCAGCAGTAGCTGTAGCAACTCCGTGCTGACCTGCGCCTGTCTCGGCGATAAGACGTGTCTTGCCCATTTTCTTTGCGAGCAGAGCCTGACCGAGAACGTTGTTTATCTTGTGCGAACCTGTGTGGTTGAGATCCTCACGCTTGAGATATATCTTAGCTCCGCCGAGAGTTTTTGTGAGCTTCTCGGCATAGTAAAGTCTTGAGGGTCTGCCCGCATACTCATCGAGAAGCTCTGTAAGCTCTCTGTTGAATTCTGGGTCGTTCTTGTAGTGGTTGTAAGCATTTTCAAGCTCTATTATCGCATTCATAAGAGTTTCGGGGATATACTGTCCGCCGTGAACTCCGAATCTGCCCTTTGATCCTGACATATTATCTTCCTTTCAAAACTCATTCGCGGACTGCCCTTGCAAGAGCAGTCATTTTACTCAGATCCTTCACACCGTCCGTCTCAAGCGAGGAACTCGCGTCAACGGCATAGGGAGAGAATCGCTCAACAGCCTGTGCGGCATTTTCCGGTGAAATTCCTCCTGCGAGGAAATACGGGCGGTTTATCGACTTAATAAGCGACCAGTCGAAAGTCTTGCCCGTGCCCATTCCCGAATCCAAAAGAACAAAGTCAGCATCGGAAAGCACCGCGCGCCCCGCATCGTAGCTGTCAATTATCTTGAACGCCTGTATTATCGGAACTTCCGCCATTTCACGGAGTTTCGCGATATAGACGTTGTCCTCCGAACCGTGGAGCTGGACCATGTCTATCACCTCGTCCTTAACGAGCCGCACAATGTTCTCTATGTCCTCGTCCACGAAAACTCCTACCGCAGCAATGCGATAGTCAAGCTCTCCGCGGAGTTTCTTTGCCTGCTCAAAGCTCACATACCTGCGGCTTTTCGGAGCAAAAACAAATCCGATAAACTCCGGCAGCACTTCATTTGCGTATTCTATATCCTCCATGCGGCTGAGTCCGCACATTTTCACTTTTGTCATTTTGATCCTTTCAGCTCTGCGAGCTTTTCTGTCTTGTTGTCTGCGCGCATCAGGGTCTCGCCGATGAGAACCGCATCAGCCCCAGCTTCACGCAGCAGTTTTATGTCGTCTGCGTCTTTCACTCCGCTCTCGGATACGAAAAGTATATCCGACGGAACGAGTTCGCGCATTTTTCTGCTGTTGTTCGTGTCAACGGTGAAGTCCTTGAGATTACGGTTGTTGACTCCTATGAGACGTGCTCCTGCATTAACTGCAACAGCGATCTCCGCCTCATCGTGAGCCTCCACGAGTGCCGAAAGTCCCAGCGTATCGCACACCGCAATGTGATCCTCTATCTGCTTCTGCGTCAGGATAGAGCAGATGAGCAGAACAGCCTTAGCGCCGAGAAGCTTTGCCTCATATATCATGTATTCGTCCACCGTGAAGTCCTTGCGTATGCACGGTATCGACACATTCTCAGCTATCTCGCGCAGGTAATCATTGCTGCCGAGAAACCACTTCGGCTCGGTCAGAACAGAAATGCAGTCCGCGCCTGCCGCCTCATAGTCCTTTGCGATTTGCTGGTACGGAAACTCCTGCGCTATCACGCCCTTTGAGGGCGACGCCTTTTTGCACTCGCAGATGAACGCTATATCGGGATTTCTGCGGATAGCCGCTTCAAACTCGAACTCCCCCTTCGGCAGAGCGAGCGCGCGTTCTTTTATCTCCTGTGCGGAAACTGTTTCTTTTGCCGCCGCAACGCGTTCCCGTGCGTGGTCGGCAAGCTTATCGAGAATCGTCATCGCTCACCTCAGTGGGAAAGTTCAACAAACTTGTCGAGAACTGCAAGAGCCTTGCCCGAATCAATGAGTTCAGCCGCAAGCTTTATGCCGTCTGCCATTGAATCAGCCTTGCCGCCGATGTAAATAGCTGCTCCGGCATTGAGCAGAACTGCGTTTCTCTTGTGTCCCTGTATCTCTCCGCTGAGGATACCTCTTGTGATAGCGGCATTTTCCTGCGGAGTTCCGCCGAGGAGATCGTCCTTTGTACATCTCTCAAAGCCGAACTGCTCAGAAGTTATCTCGTAATTCTTCATCCAGCCGTCCTTGTACTCGCATACCGCTGTCGGAGCGCTGAGCGAGATCTCGTCAAGCTTATCTGTTCCGTAAACGACCATTCCGCGCTTTGAACCGAGCTGCATGAGGACCTCTGCGACCGGCTCAAGAAGAAGTCTGTCATAAACTCCGAGGAGGTGGAACTTGGGATAAGCAGGATTTGTGAGCGGGCCGAGAATATTGAACACAGTCCTGATACCGAGTTCCTTTCTGATAGAGCCTACATACTTCATGGACGCATGATACTTCTGCGCAAAGAAGAAACAGAAACCGACCTTATCGAGAAGTTCATGGCACTTTTCAGGTTCAAGGCTGATGTTTGCTCCGAGCGCTTCGAGACAGTCGGCAGTTCCGCTGAGCGAAGACGCCGCGCGGTTTCCGTGCTTGGCAACGAGAACTCCCGATGACGCGATAACAAATGCGGAAGTGGTGGAAATGTTAAAGCTGTGGGCATTGTCGCCGCCTGTACCTACGATCTCAAGAAGATCAAGGTCGTTCTCGAAACGTGTTGCAGCTTCACGCATAGCTGCGGCACAGCCTGTGATCTCGTCAATGGTCTCAGCCTTTGTGCTCTTTGTGGAAAGAGCCGCGAGGAATGCCGCGTTCTGTGTAGGAGTGGTAGCTCCCGACATGATCTCGCTTACAACAGCGTAAGCCTCATCATAGGTAAGATCCTGCTTGTCAACAATTTTTACTATAGCTTCCTTAATCATTGTAGTTTCCTCCTTATATAATGTATATCAAAGTTCTATAAAGTTAGCGAGCATTTTTCTTCCGTCCGGAGTCATTATCGACTCGGGGTGGAACTGAACGCCGTAAATCGGATATTCCTTATGCTGTACAGCCATTATCTCGCCGTCATCGGCAACTGCGGTAACTTCCAGACACTCAGGGATAGTGTCCGCGGCGGCTGCAAGCGAATGATAGCGCGCTACGGGAGCGCCCTCGCCTATTCCCCTGAATATCGGAGAATTTCCCTTGAAGCTTATGAAAGACTGCTTGCCGTGCATGAGTTTCTTTGCATATGTGACATTCGCTCCGTAAGCCGCACATATAGCCTGATGACCAAGACAAACACCGAGAGTCGGTATCTTCTTTGAAACTGTCCTTGCAGCCTCTATGATAACTCCTGCGTCCTCGGGTCTGCCCGGGCCGGGCGAGAGGATAATTCTGTCAGGAGCGAGAGTTTCGATCTCCTCAACCGTCATATCGTCGTTGCGGATAACCCTGATATCCGGACAAATCTCTCCGACAAGCTGATAAAGGTTGTATGAAAAGCTGTCATAATTATCTATAAGAAGAATCATGCGTCTGCCTCCTCTGCCATTTTAAGGGCATTGACAACTGCCGCCGCCTTGTTTATGCACTCCTGATACTCCATTTCGGGAACTGAATCAGCTACTATGCCTGCGCCGCTTCTCACGAAAACCTTGCCGTTTTTCTTGTAAGCTATCCTGATAGCGATGCAGGTGTCAAGATTGCCTGTAAAGTCGATGTATCCTATCGCTCCGCCGTATATTCCGCGCTTGTTGTTTTCAAGTTCTGCGATAAGCTGGCAGGCTCTGATCTTTGGCGCGCCCGAGAGAGTTCCTGCTGGGAGCACCGCTCTTACCGCATCAAGTCCGTCAAACTCGTCTCTTATCTCGCCGCGGACTGTCGAACCGATGTGCATTACATGAGAGTAGCGCTCAATGCTGTGAAGCTTTTCGACCTGAACCGAACCGAATCTGCTTATCTTGCCGAGATCGTTTCTGCCGAGGTCAACGAGCATATTGTGCTCGGCGAGTTCCTTTTCGTCCTCAAGGAGTCCCTTTTCAAGCGCCTTGTCCTCAGCCTCTGTCTTGCCGCGCGGACGAGTTCCTGCAAGCGGGAATGTGTGAAGAACTCCGTCCTCAAGCTTTACGAGAGTTTCGGGTGAAGCTCCGGCAATTTCAACGTCCGTGCCCGAAAAATAGAACATATACGGCGACGGATTAATGGTTCTCAGTATACGGTATGTGTTGAGGAGACTGCCCTCGAAATCCGCGCTGAGACGATTTGAGAGAACTATCTGGAAGATGTCACCCTCTTTTATGTGGTGCTTAGCCTTTTCAACCATTGCGCAGTACTGCTCCTTGCTGAAAAGCGCTGTAGCCTCGCTTGTGAGGTGTCCGCCCGTCTCCTTCTTCGGAGTTCCCTTGCGGAGCAGATCGGCGATCTGTTTCAGTTCAAGCTTTGCCTTGTTGTATCCCGTTTCGGGATCTTCAAGGCTCATATTTGCGATGAGGATTATCTTCTGACGGAAATTGTCAAATGCTATTACCTTGTCGAAAAGCATCAGGTCAACGTCCTTGAAATTCTCGGTATCCTCGGTATCGATTCGCAGAGTCTTTTCGGAGTATGAGAGGAAGTCGTATGAGAAATAGCCGACAAGTCCGCCGGTAAATGACGGGAGATAGTCGAATTTCGGACTTCTGTACTGGGAGAGTATCTTTCTTATCTGCTCGCTCGGGTCATCAGTCTCCATTTCAACGCTTCCGATCTTAAGCTTGCTGCCTGCCGCGGTTATCTGAAGTTTCGGATCAAATCCGAGGAAAGTATATCTTCCCCAACGCTCTTTTTCCGCAACAGATTCCAGCATATAGCAGTGTGTGGAAACATTCTTGAGTATCATTATCGCCTCGATAGGCGTGCAGATGTCGGACAGTATCTCGCAGCTCACAGGCATGATATCATATTTTCCGCTCTTTGCAAGTTCAACTGCCGTTTCAAATTCCGGTAAAAATTTCATAAAGCGCCTCCGTTCATCTGTCAGGACAACAAAAAAGTCCCTGACAGATATTATTGATCTGTCAAGGACGAATATACTTTATCCGTGGTACCACCTTGATTCGCAGAAAACTGCGCACTTAGCAGGATACTAACATACCCCCGACGCTTAACGCGCGCCACAACGTTGCAGAATACTCCGACATCAGCCGTTTGACTGCACCCTCAGCGGTCCATTTGATGACTTGTTTTTCACCCGACTCACAGCACCTCGGGCTCTCTGTGGAAGCATGATCACCTTTATCTCCGCATCAACGGTTTCAATTAATTTGTTTACACTATAGCACAGAAAATACGGTTTGTCAAGCGCTTTGAAATTAATTTTAATATTTACCTTTTTTTGTAGACTGCTGCCGCCGTGGCAGAAAAGCCGTTCGGCGCATATAATGAATTGTACCGCATTTCACGCTGAACTGTGCGGTCTGCGGAAGTCAGGGGTGATACTTTTTGAAAAGCTGTATTTTTGAAATGCCCTCTTACACATACGCCGTGAAGGGCGAGAAACTCCTGAGAACAAGAGGGTATAACTGCAATATAAAGAGAAAAGAAAACAACGATTCCGGCGGCTGCGGATTTTCGCTATATGTGAGCGACAGATGCAGAAGCGCCGCTGATATACTCGATAATTATTCCATTCCGTACACGCTGAGGATCAACGGAGGTGATTGATTTGACGGTAAATTTCGACAATGCCGCAACCACCTTTCCAAAGCCCGAAGCGGTTCGCCGCGAACTGGCTGACGCTGTGAAAAAGTACGGCGGAAATGCAGGCAGGGGGGGGCACGCTCTTGCGATGAGAACCTCTGCCGCGCTTTACTCCGCCCGAGAGACCGCAGCAAATTTCTTCGGAGCGCAGCCCGAAAACACTGTTTTCGCCATGAACTGCACACACGCGCTGAATATGGCGATACAGGGTGTTATGAGCGGCGGAGGTCACATGATAATCAGCTCGCTTGAGCACAACGCTGTCGCAAGACCGGCTGCAGCACTCGCAAAAAAGGGTAACGTAACACTCTCGGTCGCAGAGGTTTTCCCCAATGATGAGCAAACCGTTGAAAGTTTCCGCTCCCTGATAAGGAGCAACACAAAGGCGATAGTCTGCACCATCGCGAGCAACGTCACGGGTCAGATACTGCCGTATAAGAAGATCGCCGAACTTTGCAGGGCGCGCAATATCTGCTTTATAGCGGACGGCGCACAGGCTTGCGGAGTCATCAGTGTAAAGCTGACGGACGGGATCAATATTCTCTGCACTTCGGGACACAAGGGTCTCTACGGCATAACGGGAACGGGTCTGCTCGTCTCGGACGGAAAATTCCCGATAACGCCGATAATGCAGGGCGGCACGGGAAGTCTCTCACAGAGCCTTGCCCAGCCCGATTTTCTGCCTGACGCGCTTGAAAGCGGAACTCCGCCGATAATCGGTGCAATGTCAGTCAAGGCAGGTATCGAATTCATTGAAAAAACGGGGATCGAAAAGATATTCGCGCACGAGGAAAGAATTTGCCGCGGCTTTATTTCCGAGCTTTCCAGAATAGACGGGATAAAGATATACCGCGAAGATGAGGCGGCCTATGTGCCGATAGTCTCCTTCAACATCGGCGATATGCCGTCTGAGGAGGCTTCCGCGATCCTTGCGGAGCGCGGCTACTGTCTGCGCGCAGGATTTCACTGTGCCGCACTCGCACACGCTCAGTTGGGCACAAAAAGCGGTACTATCCGCTTTGCACCGTCATTTTTCAGCAGCCCGACTGATGCTGCCGCGCTTGCTTCTTATGTAAAAAAGGTGAAAAATTTAGGAAAAGCGTAAAAAAGCTATTGAAATTATCTGAAATTGTGGTACAATATTATTATGCAGTATTGTGCAGTCAGCAATGAGGGCTATGTCCCTCATACATAATGACAATAACTCAGCCCGAATCCGAGGGCATGATATAACTCTATTCAATTCACCGAAAGGAAGTGAGGATCTTGTCGTTTCACGATTTAAAAGACTCATTCATCAGTGTCGTAAGCACAATTGAGCCTATAGACGCGGTAGATATTTTCATTCTTACATATTTCATTTTCCTGCTTTTGAAGCTGATAAGGGAAACCCGTGCGGGTCAGCTCGCCAAGGGTATTCTTCTTCTGGTCGCAGGATACTTTGTCAGCAAATTCATCGGTCTGAAAACCATTACCTATATTCTGCAAAATATGCTGAGTATCGGTGTACTTGCACTCATTATCCTGTTCCAGCCGGAATTAAGACGTGCTCTTGAAAAGGCAGGCAGAACCAAGTTCGGAGTCAAACTCTTCGGCATCGGTCAGAACACGGACGAAATGAGAACCAAGTGGAAACCTGCTATCGAATCTATCTGCGATTCATGCGTAGAACTTTCGGCTACCTGCACAGGCGCACTCATTGTCGTTGAGCGGCAGGTTCGCCTCGGTGAGCAGATCGAAACGGGAACTATACTCAACGCAGACCCGAGCAAGGAGGTTTTCGGCAATATTTTCTACCCGAAAACTCCCCTGCATGACGGAGCGGTCATCATGCGTGACGGAAAGATACTCGCGGCTGCCTGCTTTCTGCCAAAGCCCGCAAAGGACGCTCTCATAAACAAGAAACTCGGTTCGCGTCACAGAGCCGCTATCGGCATGAGCGAAAACTCCGACGCGGTGGTTATCGTTGTCTCCGAGGAAACGGGACAGATATCTGTTGCAATGAACGGAGTCCTCACACGCGATTACACTCACGAAAAGCTCAGAAAACTGCTTGAGGAGGAGATATTTGACGAATCGCCCGATGAGCCGCATACAAGCAGAAAGTGGCTTCCTTCCCGCAATGAAAGGAGGAAGGATAAATGAGATTTTTCCAACACAGATCTAAAGAGGCCAAGGGCAATCTTCCCATGATAATCCTTTCGCTTCTGCTCGCGATACTGATATGGCTCGTGGTAGCCATGACGCTGTATCCGTCCATTCCCAAAACCATTGAAAACATTCCGCTTTCGGTGGACATCGCAGGAAGCCCTGCCGCCGACAGCGGTCTGAGCGTGATTTCGTGCGATGTGGACACGGTCGATGTACAGCTTGTCGGAAGCCGAACCCAGATAGGCAACCTCAACGCGGAAAACCTTACCGCATACGTTGACTACGAAAATGTTACCTCAACAGGCAAAAAAACGCTCTCTATCAAAGTCAAGAGCGACAGTGGGATAAACTATGAGGTCAAGTCGATAACTCCCTCGACCGCTGTTGTCGAACTTGATAAATACGACACCCTGCCGTTCGAGGTCAAGCCCAAAATACCGAATGTCAAGTATGCAGAAGGAAAGACGATCGATCCGGACGAGTTCACCTGCGAGCCAGACATCATCAATATTACAGGTCCGTCCGCACAGCTTGCGAAAATTTCGTCGGTATATGCCGTTTCCGACCGCAGTCTCACACTCGATTCCTCGTATACGCTCAACAGCGATGAGGTACAGCTATTCTCAGAGGACGGAACGCGCATAGACGCTTCATCGCTCCTGTTTGATACTTCAACATTTACCATTAATATTCCGGTACTCACTCAGAAAACCGTTAAACCCGTTGTTCAGATTCTCAACGCGCCTACCGATTTCGACCAGAGCTGTCTCGACTTCAAGATGTCTGCTGATTCGCTCACTATCGCGTCCAACAACAGTTTCTCGGAGATCCCCGACACGCTCGATATAGGCAAGATACCGCTGAGCGACCTTGACATCGGCTACTCGAACACATTCGACATAAGCAGTGTTCTTGAAACGAGCGGAATGATAAACAAATCGGGCATTGATTCGATAACCGTAACGCTCAACGATGAAGGACTTGCGAAAAAGGAGATCGTTCTTGACGGCAGCAGTATCCGCCTGAGCAACACTCCAAATGACAACTACGATTATGATATTCTGACGCAGAAACTCACCATATCGGTGATTGGCCCCGAGGGTGTTATTTCGGAGCTTACAGCCAGCGACTTTACCGCCGATGTAAATCTCCTCAACGCGGACACTTCGCAGGATCAGTTCAATTATGACGTTACGATATCATGTCTCACACATGACAATGTCTGGTCTGTGACCAAGGCAAAGGTTTCTATCAAGAAAACCGCTAAAACCATAACAACGACCTCAGGTGCAGCGGTTCTGCCGCAGGCATCTGCTACAATAGCAAATTAAATGAACAGAGAGCCGATAATTACATATCGGCTCTCAATTTTATCAAAAATATAATTTTAAAGGAACGCCCTCACTTGCAGGGCGTTCCCTCTAAAAAAACAGTCCACCGGACTGTTTTTTAATTCACCCTTTGCGGAGCGCTTTGAGGTTATATGCGTGGCGTTGCCCCACACCCCACCAAAGGCTCTGCCTTTTGAATCCGTTAAAGGGTTAACAACCCTTTAGAATCCCATTATTATTTCAACAAATCGTAAACCGGTATGTATTTATCGGCTATTTTTATACCAAAAGCAATAATTCTTACATAGTAGACAAAATATTCTAACTATCGCCAATAATTTCGCTACTTTATCACCTAAATTTAATAGTTTGTTAACACATTAGCTAAAGAATGGTGATATAATATCCTTACAAATGTAAAATGTTCATGATATTTTGAAAGGATGAATTACTATGATTAAATCAATCTCAAACAGAATCAAGGCATCTGTTATGAGCGTTGCCATGGCAGCTACCGTTATCCCTGCTTATGCGGTAACAATGCCCGCAACAGCAGCAGTTTCCCCCACGGCTGTTTCTGCGGCTGCAAAAGCTGCTTCAACTGAAATGGATGCATCAGCTTCAAAAAATACCGCTGCCGGTACTTTTCCAGCAGCAGGAGCAAAAAGCATTACTTTCACTATCGAATCCGATTATGAAGGTCAGAGTTTCTCCTACGGTCTCGGCGTTGAGCTTAACGAATCTCCTTACTGGACTGAGCACAATGCTACAGGCGGCTGGGACGATGACGGAGAAGGCTATGCTATAAAACTCAAGAAGGGCAGCAACACAGTTACTGTTGACCTCTCAAATCTCGATATCAAGGCAGGCGGCAGATATGAGTTCAGATGCTACTACAGCGCACACTGGGACAACAGCACAAGCTCAATGATAGATAACTCTGTTACTCTCACAGGTGTTACTTTCAACGGCACAACTACTACCGATCCCAGCGATCCTGACACTCCCTCTGAGATAAAGAAAACTCACAAGCAGAGCGGCGAGTGGAGCTTCACCGACAACAAGGACGGTACAGCTACTATTTCCGCTACTGTTGCAAAGCAGCTCGATAATCTTGACTATGCGCTTACACTCGGCTACGACGAGGACTACTACGTTGCACACCCCGATGAAAAGAGCGATGACGCTCCGATAAACAGCCACAAGTTCACTTACAAGGACTTCGGTCTCAAGTCAATGGACGGCGTTACTATCGAGTCACTCTCAGTTGTTTGTGAATCCGTCAAGGATCTCGATGTATTTATGTATGGCGGCGGTATGAACGTTAAGGCTCAGTCTCCTTCCGACCTTGAATATGCTAAGCAGATCGCAGGCATTGAGGACAAGGAAAACGCAGGCTACTGGTACAACGATATGGGCGACGATGAAAAGGCCAAGTTCGAGGAAGCAGGAGCTAAGTTCCTTATCGACGATATCGGAACAGGCTGCACTATCAATGGCGCAGGCACCTACATCGAAGCTTACTGGGAGATGCCCGACAGCGTTCAGCAGGATCAGGGCAATCTTACAACAGATGCTATCTCCTTCCAGTTCTGGTACGGAACAGAAAAGGCTGACGATTACACTCCCCTTGAGGACGGCGAGTCAGTAACTCTTACAAGCGCAGTTCTTACATACACGATCACAAAGACTGTCCCCTATACAAGCTCTATCAAGACAGCTCTTTCAAAGACTCTCTCACACTCAGATACATCCAAGAACAGCCTTGAAATAGACTACGCTGACCTCGGGATCAAGGAGGATATGGACGTTTACGCTATCCGCTTTGACGTTTCCAGCACATCAGATATCGGCAAGAAGCTCGTTTACAACACAGGTACCGGCACAACTGATGAGGCAAACGGTTACTGGTATCAGGACGATGTTGATTCTGTAGTGATCGAACCCGGCAAGTCCGCAGAGATCATGTGGATCATTCCTGACGGAATCGCAGCTAATGAGTCTAACGGCAACCTCGTAAATCCTGAAGGCAAGGTTTACCTCGGATATTACTACGGCGAGGCTGATTCTATCAAGGTTGACAACATTGAAGTTTACTACAATGTTCCCGAAACGACCACAACTACTACCACTACTACAACATCGACCACTACAACTACCACAACAACCACAACTGAGCCTAAGGTTTCTCTCTACGGCGATGCTAACTGCGATGGTAAGGTTGATCTTTCCGATGCTGTAATGATCCTTCAGTCTATCTCGAACCCCGACAAGTACGGTGTTAACGGCTCAAGCGAAAGTCACATCACAGCACAGGGCGTTCTCAATGGTGACGTTTATGCAAACGGCACAGGTCTTACTCCTCAGGACGCACTTTCTATCCAGAAGTACGTTGCTGAGCTCATCAGTGAACTTCCTGAGTCCTAAGCTGCTATAAAAATATCTGCTCCTGCGGTTTATCCCGCAGGAGCATTTTTATATGAAAACAGCCGTCCGATAGAGATATCTCTCCCGCTGTAACGCGGTGCGCCCTTGTCAGAAAGCTATTCTCGGGCTGAAAGCCACTTTCGGACGGCGTACATCATATTGCTGCTTACATTATTTTATGCAGAAAATCAGGTTTTGCAACAAAGAAATTTCTTACAGAACAATATTATTATTGTCAATTTAAACATTATTATGTAATTATAGCAATACGATAAAGGAAAAGCTCCGCAAACCATATGGCTGTCGGAGCTTTTCCATTTATAGGGAAGTAATGTAAAGTGGATAGCATTTTTAAGCTTTTCATTAGGGAGTGTTGACACTAAGATAATATGCAGATTTTCGAGCATAAATTTTACG
>OGDF01001352.1_pt1 | contig 36614 bp, 35 predicted proteins | sample 1570141 | NCBI WGS metagenome assembly OGDF01 (sample SAMEA4370581, study PRJEB24528) | human gut metagenome
TGAGAAGGATCACGCAGATATCGTTTACGCTTGGCCGAACGCTCAGATCGGTATGATGGATGCTAAGATGGCAGTCAAAGTAATGTATCCGGAAGCAGATGCAAAAGAGCTACGCGAGAAAGCAGCTGCATATGCAGAGCTTCAGAACAGTGTAGCATCTGCTGCTAAGAGAGGATATGTTGATACCGTAATCGATGCTCAGGACACCAGAAAATATGTCATCGGCGCATTTGAGATGTTATTCACAAAGAGAGATGACCGCCCGTCCAAAAAGCACGGAACCGTCTAAGCGAGGTGAATCACATGAAACGTAGATTAAGCGCAGTACTGCTTGCACTTGGCCTGTCTGTATCCGTTCTTTCCATGGGCGTATATGCGGAGGAAGCGGAGACAAAGGCGACAGAGCAGGCAACAGAAGCAACGACCGATGCGGCAGCAGAAGAGATCAAAGAGCTGGAGTCTGATGCGGCAGAGGTAGAGTCTGAAGTAGCGGAGGCAGAATCTGAGGTCGCTGAGACAGAGGCACCTTCTCAGGAAGAGCAGCTGAAGCAGGCAATGATTGATTTTGGAATCGAGGTAAAATAACAAATGACAAAGATAATACTTCACGGCTGTAACGGCCGTATGGGACAGATGCTGACGGGACTTCTGAAGGAGGATCCGGAAGCAGAAGTGGTAGCAGGCGTAGATGGTTACCCTGATTGCTGCTAACTGGAGCTCCGTAAAGGAGGAGCTTGGTAATTTTGTCGAGATTGAGAGCGTGGAGAGCGGAATTTCCGAAGACGGATATACAATGACGGTCACCTGCAAGGCAAAATATGACAAGCTGAACGACAAGACGGATGTTACGGTAGTATATGAAGCGAACCAGAAGGATCAGAGCGTATCCTTCAGCTGGGATATTAATTATCCGATGAGTCAGCTGATCGAGCGTGCGGCACTGAACACGGTTATGGGTCTTGGCATCGTATTCCTGACCCTGCTGTTTTTAAGCTGGCTGATCGGAAAGCTCCACATTATTCCGGATATGATCGAGAAAAAGGCAAAGAAGGACGAGCCGGTCGCTCCTGCAGCTCCGGTTACCTTTGCAGCTCCGGAGGTGGAGGAAGAGGAGGAAGACCTCACAGACGATCTCGAGCTGGTAGCGGTTATCACCGCGGCAATTGCAGCATCTGAGAATACATCCGGCGATGGATTTGTAGTTCGTTCCATTAAAAAGGCAAATAAAAGAAACTGGCAGAGAGCCTAAGTACAGGAGGAAATCAAAATGAAAAGCTATACAATTACAGTAAATGGCAATGTATATGACGTAACCGTTGAGGAAGGCACTGGCTCTGCAGCTCCGGCAGCAGCACCTGCACCGGCACCGGTTCCGCAGGTCAAGCTGGAAGGCGTCAGCGAGGTGGAGGCGGCCTGTGTTATGGCTATTGTCAGCCACGAAACGGGCATTCCGCTCGATCAGCTTGTATTTAAGTCCATCAAGGCGGTTTAAGGGGAGAAAGAAACATGAAATATCAGGTATCGCTTAACGGCAAGCAGTTTGAAGTAGAAGTAGAAAAGGGATCGGTAAGCGCAGTACCGACCGGCGCGGCTCCCGCACCGGCACCGGCTGCAGCAGCGCCGGCACCCGCGGCAGCGCCGGCTCCGGCAGCAGCACCCGCAGCAGCGCCTGCAGGCGGCGAGACCGTTGCAGCGCCCATGCCGGGCACCATTCTGGATATCCGATGCACGGCAGGTCAGGCCGTTAAGGGCGGCGATGTGCTGTTCATTCTCGAGGCCATGAAGATGGAGAACGAGATCTGCGCACCGCATGACGGCACGGTCGGCTCTGTCTGCGTACAGAAGGGCACTTCCGTACAGACCGGCGCAGCACTCTGCACGATGTAACGGGAGGCGCGTACTATGCAATTTTCGTTTTTCGGTGCATTAGGCAGCATTCTGGCAAGCTCGGGCTTCGCGTCCTTTGCGGAGGACCCGCGCAGCCTGATCATGATTATCATTGCATGCGTGCTGCTGTACATGGGTATCGGCAAAAAGTTTGAGCCGCTGCTGCTCGTTCCGATCGCATTCGGCATGCTGCTGGCCAACCTGCCGCTGACCGGCCTGCTCAACGCACCGGTTGACGGTTCCAGTCCCGGTATGCTGTGGGTGTTCTATCAGGGCGTCCAGCATGCGATTTATCCGTCCATCATCTTCCTCGGCATCGGTGCCATGACCGACTTCGGCCCGCTGATCGCGCGTCCGTCCTCGCTGCTGCTGGGTGCAGCGGCACAGCTCGGTATCTTCTCCGCATTTCTGCTCGCGCTTGTGCTCGGCTTCCCGGGCAAGGTTGCGGCAGCCATCGCCATCATCGGCGGTGCGGACGGCCCGACCTCTATTCTGGTCGCATCCCGTCTGGCAGCGGATTATCTGCCTGCCATCGCTATTGCGGCGTACTCGTATATGGCGCTCATACCGCTTATCCAGCCGCCGATCATGCGTCTGCTGACCACCAAGAAGGAGCGCGAGGTCAAGATGGAGCAGCTGCGTCAGGTCTCCAAGACCGAGAAGATCGTATTCCCGATCGCAGTTGCCATCATCGTTATCCTGCTGATTCCGGATACCGCTCCGCTGATCGGCATGCTCATGCTGGGCAATCTGCTGCGTGAGTGCGGCGTAACCGACCGCCTGAGCGACACCGCGCAGAACGCGCTGTGCAACATCGTCACCATCTTCCTCGGTCTGTCGGTAGGCTGCAAGGCGATTGCGTCCACCTTCCTGACCTGGGAGACCATCAAGATCATCATCCTCGGCCTGATCGCGTTCACGTTCTCGACCGTCGGCGGCCTGCTGTTCGGCAAGGTTATGTATAAGCTGACCGGCGGCAAGGTAAACCCGCTGATCGGCTCGGCCGGTGTATCTGCCGTTCCGATGGCAGCCCGCGTTTCGCAGGTTGAGGGCCAGAAGGCCAATCCGGCAAACTTCCTGCTCATGCACGCCATGGGCCCGAACGTGGCCGGTGTTATCGGCTCCGCTGTTGCCGCAGGCTTTGTCCTCAAGGTATTCGGCGCGTAAGTGCAAAGCAAAAGAACCCGAATTTTCGGGTTCTTTTTTTACGCTTTTTTGTTGAGAAGAATTGAAAATAATGGCCGTCTATTTGCAACGGTATGCACACGATATCCCGCAGGGAGAGCACATTGTGCTCCCACGCAAAGGTAAAACATCACGCTAATTCTACATTTTCCATTTTCCATTCTCAATTTTTTATGCTTTCTTGACAATTTATGTCGCCCTGTTTTATAATAAATGCAAGAAACGAACGGGTGGTCCTTATTGTGCAGGTACTAAAAGACGAACTTCGACACAAAATTCTGCTCGAATCCGAGCATTTATTCCTGCAGCGCGGGTACGACCGCACCTCACTGCAGATGATCGCGGACAAGGTAAATATCAGCAAGAGCAACCTCTACCACTACTTCAAAAACAAGGAGGAGCTGTTCTACGAGCTGACCGACAGCGCTGCAGACGGCCTGAAGCGCATGATCCTGCGCTTCCGCAGCATGCGGTTTGACCTGAATATGGACGCGCAGGAATTCCGCATGCTGCTCACCGAGGAGGTACTCTCGCTGCTGCTGGCGGAGAAATACGGCCTTCTTCTTATCATGGAGCAGGCCAACGGCACTCGATATGAAAACCTGCGGCCGGTAATGATTGAGCTGATTGCGTCCAAGATCGTGCCCATGCTGGCTGACGAGGAGAACAGCCCGATGATGGCGCAGATCATGGCACGCAATCTGGTGGACGGGACGGTACATATCCTCAAGAACCGTGTTCGCCCGAGCGAGGTCCGTGCCGGACTGAATCAGCTGATCACCTATCACACACAGGGAATGCACGCGCTGCAATAGCAGCGCTGAGGCTGTCGCGAAACTACAGTTTCGCCGACAAGCAGGAACGGACCGTGGGCCGTTCCAAAGTCGTCCGAAAGTTCCTATACAGAAACTTTCTCCCTCCAGAAGTTCAAAAGGGGCGCTATCCTTGCGCGGCTTCTCGGCCGCGCTGCGCTGATACATGCTCACCCTTTTTGAGCATTTGCAGAGCAAATGCTGTTTCATGCGCGCTGCCGCGCGAAATGCTGACTATACGACTTTTTTTGACAGACTGCGCGCTGCAATAGCAGCGCGTTTTCTTTTGCCCTTAAACGGATACAAATGCGTTCTAACCGTCCCAGAATCCACATACACTGTCACAGATGAAACCTCATCAGGCAGGAGGGAAACAGCGGTGAAGGGCTTACCGGAGGAGCGCACGATCCGTCTGGCGCAGTACATGATCGAGCAGAAGGCCACCGTGCGGCAGACTGCGGCACGGTTCGGAATATCCAAGTCAACCGTACATATAGAAGTAATGAAAATGAGCGGTTCATTTGGTTAATTTGATAACGAAACCCGGAGTGCAGACATGAGGAAATGTTCGTACTCCGGGTTTACTTATGTGGGGGATTCATCGCTGAATTTGGGCTAACAGGGATTTTTAGGGATAAATATTATGGGCTTTGCATACAAGCTGGCGCCGTCCGTGCGGCGGCGTGCAGCGCGTAAGCCGACGGCACAAGATGGTGCCGAGGGCGCGGCGATAGCCGCGCCCTAAATATATGGCCCCCTTTTATCTAACAGGGGGGTGCAAATCGGAATAGATCAGCAAATTTCGCAAAACTTTGAACATAATGGGTGGCAAAACTTGCATTTCACATGATTTTAAGGCGAAAATACGGGAGTTTTTGCAAAAGCGATGTATAAACAGAATGTATTCGTGATATATGTTAGCGTTCTTCTAATTTATGTACTAAAAATATGATGCAAATAGCGTTGACATTGATAATACTTGGACATATACTATAATTATATCATTGTATGAAAAATGATAATATTAAAGGCTGGATGGAAAATTGCATGAGAGATTTCATCTTTAAGACAGAATATAAAAAACTACTTACACCAGAGGTTGTGTCCTGTCTTACACAGATTCATGAGTATAAGGGCCAGCAGAGCTTTCTTGTCAAGGTAAAAGCAGATGCACTATCAAATCTCTTGGAGAGTGCAAAAATCCAGAGTATAGAAGCATCCAACTGTATCGAAGGCATTATCACAACAGATAATCGTCTGAAAAAAATCGTAAGGGACAAGACCATCCCCAAAACTCGAAATGAGAAAGAAATCGCGGGATATCGTGATGTACTTGCAGTGATTCATGAGAGTTATGACTATATTCCGCCAAAGCCATCGGCTATTCTGCAGCTTCATCGTGATTTGTATAAATTCTGCGGAAAGACCGTTGGCGGTAGCTATAAAAGCTCAGACAACATCATTACGGCGGAACAAGAAAACAGAGGACGAGCAGTGCGTTTCCAACCTGTTTCCACATTAGAAACGCCGCAATCCATGATTGCGTTATGCGATGCGTTTCAGAACGCAAGGCAGGATGCCGAACTGGATCCACTGTTGCTTATTCCTATGTTTATTTTAGACTTCCTGTGCATTCACCCGTTCAACGATGGCAATGAACGCATGAGCAGGCTGTTGATATTATTGCTTCTGTATCGTTCCGGCTATATCGTGGGAAAGTATATCAGTATTGAAAAGCTGATTTCCGATACTAAAGAAACTTATTATGATGCTGTGCAAGCCAGCTCTTATAACTGGCATGAGGGTACTAACGATTATGTACCCTTTGTTATCTATATGCTGCGTATTTTTGTAACAGCCTATCGTGATTTTGAAGACAAAATCGAACTGCTGACTACCAAGAGGCTTTCAAAGCCTGACCGGGTACGGGAAACTATAAAAAAACATCTCGGTAAGATTACAAAGAGCGAAATCATGGCTAATTGCCCAGACATCAGCCAGATCACTGTTCAGCGAGCACTGGCAGATCTGATGAGATCGGGTGAGATTATCAAACTCAGCGGAGGTCGTTATACCTCTTACATCTGGAATAGGGAGAGAAAATAGAAATGATTACAGGCGAACTGAAAAACAAAATCGACAGCTTATGGGACATTTTTGCGGCTGGCGGATTGGTCAATCCGCTCGATGTCATTGAACAGATTACTTATCTGATGTTCATTCATGATTTGGACGATTCTGATAATCTCAGAGCGAAAGAAGCGGCTATGCTGGGGTTGCCGTATCAGAGTATTTTTGCAGATGAGATACAAGTAGGTGAGCGTACCATTGATGGTCAGCAGCTCAAATGGTCTGTGTTCCATGACTTCCCGGCTGGCAAGATGTACTCTGCTATGCAGGAATGGGTATTCCCATTCATCAAGACACTTCATACGGATAAAAACAGTGCTTATTCCAAGTATATGGACGATGCCATTTTTAAGCTGCCCACGCCGCTGCTGCTGTCCAAAGTCGTGGATTCATTGGATGAGATTTACCGCTTAATGAACGAATCGCAGGCAGTGGATGTACGCGGCGATACATATGAGTATCTGCTCAGCAAGATCAGCCAGTCCGGCCGGAACGGTCAGTTCCGTACCCCGCGTCATATCATTCGCATGATGGTGGAACTGATGGATCCGAAAGCTGATGATGTGATCTGCGACCCGGCTTGCGGCACCTCCGGTTTCCTTGTTTCTGCGGGTGAATATCTGAAAGAACATCGCAAGGAAGAAATCTTCTTCGACCGACAGAAGAAAGACCACTACATGAACCATATGTTCTTCGGCTACGATATGGATCGCACCATGTTGCGTATCGGTGCCATGAACATGATGACTCACGGTATTGACAATCCTTTTATCGAATACCGGGACAGCCTCAGTGATCAGAATCCGGACAAGGAGAAGTATTCGCTCATCCTTGCCAATCCGCCGTTCAAGGGCAGTCTGGATGCAGATACCGTTTCGGCGGACTTGCTGAAGGTCTGCAAAACCAAGAAAACCGAGCTGCTGTTTCTGGCACTCTTTCTGCGTATGCTGCGCATCGGTGGGCGCTGTGCCTGCATCGTACCGGACGGCGTATTGTTCGGCTCGTCCACGGCGCACAAAGCCATCCGAAAGGAACTGGTAGAGGGTAATCGGTTGGAAGCGGTCATCTCCATGCCGTCCGGCGTGTTCAAGCCATATGCCGGTGTTTCTACTGCAATCTTGGTCTTCACGAAGACCGGACACGGCGGCACGGATAACGTATGGTTCTATGATATGCAGGCTGACGGCTTTTCTCTCGATGATAAGCGCAGTCCGGTGCAGGATAACGATATTCCCGACATCATCGCGCGTTTCCGTAATATAGAGGGCGAAAAAGACCGTCAGCGCACGGAAAAATCCTTCTTCGTGCCCAAGACGGAAATCGCAGAAAACGGCTATGATCTGTCCATCAACAAATACAAAAAGACGGAGTATATCCCCGTGGAGTATCCGCCTACCAGTGAGATTATGGCCCAGCTGCGGAAGCTGGAGAAGCAGATTGGCACTGCGATGGATGAGCTGGATAAGATGCTGCAAGGAGAAAAATAATGACAGAAAATGATAAGCTGCAAATGTTTGAAAACCAACCGATTCGTACAGCATGGGATGAGGAACAGGAAGAATGGTACTTTTCTGTGGTGGATGTAGTTGCTGTACTTACCGATCAACCTGATAGCAGACACGCTGCGAAATATTGGAGTGTGCTTAAGACACGTCTGAAAAACGAGGGAAGTGAACTGACTACAAATTGTAGTCAGTTGAAAATGAAGGCCGCCGATGGCAAGCGCCGTCTGACCGATGTTGCAACCACTGAGCAGCTTTTACGCATCATTCAGTCGATTCCTTCAAAGAAAGCCGAGCCATTCAAAATGTGGCTGGCTATGGTCGGTCGGGAACGCATTGAGGAAATCATAGACCCAGAACTGACGATTGAGCGGGCGCTGGATACCTATGCAAAGAAGGGCTACTCTCCCGAGTGGATTAACCAACGTATGCAGACCATTCGTGCCCGTAAAGAATTGACTGATGCTTGGGATGCCCACGGTGTCAAAAAAGGAAAAGAATACGGGATTTTGACCGATGAGGTTACAAAAGCGTGGTCTGGTATGACGACTCGGCAGTATAAGAATCACAAGGGACTGAAAAAGGAAAATCTGCGGGATAACATGAGTACATTGGAGTTGGCGCTGAATATGTTAGCAGAGGCAACCACAACAGAGCTGACCAATGCACAGAATCCGCGTGGACTGGAAGAAAATCGTGCTGTTGCAAAGCAGGGCGGTAAAGTTGCAGGAAATGCCCGGAAAGAAATTGAATCGCAGACAGGGCGGCCGGTGATTACTTCTGACAACGCGCAGACAATGCTGCTTGGAAACGCCGTAGTCGAAATGATCGAGAGTGTGGCCAAAGAGGACGAAAAGAAATGACAATTCGGATTTGTGGGGATGAACGATGGCAAAATTGATTGAAATCACAGGGAAAGCCCTTTCGGGAGAATGGGGAACTGATGATGAAACGGGATGTGGAATTCCTGTACTCAGAACCACTAACTTCACAAACGAGGGCATTGTTAATTATCGTAATGTGGTTACGAGAACCATTACAAAGAAGAAAATTGCAGAAAAATATCTACGTCAAGGAGATATTATCATCGAAAAGTCAGGTGGTAGCGATAAGCAACCTGTAGGTCGAGTCATTTATTTCGATGGGCCAGATAGCACCTATTTATTCAATAATTTTACTGGTTTACTAAGAGTAAAAGATAGAAATGTATGGTATCCACGATATGTGTTTTATTCCCTTTTTTTTAATTATCGAAGAGGTGGAACAAAAGCATTCGAAAATAAAACAACTGGTCTCCACAATCTAAAAGTAGATGATTATGTGTCTCGATGTGAGGTGAGAGTAGAAAATATTCAAAAACAGGTTGCAATTTGCGAACAACTTGATCGAATTTTTGATATTATCAGAGCGCGTCAGCAGCAACTCCAAAAGCTGGATGAACTAATTAAAGCCCGATTTGTAGAACTCTTTGGGGATTTGGAAAGCAATCCTTTCGATTGGCCGGTGTGTGCCTTGAAGGAATTGGTTAGTATTGAACCACAAAATGGGTTGTATAAGCCTCAATCAGCTTATGTACAGGATGGATCAGGCTTCCCAATCGTTAGGATAGATGCCTTCTACAACGGCAGAGTTACCGACTTTTCAGCACTAAAACGTTTGGAATGTTCTGAATCCGAAGTTCAAAGATATCTGCTTCAGGAGGACGATATTGTTATTAACCGTGTGAATAGCATTGAATATTTGGGGAAATGTGCACATATTAAAGGATTACTTGAAGAAACGGTTTTTGAATCCAACATGATGCGACTTCATTTGGATGATACAGTTATGAATGCAGTTTTTGCCACGAAGTTATTGTGCTCCCAATATATGCACAAACAAATTATGATTCGAGCAAAGAAGGCAGTCAACCAGGCAAGCATTAATCAGCAGGATGTATTAAGCTTTCGTATGTTTGTTCCGCCACTTGAGCTCCAAGAGCAATTCGCGGCCTTCGTCGAACAAACCGACAAATCAAAATCTGTCGTACAGAAAGCCTTGGATGAGGCGCAGCTGCTTTTTGACAGCCTGATGCAGCAGTATTTCGGATAAAATCAATTAAACCAAGGGCAATGCGCCGGTGCAGGATGATGGTACACGGATAAAGGAGTACCATCATGGAAGAAAAGTTAGTGCATATTTTGAACGAAATGGCTGAATATCTGAGCATTTCTCAGATGAAAAAACTGCAGGAGGTACTGCTCAAGAACCTTTCTGAAGCCGAAGCACACAAAACCGAGGTATCTAACACAGAATATCTGCAAATGTTCCTCGATGCCAAGAAAATCGAAGGCTGCTCGGAACGCACACTGCAATATTACCGTGTAACGGTGGAGCACCTGCTGTGCAGCATTTCCACGCCGGTCCGCAAAATGAATACGGAGGAAATCCGCAGTTATCTTTCGGGTTATCAGCAGATCAACGGCTGTGGAAAGGTCACGGTAGATAATATCCGCCGAAATATTTCGAGCTTTTTCTCCTGGCTGGAGGAAGAAGACTACATTTTGAAAAGTCCCATGCGACGGATTCACAAAATCAAAACCAAACAGCAGGTCAAGGAGATTATTTCTGATGAAGCGATCGAGCAGCTGCGCGATCATTGTTCCTGTTCTCGAGATTTGGCTATGATTGATTTGCTGTATTCCACAGGTATTCGTGTGGGTGAACTGGTCAATCTGAATATTGCTGATGTGAATTTTGAAGCTCGAGAATGTGTGGTATTCGGCAAGGGCGACAAGGAGCGCAGAGTGTATTTCGATGCCAAAGCCAAACTGCACTTGCAAAATTATTTGAATAGCCGTTCTGACGGTAATCCGGCACTGTTTGTCACCCTTGATGCTCCCCATGATCGGTTAAAGATCAGTGGTGTGGAGGTGCGTTTGCGCACCTTGGGAAGATGTGTGAATCTGACGAAAATTCATCCACATAAGTTCCGCCGAACGATGGCAACACGCGCGATTGATAAGGGTATGCCTATCGAACAGGTGCAGAAAATCCTTGGCCATTCGCAGATTGATACCACCATGAAATACGCCATGGTCAACCAGACTAATGTGAAAACATCCCACCAGAAGTTTATCGCCTGATACAACTTCGGATTTGTGGGGATGAATGATGAAATACAGACTTGGAGAAATATGTGATGTTGTTTCTGGAGGGACTCCTTCAAGGGCAACCGCAGAATTTTGGGACGGTGGCACTATCCCGTGGATAAAAATAGGAAATATACAGAGAAAGTACGTAGATGAAGCGGATGAGTATATTACACAGGCGGGACTCGAGGGTTCGTCTGCAAAAATGCTTTCAGCTGGAACCATTCTATTTACTATTTTTGCAACGCTTGGCGAAGTAGGAATATTAACAATAGAAGCTTGCACAAATCAAGCTATTGCGGGAATTACTATTAAAAACCAGTCTGATATTTTAACAGACTATCTGTACTATTTCCTTAAATCTCAGAAGTCATGTATAGCTGCTTTGGGACGAGGAGTAGCGCAGAATAACATTAATCTTTCGATATTACGAAATTTCGAGGTGCCGATACCTGACTTGCCGATGCAAAAGCAAATAGTGGCTATACTTGATAAAACTGCGAAGGTTGTTGAAGTCCGTCAGCAGCAACTGCAGCAACTGGACGAACTGGTCAAAGCCCGATTTGTCGAATTGTTTGGTGATGGAAACCATCCGCACATAGCACTGATAGATCTTATAATTGAAGGTGCAGGGCTGTCCTACGGAATAGTGCAACCTGGCGACGATGGCACGGGAGATATGGGAGTTCTACGCCCTGTCGATATGGTAGATGGTAAGATATCGACTGCATCGATTAAGTACATTGATCGTTCTATCGGTGACGGATTCAAAAAAACCGAGCTATACGGAGATGAATTGCTTATTACCGTGAGAGGAACGACAGGAATAACTGCATTAACCGATATCCGCTTCAATGGGATGAATGTCACCCGTGGTATAGCAGTTGTCCGATATGATCGTAATAAAATCAATCCTGTGTATCTGAATGCCTATCTCAATACAGATGAGAGTCAGCGGTACATACAAGAGCATACAAGGGGTGCCACACTGCAGCAAATCAACCTATCTGATTTGCGGGTGCAGCAGATTATGGTTCCTCCATTGGCACTTCAAGAACAGATGGCGGCCTTCATCGAACAAACCGACAAATCAAAAGTTGTAGTACAAGATGAGGTCAATGGTCTTTAGCTGCTATACAATCGTTTTTTGAAAGAGGTGATTATTTATGACCAATTTTGACATTTTTGATGCCATCCCACAATTTGAATCTTTCGCTTCAGTAGCTGTCTCGGCTGAGCGTATTTTACATATCGACGCCTCTGCCTGTGTGTTGAACTGCCGCAGGGCGATGGAGTTCGCCGTGAAGTGGATGTATTCCGTGGATAAAGCACTGGTCATGCCGTATCAAGATACGCTGGTAAGCCTTATGAATACTGAGGATTTCCGTGATATTGTGGGTACGGATATCTGGCGGCGAATGGATTTTATTCGCCGTATGGGCAATAACGCCGCCCATACCGGAAAAAAGATCACCGAAGAGCAGGCGGCGCTGTGTCTGGAAAACCTCTATGTATTTCTGGATTTCGTAGCATATTGTTACGGTGAAAACTATACCGAGGGACATTTTGACCGTGATCTGTTGACACAGCCCCCCGAAATGCCTGCTGTTTCGATGCAAGGGACGACGGAGGTTGATTTGGCGGCACTCATGGCAGAGAATGCCGCACTGAAAGAAGAGCTCACTGCTCGTCGTGCCGTGCAGCAGCAGACCTATGTGCCCAAGCCCCTTGATCTGTCGGAATATAAGACACGTAAGCTGTATATCGACACTATGCTCACCGATGTGGGCTGGACTGAGGGTAAAGACTGGCGGGGCGAGGTGGAACTGCCCGGTATGCCCAATAAGAGTGAGGTGGGATATGCGGACTATGTACTCTACGGCGATGATGGCCGTCCATTGGCGGTGGTGGAGGCTAAGCGCACTTGCGTAGATGTCGCTAAAGGACGACAGCAGGCAAAATTGTATGCTGATCTGCTGGAAAAGGAGTACCACCGTCGTCCGGTCATCTTTCTGACGAACGGCTTTGAGACGCGCATTACTGATAACATCTATCCGGAACGCAGGTGCGCTGCAATTTATTCCAAGCGAGATTTGGAAAAGCTGTTTAATCTCCAGAGTATGCGAACAAGCCTGAAAAACATTATGGTGAACCGCAGCATTGCAGGGCGCTACTATCAGGAGGGTGCAATCAAAGCAACCTGTGATGCCTTTGCGCGCAATCGCCGCAAGGCTCTGCTGGTTATGGCTACCGGTTCCGGCAAGACGAGAACTGTTATCGCTCTGTGTGATGTATTGCTTCAGCACGGCTGGGTGAAGAATATCCTCTTTCTGGCCGACCGTAACAGTCTGGTGACACAAGCTAAACGCAGCTTTGTGAATCTATTGCCCGATCTCTCTGTCACCAATCTCTGTGAGGAGAAGGACAACTATACCGCTCATTGTGTCTTTTCCACCTATCAGACCATGTACAATGTCATTGACAGCGTGCAGGATGAGGCGGGCAAGCTCTTTACCTGCGGCCACTTTGATTTGGTGATCTGCGATGAGGCACACCGCTCGGTTTATAACAAGTACCGGGATATTTTCAACTATTTTGATGCGCCGTTAGTGGGTCTGACCGCTACCCCTAAAGACGAAATCGACAAGAATACTTATGAAATTTTTGAGTTGGAAAACGGCGTCCCTACTTATGGCTATGAACTGGCGCAAGCGGTGAAGGACGGCTATTTGGTGGATTTCCTATCTGTGGAAACAAAGCTGAAATTCATTGAGCAGGGCATTGTTTACGACGAGCTTTCCGACGAGGACAAGGCGGCTTATGAAGACACCTTTGAAGACGAAAACGGAGAGTTACCAGAGCGTATTGCGGCCGCTGCACTGAATGAGTGGATTTTTAACGAAGATACCATTCGGCAAGTGTTGCATACGCTGATATCTAACGGCCTGACTATCGACTACGGCAATAAACTTGGTAAAACCATTATATTTGCAAAGAACCATACCCACGCGGAGAAAATTCTTGAGGTTTTTAATCGTGAGTATCCGTACTTACCCGGCTTTGCCAAGGTCATCGATAATTATATGACCTATGCTCAAAGTGCAATCGACGAGTTTTCTGACCCGAAGAAGCTGCCGCAAATCGCCATTTCTGTGGATATGCTGGATACTGGCATTGATGTGCCGGAAATATTGAATCTGGTATTCTTCAAAAAAGTCATGAGTAAGGCAAAGTTCTGGCAGATGATCGGCCGCGGCACGCGCCTATGCCCCAGTTTGATTGACGGTAAAGATAAGGACAAGTTTTATATTTTTGATTTCTGCGGCAACTTTGAGTTCTTCCGCATGAATAAGGGAAAAGCAACCGCTAATATGATTGCGCTGCAAGGCGCGATTTTCCACCTGAAAGCCCAAATAGCTTTTAAATTACAAGATTTAGCTTATCAAACAGCAGATTTGATTGATTTCCGTAAGACACTTGTGAGTGATATGGTGCGCAAGGTGCGGGAGCTGAACCGTGAAAATTTCGCTGTCCGTCAGCATTTGAAGTATGTAGAGTTGTACAGCAATCAGGATAGTTACAATGCTCTGACCTATGAGGATACACTGTTCATGGAGCAAGAGCTTGCACCGCTTATTATGCCGGAGGAGGACGATGCTAAGGCGTTACGGTTTGATGCGCTTATGTATGGCATTGAACTTGCTTACCTTGTTGGGAAGAAATATGGTAAGGCAAGAAGCGATCTGTTCAAAAAAGTATCCGCTGTGGCGTCTGTTGCCAATATTCCTGAAATCATGGCGCAGTCTGAGTTGCTTGACAAGATTCTGCACACGGACTATGTAGAAAGGGCAGGAATCAACGAGTTTGAGCATATCAGGGAAAATTTGCGCGATCTCATTAAGTACATTCCAATCAGCAGGGTGCGCTATGACACCAATTTTGATGATGAAATCCTATCCATGGAATGGAATGAGTCGGAGTTGGAAAACGATGACTTGAAGAATTACAAGGCAAAGGCGGAATTCTATGTGCGCCAGCATATGGATAACGCCGCTATCTCAAAACTCAAGGGTAATGTACCGCTGACGGTGGAGGATGTTCAGGATTTAGAGAAGATTCTCTGGAACGAGGTCGGCACCAAGCAAGACTATGAGGCTGAGTACGGACAAAAGCCATTAGGTGAGTTCGTCCGAGAAATCGTAGGACTGGATATGAACGCCGCCAAAGAAGCCTTTGCACAGTATCTGAATGATGCAAGCCTTGACAGCAGACAGATTTACTTTGTGAACCAGATTGTAGAGTATATTGTTCACAATGGCATGATGAAAGATTTGTCTGTCTTGCAAGAAACGCCATTTACTGACCAGGGCAGTATCGTGGAGGTGTTTACGGATTTGTCTGTGTGGATGGGGATTCGGCAGACGATTGAAAAGATCAATGCCAATGCAGTTGCAGCGTAACTTAGGAAAGAATTATATAAACCTTTTGAAAAGCAAGTAATATGTTAAACAGCTGGGTAAGGGCCGTAGGAATTTCCTTGTCAAGCTGGATTTGCACTATCAAAACATTCCGGAGCGCATAGCCAAATTTCTGGCTGTGCGTTCCGTTTTTCTGTGTTGATTATGCTTTGTAAAATTTTATAAAAAGTCTTGTCGTTTTTTGCAGGTGTTCACTGACCGTTTTTCTCTGGAGTATAGTGGGGGGATATACTTTCTCGAAAAACATGGTTTCCATGGTCTAATAATTCGGGGGATATAGTGGAGGGAAAGAGGTATTTTACAGCTTGCCAGTAAGATTATAGACGTATTGTATAAATACTGACATTTGATTTTGTGCATGATTAAAAATATTTTTTGAAAACGTGCTTTTAGGGGTATTCACTGGTCTGTTTTTTCGGGGGTATAGTAGAGGGGTAAATAGTTTTTACGCTCTCTTGGTGATTTCTCTCTCTGCTCGCCGCCGCGAGAATGGTGAGGGGGTGCAACCCGGCTGTGTGTAACTGCCGTAGGGAGTATACACAACCGGGTAGGGGGGAGAGGAAAGACGCGAGCGGCGCGGATTTCGTTCCTCTCCCCCTAATCTCGAAAGCGATTTTCACCAGTGTTTTGATAAGATATAAGCATATAGCACAGAAATAGAAACTGAATTTTGTGCAGAAATAAAAATATTTTTTCAAAATGTGCTTTTAGGGTGTTCCACTGGCCTATTTTTTCGGGATGTATAGTAGAGGGGGAAATATTTTCGTTGTTCCTTGACAACAGAATACTCAGGCATCAGGTACAAATTCGGCGCGGAGAGCTGCAGCGGAAAGCTGCGAACTGTGGGTGGCTCCTATCATGGCAATGACCCGCGCGGAAGATAATGATACTCCCGACCAGTCACCGTCCGAGCGTGAAAACGTCGCAGGCAATGAGGTCGGACAACGGATAGGTGAAATTCCTGTGGAATCGGTACGCCGCCGATCGCTTGATGCTTCCTACAGTCGGGGGAGAGATCGAATAGGCTGACAGTAACAGTATAAATCATTATAAAACCTGAAGAATACGGATTCTTCAGCGTGTATTCTTCAGGCTTTGCATTTCCGGAGGTGTCCCATGTAAGTTTACTCATACAAACAGACCGCGAAAGCACCCGATGGATTCCGGTGGTAGTTCCCGACTTGTACGCATAGAAATATACCAGTAGCAGGAGAGGAACAGGAGGTGATTGATCGGCGGTGAGAAAGCAAAAGCTGAATTATCGGTTTCACGACCCGAATCCAAGGGCAGTGACCGCTGATTACTTACTGAAAATTTTCATGGAAGCGAATGAAAACAAGGTACAGAGAGCAATTGAAAACGCCGCAGATATAGCCGACAGCGAAGAAAGGGGACACTCTACATAAAGAGTGCCCTTTTTGACTGTTGTAAAAATAATTATTCTGCGTTAATATATAAATAGAAGATGTAACAGAATGACTTTATTTTAATGGAGAGGTTTACTATGAACATAGCTGCATATTGCCGTGTTTCCACGGACAAGGCCGACCAGCTTAACAGCTTAGAAACACAAAAGGAGTTTTTCTCAGAGTATACACAGCGCACAGGTGATACTTTAGTGCGTCTGTATGCTGACGAGGGTATTTCGGGTACAAAGATCAAAAACCGCAAGGAATTTCTTCGTATGATGGCAGATGCAGAACACGGTCTGTTTGATATGGTCGTGGTAAAGGATATTTCACGGTTTGCACGAAATACGGTCGATCTCCTGCAGAATGTTCGTAAACTGAAAGCGCTGGGAATCGAAACGCAGTTTTTGACTGCCAACATGACCAGCATGGGCAACAGCGAGTTCGTGCTCACGATTTTCGGTGCGCTGGCACAGGAGGAAAGCGCAAACACCTCTAAGCGTATCAAATTCGGCAAAAAAATAAACGCGGAAAAGGGCCGCGTGCCGAATATCGTGTATGGCTATGATAAGATCATCGGTGATTATTTCAACTTGAAGATCAACGAGAAAGAAGCGGAAGTCATTCAGCAGATGTACCGCTGGTATGTTGAGGATGGCTATGGTGCGGCTAAAATATCACAGTTTTTGAATGAGCGCGACTGGCGTACCAAACGCAACTGCAAATGGAGCCAGAACGGCGTGTGTCGTGTTTTGACGAATGAGCTATACACGGGCAAGATCATCAACGGAAAGCAGGAGATCGCAGATTTCCTGACCGGACGGCGTGCCGAAAAGGATGAAACTGAGTGGAGCGTCGTAGAGCGTCCGGAACTGCGTATTATCGAGCCGGAACTGTTTGAACGGGCACAGCAGATCATGCAGTCGCGCGGCAAGGCGTTCAAGGTGGACAGAGAACGACAGAGCAACAAGTATCTGTTTTCGACGCTGATAAAATGCAAAGAGTGTGGATGGTCGTTCCGCCGCACAGTCCGCACCTATAAGAATACCTATGTCCGCTGGGTGTGCTCGGGGCATAATGGACGCGGCGCAGACAGTTGCCCAAACGCAGTAACAGTCGATGAGGACGAATTGATCGAGACGCTTCAGCACTATTTTGCATCTGTGCTGAAGGAAAAGAAAAACGTCATTCGCTATGTGGTCAGAGAATTTCAGCGTGTATACAAAGCGAAAGATGAAAACCTGAATTATGAGAAGGAGTTGAACACAAAGCTGGACAAGCTGAAGAAAACACGGCAGAAGTACATGGATATGTATACAGACGATCTGATATCCCGCGAGGAATTGAATGATAAGATTGGCGGCATGAAAGTGGAGATCGAGCGGCTGGAAAACGAGTTGAAGATGGTGTCCTATCATCTGACAAAAGGAGAGCAGCTGGAAAACATTCTGCATCGCACCTTTCAGGAGATTGAGGATATTACCGATGTACGGGAAATGACAAATGCACAGCTGAAACGACTGATTCAGAAGATCGTGGTAGATAAAGACGGAAACGTGGATATTTATCTGCGTTTGATGGGTGATTTGGGGCTGGATGAAACCGTTCTGATTAACCACGACCGTACATAAGGATATCACAACGCGCCTGCAAAAGCTGAATACCGAGCTGTATGAGCGCGTACAGACCGTTCTGCAGGTGAACAAGCAGGAGCGGCACATACGCGGCGGCAGAGCAACACAGGCGAAATACCGCGCCGAAGCGGCGCAGCGACGCGGTGAAAAATAAAAAAACCGACTTTCCAAGCGGAAAGTCGGCAAACAGAAGCAGCGTGACAGTGTTGCTGTATAAAGGCTTAAAGCAGGCCGAGCTCATGCGCGCAATCGCTGCAGACATTCTTACCCTTGAAGTGGATAATGTCCTTTGCGTTACCGCAGAATACGCAGGACGGCTCGTACTTCTTGAGGACGATATGATCGCCGTCAACGTAGATTTCCAGAGCGTCCTTTACTTCGATGCCCATAGTGCGGCGCAGCTCAATCGGGAGCACGATGCGACCAAGTTCATCAACCTTACGAACAATACCGGTGGATTTCATTTTCAACACACTCCATTTCTTTATCATAAAAAATGTATTACCAAATCCCACTCACTCGGGATGTTGGACGGAAGGGGGGGAACACGATATGCTGTCCGTTATCTGGACGGTGTTCCTTTGTATGGCGCTGCTATGCGGTGCGGTCACAGGCAGGCTGGCAGAGGTTACGGCAGCGGTACCCACAGGGGCTGCGGAAGCAATCACGCTGGCGATCAGTATCACCGGGCTGATGTGCTTCTGGAGCGGTGTGATGGAGCTGCTGCAGGCTTCCGGACTGGCAGAGCGGCTGTCCCGTCTGATGGCTCCTGTTCTGCGTCCCTTGTTCGGAAGCGCATCGCAGGATAAACAGGCGATGGAAGCGGTAAGCGCCAATGTAACGGCAAATTTGCTGGGGTTATCCAACGCGGCAACGCCGTTGGGATTGCGTGCGTCAGAGCGGCTGTATGTTCTTGCAGGGCGGAGCGGAGCGCCGGATACCGTGCTGACGCTGATCGTGCTGAACGCAACCTCAATTCAGCTGATTCCGTCTACGGTGGCGGCGGTTCGTGCGGCTTGCGGAGCACACGCGCCATTTGATATTATGCTGCCGGTGTGGGGAGCTTCTGCGGCTTCCGTTGCGGCGGTGCTGCTCAGCAGCAAGCTGCTGCGTCCTTTTTTTCCGGATGGGGAATAGCGGGACAGGTAAGTGCGCCTTACAAGTAGTATTATCACACATGAAAAGCAAGAAATTTGTCGAATAAGCAAACAATTCTCAAAAAATTTCCAAACGAGGGAAATAATACAAGGAGGGAGATTGTTGCAGATTTTGCAGAACGCGCTCATTCCGGCACTTTTGGCGGGAATCAGCCTGTATGCGCTGTGCAAAGGCGTGGACGTATTTCCAACTTTTCTGCGCGGTGCAGCCGTCGGTTTGAAAACCGCGGTGCAGATACTGCCTGTTATGGTCGGGATGCTGACAGTCGTGTTCATGCTGCGCGCCTCAGGTGCCGTTGATATTGCGGCAAGCGTGCTCGCGCCCGCACTGCGTATACTGGGCATACCGAAAGAATGCACAGCCCTGACCCTGCTGAAGCCGATCAGCGGAGGAGGAGGACTGGCGATGGGCAGTGAAATTATACGACGCTGCGGACCGGACAGCTATGCCGGACGCGTGGCCGCAGTGATGCTGGGAGCCTCGGAAACCAGTCTGTACACGATCAGCGTGTACAGCGGTCACCTTGGTTTGAACCGAACCAGATATGCTGTTTTTGCGGCATTGTGCGGCGATCTGGCAGCATTTACCGCCTCTGCAGCATTGGTTAGAATATATTTCCCATACAGTTAATATTATATCGTGTATGTTAAAAAATTACCATAGCTTATGTCAAAAATTAGCGAATTAAATAAACATTACTTGTATTCTTTGTGCAATATGCAAAAAATACAAGCTGAGAAAATAAAAAGCATCTATGCCGAAGCACAGATGCTTTTCATATTGCAAAGCGATTACTTCTTTATGATCTCCTTGCCGAAAGGACCATCATAGTCGAAGAAGCCCTTGCCGGTCTTAACGCCCAGCCAGCCGGCACGAACCATCTGACGCATCAGCGGATGCGGACGGTACTTCGGGTCGCCGGTCTCGCGGTACAGCGTCTCCATGATTGCGAGGTTTACATCGTGGCCAACAAGGTCAGCGGTGTGCAGCGGGCCGGACTTCATGCCTGCGCCAAGCTGCATAGCAATGTCGACATCAGCAGGGGAAGCGATGCCATCAGCAACGATACCCATTGCCTCGTTCATCATCGGGATCAGGATGCGGTTTACAACGAAACCGGGACCTTCCTTAACGGCAATCGGGGTCTTGCCCAGGGATGCCATCAGGTCAAATGCGGTCTGGAAGGTTTCGTCCGAAGTCTGGATCGCGCGGGTAACCTCAACCAGCTTCATGATCTGAGCCGGGTTGAAGAAGTGGCAGCCGATGAACTTGTCCGAACGCTGCGGGATGCAGGCAGCCATCTCGGTGATGGACAGACCGGAAGTGTTGGAAGCGAAGATGGTGTGAGCGGGGCAAATCTTGTCCAGATCCTCCAGCAGGTCCTTCTTCAGATCCATGCGCTCCAGAATAACTTCCATGATGAAGTCAGCATTGGCAGCGTCCTTGCGGTCAACCGAGGTCTTGAGGGAAGCGAGCAGCTCGTCCTTGCGCTCTGCGGTCATCTTGCCCTTGCTTACGAGGAACTCGTAATCGTGCGTGATAACGGTCTTGCCGCGCTCGGTGAACTCCGGCTTGATGTCGATCATGGTAACGTCATGACCTGCGTTCAGGAATACCTCAGTGATGCGTGCGCCCATGTTGCCAGCGCCGAATACACAAACTTTCATGCTAAAATTAACCTCTCTCTCTCACTCTTTGCGGATGGATGAACAGGTATTGCGAATATTGATTAGTCAAAACCGCACAATCCGGTTTTGAATTGTGCGGTTCTGCTGTCTCAATGCTTACTTATTCTTGAATTCCTTAGCCGGCTTGTCGCGGTTCTTGTCCAGGAAGTAAGCCATGCCGTACTTCTGATCCTCGGTAGCGAAGCACTGTGCGAAGCAGTTGCCCTCGAACTTCAGAGCGGAGTTCAGGTCGGTCTGCATGCCAACGTTTACAGCTTCCTTAACCAGGGAAACAGCGATCGGAGCCTGAGCAGCGATCTCCTCGGCCAGCTTTACAGCCTCGTCGAGCAGGTTCTCCAGCGGATATACGTAGTTAACCAGGCCCATGTCCAGAGCGTCCTGAGCGGTGTAGTTAGCGCGAGCGGTGTACAGCATTTCCTTAGCCTTGCCTGCGCCTACGAGGCGAGCCAGACGCTGGGTGCCGCCGCAGCCCGGGGTGATGCCCAGACCAACTTCAGGCTGACCGAAGGAAGCGTTCTCGGAAGCGAGACGGATGTCGCAGGACATAGCCAGCTCGCAGCCGCCGCCGAGGCAGAAGCCGTTGATGGCAGCGATAACCGGACGCTTGAAGTTCTCGATCTTCCAGCAAACGCGGTTGGACTCGTTGCCGAACAGCTTGCCCTCTGCACAGGTCTTGGTAGCCATCTCGGAGATGTCAGCGCCTGCAACGAAGGAGTTAACGGTCTTGCCCTTCTTGTTAACGGTGGAAGAACCGGTCAGAACTACTGCATAAACGTTGTCCAGATCCTTAGCCAGCTCGTCGAATGCCTCTTCCAGCTGTGCGTACATGTCGGTGGACAGAGCGTTCATAGCCTTCATGTGCTCGATCTTAACGATTGCAACATGACCCTTTTTTTCGATTACTACGTCAGTCATTTTTAAGACTTCCTTTCAGAATATGTGCTATGAGCGTAAAACGCTCAAAAGCAATCTCCGTTCGGAGATTACCAAACATCCAAAGGATGTTTGCAGTCAAAATAGAACAGAAGCGAGCTTCTGTTCGTAAAAACCCGCGACATGCGCGTGGGTTTTTACACCCCGACCCAGCCGCCCTGGGCGGTGTCGTTCGGGTATCCAAAATCAGTTTCTACGGAACTGATTTTGGTATATAAGGGGCTTTTGAAGCCCCCTATAGCAAGATTTACTTGCAGAGCTCGTCGCGCTCAACGATGATGGCTTCGCCCATACCGCCGCCGATGCACATGGTAGCCAGACCGATGGTCAGGTCGCGCTTGATCATTTCGTAGATCAGGGTGGTGGTGATGCGGCAGCCGGCTGCACCGATCGGGTGACCCAGAGCGATTGCGCCGCCGTTTACGTTAACCTTGTCCATATCAAAGCCAAGCTCACGGTTAACAGCAGCAGCCTGTGCAGCAAATGCCTCGTTGGACTCGATCAGGTCGAGGTCAGCAACGGTCAGACCTGCACGGGACAGAGCCTGACGGGTGGACTCGATCGGGCCTACGCCCATGATGGACGGATCGCAGCCTACAGAGCCCCAGGCACGAACCTTAGCCAGCGGCTTGAGACCGTTTGCCTTAACGAACTCCTCGGAAGCGATGATCATTGCAGCGCCTGCATCGTTGATGCCGGAAGCGTTGCCTGCAGTTACGGTGCCGCCGTCCTTCTTGAATGCCGGGCGCAGCTTGCCGAGGATCTCCAGAGTGGTGTTCGGCTTTACATGCTCGTCGGTATCAAAGATAACGGTTTCCTTCTTCTTCTTAACTTCGATCGGAACGATCTCGTCCTTGAAGCGGCCGTTAGCGATGGCAGCAGCTGCCTTCTGCTGGGAAGCGAGAGCGATCTCGTCCTGCATCTCGCGGGTGATGCCGTACTTTTCAGCTACGTTTTCTGCAGTGATGCCCATGTGGTACTGGTTGAATACATCAAATACGCCGTCGTATACCATCATGTCGACCAGCTTCTTGTCGCCCATGCGAGCACCCCAGCGGGTATCGCGGGAGATGTACGGAGCACCGGACATAGACTCGCAGCCGCCTACCAGCATCATCTTGTTCTCACCGGAACGGATGATCTGGGTGCCGAGGGAGATGGCACGCATGGAGGAAGCGCAAACCTTGTTCAGGGTCATAGCCGGGGTGGTGATCGGCAGACCGGACTTCAGGCAAACCTGACGTGCTACGTTCTGGCCTACGCCGCCCTGCAGTACCTGACCGAACAGAACCTCGTCGATTGCTTCCTTGTCAACGCCTGCACGCTCGATAGCTGCCTTTGCAGCAGCGGTGCCAAGCTCGGAGGAGTGTACATCGCGGAGGGTGCCGCCGTAAGTGCCGATTGCAGTACGGGCAGCGGAACAGATGTAAACGTTCATTTAGCTGTTTCTCCTTTTCTACTGATGCGGCGAAAAAACTATGCCGCCGCATGGTGATGGAAACTCGATTTTCTTGAGTTCGTTAATATTTTATCAAACCATTCGGCAGAATGCAAGGGAAACTGGTCGATTCTGTAAAATTATATGAAAAGGCCGGTTTCCGTTTGCATAATCTGCACAAATAGAATTGATCAGTCGTTAGCCAGACCCATCAGCTCGTCACGGAAGATGCGAGCGTCCATGGTCTTGATCTCGTCAGCCATCTTCGGAACGAATTCCATCTGGTCGAGGATCTGGGTCTGCAGGTCGATGCCCGGAGCGATCTCGGTCAGGGTAACGCCTTCCGGACGCAGCTCAAATACGCAGCGCTCGGTGATGTACAGAACCGGCTGATGTACCTCGTTAGCGTAATCGCCGGAGAAGGTGATGTGCTCAACCTGCTTAACGAACTTCTTCTTAGCGCCTTCCTGGGTGATAACGAGCTTGCCGTCCTTGCACTCAGTCTTGAGGCCCTTTGCAGTGAAGGTGCCGCAGTAAACAACCTTCTTGGCGTTCTGGGTGATGTCGATGAAGCCGCCTGCACCTGCCAGACGAGTGCCGAACTTGGATACGTTCAGGTCGCCGTTCGGAGCAGTCTCAGCCAGGCCGAGGAATGCAACGTCAAGGCCGCCGCCCTGATAGAAGTCGAACTGTACGTTGTGCGGGATGATGCACTGTGCGTTAGCAGCAGCGCCGAACTGGGTGCCGCCGTACGGTACACCTGCGATGGAGCCTGCCTCAACGGTCAGGGTCATCTTGTCGGAGATGCCTTCTTCAGCAGCTACGTTAGCGATCTTCTCCGGTGCGCCGGTGCCGAGGTTTACGATAGCGTCCTGCGGCAGCTCCATAGCAGCGCGGCGGGCGATGATCTTCTTAGCGTCCATCGGGATCGGCGGGATAGCGTCAACCGGGATGCGGAACTCGCCGGTCAGCGCGCCGTCGTACGGCATGCCAAGGCACTGCATGTTCTCTTCCTCGGTGCCGACTACAACAGAGTCAACATAGATGCCCGGGATAGCAACCAGCTTCGGGTCCAGAGAGCCGCCCTGTACGATCTTCTCAACCTGAACGATTACCTTGCCGCCGGAGTTCTTGCAGGCCTGAGCCATAGCAGTTACGTCCAGAGGACCGATCTCACGATGTACGGTGCAGTTGCCGTACTCATCGCAGTAGGAAGCACGCAGGAATACAACGTTGATCGGGAAGCCCTTGTACAGCAGGCGCTCCTGACCCTCGATGTTAACGATCTTTACCAGATCTTCCTTGGTAACGTCGTTCAGCTTGCCGCCGCCGTTGCGCGGGTCAGCGAAGGTCTTCAGGCCAACGTGGGTGATGGTGCCGATGTTGTGAGCAGCGATATCGCGGTACATGTGCGAGATAACGCCCTGCGGCAGGTTGTAAGCCTCGATCTTGTTGTTCAGAGCCAGCTCGCCGAGCTTCGGAGCACGGTCCCAGTGGCCGCCGATAACGCGCTTAACCATGCCTTCATGGCCGTAATGGTCACCGCCGGTGCCATCGCGGTGGCCCTGACCGGCTGCAAAGAACAGGGTCAGGTTCTGCGGGTGGCCGGTCTCAAGAAAACGCTTCTCGAGAGCCTTGGAAAGGGTCTCCGGGCAAGCACAGGATACGAAACCGCCGGTAGCAATGGTATCGCCGTCCTGAACCTTCAGAGCAGCTTCCTCCGGGGTGATGATGCTTACTTTCTTCATGTTTATCAATCCTCCTGATAATAGTGCGACCGGTTTTACAGTGGTCACGCCTGTGACGTGAAAGACCTGATTCTATCTATCGCCTGCGGAATCTCATCCGCTGCGGCAACAACAACACGGTGCGCGGCCTCGATCTCCTCATAGAGATACGGGCAGCCGGTGCAGCCGCGCAGGATCAGCAGTACGTCATAAGGAACACCGTCCTCCGGATAGGAGAATGAGGCGGTGTCCTGAAGGGCAGCGCAAATCGCCTTGTAGGCGTCTCCGCGCTCATAGCGCGGATTGCAGCCGCCGCAGAATTTTACCGTGCAGCGCAGCAAGGCGCACAACCCCTTTCAAGATGTTTCCATATGGGAACAGTATGGTATAACGCAAACACAGGCACTCACGGGTGCTCCATGAGTGCCTATAGTTTGCTCAGAGATTACTTGATGCGAGCAATCTTCTTTGCCAGTTCCTTCTTCATTTCAAGGTTGGACTGACGGGCAATCATGATGCGCTGAGCCTGCGGCGAGCCTGCACCGTGCATGGACTCCGGCAGATAGCCGACAGCTGCAGTACCCATGGTCATGTTCTCGATCAGGCGCAGCAGACGCATACGGTCCTCGGTCGGAACGGAAGCAACGCCCTTGAGGTACTTCTCGATGTACGGCTTGAGCTCCGGGTTGCGGTAATCAGCCTCGGACGGCTGGGTTACCATCAGGCCGCCTGCCAGATCCTGTGCCAGACGAGCGATCTCGTACGGGAAGCGGGTAACGTTCTGCTTGCAGACGTTAGCCAGCAGCAGGTCGATCAGGTAGTTGCCTGCCTTGGTCTTGGTGCCCTGAGAGGAGCAAGCGATACCGCAGCAGTACAGGGTCTCGTTCAGGTGAGTCATCTCGATCAGCTTGTCCTTAACGTGGGAAGCCTTGGAGGAGCCAGCCATCTCGCCAGCCAGAGCGGTAGCGCCGATCAGAACGTCGCCTACGCCGACCTTGCAGCCGCCGTAAGACTGACGGTGATAGCCTGCGAAACGCTCTACGATCATGCCGGCAAACTTAACTTCGCCGTTGAGGAAGATGCGGTCGTTCGGAACGAATACGCGGTCGAAGATAACGAGAACTTCGTGGCCGCCGTATACCTTGTTGCCAACGTCGATGTCGTTGTACTCTTCAATCTTGCGGGTGTCGCAGGACTGACGGCCGTAGATCAGGGTGATGCCCTTGGAATCGGTCGGTACAGCGAAGGAGATAGCGTAGTCCTCGTCGCCCTCGCGCATGGAGATGGTCGGCATTACCAGAACCTCGTGAGAGTTTACGAAGCCGGTCTGGTGAGCCTTGGCGCCGGTAACGTAAACGCCGTCAGCGGTGCGCTCTACAACGTGCAGGAACAGATCCGGATCAGCCTGCTTGGACGGAGCGAGGGAACGGTCGCCCTTAACGTCGGTCATAGCGCCGTCAACTGCGAGGTCCTCATCCTGCACGCGGGTCAGGAACTTGAGGAAGTTCTCGTGGTACTTGGTGCCGCAAGCCTCGTCGATCTCGTAGGTGGAGGAGAATACAGCGTTCATAGCGTCCATGCCTACGCAGCGCTGGAAGCAGGCTGCAGTCTTCTGACCGAGCAGACGCTGCATCTTAACCTTCTTGATCAGGTCGTCGGTAGACTGATGCATGTGGGTGAAGCGGTTGATCTTCTTGCCGGAGATGTGGGAGGTAGCAGTCATCAGATCCTGATACTGCGGGTCCTCAGCCAGCTCGTAGGTAGCGGCGAAGGAGTTCAGGGAAGGACGGATAACCGGGTCGTCAACCGGATTCTCTACCTTCTTGCCGAACATATACAGGTTGAGGTTCAGCTTGCGCAGGGACTCAATGTACTGGTCTTTGGTCATCATAAGTGATCAAGTATCCTTTCTCATTACAATTTGGTACACATAACATGAATAAAGAAAATAGGGCGGGGAGACGGGACTCCCCGCCCTATTCAGGCGTTACATGCGGAAATTAGAAGCACTCTTTGTATACGCGCTCGCTGAGCTCGATGCTCCACGGACGGTAAGAGTTGGTGATCAGACGCTGCTGGTTTGCATCAACAGACAGTGCAAATGCCTTAACGTCCTCTTCCTTGAAGCCGTACTCATGCAGCGGCTTCAGGTGCAGAACCTTCTCCAGGGTTACGTTCAGGGTGCGCAGAGCGTCTTCCTTGGTGCAGCCCAGGCAGCGAGCAACGATTTCCTTGAACTTGCCCAGCTCGCCAGCCGGCTCGTACTCGTCGTACATCTCGAGGATCTTGCCGAACAGAGCGTAGTTGGACTCGCCGTGCGGAACATGGTAGGTGCCGCCGAGCGGGAAGGACATGCCGTGTACGGTTGCACAGCCAGCCTTCAGGAATGCGATGCCTGCGAACAGGGAAGCATGAACGAACTCGCCGAGGTAATCCATACGAGCGTCCGGGCCTTCCAGAGCGATGCGGCGGAAGCCCTCGAGGATCATCTCCATAGCCTTAACGGAGAACATCTCGGAGGTAACGGTCTTGCGGTGCGGGGACAGGAAAGACTCGGTAGCGTGGATCAGAGCATCGATAGCGGATGCTGCGAACGGCTTGTACGGCAGGGTCTTGAGCAGATCCGGAACCAGGCAAACCTTGTTCGGGATGATGTCGTCGGAAACCAGGCCGAGCTTGGTATCGCCGCCGGTCAGCTTGCCGTCCTTCTCGTCCTTAACGATAGCAACAGAAATGTTGGTAACCTCAGAACCGGTACCGCAGGTGGTCGGGATAGCGATAACTTCCTTCTCATGTACAACAGGCTCACGCTTGAAGTACAGCTCATGTACGGAGGTCGGGCGCTTGCAGCCGAGCAGCTTGCAAAGGTCCATGATAGCACCGCCGCCTACTGCGATTACGCGGTCGTAGGAATCGTACGGAATAGCCTCGTACATGGTCTCGATCATAGCCTCGGAAGGCTCGCCTGCACCGAACTTCTCCTGGAATACGAACTTGCTCTTGAGGCCAAGCTCTTCCATGAAGGGCTTGTAGATGAATTCGTTGGTCAGAACGACGTCGCGCTCGCCCAGCTTGAACTCCTCAGCGAAAGCACCAAAGGTGTCAAACTTGTAAATAGTCGGGGCAATGACGATCTCTCTCTTGTCCTTCATCAGGGAGGCGCTGAAAGCATCCATAGCCATAGTAGAAACATCTCCAATCAAAAATTTTATAAAAGGCCGTGCGGCTTTTTATTACATGATTTTACAGGGTGGTTTTTTCCTGTGTTCTTATTGTAGCAAATTTGCGCCAAAACTTCAACACAAACAAACAATAATTTCATCAAAAATTGACCAACTAAACCTGTACAAAAAGACAATAAAAAGTCCCGCAATCTTATTACGGGACTATTTTAACGTATTTATTGTGATTTGTAAATGGGGTAATGGTGAAAAGTACCGAAAAGTTTTTGTATAAATTTCCGTTCTTTAGCTGTTTTGCGAAAAACGGCTCAAAAATGCGCGGGTTCGCTCGTTATGCGTATTTTCAAATACCTCTGTCGGCGTGCCCTCCTCAACGATGGTGCCGCCGTCCATGAACACGACATGATCGGCCACATCGCGGGCAAACGCCATCTCGTGGGTGACGATGATCATGGTGGTGTGCTGGTCCGCCAGTGAGCGGATAACGCGCAGCACCTCGCCGGTCAGCTCGGGGTCGAGCGCCGAGGTCGGCTCGTCGAAGCACAGGATATCCGGCTTGAGCGCGAGCGCACGCGCAATGGCAACGCGCTGCTGCTGACCGCCGGACAGCTGGTGCGGATAGTGGCTCATGCGGCCCTCGAGGCTCATCATCTCGAGCAGCTCGATGGCGCGGCGCTCGATTTGCTCGTGAATCTCGTGTTTTTTCTGCTTGTAGTCCGGGCGTTCCTTGGCCTGCAGCAGGGGAGCGAGCATGACGTTCTCGAGTGCGGTGTACTGCGGGAACAGATTGAACGACTGGAACACCATGCCGAAGTGCAGACGGTTCTTGCGAATCTGCGCATCGCTCTTGGCGGCATGGTCGGCAGCGTCGAGCAGTGTCTCGCCGTTTACGATGATCTTACCCTCATTCGGGGTTTCAAGAAAATTCAGGCAGCGCAGCAGCGTGGTCTTGCCCGAGCCGGACGAGCCGATGATGGCAAGCGCCTTGCCGCGCTCCAATGTAAAACTGATGTCTTTGAGCACCTTGGTAGAGCCGAAGTTCTTATAAAGGTGCTGTACCTCCAGAATAGGCATAACGGCTCCTCCTTATTTAAAGTAATCCATTTTCTTTTCGATCCAGCCGAACAGCAGGGTCAGAATACCGTTGAACAGCAGGTAGAATACGGCGGTGTAGAACAGCGGCCAGATGATACCGGCGCTCTTGATGAACTTTTCGCCCATCCACAGCACCTCGTATACCGCGATGGTACGCGCCAGTGCGGTATCTTTAACAAGGTTGATAAACTCGTTGCCCATCGGCGGGATAACGCGCTTGATGACCTGCAGCAGCGTTACCTTGAAGAAAATCTGGCTCTTGGTCATGCCGAGCACCTGACCGGCCTCATACTGACCGCTCGGGATACCCTGAATGCCGCCGCGGAAGATTTCCGAGAAATAGCAGGCGTAGTTGATGACAAACGCCACCAGCGCAGCGGTGAAGCGCGGCAGGGAAATATCCCACAGCAGGGCAGGACCGTAGAAAATGATGATGATCTGGAGCATAAGCGGCGTGCCGCGGACGATCCAGACGATGATTTTGATGAGTGCGCGCAGCGGTGTAATGCGGCTCATCGAGCCGAAGCTGATAAGCAGGCCGAGCGGCAGAGCGAATACCAGCGTCAGGCAGAAAAGCTGTACGGTGGTAACAAAGCCGCCCATCAGGCTGAGTGTTACATTGGCAAACATGTCGTTTCCTCTTTACCTCTTTTTTACTTTGACACATAAGGCAGAAGACGGTAGTCCGCCTTCTGCCTTATATTGAACTGTGGGAATGGGAGATTAAGCCTCCGGATCTACGATTGCTTCCTGTACGCCGTACTTCTGAGCGAAGGAAAGAACAATGCCGTCCTTGTAGGCGCCCTTGTAGAAGTTGTTGAATGCTTCGGTCAGGTCAGAACCCTTGCGGAAGCCTACAACGTAGTTCTCGTCCTCCTCGCCGTTGGCCTCGTTGAGGTTTACGGTGTAGGTCAGGTTCGGGTAGCTGGTGCCCTCGCCGATCATAGCGCCTGCCATCAGCAGGTCGATCACGCAGGCATCAGAGGTGCCTGCGGCAACCTCCATCAGTGCGTCAGCCTGAGACTGAACTGCGGTTGCATTCAGACCGGCAGCCTGTGCAGCAGCCTCACCGGCGGAGCCAGACTCAACAGCGAAGGTCATATCCTTGATGGACTCGATGTCCTTGGCAGCGTCAGCCTTGTCGGACGGAACAACAACAACCTGTGCGTTGGTTGCATACGGGTCGGAGCAGTTCATGGAGGTCTTGACCTCATCGGTCAGGGTCATGCCGTTCCAAACAGCGTCAACGCCCTTGGAGTCCAGCTCCATGATCTTGTTGTCCCAGTTGATCTCGATGAACTCAGCTTTTACGCCGAGGCTCTCAGCAAAAGCCTTTGCCATGTCCGCGTCAAAGCCGATCCACTCGTCCGAGCCGTCTTCTTTATAATCCATCGGCGCGAAATCCGTGATGCCGATAACCAGCTTGCCGTTGCTCTTTACATAATCCACATCGCTCTCAGCGGAAGCCGAGGTGTCAGCCGCATCGGCACTCGAGTCGTCGGTCTTGGCAGCAGAGCCGCCGCAGCCGGACAGCATGGATACGCTCATTGCGCCTGCCATCAGCAGTGCGAGAAGTTTCTTCGTCTTCATTTTTAGAAAACCTCCTGTAATTCGGTTCATATCTTGTTTACTATTATAACACTTTAGCGCAGAAAATCAACCCCTGATTTTCATGCAGATTTTCAGCATTTTTGAAGGATAATCGGGCGGTATTTTGTGCAAAATCTAAAATAACAGGGTGAAATATATGGAAAAGAGGATGGGGAGCGGTTGGGACGGATTCTCACTCTTTTTTGCGAACCTGTGTTGACCTGTACCAAAAAAGAGATTATAATCATAAGTAAGCATGATTGTTAAAGAATAAACAATGAAGAACAAGTAAGACGGAGGGAATCAGCGTGGATTATACTGCACTGTATCAGCAGAAGCTGACAACGGCGGATGAAGCCGTTAAGGTTGTTAAATCGGGTGACTGGGTAGACTACGGCTGGTGTACGGGTACGCCTGTTGCACTGGACAAGGCACTTGCTGCCCGCATGGGCGAGCTGGAGGATGTAAACTTCCGCGGCGGCGTACTCATGCGCCGACCGGCGGTATTCGATATTCCGAATGCAGCCGACAAGATCACCTGGAACTCGTGGCACATGTCCGGCATTGAGCGCAAGGCATGCATGGAGGGCTTCGGCTTTTACAGCGCACTGCGCTACTCCGAGATGCCGCGCTGGTACCGCGAGAACGTCCGTCATGTCAATGTAGCCATGATTCAGGTGGCGCCGATGGACGCACACGGCTGGTTCAGCTTCGGTCCACAGGCTTCGCACCTGAAAGCCGTCTGCGATGTATCCGATGTTATCATCGTTGAGGTCAACAAGTATATGCCGCGCTGCCTTGGCGGCTTTGAGGACGGCATTCACATTTCGCAGGTGGATATGATCGTTGAGAGCGACACCGAAATGCCGCAGATGGGCGCAGGCGGCGAGCCGACCGAGGTTGATAAGGCGGTTGCAAAGCTGATCGTGGAGGAAATCCCGAACGGCGCGTGCCTGCAGCTGGGCATCGGCGGCATGCCGAATACCGTAGGCTCGATGATCGCGGAGTCTGACCTGAAGGACCTCGGCGTTCACACTGAAATGTACGTTGACGCATTCGTTGACATCTCCCGTGCAGGCAAGATCAACGGCTCGAAGAAGGCCATCGACCGCGGCCGTCAGGTGTTCGCGTTCGGCGCAGGCACCCAGAAGCTGTACGATTTTGTAAATGATAATCCGGAGTGCATGTCTGCACCGGTATCCTATACTAACGATGCGCGCACCATCGCACAGATCGACAACTTCATTTCTATCAACAATATCGTGGATGTGGATCTGTTCGGTCAGATGAACGCAGAAAGTGCCGGCATCAAGCAGATTTCCGGTGCAGGCGGCCAGCTGGACTTCGTTCTGGGCGCGTATCTGTCCAAGGGCGGCAAGAGCTTCATCTGCTGCTCGTCCACCTTTAAGAAGAAGGACGGCACGCTCGAGAGCCGTATTCGTCCGACGCTCGAGAACGGCTCGGTCGTTACCGATGCCCGTCCGTGCGCGCACTGGTTTGTCACCGAGTACGGCAAGGTAAACCTCAAGGGTCTGACTGCATGGCAGCGTGCGGAGGCGCTGATCTCGGTTGCGCATCCGGATTTCCGTGAGCAGCTGATTCAGGAAGCGGAGAAGATGCGTATCTGGAAGCGCTCCAATAAACGCTAAAATGCTGTCGGCGGAACTACAGTTCCGCACGGTGTTTGCTACTGTTTATAAGAAAACGCTCTGTGAAAACAGAGCGTTTTTTCTTATGCAATTATTAAAGTGAAATTCGCAGGATAAACTGCTGATTCCTGACCGAAAAGCTGTATACACCGCCGTATCGCTCGACGATGCTGCAAATGCTGTGCACGCCGATGCCGTGTCCGGCGCGGTCGGAGACCGGCACGCCGTGGCTGAACTGCACCGGCTGCGTGCAGTCGTTGACAACCTGCAGGAAGAACTTTCCGGCTTTTTCGTATGTCTGCACCTCAATGTGTCCGGGAATGCCGTCCGCGCGCTCGCTGCATGCGTGAATCGCATTCTCAAGCGCGTTGGAGAGCAGCACGCACAGGTCGCTCTCGGCAAGCGGCAGCTGATTGGGCAGCACGGCATGCACCGCAAGCGGGATGCCCTGCGCCTTGGCGCGGTCGGCAAACGATGAGAGAATCAGGTTTGCGGCCTCGTTTTCGCAGTAAACGGTCACGCGGCTGGCTTCGATTTCCTCGCTGATGGAGTGAATGTACTGCAGTGCCTGCTCATACTGCTCATTCTCGATGCAGGCGGTGATGTACTGCAGATGATGCCGCAGATCATGCCGGTAGGCGCGGGTTTTCTGCTGAGAGATGCGCAGTGCTTCAATCTCACGGACGGCCTGATGCACCTGCAGGTCAAGATTGCTTTTCAGCTCCTCCAAATGCAGCCGTGCGTGCTGCTCTTTGGAAATGTGAATCAGGAACAGCAGGTACGCCGCACTGCACACGAACGGCATGAATTCCACGACTACGGCCGAACCGGAGAACAGCAGGTCGGTATAAACGCGGGTGGCATAGTCAAACGCATAGTACACCGCGGGCACAATGCCGAACTGACACTGCACCGCCCGCGAATACTGCGACACCGAGCGGATGGCCGGTGCGGTCTTGAGCAGCAGAATGAGCAGCGGCACGGTGACGATCATTTCCACAGCGTACTGCATGGTGTCTCCGCCGGAGAAGATGGCGACCGCGATCAGCGCCAGCCAGCGCCGCAGCTGACAGCACAGGTACGCCGTCAGCACGGAAATCACCGGCCACAGGCGTTCGTGACTGAGCGAGCACAGCGCGAGCACAAGCGGCAGGTGGGTGTGCAGCGGATACAGATAGCGTCCGAAGCCCGGGTCCACACCGAGGTAGGCGATGCCGGACAGGCAGAAGATCATCAGCGTGTACAGCAGCATGCGCTTTTTCGCCTTGGGTGTCCAGTGGATATTGCAGAATGCCGCAGAGAGCGCGATGCCGAACAGCGTAACGGCAACGGAGTTGCAAAGGTCAACGGCGAGTGCAATCATGTCAGGAACACCTGCTCTTTCTGGAAGGCGTGTTCAAGGTACGCGTCCTTGATGTCGTTGAAGCGTCCGCGCGGAATGGGCAGCTCGGCGCGGCTGGACATGACGAGCGTTTTCGGCGTGATCGTCTGGATATGCTCTAAATTTACAAGGTAGGAGCGGTGAATGCGCAGAAAATTCCTGTGTTCGGCAAGGCTTTCGCACAGGCTGTCCATGCTGCCGGCGGCTTCGAGCACGGTGCCGTCAGTCTTGTGCAGCAGCAGGGAACGGCGGATGACCTCGCAGTATTCCAGCTTGTCCAGTTCAACGCGTGTGATGCCGGTTTTGCAGCGCAGGATCAGGCTGACGCTGCTCTCGCGCGAGCAGGCGGCAATGACCGAATCCATCAGCCGGAAGAAGCTCTCCGGCCAGATCGGCTTGAGCTGATAGAAATACGCGCCCACCGTATACGACTGCACGGCAAACTCTGCGGATGAGGTGAGAAAGATGATCTTCACGTTGGAGTCGTACTGACGGATCTCACGGGCGGCTTCGATGCCGTTTTCGCCGGGCATGAGCACATCGAGCAGCAGAATATCAAAGCGTGCGCCCTTTTCGATGGACGCCAGCAGCTCGAACGGGCTTTGGAAGGCCGTCGGGGCAATATCGGCGTTGTGTTCTGCACGGTAGCTGCCGAGCAGCTCGTGCAGTTCATCGAGCACGCCGGGATCGTCGTCGCAGAAGCCAATCTGGATCATGGTTCTCATCTCCTTTCTATTTATGCAGGGAACAGATCATTTGTAGTCGCGGCGGGTCTTGTCGGGTTCCCAGCCCTCGAGCGGGTAGCGCTGCATGGCGCCGAAAATGCGCTCGCGTACACCGGGCATGGTCTTTTCGAGACTTTTCAGCAAATCCTTGATCTCCTGTCGCTTGGTGTTGCCGTCCGCCGGACACGGATTGTGCACGATAGGCAGCTCGTGCCGTTTGGCGAACGAGCGCACATAATGCTCCGGCACATACAGCAGCGGACGAATGAGCGTGATGTCGGCGCGGTCGAGGTAGGTTACCGGCGAAAAGCACGAAATGCGGCCTTCATAAAATAAGGAAAGCATGTAGGTCTCGACTACATCGTCAAAGTGATGGCCGAGCGCAACCTTGCTGCAGCCTGCCTTGCGGGCGGCATCGTGCAGAGCGCCGCGGCGCAGCTTGGCACAGAGCGAGCAGGGGTTTTCCTCGTGGCGGATATCAAACACGATAGGGCCGATCTGGGTGGGGACGCGGATGTACTCGACGCCCAGCTTGTCGCACAGCGTCTGTACAGGGGAGAAGTCCATCTCATCATAGCCCATCTCCAATGTAATAGCCACGACTGTAAAATGGTGCGGATAAAAGCGGCTCAGCTGACTGAGTGCCACGAGCAGCGCGAGCGAGTCCTTGCCGCCGGAAACACCGACCGCAATCCTGTCGCCCTCATCTATCATATGGTAATGGTCCACCGCACGGCGGACATAGGAAAGCATTTTCTGCATAACAGTCTCCTTTTTGATCGTACATATTAAAATTTATCAGAAAACGTCAAAAATCGCAAATGCAAAAAATGAAATGCAAAGTGAGTATTCGTGAGTATGAGAGAGATTAAAAGAGAAAAAAAGAGAATGTATTGGATTGAAGATATTTTTTCAAAATTTCGCTTGACTTGCGCAAAATGATGTGTTTTAATAAATATGCTCGTTTCGAGCGATCAATCAGTTGTCAAAGTATTTTTGATATATATAAACGGAGGAAAAAACCATGTCTACTTTTATGGCTAAGGCAGAAAATGTCGAGCGTAAGTGGTATGTACTGGACGCAGCTGGCAAGCCGCTGGGTCGTACTGCTGCAACCGCTGCAATGCTGCTTCGCGGCAAGCACAAGACCACGTTCACTCCCCATGTTGACTGCGGCGATTTCGTAATCATCGTCAACGCTGACAAGGCGGTTCTGACCGGTAAGAAGCTTACCCAGAAGTACTATCGTCATCACACCGGCTGGGTCGGCGGTCTGAAGGAAGTTCAGTACAAGACCCTGATGGCTGAGAAGCCGGAGTTCGCTATGCAGCTCGCAGTTAAGGGCATGCTGCCGAAGAATTCCATCGGCCGTCAGTCCGCTACCCGTCTGAAGGTATTTGCTGGCGAGAACCACAATCATCAGGCTCAGAAGCCCGAGACCTGGGAAAAGTAAGGGAGGATTAACTGATGTATACACCTAAGAAGGCATATTTCTATGGCACCGGCAGAAGAAAGTCCTCTGTTGCCCGCGTTCGTCTTTTCCCGGGCGGCACCGGTGAGATCAAGATCAACAACCGCACCATCGACAACTACTTCGGTCTCGAGACCCTGAAGATGGTTTGCCGTCAGCCGTTCGAAGTAACCGGCACCGAGGGCAAGTTCGACGTAGAGTGCACCGTAACCGGCGGCGGCTTCACCGGCCAGGCTGGCGCAATCCGTCACGGCATCGCTCGTGCTCTGCTGCAGGCTGATTCCGACCAGTACCGCGCAGCTCTGAAGGCTGCAGGCTTCCTGACCCGCGATCCGCGTATGAAGGAACGTAAGAAGTACGGCCTCAAAGCCGCTCGTCGCGCACCGCAGTTCAGCAAGCGCTGATTTAT
>OGDF01001366.1_pt1 | contig 36380 bp, 36 predicted proteins | sample 1570141 | NCBI WGS metagenome assembly OGDF01 (sample SAMEA4370581, study PRJEB24528) | human gut metagenome
CTTGAAAAAGAAAAGCCGGTAGTAGAAGGCTTTTTGTCGTGGCTTGATCAGCAGAACCCTACCCGTGGAAGCAGAATGGATAAAGCTGTCACCTACATTCAGAACCGCCGATCCTATCTTTCTACCTATCTGGAAGATGGCCGCTGCAGTTTTTCTAATAATCTCAGCGAAAATGCAATCCGTCCGTTTACAGTAGGCCGTAAAAACTGGCTGTTCTGCGATACACCAAACGGAGCCCAGTCCAGTGCTGTTGTGTACACAATGGTAGAAATGGCAAAAGCCAATGGAGTAAACGTCTATCACTATCTTACTTATCTGCTGGAAAAACTGCCTGATGATAGGATGAGTGATGATGAATTAGAACTTCTGGCGCCATGGAACGAAACCGTCAAAGCTGAGATCGAACGTCGTGCAAACGAATCAAATCAATCATATGTGAATTGTCAAGGTGCTCCGACTACTGAAAAGTAGTCGGGGATTTTTCTATCATACCTAAAAATTAAGCGCTTACGATGATCATAGACAGTCCGTCTATGCCTTTGCGCAGATCCACATATCCGCATGCGATCACAACTTTTCGGATGGCGGCAGTATCTTCAAGCATTGGGCACCTCCCGGATGATCCTTGAGAGCAGGGTATCAGAGATGGCATTGGTAACAGCAACAGTAAGATCTTTATACTTAAAAACCGCAGTCGGAACAGAAACCTGGGCACCTGCTTCCTGACGAAACTTCCGCTGCCAATAGTAATAGGATTTTTCCGAGATACCGTTATCCAAATACCATTGCTTTATTGTGGTATGCACTGGTCTTTGCTGACTACGTTTTAAAATCTCCAGCCAGTTGGAACGGCGGATATCGTGAGCGATACGATCCATAGATTAAGCCTCATCTAAAAAACTATTAGTTTTTTAGATGAGGCTTTTAGACTAGGCGAGTGGTTTGATGTTTACCTAAAAATCTGTCCGCATGCAAAACTACGACGTCCTTCAGAATCCATTATAATTTCCCTGAAAGAAAATTAGACATTCAGTAAACGTCAAACCATACGCCTGTGAATAAACGAACGCCGCTTCATCAGCGGCGTGGTTTTCTACACTCTTCTGGAAGTTCTGGCGACCATGGCATCAGATGTTCCAGATCCGCAGGGTCCAGATTCCCCTGTTCATCACAAAGCTTTGGCAGTTCCGTAAGGATATACCTGAAATAGTAATACGGGCGCAGCCCGTTCAGCTTCACTGTTTCTGATATGCTGTAGATCAGGGCGCTTGCCCAGGCTCCATTGGCTGTGTTATGGAACATCCAGTTCTTCTTTCCGATACAGAACGTACGGATCGCACGCTCGGAGGCAGAGTTATCGATCGGGACATCCCCATCCGTCAGGAAGACTTTTAAATACGGCTCCTGATGGATCAGATACTGCAGTCCCTGTCCGGTCTTTGACTTGGGCGGGACGACACAGCGGGCAGCCTGTTCTTTTACCCACGCAAAGAATTCCTCAACCAGCGGCCGGATCTTCTCCTGCCGTTTTTGAAGACGTTCTTCACACGGGAGCCCTTTGAGCTCTGTGTCTGCGTTATAGAATTCCGCGATCTTCTGCAATGCCTGATAGGCAATGGACTCCCGGACCACCGATGGAGCTTTTTTATCCATTGCCTTTACCGCATCCGCAAAATCACGTCTGGCATGGGCCCAGCAGTTTGCGTTTGTTACATCCGGCAGTTTTTTCGCCACCAGATGGTACTGCTGTAGACCGTCCGTTACCAGGATCCCTTTGTAATCCCGGTAGAAGTCCAGCGGTTTCTGGTGGTCACGGCCTTTCTGGTATTCATATACCACGATCGGACGCTCTTTATGAAACTCACCGGAACGGTGCACCCACATATAGCACTTGCTGTTTGGGTGGTCACTGTCACGGATCACCTGGGTCGGTGTTTCATCTGCCTGGGTGACGGGAAGACTCAGGAGTTCCTGTTTCATCCGCTCTACAAACGGTGCGAAATAGCGGTCAGCACACTTGATGATCCAGTTCGACATGGTCTGTCTGGAAATGTTTACGCCATTCCGCTCGAATTCCTGCTCTACACGGTGGAGTGCAGAAGAATTCACATACTTCACATTCAAAATGGAAGCAAGCAGGGACGGGGTCACAATGCTGTTGCGCAGCAGGTCTTTCGGGCGGTTCCCTCTCACAAATTCATCCTGATGGTCGCCATCTGTCCCGACATACACCTCAACGGTATGGACTTCCACTGTCCAGGATTCCGGCTCGTGCCGCAGTCTTTTATAGACTTCATCCGGCATCCTGCGCCAGCAGCCTTTCCCATAGAAGGCATCCAGCTGCTCCACGGACACGGAATGGACCGGTACAGCTTCTTCCGGAAATGCCTTCAGGTTGAGTTCCCGCTGGCCTTTGGATTTTTTCTTGCGTGTCACAACGACCGCTTCTTCAACAGATGGTTCCTGTGCAGAGGCATCAAACAGGGTCTCTGCCTCGTCGAAAAAAGATAGCTGCCCATCGATGGATTTCAGGGTTTCCGTATGTCGTCCAAACCGGTAGCTGTTCGCGAGACGGACCTGTTCGATCAGCTTTTCGATGTTTTCATTCAGTGCGTCGAGCTGTCCCTGCATGGACAGGATAATTGTGATCAGTTCTTCGCGGCTCATATTTCCCAGCTCATTCAGTGTATGTTTTGCCATTTCCCGTACTCCTTTAACTCTCTGTACCCATTATACCGGATGACTGGGAAAAAAGCGAACGGCAAAATATCCGCTATCCGTCATTCTGCCTATGCCTGTGACCGTGCAGAAGTGAGGCAACGGTCATGCACAAAAAAACGGAAAAAGCGGATATGCCGGAGCATAGGGGTTGTCACAACCTTTTCTTCAAAGGATTGAGGGCTTTCCGGTCCGAGCGGAAAAGCCAGAAAACAGACCGGGAAATTTCAGCCTTTTGCACAAAGATCAGCCGGGCTTTTGGGGAGTGACATCTTTGATCTTCGGATTTAGTGGATTCAATCCCAGCATCAGATACTGGAACTGCTCCTCTGTCAGCTCTGCCGCTTCTTCCGATGTACGGGGCCAGGATAAGGAACCGGATTCCAGACGCTTATAGAGAAGCAGGAACCCATTCCCCATCCAGAGAAGCCCCTTGATCCGGTCCGACCGCCTGCCACAGAATAAAAACAGGGTGCCTTTTTCAAACGGATTCTGTCTGTACCTGTCACCGATGATCATAGACAGTCCGTCAATACCTTTGCGCAGATCTACATATCCGCACGCGATCACAACTTTCCGGATAGCGGCAGCATCTTCAAGCATGGGTCACCTCCCGGATGATCCTCGAAAGCAGGGTATCGGAGATCTCGTTGGTAACGGCAACGGTAAGATCCTTATACTTAAAAACCGCAGTTGGCTGGACTGCTGCTACAGTATCTGTTGGAGCAGATCCAGAAGGTTTATCCCTGTATGCGAACGGAATCTCTGCAAATGTAACAGGCACAGAATCTGTAGCAGATGGAACAGAAACCTGTCCGGCTGCTTCCTGACGGAACTTCCGCTGCCAATAGTAATAAGATTTTTCTGAGATACCGTTATCCAGGCACCATTGCTTTATTGTGGTATGCACAGGTCTTTGCTGGCTCCGGTTTAAGATCTCCAGCCAGTTGGAACGGCGGATATCGTGAGTGATACGATCCATAAGTTAAGCCTCCTCTAAAAAACTAATAGTTTTTTGCATTTTTTAGAGTATCTCACAAAAGAGACTTTTAGACTAGGCGAGTGGTTTGACGTTTACGACATTCAAAAAAGAATCTATCGTTTCTTAAAAATGGATAAACTGAAGCAATTATGGAAAATGTCATACAGGAATCAACCATATTAGAAATGACCTTAGAATAAAATATGACCTTGTTTGTGGATCAACCTTTCCCGCAGAGTTCCCCTTTACACAACGAGAATATTTCGTTTTACAGGTTATTCTATATGTGACAGGAGAGTAGTAAACTCCTTCGCATATATTCAGGTAAGAGGCGGTTAAATGTGAATTTATCCGCCTCTTGATGCTTTAAGCGATTCTGTTTTTCAGAAATTCCGATTTTCTTTCAAAAATTATCGTATTTGGAGGAAAAAATCATGAGTCAAAATGAATCCTATCATGTCAATGAATCTTTAAGAAATGATCTGCGTTTGAGAAAAATTCTTGAGGAGCTTCCGGAATTTGCAAGCAGATATTTTTACGCAAATGAATTTTCACTAAGTGCGCGAACAAGGGTCGCTTACGCGTATGATCTTCGTACTTTTTTCAGATATATCATAACAAAAAATCCATCGCTACAGTACATGCAGGTACGCGATATTACAATTGCGCATTTAGAGCAGCTTTCGGTACATGATATTGAATCTTATCTGTCCTATCTGAAATGCTATCATCCGGACGAACAAGCACACCGGACGATTCATAATACACCAACCGGGATTGCGCGGAAATTGTCCTGCCTGAGAAGTTTTTTCGATTATTATACAGGAATTGGTGAAATGAAAAGAAATCCTGCAGCCCGGATTTCGACACCAAAGATTCATACGAAAGAAATCATACAATTAGATCCCGATGAGGTAGAGATTCTTTTAAGCGGGATCGAGAATGGATCCGATAAGATATCAAAACACCAGAAAAAATATCTGGATAAAACCAGGCTTCGGGATCTGGCAATTACTACTCTTCTACTGGGAACCGGGATTCGGATCTCGGAATGTGTTGGTCTTGACATTCAGGATGTGAATTTTAAAGATAATTCTATTAAAATAACACGGAAAGGTGGAAACGAACAGATCGTATTTTTTAACAATGAAGTGCAGTATGTTCTGGAGGACTATTTGCATGAGCAGCGATTGAACCTGATACCGGAAAAGGGATCGGAAGATGCTTTATTTCTTTCCCTGAAGAATAACCGGATCAGTGTGGATGCCATTGAAAAAATGATTGTAAAATATGCAAGGATGTATGTACCCCACAAAAGGATAACGCCCCATAAGCTGCGGTCAACATTTGGAACCCAATTGTATCAGGAAACAGGCGATCTGTATTTGGTTGCTGAAACATTGGGACACTCCTCCGTAGATACATCAAAAAAATATGCTTCTATGAAAGAACGCAAACGACTGGTTGCACAAACCATACAGCTGCGTGCACAAAATAGAGAATCTTAAGAAAACGAACCGGATATGCCGTGCAAATGATTATGCAGGCAGATCCGGTTCGTTTTCTATTACAGAATATAAAAATAACTTCAAGAGGCGGAGAAATATTGAGTTTGTTGCAAAAAGAAAATACATCTTTGCTCTGACAGTTTTTCCTGTTTCCCATAATCCATCGCCTATATTCATAGTGAATTGTTAAGGATCACTTAACACATTGAGACGGATCCTACCGTCAATATTCCAAAATAAGGAGGACACAGGATGAAAAAACAGGAAAAATTCATTTCTAAGGAGGAAAAGAAAAAAACAGGAAAGTTAAAGCGGGCAATCGCTGTGGGCGCTACTACTCTGGCCGCCGTAGGATTATGTCTGAATCAGACCGGTGCCCTGGCCTATCTCACAGATTATGCTCATGTGACAAACAAATTTACAGAAGGAAAAGTCAGCATTACACCTTCGGAACCAAACTGGACACATGATCCGGAAGACCCGGGAGATAAAGGACAGGTCACTCCGGGAGATATCTTCAACAAAGATCCGCAAATCACAGCGGATGAAGACAGTATTTCCCCGGCCTTTGTCTATATGCAGGTGAAGATACCATACGGAAAAGTAACAAAGGTAAATGATGATGGCACACTGTTTGATAAAGACACCAATGGCAAACGTACAACGGCTCATCATATGTTGATCACCTATGGGGAAGGAGAGCCGACAAAGGATGCACAGGATGAATTTCTGGTTGGTGATGCATCACTTGTCAAATTCGATCCGGCCTCTGAAGGACTGGATACTTCCCTGGCACCTAACGGTCATAGCCTGACCAATAATATCAATGATACAAAAGATGGATGGACATTGCTGCAGGTTGAAAAAACAGGTTTGGCTGCCGGTGATGATGACGCTAACGGAGTGATCAAAGGATATCTGGTATTTACATATGCATACAACAGCATGCTCGCCAATACAGATTCCATCAATACCAAATATGCAGATCTGGTAGGTGAAACCATTCAGAAAAAAACAACACCATTATTTGAAAAGATCCGGATGATCAATGTTGTGGAAGGCCAGCTGGATCTGGTATCTTATCAGATGCCGATCAAGGTATTTGCCATCCAGGCAGCACATACTGGTACTGGCGGTGATGAAGATTCCAACACTCTGGGAAATAATGGAAATGGTGTTCCAACATCCACCGCAGATGTGATCACGCAGGCGAAAGCGGCATATGAAACATATTCCAATCAGAATGTTGATAATGGTACTGCTACTACGTTAGTATCTAACTTTGAAACAAACTGATGCAATCAGTAAAATAGCGATAAATAAACCGGAGTGGGGTATCTGCTCCGGTTTTTTGGCAGAAAGGAGATATTTGATGAAAAAAATATGGAGAAAGTCTCTTAGTATTCTCTTGCTTATGATAACAGTTTTTACAGGGATTCCTGTAGCTGCTTCAGAACAAATACTGGAAAACGATCAGGAACAGATCATGCCAGCATCACCTGCAGATGATGCAGAACCATTATGTACCCTGATACAGGAAGATTCAAAAGGCGATGACGGAATAGCCATGACATCGTTAGATAATTCGAGCAACCTTAGAATCTTAAATCAGCGCTATGATGTATATTGGAATGGAAATGTACTTAATTCTCCATCGAAAACACTGAATCTGGCGATGGGATTAAAATGGATCGACAATGACGGATCAAATCCGGATGCAAACGGGAAATGGAGAATGGTATATTGCCTGGAGTGGCAGAAAAGTTCCCCTTCCGATAATCTGATATTTAATAATAAATGGACGAACCGTAAGGTACATTATGCACTTTACTATGGCTGCATGTACTGGGGAGAAACCTGCCGTTATCCTGGATATTCAGCAAATACCGGTGACTGGCGGGATGACTATGTGGTTACACAGACAGCAATCCATATTTTGAATGGGGAGTTCAGTCTGGCAACAGCCAAAGCTGCGATCAATCATGCGGATCCGGAAGCCGCATTAGCGAAAAACAGTGGCTTATCTGTACTCCTGAAAGGGGTAAAATCTCCTTCAGCAGCAACAAAAAACAAGGTCATTACTGCAATTGAACATATTGTCAACGGAGCAAACAACAGCACCAATTATACCGGTTGGGACAGCGACGGATGGTTTAAGCTGAGTAACAGTACAACAACCTATGATGTCAGTGGTTATAAAGATACATGGAGTAAGAGTACCGATGGAAATTATTATTCCGGTGGAGCTTTCCATATTACCTTTAACAGTTATTACGGATATGATATGCGTGACCAAATAGATACCGTTGATATTTCGACTCCTGCTGGCGTGAAAGTCCACAAAAAAGACAATAAAACATATTCGGATTTTGATGTCTATATTTCAGAAAAGCAGTATAATGACTGGTCTGTAACAGGGAAAGATATCCCGATTACTGTGAAGACTTCCTTGCGGGCCTGGTGGGGATGCGCTATGTATGAGTCAAAAGATACCAGTTTGCAGCCGATTGGTTTTATTACATGGACTGGTACGGGAGGTACATACTCCGTAAGCAAAACAATTACGCTGCATATCCCCAAAGATCCAACGAAAAGTTCAAAACCGGTCAGCGTAGAAGTAATAAAAAAGGATTCTTTAACGGGTGAAGCTTTAGCAGGATGTGAATTTACTGTTTACGAGTATCAGCCGAGTACCGGTAATTATGTAGCAAAAGGAAAGCTTGGCTGGGATACTACAAATAAAAAATACAGCAGTGATGCAAATGTATCTCTGAAAGAAGCATTAAAGACAAATTTTCAGGAAAACGGGAACCAGGGAAAATTCAAAATAGTGGAAACATCCGTTCCGGCTGGTTATACATCTTCCTCGGCCTGGTCACAAGTGTTTAGTGTATCCGCAACAGATACCAGTTCCACGGCAAGATTTTCATATACTGTAACAAATGATCCGACAAGAATTCTTATTAAAAAAATAGATGAAGAGGGAAACTCCATCACCGGTGCACACCTGGAAATTTATGATTCGGATAATAAAAAGGTGGCAGAATTTGATTCTTCAGCAGATGGCAATGAAATAGACAGACTGGTTGTTGGAAAAACATATATACTCAAGGAAACCTCTGTGCCTTCGGGATATGTAAAAGCAGATAATGTTTCATTCCTTGTCCAGGATACAAAGGAAATTCAAACCGTCACCATGACTGACAAATGGACAAAAACGGAATTTGCTAAGATCTCCCTGGCAGATAAAAAAACGGTTGTTCCCGGAGCTTCTTTGGAGTTGCGCAAAGCAAAAGATATTGCGGACAGTGTTGTTACAACGATTACCGGGAAAAAAGTACAATGGGTATCAGGCGAAGATCCGGAAGTCTTTTATGGCATCCAACCCGGTGTTTACTGGCTGGTGATCCTATGTCAAGAAAAAGTACAAATTAAGAATGACTTTTTTCCATCTTGCCAGCATACTTAGCCGGCAAGTTTTTGCTCCAGCTCTAATAGTTTATTCCTGTATTGTTTTTCATACTCATCAGGCGAAAAATATCCACAATGACTATGAATCCTTACTGTATTATAAAATGTCTCTATGTACTCAAAAACAAGGCGGTATGCATGTTTATAATCAAATATTTTAAAGCGGTTCAGCCATTCTCGTTTTAATAGTGAATGAAAGGATTCTATGCATGCATTATCCCATGGGTATGCTTTCTTTGAGTAACTGTTTATCATTCCTTCTGTTACTTTCTGGAATGCCTGGGATACGAATTGGATACCTCTGTCACTATGAAACACAAGCGGCGAGGTGACATTTCGCATCTGCTTCGCTTTGTTTACACATTCTACTACATGGATTGCTTCAAGACTCTGACTGAGTACCCATGCTATGATTTTCCTTGAGTAAAGATCCATTATGCTTGTCAGATACACAAATCCATTGTATGTCCATATATACGTGATATCAGATACCCATACAGCGTCCGGCCTTGAAGGATTAAACTGCTCATCAAGGATATTTTGCAGTTCACTGTTGAAATCAGAATCGATTGTTGTTACTGTATATGGTTTTACCCATTGCGCTTTGATCCCCATTTGGCGCATATAATTACCTACCGTTTTTTCAGCAATAGATTCCCCCTGCCTGTGCAGCATTTCTGTGATCTTGGGTGCACCATAGTTATGATGCGATCCATCATAGATCTGTTTGATAGCATCCTTGATATGATCACGATGCTTTTCAGAAACCGATGGGACACGTTGCTTCCATGCACGGTATCCAGAGCGTGAAACACCTAATATTTTCAGTACCCCGCTAACAGAAACCCGGTGTTTCTGTGGCAGTTCTGCCACCTCTGTGGTGTATTCTGAAGTGGCAGTATAAATAGCTTCTGTTATTTTCCCAGGATACCGATTGCTTTTTTTAATATTTCAAGGGCATCCTTAGTATCTCGCAGTTCTCTTTTAAGACGGGCAATTTCTTTGGCTTCATCACTGGAATAATTACCTGTTCCGCGTGTGGGGACAGAACCTTCATTTTCTCTGGCTGCCTTCATCCAGTTTTTTAATGCAGACTCGCTGATCCCAAGGTTCTCAGCAGCTTTTTGAACGGTCAGTTCAGGATGATCTTTTCTGTAACGGACAGCATCCTCTTTGAATTGTTTTGAATATTGTGTACCTTTTGCCATAATGTTCTTCCTCCATATATTAATTTTATATCATCTATTGGAAGAAGTCATCTTTACTTTGTACTATTTATATACTACCACCATGGTTGAAACAAAAAGTCCTTCGGGATATGCTTTGTCCGATCCAGTTCAGGTAACCATAGAAGAAAACCTTACCAATACAGTGGCTATGTACGATCTTCCATATACAGATTTAACCGTCATTAAAAAAATCCGTGCAGATCATATCAATTTTGCAAATGGGAATCCGACATTTGTAATTACGGTAAAAGGAAACGATCTGCTTGGAAACAGTCATGAATATAGCGAATTTTATGAGTTTACAAAAGAGTATGTGCAGAATCAGACAGAGAGTGACGGATATGTGTCAGTAAAATATACCTGGAAGGGAATTCCGGCAGGTAATGCTTATGAAGTTACGGAAAATGATGTGAACCGATATTATCTGTCGCAGGTAACATCCACAGATGAGAACGTATCTATTGAGCAGCTGCAGGAATCGGCATATGGGGTGCGGCCAGAAGATACCTTTCGAGTAATAGCGGATCTGCAGAGCAGACTCACTGGGACAACGATCACATTTGAAAATGAAAAATATACCTGGGGCGATTGGAGCCATAATGCAATTGTTAAAAATACGATTCAGATAATCCAGTCGAGATAAGTGAAAGGCAGTTACTTTACGAATTATTCGTTCGGTAGCTGCCTTTGTGTATTGCTATAAATCATAAAAGAATCCCTGCGTAATATTGGTATATGGCTGTACTACAAGAAAACGCTGATCCCATCTGCCGGACACCAAATCTTCGAGAAGAATATTACTGCCGGGGACATAATCCAGAACAGCGTGGATTTTATCTGCCTCTTTTTGCGCTTGCTCAACATATTTTAAATCGTAACAGTCGTAGAGTCCATTATCGATAATATCCAAATGGTTATAGTGTTCAAAATACATGTTGAAAATGAGTTCAGCCTGGGTTTTATCATACTGGTGTAGCAGGCTGTCATAAACAGATTGAACAGAAAAGCCTGTCTCGCCATTACCAAAGAGATACATATGCCCCACTTCTTTTAAATCAGGAGTATAGAGTTCTGGAGTTGTCAAAGCGAGCGCAACACAGTCAGCAACTCTGGGTATGACTAGAGTTTTGGAACAGGAAACATCCTGCCAGGAACCACCACAGAATCCCATGGCAACAAGAACGGTATCTATATTGTCTGGAATCCGGGACAATGTTTCTAAAATGCATGCTCGCATTTGGGATGGTTCTATGTGATATTGTCTATTTAGTTCAAGAATCGGAAAAGCAGTTCCGCAAGTCTTTTGCGCCTGTTGTACATATTCCAGAAGAGTTGTACAGGATAAGATGATAGTGTGCATAGATGCTCCTTATACGTTGATCCAATAGTAACTTGCCTCTTATGAATTATAACACAAAATTCCATATAATTTTGGAAATATTTATCGGATGCGAACCCGGTTCGCTTCATAAAAGATAGTTTGACGTTTTTGGAAATGCATCCGCCCATATTTTTTATGATAACTGTTTCAGTATATGGAGAAAAAGTAAAGGGGGAAGAAAATGACAAATGTAAAAGATCGATATGAGTTTATCGAAGAGATGTTTGAAAAAGTTGGTCGGATATCCGTAGAGCAGATTGTAGGACGGTATACGAAACTGATTCCGAGAGGAAGACACTGGATGGGGCTATGTCCTTTTCATCGAGATACAAAACTCGGGTCCTTTATTGTAACACCGGATAAGGGTATGTGGAAATGCTTTTCGTGCGGAGATGAGTACGCTGGGAACGGAGTAAAATTTGTATCTTTGTACAAAAATATAACATATCTCGAAGCTGCTTTTGAGATAGCATATGAATTTGGACTTATCACGTATGATGAATATCGCAGATATTATCGTAGAAAATATGATGAACTATATGTGAAGAAAATAGAAAGCAGATATTCTCAAAATCAAAAGAAAAAAGTGGTACGAAAAAAAGTGAATCCTGTGATTATACATAACGTATATCAGTGTATGAAAGACTGCTGTTCTTTAAGTGAACATCACAGACTCGGCTTGATACGGGATCGTAAAATATCGTTGGAACGAATTGAGCAGGATTATTTTACCTGCCCTACAAACTGGAGACAGAAAGATACCATTATTGCCAGGATCAAAGAAAAATATCCTGAGTATACAGATGAGATTTTAATGAATATACCTGGATTTTTCTATGACAAAAAGCGTGGAAAACTTAGTTTTACAGGGCATAAAGGTCTGGGAATATTGATCCGAAATTCGGATAGCAGAATTGTGGCTATCCAGATCAGGAAAGATACGATTCAGGAAGGTGATTCCCGATACATCTGGTTTTCCTCTTCATTTGCCACATACAATCCAGACGAATATAACGGTGGTAATGGCTGTGGCAGTCCCAAAGACGTATGTTATCCTCAGATGTTAAAGAAACATACTTTATGCATCACAGAAGGGCGTTTTAAATCTGAGAAATTAACAGAGTCTGGTAATATCAGCATTTCTGTTCAGGGAGTGACTTCATGGCATGGTATTGAAGAAACGATTAAGCATATGAATGGGATTCATAATGTCTTTATATTTTTTGATGCCGACATTCTGGGGAAGCATGTTCTTTTTATACAGAGCGAAAAAATGATACAGAAGATACAGGACGAATTTCCAGGATTGTATATCCGGTATGCGTTTTGGTCAAAGAAAAATGGCAAAGGCATTGATGACTGCATTATTGCCGGTAATATAAGCAAAGTGAAATATTATGAGGTGAAAAGAGCTGCTGAAATATGCAACGATGCATACACACATGCGCTTGGTGAGTACCATGTAGGTAACTTACGGGAATTAAAGCAGGAAAGAGCAAAGGAGTTTGAAGACTATCTTCAGATTCTGACGGAATCCATGCTTGGATTATAAAAGGAGAGGAAAAAAATGAAATTTGAAAAGGATATGAAAGAATGGAATATGTTCGGCGAATTATACGCACTGTTAAAAAAGTGCACGATGGAACATATGAGTCAAAAGAAATTATGGGCTTTATGCGTGGAATTCGGTCAAAAATACAGTGACGAAGGAGATTTTGATTCTTTATCGTATCAGTTGGCATGTGATCTGTATTCGTACAGTTTATTTGACAACCGGACCTGTTCACTTACTTTCGAAAATGATTCGGAAGAGAAGAAAATGTTCACGACATTTTATAAGCTATGCCAAAAATATTGGACTCGGCAGACGGAAACAGAAGATGCTTATTGGAATGGCTGTGTGAAAGAGTTAAGTGAATTTGAAAATCGATTTTCTACAATAAATGGAGAACCATTTGCACTTTCACAGGCATGGGCCATAACCGTTATTGAACACTGGAATAAGAAAAATTAACACTTTTGCGCATACATCGTCTGGTGTATGCGTTTTTCCATGTTTGCAATAAAAGAAGAAAGGATGGGTTGAAAATGCAAGAAAAGAAAAAAATCTGTGCTATTTTTGCAACAGTGATTTTATTTTTATCAGGTTTTTTCTATGTCACACGATTTGATGTTAGAGAAGGCTTGTGTGCAGAGGCAGGAACGAATATAGAATATATATTAAATGAGAACAATTTACATGATTATATCGATGTAAGCAGGATCTTTGATAAGTATTTGACCATTGACAGTACTGGCGTGAATACCAGATGCTCCGGAGAATACACGATTAGGGTTATCAATCGGTTAACCGGTGATGTATTAAAAGTACCATTATCTATTGCCGATACAAAGGATCCGAAGGTTGAGTGGAATGATTATATACCACAGATCCCAGTTGGCTCCTCTATTACCGCAGATATCTTTGTGAAGAACGCAGTGGATGATGCCGGAATTGGAAAAATATACTTTTATTCAGAAGAGGGTGGAAGGCAATCATCATTTACTCCGCAAAGTGAAGGAACTTATTCTTTATTTGTTGTTGTACAGGATATTAATAATCGGAAAGTGACAAAAGAGGTATCTATCTGTGTGAGAAGATAAGTACGAATTTAGATATTTTATTTAAGCTATTTGACAGATACAATGATAATATACGCTATTGAAGTAGAAAAAATCGAGTGTATATGATATACTAATTTATAAAATAAAAATATTTTTTTGCATATAATATATAAAACAATAAATCTAATGACAGAATAGTTCTTTGAAATTGCTAGAGATTTAATTCACAGTGTTGTTGGAAAGCAGTGTAGCTTACGCAACCTCACAAGCGTAAATTTTTTTGTATGCAAGGAAATATAAGAAAATCGACTGATATTTGTAATGAACTAATTCCTGTTAATATAGGATTTGATGTTAAGAATATATATTCTAAGAAAATTTTTCAAATAAAGAATAGGAAAATTGATTGATAATCGAGTATTATCAGTCAATTTTCAAAAACATACTATTTAGTGTCCCGAGGATTAGATTATGGAAAAAAACTTATGTGTTTTTATCTGCTTTGCCGCCGAAGACAGATATATGATTGCTGAGCCGATTGTGCATCATCTTAAAAACTATGGAATAGATATATGGTATGATAGATATACAATGGTGTTAGGCGATAATAGAGTGAAAAAAAATTTAATAGAAGGTGCTGAAAATTGTGATTATGTTTTGATTATCATAAGCGAAAATACAATTAAATCGAAATGCGCAATGGAAGAAATTAACATTGTAAGAAGAAGATACTACTCAAATGATGTTATAGTCTTTCCAGTCCTGTATGAGATATCCCCTATTAATTTACCCTCGGAACTTCAATGGATCAAAGAACTAATTTTTAAAGAGGTTGATAGAAAATCTGGGACGCGTGAAATATGTAATCATATTGCTTGTAAAATTACTGGAGATATTTTAAAACAATATGACTATCAAAATATTAAGGATATACTATCTACAAGACGACTGCCTACAGCAGCTGCTGCTATTTTAGAATGCTATTTAAATGTAGATTGTTCAAATTTAAATAGCCGTATTTCGCTCTTATATGCTACATATTTAACGATTATACATTCAGAAATGGATAAAGAATCGCCTTATTTCTATTTAGTTTTCAAAATATATAATCGCCTTATTAATGAGATCTTCTTAAATCTTGATATTGATTATAGAGAACTTTGGTTGTTGGAAAACACTATGTGTATTTTATGTAACAATTATTTTTTGTCTTAAATCGAATCTAAAATATGAATAATTGTTTTGACTAATGACTCAAGCGGTTCGTTTGATGATAATTTATTTATAAGTCCTTCTAAATATGGGTATGATGTTATATTGTTGCTTACCTTGTTCCATATGTCATTAGAAACCATATTTGGGTATGCGATAGGGATAATTACTTTGTGTTGCTTGCAAGCAATGTCAAATTCTTCTTCTACACCACTCTTGGTATTAGGAATTCGATCACCAAACACAAAAATAGCAGCACCGCATTTGCTAATGACTTCTTCACGCAAATATCGTTTTTCTGTTATAGCATTTTTACTTTTACCTACAAATGGTCTTACAATAAGATATTTTTCTATATCTTTAATGCCTTCTTTTGCTAAATATTCGTTTGCATATCCTATCAAATGTGTCCCAAAACGTCTGCCGATGCCATTTATAATTCTATAATTGTTTTCTAATAACGAAAATGTTAATGTTTTTGCCAATTCATGAGAGTATTGTTCTATATCTGCTTCATACGAACGAAAGGCACCGGAAATAAATACTCGTCGATTCCGTATTTTCTGATTTAGTTCCGCTAAAATCTCTGGAATCTCTTCGTATTCATCTACAAGTAAAACTCTAAGATTATATCTTTTTTCCAAATCATCAATGAAATAATCAAAATATTGATTTTTCAGTTCACGTTTAATAATAGTATAATGACAATTTGTTGATTCTCCTAAATATCTTGTCAATTCACTTAAACAATCTAACACTAAATGATCTGTAAAACTATAGCCTATGAAAAGAAATGTGCTTGATATTAGTTCCCTTTTAAAGAACATAGACATAATATGGTGAGTATCTATATATTTTTCGTAATCACTTTGTGTTGCAATAATTCCTTCAAGATTAGTAATATCACCATTGAGTTTAAAAATATTAATTCTTTTGTTCAATTCAACATTAGATAAATCAGCATCCCGAAAAACTTTATTTACCAATATATTTCTTTTCTGATAATTAAGCTCTATTGTGTTGTCGAAGTTTGTTGTCCAGATATTAGTAAATCCAACTTCGATAAGTTCATTTAACAATGGACTTTCAAATTTATTTCTGTTAATATAATTATTTATTTTTTTCCTTAATTCCGATCTTCCAAATGTATTTGCATAATATTGTGCTAATAGATAATAATCAGTTGAACTATCAATAGTTGTTTTTAACTCTTTTGCAAGCGGTTCAAATAAACTTGACCATGTTGGATAGCCAGCATCGCAGGAACCACCTGCTCCTAAAAATAATGAAATACGTTTATCAAGAGCCTGTTCTGAAAATTGCTCTAAGAACTGTTCTTTTTCCATTGGCATAATTCATCTCTCCCAGTCATAGTTATAAAATGACAGAATGTAATTGACTGATAATACTCGATTATCAGTCAATTACAGGTAGAGACTAAATGTTAAATTTGTTTCGAGGATGTTTTGTTGATAATATGTTTTTCTGCTTAGCCATTGTAACATGTGTATAAATCTGAGTTGTACTGATTGAACTATGTCCGAGCATTTCTTGTATGTATCGAATATCGACATCTTCATCTAACAGAGAACTAGCAAATGTATGTCGAAACATATGTGGAGTAATATGTTGTTCTATTGAAGCAAGAGAAGTATATTTATTAATCATTCTCCTTGCAGTTTGATCTGATAAAGGAGTTCCCGACTGATTCACAAAAAAACGATTACATTTACTAATTTCATATAAAAAAGAATTTTTATATTCAAGTAATATTTTTTTGACATTTATGTTTCCTATTTGCATTTTTCGTTCTTTTGAACCTTTTCCATTTATATGCACGATATTATCATCAAGATTAACATCCGATGGAGTAAGGTTACATAATTCTGATATACGCATTCCAGTTGAAAATAGAAGTTCTATAACAGCGATATCCCTTAATGCATTTCTCCTTTTATACGGTGTGCTTGCAGAAATTCGTTGATTGTAAATAGTAGTCAAAAGAATTTCTAAACTTGTCAAAGAAATAGTTTTGGGAAGTGTGACGGGCTCTCTAAAACGAATTTGAACTTTATTAAATGGATTTTTGGGTATTATTTCTTTGAATTCACAATAATGAAAAAAAGCTTTTAATGATGCAATTTTACGTTTAGCAGTTTTAGGTTTATAAGATGAATGTAGATGTATAATATATAATTCTATATCCTTAGACACAATATCTTCAATATAAGTAGTGCTAACGTAATTAGCAAACTGGGCTAAGTCAATGGCGTATGCACGTATAGTTGCTACCTTTAAACATTTTTGTCTTTGGCAAAATTGAATATAATCTTTTAATTTCGTATTGAGTTTTTCCATAGTATTGTCTCCTTATTTTTTATTTGTATTTTAGCAAAGTAACGTATGAAAACATAGTGGCAAAACAAAAGTATTAACTACATTACTAGATACACCTCTTAAATATCTAATAAAAAATATGCAGATTATTTGCTTAACAAAATTCGCCCATATTCAAGAAAAAAAGAAACAGGAGGAGCGGTTTTATGAATGACAAATCTAATCTGAAATCCCAGGAAAAACCACTAAAATTAAATCTGGAAGATTTTCTGATTTTATCGAATGGTACCGATAAGGAAGGAGATCCGCTAAGTGCCGGATCTATTCATATCTGGAAACAGTCGGAGGGACAAAACGAGGCGATAAGAAATTATGAACTCCCGGGTGCTATTTATGAAATACTGATCAGGGATCGTTTTTTACAGGTGAATATGGATTTCCAACAAAAGTCCCGGCATGGGCTGGCTCTGGCGAAAATTGCGATGAAAAAATACGATAAGCTGACAAATACACAGGAAGACTTTGAAGGTGCAGTGTATTCTTTCAGTATGATTTTATTTCCGCTGGAAGTATATGGTCGCCTGTCATTGGTTATGGTTAATCCCGTTCTGTGGGTGGGAGGAGAAAATCCAGAGGATAAGTCTGTGCAGCGAATGTCTCTTTTATTTGAAAAAGAGAACTGTCAGTTTGTGACAAATGAGAGCATTGATATAAATAATATACAGGCTGGTATTGAACGCGAAATAAAGCAGCAGTATGAGCTGGAACAGGAACTGGCATGGCGGCAGCAGGAACAGCAGAAAGAAGGGCATGTTGAAGCAGAAAGGGCAGCAGCGAATGCGATGATTCTGGATCTGACCGGACTGGAGCGGACAAACGATCATGTGACACAGCAGCAGGATTCTCTGAGCAGACTCCGCTTTTCAGAAGATGATAATACAGTAGAACCTGAAAGCAAGAGGGAAGACGTTTATGAGGAATAAAATGATACTCTTTTTTTGTATGTTACTGGTTAGTCTGAGTGTACCTTTCCCTACCTATGCAGAGGCAGATGTAACATCGGATGTAGATGAAGAAATGACCTTTACCTGCAAAATCAAATCGTTTTATTCGGATAGCTTCATTCCACAAGCTGGTGATACGTTTTATATAGAGTACACAAATGCTGAAAATACGAATTTCAGTATGCTCCTGGATGCTTCTGAGTGTGTGAATGATTGGAAAGAAGTGGAAATGACTTCTGGAACTTATAGTATTACAAAAATAACGTATGTTGGTGATAATACTGATATTATTCAGAGTGGCTATTGTATTACTTCTGACTTTTCTACAGAGGAAGGAAACTGTATACAGCTAGGAATTGGTGATACACAGGCCAGCAGGGTACACACAGAATACAAAGATACTTTATTTGTACCAGGAACGCTTCAGGAGCAGAATATAGCAAATGGTTTGAATGAAGGAGCTGGAGAAAGTGATATGTCTTCGGAAGAAAGCAGTAGTATAGAAAAAGTGGAACAAGATCATCTGACCGAAGAGTCTGATATTAATTCTGGCCAGAAGAATAAACAACGTGCACATTATGAAAAATCAACTCGGAAAATTCTTATACAAAATATTCCGGTTTTTGTGCTCACAATAATAATTGTGATTTTATTTTTAGGTCATGCTATGAATCAAAAAAAAGAAAACCGGTAATAAAATTCTGGAAATATGCAAGATTACGAGCAAGCAGCTTTTATAGTAGAATAAATAGTACATAAAAAAAGCGAACCCGGTTCGCAAGGGAACACTGGTGTATAGTAAAACAAAGGAGGAAGCCTTATGAAACCGAAAAGAAGAAATTGCACATATAGCCCTGTACTGTTACTGTTCTATACGATTATGAGAATGATATTTTTCCCGATTTATCTGACTGGAAAAATAATCGAGATTCTTTCGACGCTTATCGTACCTGCATCTGCTACATTATATTTGATATTTTTGGTCTATGATGTATATACCATTATCAGAGATGGATTTGTATTTCCCTCTGATATTATATTACCTGTTGGTGTAGGGATCCTGATATTGTTCGGATGCGCAGTGATATGTTTTCTCAGTGAATTTCTGATGGCTGCGTTAGCGATACCGGCAAAAGCATATGAGATGTTTGATGAGAAGTGTAAATTTCAGAAATGTTATAAGCGAGCAGTAAATGTTATATAAAGTCTAAAATACCTGGTTCTGAAAATGAATCGGGTATTTTTTTATTTTCTCCCATATTAACTATAAATTTTTAGATTCTATGGAGAAAGAAGGTAATAAAATATGGCTACACACAATTATGTCCGATTGTTGGGAATTCTTCGGAAGTCCCCTAAATTTCTAAAACTGGGGAATTCTACGGCAGCAATGTTCAGCCTGATTGTTCTGAATAAAAGTCGTTCGGAAAAAGACACCTTTTATTATAATGTACCAACGATTTTTACGGATGATGAGGAAATGATCACCGCCATTGAACAGTATAAAACCAACGATATTATTGAAGTAGAAGGAGTTATTACAACCAAAAACGTTATAAAAGCCTCCTCTTGTGAACATTGTGGTGAGAAAAATATAAAAGAGAAAGCCATTATTTTTGTCATAACACCGCTGTATCTATGTCGACGGGAAAGTGGTATCCAGACAAGAGAAGACGCTTTGCAGAAGCTTCAGCCACATGTCGAAATTTCAAATAAATGTTTTGCGCTTGGTACTGTTCTCAGGAACCCGGAATTGATCGCTGTTGGAAAGAAAAAAAAGAATACGGTCCGTTATCCGATTGCCATACAACGAAAATATTTCATTCAGGATTCTCCGGAAGTGCACAGCGATTATCCATGGATAAACACGATTGGACAGCAGGCTGAAAACGATATCAAATATCTTCATACCGGAAGTGTCATCTATGTGGATGGATATATACAGACAAGAAATGCAATTCAAACCTCGGCTTGTACTCAATGTGGAAAAAATTATAACTGGAAAGATACCGCCGTAGAAATTATTGGCTATAGTGTGGAATATCTGCAAAATTACCTCACCCCGGAGGAAGTAGTGCAGGAACATCCATTTGATGTGATTCTGGTCGAAGAATAGTATTACATGTACAATCCGATTTTCTGTTTCCTGAATCTGCCATATTGAATGTGAAATGTAATTCATATATGGAGCTTAAAGGAGGAAGGAAAATGAATGAACAAATAAATGTATTAAAGCCATATGATGTGTATGGAGACAACCTGCAATCATTATTCCGAACGGTAGATTGGTTACAGGATCATACAAAACGGCATGTATTTGATACAAAAAATTTAAAAGTGCTATCATATTATTCAGCCAGAAAACTGAACGGTACATATGAGGTTTCTTTTTTTGCGATTGATCCATTATATCCATTTGTACAGTATGACGATACTCTGAAATTCGATAAAGAAATAATGACTGTGAATGAGGAAGTCTATGAAATGATTTGTGAATCTGGTCTGATATTTAAGATAAATTCACAAATTTTCATAGTAGACAAAAAAGCGTTTGCATCGATTGGAAGTTTATTGGATTGCCATGGCCGGATGCTGTACAATGGCTGGATCGGGCGTGATCTGTGTATTGCTGATGCGATAGCAGATATGGATCATATGGATCTTATATACAGGGAAAATGATGAGGTAAAATATGTTATAGCAGTGCTTGGTGAAAAACAGGTTTATAATCCGATGAGAGAGAGCATAAAAAAGAGTTTTACATTCTTACCGGGATCCGGTAAAAAAACATTTTATAAATGGAGAATAAAAAACGATGCTTTTTATATCTGGATAGATTATCCGAAATATCAGAAAACTCTCTGTGATTTTATATGGGATTTCGGAATTATGATCTGCAAATCGAATCTTGAAAAACAGTTTTGCTACTTTCATTGTTATGCCAGATGCGGAGAAGTATATATTATTCTATATACAGAAAAAATACATTTGTACAAAAAGAACGCAGAAAAGAAAAATAGATTATGTAACCAATTTTCTCGTGTATGCAGAGAGTTTTATAAAAAACTATACGATCTGCAGTGTGGTATCGACGGTATTTATGAAATAGCTACACTGCTGCATGACAAAAAATATCTTGATCTACTGCTTTCAAAGGTAAATATGAGACGCCTGATCGGATCCACAAGATATAAAGAATTGAAAGATCAGATATGGTGTCAGCTGAGTGCTGAAAACATTACAACAGTATATCACATATATTGGGAAATTATAAAAACAGGATATTCATACATGAAAGAACTGAATGACCGGTATCAGGTTGCATACATGTCCCGTATCAAAGAATTGCCAGATATATTAAAACAGGAGTTTGTTCAGACAAAAAGGAAAAAAGATGCATTAGATGGCCAGATATCCATATTTGAATGTATCGACATATGAAAATAAGCTGGAAATTTTTCCGGCTTTTTTCTTTAAAAGATCAGATATGGTTTAGCTTTATGATAAATACGAGAGGAGTTATGGAGACATGAAAATAAAATTAACATTTCAACAATACGACAGGATGGTAGAGAACATTAAAAAAACAGATATGCAGCCGGAGGGGTTCTGGCCAACTATAGCACAAATTCAGGCAGAGATAGAACCGAATATAAGAAAAAATCTTCCATTTTTAATCTGGTTGACAGAATATAATCCGGCGGAAACGCTTTCGCCAGAAGATACAAAGAGCAGGAAATACATATTAAAGTTATTATATAAAAATCTTGAACTTTTCGATTCTGATAATTGAAAAGCAATATAATAGAGAAACAGGTACAAAAAGGATTTCTTTTGCACCTGTTTTTTGACGTTCAAAAAATTTTATCCCAGCTCAACTACAGAGGAATCTGAAGACGGATTCCCGAAATCCTGTTCCAGATCTGATTGCGGATCATTGGAAATTTCCGGTTGTTCTGTGTTCCTCTCGTTTTCCGGTGTTGTAGCAATTTTATCCTGTTCTTCCTTAAGGTTCGGATCTGGAAAGGATGTCGGGACTACTGGAGGCGTGTCAAATATTTTCCGTGGCTCAGGTTCCTGGAGTTTCGTAGCTGTACCAATTATGGTGCTAAAAGAAATAATTATCATAAAAATATAAAATCTTCTTTTCTTTCTCATTGTATATTTCCCTTCAAAAGATTATGTATAGACTGGGGTATTAGACAGCTTAAAATCTTTGATCCGGTTCCGGTTCTGCCTGTTGCAAATGATTTTGAAACCTGTCCTGGAATGTACGAAGCAGTTGTGTACTCTCCGGATCAATGGCAGCAAGAGATTGATATATGGGAGTATCCTCTTTTAACAGTGCCAGGAAATCAGCGACATTCATTGTTCGGTATTCGTTTTCATAATTCAGTATGAGATCTTGGATCTCCTGAAGCTGATCGGTAAGATCAGATAATTCTTGTTCTTTGTTATCGATAAGTTGCTGATACATCGCCGATGTTTCCTGAATTTTATGTTCTGCTTCCTGGTAATGTGTTTGGGACTCTATAACCTGTAAAGAAAGAGTGCGTAGATTTTGTTCCAAGAGTTGTTTTTGATTCTGATGCTCCAGGTGTAGCTGCTTTTTATAGTCGTTGATTTTCCGAGTGACCCATTCATCGGCGGCACGTTCTCGTTCCAGTCCCTTTTTCAGATATGCCGCTGATAAAGTTTCCAGCTGCTCCTGGAATCGTTCATAATAATCTGTGGCCAGTTCTCCTTTTTGAGGAATCGGAACATTCTCGATTGCCTGGTTAAGTTCCGTATAAAATTTTTTAATATCCTTATGCCGAGCTTTCGACCCTTTCATACCACGTTGTAGTCCTAAAGAACACATAACTTCTGCATAAGAGTCCTGCAATCGTGAATATCTGGATCTTCCATTTTCTTTTCCGTCTGTAAAAAAAGAAGCATTCAGATGCCCTTTCTGATCAATTGGCTGAATAAATGCATGGCAGTGAGTATTGCCGGTTTCATCATCGTGGCACATGATGCTCAAAACGTTATCTCCATATTTTTCCATATCCGCATTAAAAGATTCTTGTATCCATCGTACATTTGCTTCTTTCCATTGCTCCAAAGGAACCTGATTGCGATTTTCCCGGGAAAAAGAAGTAACAATTTCAAGAGCGAGAATTGCATTTTTTCGTATTTTTCGGTTCCCTTCGGCGTAGGCCGGAAGCGCATGCAAACGTTCCTGCCAGGCTTCCAGATAAGATAACTGCCGATCAGCTTTGACAGGAAGACTGATTAATTCTTCATTTTTGTTTCTGTATTCGGATATTGCATTGGATACGTTAGATAATCTGTAATTGTGCTCATAGGCTTTTCCTATTTTGTAATAACTATAGAGTTTATTTATATGTACAAAACTATATCCCATAATCCCTCCTTCGTCTCACAGGAGCTTTTATTCAATATAGGCGAATGGAAATTGGAAACTTGAAAGTCTGAATGAGAGAAGATACTTTGTCACACAAGAAATTCCCTAGTAATATAGGAGATAGAGCAAGAAACGTTTATATGTATCCGGTAATCCCTAGTATTTATAAGAAACATAAGATTGTCTCAGAAATTTGCGTATGGATAAAAAAAGGAAATTCCCTAGTAAGTGTTGAAATAGAAAGATGAACGCACAAAAATGAGTTTTATGTCGATAAATGTCGATGTTTGTATTATAATATAAAAGACAACAGCATCATGTTAAATAGATGCTGTTCCTTGTAATACGTATCATACATGATAGATGCCCTTGTGCTTCTATATGGAATCATACAAAACAGATGCTGTCCGTAAACTGTGTTATCATATAAGATAGATACTTTTGAGCAGGAGTGTCTCTGCAATACATGAGCAAATGACAGTAGACCAACAATCCGGCAGTAAAATATTGAGCTGTATTTTCTGTGCATCGCCCATATTTACTGCAACAATAAGAAAGGAAAAGGATATGAACCCATTTACATTAATGTATGAAAACTATTTGACAGATCATGGTTTCTCTTTTGAAGAGACAGAAGACAGAAAAATCGTAATGGACGAGGATAATATGCGCATCGTTGTCGATCTCAATAAGGGAATAGATGTACGTGTGTTATATAAAGGAAAACAAATGGACTTAAAAAAAGGTGGATTTGGAAAAATCGCTTACTTTTCTTCAGAAGACGGGATGTGGTTTGTTCGGGAACTTACAGATTTTTCAGGCATCCATATGAGCGATATCATAGAGCTTATTGAAAGAAGAATCGCACAAATCGAACAGACAGCACTTCTGGTTTTAGAAGATGCATAGCAACTTCCGGAGCGTATCTAAGGCATAGGACAGGCAATCATTTGTCTGTCTTTTTTTCTGCTGTTTTTGGGATTAAGTGTTCACCTTTATGGATTTTTTGTTCACCTTTTGGGATTAAACATTCACCTTTAAGGATTAAGTGTTCACTTTCTGGGATTTTTCATTCACCTTTGTGGATTATTTATTCACTGTTTCGGATTCTTCATTCACCTTCGAAGGTGAAAAGGACTGATTTTAAAGGGAATAGAGATTGCGAAAACAAGAATATAAACAAGTGAAAAACAAGTGTATAAACAAGCTACAACAACAGAACCTCAACCTTTGATGGCTGAGGTTCCTTATTATTTTAATAATAAATTTTCAATTTCTGCTAAATCATAGTCACGATGCTCAAATCCGAAACGGTTGTCATGGTTTCCCTTGTAGGTATATTTATGAGAAGAACTGGAGTATGAAAACCCGAGTCTGCTTGTACACTCGTTTAACAGAATTTTCGCAAGATAATTGGAACGTGCTCTCATGAGTGGGGAAACAGCAGCTCTTGACATTTGCAGATAGAAGATCCGGAGATCCGGAATCACCTGTTTCAGATAATCTGCGAGAAAATCAGTATTACATAGTTGTGGAAGCGGATATAATTTTTTTATGATCTCCATTAAATATTCCATAGTGGCAAAATCAAATTCTTCAAAGAATGCCTGCTTATTTATTTGGAAAAGCAGATTCATCGTTTCCAACTGTTCTGACGACTCAGGCCAGGAAGGAATTGGGTGTTGATAGTATTGGCTGTAGGCGTGAGAAATGCCTGTAGTACCTTTGGATGGAAATATAATATTTGAAGCACTCAGTGTATCCGGAAGAACAAAAGAAGTATTTTCATAAATCACAAATCGGACAGCCTGGGCCGGACGTCCAACCGGTTTGTAATCAAACATGAGATCTGAATTCTTTTTTAAGGCGGTCTGACATTTCTTCAAAACGGAGCGCGCAAAGATCTTATATTCCGGGAACTCATGCGGTGCAATTCCCAGCATCCGTTTCAGGTCCTGAAGATCAATAATCCGTTCCCCAATTCTATAGTATTGTTTTAAAAGCATATATAGCCTGATTTCGTGAAAGGAATGCAGATTAATAGCGTTCCAAAATTCAAATTCTGTAAAGTTTCCCTTAAAATCAAACAGATACGGTTTGATATCATCATGACATTTAAAGGACATATACCATTTTCCATCGCTTTTCGCTTTAAACATAAAACATTTACTAAAAAGCTGGCATCGTATCCGGCCGTCAATGGCATATTCGGGCATGATTTCCGGGCGAATGGATACCAGGCGTTTCAGCAGCTTGTCCATCACTGCAAAAAGTGCTGATTCGTTCAATTCTACCCCGAGCAGTGCAGAGTATTGCTGCAATGAAAAGGTAACCTCTGTCTGATTGGGATTTTTAGGATCAATTTTTGCGAGATATAACAAGAAAAGCCGAAATTCCTGCAGAGACATTTTCTTCTCATAAATCATTTCATTCAAAACATTCGACAATGTTGCTTTATCTTTTTTTCGAATATTCAATGGTGTGCTTCGGTTATCGGACATACTTCTCCTCCGTTATCGTTTGTTTGTTAAAGATATAAAATTTGAATATGGCAGATTCTTAAACAATATGGGTAAAAGCAATTTATTTTTGAAAACAGAAGAACAACTCTAATTATTACCCATATTGAAAAGAGAAAGGAGGAGAGATTACATATGAAAATCATAAAAAAATCAGGTGATATTCTGGGAGGTATCCTTATGGTTGTAAGCCTGATTTTACTGATCCCGCTTTTTTTAACTAATATGGGGATCAACAGCTACATTATTTTATCAGGCAGTATGGAGCCGGTGATCCGCACCGGAAGTATGGTACTGGTGGATACTCAAACGGAAAATATTCAAAGTGGCGACATTATTATGTATCGGCTGCAAAAGGAAAACGTTGTTCACAGAGTTGTGGAAATTCAGGAAGATGGAAAAATTATTACAAAAGGTGACAACAACGAGAATGCAGATTTTGCACCAGTGACACAGGCACAGGTTTGTGGGAAAGTAATAAAAATGCCCTGGGGCCTATGCATTCCATATGCAGGATATGTCAGTGAGTGGTTGAGTACAAACAAAATATATGGCGTATGTGTAGTGCTTGGACTGGTCATTATCCATCTTTTGCTACTTCATCTGGCAAAATAAGCGAACCCGGTTCGCATGTGAAAATGCAATTCTTCCTTTTTCCTAAAAGAGCATCACCCATATTGGAAATACAAATAGGAGAAAGGAGGAAAGCGTTTTGGAGAGTAAAAATTTACTACAGCTTACAGGTGGAACGAAAAAAAGTAAAAAAGGCATGAAACGAATGACACTTGCTATGGCTGTACTGTGCAGTGTTGGTTTTGGTATTACGCAGACAGGAGCTTATTCATATTTGAGTAACGCAGATTCGGTTAAAAATCTCTTTTCAGAAGGGAAAGTTTCTATCAATCTCGTAGAACCGGAATGGATAAAAGACGATTCCGGCACGAAAGAAAAAGCAGTTCCAGGCGACGTATATCAGAAGGATCCAACCATTACAGCTACAGATGAGTGTGTAACACCATCATTTGTCTATCTGCAGGTCTATATCCCATATGCTAAAGTGACAAAAGTGAATGATGACAGCACTTTGTATGATAAGGATGCAAATGGAGCGCCACTAAAAAAACATCATATGCTGGTTACTTTCGGAGAAGGTGAACTGACAAAGACATCTTCGGATGAGTTTCTGGTAGGCGATGCTTCTGACATTCAATATGATCAGGCATCGGAGATTTTGGATTCTGCAGAACTGCCGGATGGACATCTGATCAGGAACAATATCCATGATGGAAAAGATGGATGGACGTTACTTGAGGTAAGTGATATTCCGGTAACAGATATTCCGGTAACAGATATTCCGGTAACAGATATTCCGGATACAGACAGTTATCAAAAAAATGTAGATGGATATCTGAAGTTTACATACAGCTTTAACACCATGCTTGCCAATACCGATGCGGTTAATCCAAAGTATGCAGCTTTGATCGGACAGGTTCTCACGAATAACACAACACCTCTCTTCGAAAAAATACGTGTTGTAAATTGCATGGAAGGGCAGCTGGATGGAAAAGAGTATTACATTCCTGTCAAAGCATATGCGATTCAGGCGACGCATACAGGATCCGCCGAGGATGAGAATGTCAAAAATGCAATACCGGCAACAACAGCAGAAGTAATCAAGCAGGCTCGAAAGGCTTATCTTGCTTATGCAAACCAAAACGAAGATAACGGAATCATGTCAGTTATAAAATTCAGCAGTTAAAGGAGCATTACGATGATCAAACATAAGAAAATTCCATTTTTGATGTCAGGATTTTTATTAGCTGGTGTGGTAATTATCGGTGCACAGTCTGCTCTGGCATATCTTACAGATTACAAAAGTGTAGTGAATACCATAAAGATTGGAAATAATACAACCTCTATTGAAGAAGAATTTCCAACGGTAACACCCATCCCTCCGGGGAGCAACCAGATCATTGAAAAACTGGTGAAAATTACAAATGATGATTCTGATGGGAATTCTGTCCCGTGCTATGTAAGAGCAAAAGTCTATTATTCGACTTCAGATATGGGAAGCTATACGATCCAGGGAATGAGTAACAAATGGGTGCTTGGAACAGATGACTATTATTACTATACCGATATTCTGGAGCCGTGGAAAACAACAGAGGCATTTATGAAAAGCCTGAAAATCATCGGATCCGATGTGAACACCAACCTTACCACGGAGATTGAAAATTTTGATATCAATGTGTACGAAGAAAGTTATCAGGCAAAAGACCCTGATACACAACAGGTTATGACCTGGCAGCAGGCCTGGAGCAAAGCTTTGAAAAAACCGGTAGAAGCGAAGTGATGAAGGAGGAAAACACATGAAAAAAAAGATCATAAACTCCTGTGGATATTTGATGCTGGCCGGTTCGGTTGCCTGTTATTCACTGTCAGGCGCTTATGCATATAAAAGCAACGAACTGAAAGTAACAAGTACCATCACAACCGGAGATGTTGATATTGCCATTCAGGAGAATCAGATTTCTGAAGATGGTGAGACATTAGAACCTTTTGAAAATGATCAGATTATCGTTCCGGGAGACACTATTTCAAAAATTGTTACAGTGAAAAATCTGGCAAATCCCTGTTATCTGAGGATGAAGGTTGTATATGCACAGGATGCAACCGTAAAACCAGCTCCCATATCAGAAGAAAAGCAGACGGGAGAATGGATAGGAAATGACGGTTTAGATGGAATCTACTTAAATGGAATTTCCGCAGACTGGGTAAATGGTCCCGATGGTTACTTTTATTACACGAAGGACATCCAGACCGGAGAATCCATTCAATTTTTTGAATCGGTATCCTTTCCAAAAGAATGGACAGAAAGATCTTCAGAACAAACTTGCCAGCTTGATGTCACTGCTGAAGCAGTTCAGTCTGCGAATTTCCAGCCGGATTTTATGAAAGAACAGCCTTGGGGAGACACAGAGATTGAACTTTGCGTGCATGAAAATGATGGCAGTATTACTTCAAAAACGCAATACCAGGGACAGATGACAGTATCACTGGATGCGCAGGCAGCTCAGATGGTTTCCAATACATCTGATTTTTTCCAGAATTTGGATACCTTGATGCCTGGTGATACGGTATCTGATACCGTGTATATCAAAAACCGAAATGACCATGCGGCAAATCTGTTTTTCCATACGGAAACACCGGAGGATCTCTCTGAAGCACAAATGGATCTGCTGAAAAATTTACAGTTATCTATTCAGGTGAATGGAAACTCCGTATATGAGGGTAATTTGGAAAGCACTGATCTTAACGAAAAGATTTCTCTTGGTCTGTATGAGAAAGGATCAGAAGGAAAAATTGATTTTTCTGTCTCTATGCCGAAAGAAGATAAAAATATTTATGCAGTCAGGGATACTGATATTACCTGGGTATTCGACTGTGGATGGGATGATGTAGAAACTGACCATTACAAGGCACCAAAAACAGGGCTGGAAGATCATATCTTAAAAGATCTGTTGCTTGCCGGAACCTGCTTACTCATAGGCGGCATTTCAGTGCTTTGGGGAATGCGAAAACAAAAGAATTAACGATCCCTTTGGGAAAGAAAGTGAGGAAATAATGGAAAAACAGTTAAAGCGCGGATATTCCAATGAGATCATTTTGTATGGAATCATTACAGAAATATTCCGGACTGATTACAATGTATCAATCGGAATAGCTGTACAGCAAAAGGATGTCCGTATGCAGAATGATTACCCAAAGATTCTTTTTTATGATTCTGAAAATGGAAAGATAAACATTGATACGTTGGCAGAAAATTTTGATGCCGGTACCTGGGTAAAAATAGAGGGACACATACAGACTGTTCCCGGATACGCAAATACTGAGAAACGAGTACCTTATCAGACAATTGTAGGCGATGTTATAGAAAAGATAGATCTGGAAAATATACCAGAGAAAAGAAACCGCGTGGTACTTTCCGGATATGTAGCCAATATCCGACAGCCAAAAAGCCATCTGGGCTTGGTACGTCTTACGTTATTGACTAAACGGAATTATCATGAAAGCTATGTGCACTGTCTGGTATATCCAAACGACGCGGATGAATTTGTAGATAAGATCCGTGAAAAGGATTTCTTATATACCATCGGAATGATTGAAACACGGCGGGTAGCTTCCAATGGTCGCTGGAGCACTTATGAAGATTATGTGATTAAAGAAATTTACCGTGAAAACCGGGAGACTAAAAAAGCACGTATGTTTTATTGCGAGAAAACAGAAAAAGAAAAGATACTTCCCAAAATTCAAAAAACAGAATTAGATTTTGATAACAAAGATACGGACTCAGCAGAAGATTCCGGAAAGTAACTAAAAACTAGGATATTAGATAGAGAAAGCTTAACAGCTGGAAAGAAACAAGACAATTGAAAAGAATGGAAGAAAGGGAATAATTTTAGGGATTGTTCCTGAAAGATTGGAGGAAACTGACAAAAACATAAATAGAGATACATAGCTTCGAAATCTTTGTTCCTGATTAGCAGGAAAGGAGATCGGTATGGATATCCATACTGAAGTAGAAGAATGTTCAACAACCTAAAGAGCCAGATCAGAAAAATACATGCACTGGCAACGACTGCCCGTACAAACACAGGAAGTAATGCCTGGGCGGAGCCGATTTTAAGACTCTATAGAAAAGCCGTAAAAACAATATCATTTGCCTGGCTACTTTTTATGAGTACCTGTGTACCCTGTATGGCCGATGTAACAACGGCGACACTGGGAGATACGGATATTGTCACTAACATGATCGGCATTATTTTGCTGGTTTTTCGTATCATTGGAATCGTTATGGTGGTGTATAGTATCGGGGCGTTGATTCTGGCCTTTAAGAATGAGGATCCGGATTCCAAAACGAAGAATACCTCAATGATGGTTATATCCATCATCCTGATATTCCTGGAAACATTTGTTAATGCGTCTGGCATCTTGGATAAATTAGCATAATATCGAATGTTACATATAGAGACAGAGGTTTGCTTCTGTCTCTTTTTCAAAGAAAGGAAAGATATGCTGAAATTTTTTTCAAGACAAATATTCGAAGCACTCGTCGTGTTATTTGGAAATGGATTACTGAATGATATTGCAGAATTTTTAAATACGATAAATACAGCAACGGTAAATGCCTTGAATACAGGAGTAATCTCAGATGCAATTGGGATCTTTAAAGGTCTGGCGGCATCCCTGGTAATTTTATTCTTTTTGATCGAGTTATTGAATGAAGCGCAAAAAGATTTTGTAACGTTTGAGCGTCTGACAGTTATGTTACTTCGTCTTTTAGCAGTTACGGTACTTATCATGAATCTGGAAATGATAGTAAATGGTCTGGAAGAATTATCCGTTCTTATTTTCAATGCAGTAAAGGACCTTGCGGGAAATTCAAGTAATTCATTTGAAATTTTCGGTGAAAATGCAGCAACCGGTTACCGGTATAGTGAAGTAGAAAAAGATATGAAAGACGCTTTAGGAAAAGCAGGAATCAAACAGGCCTTAATGGTTGTTCTGCAGCTCCTTATTCCGTGGCTGATATCCAGACTGTGTTACGTTGTGGCATATGTGATTGCTGTCGGCCGTTCCATCGAACTGATTGTTCGGGCGATTTTTTCACCGATAGGAGTTGCAAATCTGTTTGAAGATGGAACCCGCAGTTCCGGTTTTCGATACTTGAAGAAATTTGCAGCCTGTGCCCTGCAGCTTGGTGCGATTGCCGTTATCTTATATGCAGCAAATGCATTGTGTAATTCCCTGATCAGTTCCCTTAGTGACGGATATATGACCATTACGAAGGACAATATTCTGGATGTTCTGGGGAGTACGGCACTTTGGAGCATGAGTGCGATCCAGCTGGCCGTAATCGGAATTACTTTAAAGGCACAAAGCATTTGCAACGATATTCTTGGTGTTTAATGGGAGGCGTTTATGATAGAAATTCAGGTTCCAAAGGATATTACAACTTATAAAACCAAAACCGTAGGTCCTTTGACGATGCGGCAGCTGGTTATATTGATGCTTGTCATTGCGATGGACTTTTTATTATATACAGCTGTACTAAAAGATAGAAATCTGAGTGCAGAAGCTATTATGTATATAGCAGCACTGATCGATACGCCTGTCTTTGCTTTTATGTTTGAGATATACGGGATGCCTATGGAAAAATTCATCCTGATTTTCCTGTTGTGTAATGTCCTTGCACCGGGCAGGAGGATATACACTGGTTCTTTGCGGAAAGAAGCTGATGTACCAATATCACAAAAGAAGGAAAAACAGATCCGAAAATTACGTAAAAAAATGATCCGGGAATCAAGGAAAAAAGAAACTTTGAAGGTTTATAAGTAACATGCATATGTTTCTTATAAAAACGGATTGGCAAAAGGAGAAGTAACATGTACTTTCGAAAAAGTAGCAGAGATACGAAAAAGGAAATAAGATCTACACCCCAAAATAGAAAGAATAAAGCAAAAGGGCATAGCAGAAAAAAAGAACTGCTGAAATGGAAAGTGCCGCAGACGGTTCAGGATACCATTCCATATTTATACGTATATCAAAACGGGATCATGGAGCTTACGCCTGGTGTGTTTTCAAAAGCGTATATTCTTGGTGATACCAATTTCAAAATCAGTTCCAGGCAAGGCCAGGAAAAGATCTTTCAGGACTATTCCAGAATGCTTTCTACATTTGGCGATACGGTAAAAGTAGAAATCACTATCTGGAATAAAAACATGGATCTGGCAGAGTTTCAAAAACAGGTACTTATGCCAATGATGAATGATACGCTGAACGAGTACCGGGAAGAGTATAATCAGATGTTAATTGAAAAAATGTCCGGTGCAAATAATAACCTGGAAAAGGTTAAAGTTATGACCCTGACAATAGAAGAAGGATCCATTCAGGAAGCAATCACGACATTTCTGCGGCTGGATACGGAAGCAATAAAAATGATAACAAGCCTTACCGGTGAGAATACCAAAGCAATGACATCGATGGAACGGCTTTGTATGCTGTACGATATATATAATCCTGGTTCCACGCAGAAATTTTTACAGAAAATACAATATCAGGGAGAATGGCAGGATAGCATTACCCTGCAGTCTATTCACCAGCTGGGACTCACAACAAAAGATGTAATCGGACCGGATAGTTTCACATTTAAAGCCGATAAAGTGCTCCTGGGAGCAAAAACTTTTGCACGAACATACTATGTTTCTATGATTCCAACATGGCTTCGCGGGGATGCTTTTACGGATCTTTCGGAACTTCCATGCAATATGTTGGTAAGCGTCCATTATCGTACCCTGCCACAGGATATAGGATCTAAACTGATCAAATCCTATCGTGTAAATATCAACTCCAATGTGGCTGATGCAGAAAAGAGTGCAAGTCGTGCAGGTTACAGCATGGATCTGATTTCCCAGGAACTGTTGGATTCCCGAACAGAAGTAAAAAATCTGACCAATGATATTACGAAGAGAAATCAGAAGATTGTCATGGCATCTATTGTACTTACGGTATTTACTTCATCTGAAAAAGAACTGGAAAAGATGGATAAGCAGATCTCCATGATAGCCAATAAGCACCAGATGCAGATCCGGGTGCTTTCTCTTCAGCAGGAATATGGTCTGGCCACGGCGCTTCCTGTCGGAATGAATAAAATTGCTGTGGAACGTCTGATGACTACCGAAACAGCTGCCATGCTGATTCCATTCAGCGTAAAAGAATTAAATCACAAACACGGTATGTATTATGGATTAAATGCAGAATCTTATGGTATGATACGCTACGATCGTACAAAGGGACAAAATTACAATGGTGTGATTCTTGGAATGCCCGGATCCGGTAAATCTTTTGCTACGAAAAGAGAGATCATCAATGTAATTTTAAACACTACAGATGAAGTATATATTATTGATCCGGAGCGCGAATATCTTCCTCTGGCAGAAAAGCTTGGCGGTGAGGTGATCCGGATAGCAAATGGTTCGGATATTTATCTGAATCCGTTCGACATGGACATTGAGTATGCCGATGATGGCGATCCTGTAAAGATGAAAGCGGATTATATTACAACGATTGTAGATATTGCAATTGGTGGACGTTACGGGATTTCCCCCAGCGAACGTTCCTTGATTGACCGGGTGGTATTTGAAATCTATGAGCCATACCTGCGACATCTGCATAAAACCGGAAAAACCATTGATCTGGAGCATATGCCAACCATGCAGGAATTTTATGAGAAAATGTTGGAGCAGGTTGCTCCGGAAGCACAGAACATCGCCCTGGCCATGGAACGATATGTCAAAGGCTCCCATGACATCTTTGCACATAAGACAAATGTAAATACGGATAACAGATTTGTGATCTATGATATCAAGGATATTGGCTCCGGTCTGAAGGAACTGGGTTTGCAGATCTGTCTGAATTCTATCTGGAATAAGATGATTGAAAACCGGAAAAAGGGGAAACGTACATGGCTATATATTGACGAGTTTTATTTGCTGCTTAAAAAGGATACTTCGGCTGATTTCTTGCAGGAAATCTGGAAGAGGGCACGAAAATGGAATGGAATACCAACAGGAATTACACAGAACGTAGAGGATCTTTTAAAATCTGAGGCAGGAAGGACGATATTAAATAACTGTGGATTTGTTATGCTGCTAAACCAGGCCCCAATGAATCTGATACAGCTTTCAAATATTTATAATATTTCACCGGAAGAACAGAAGTATATCAACAACGGTCCCTCTGGCCAGGGACTGATCTGGATGACCGGTGGCCAGGGAAGCGAAAGTGGGGGCACGGTGATTCCATTTATTGATCAGTTTCCGCAGGACACAAAACTGTATAAAATGATGACAACAAAACCATCCGATGATCGTATCCGAAACAATCAGAAAAGCAGTACCGCGTATCATCATATAGATGGAAATGAACGCGAATACCATAAATAAAAAATTTGAATCGCCAGAGATTGCTAAATGTAATTTCTGGCGATTTTGTCATACTATATGTCCATATTTGAATTGCCTGTTTCATTTTCATTAGATAAACATCCGGTTGTAGCAAGTCGATTTAGTGGTTATAATAAAAGAAAAATACATACAAAAAATCAAGAAGGGGCAATGAAAAAAGCTCCCTCCTTTCATTGTTATGAGGAAATGAAGATGTGTGGCAGATATTATATTGATTCAGATATGGCAGATGAAATACAGCAGGTGGTCAGGGAAGTAGACCAACGGATCCGCAAAGCCCAGTTTACCGGGGATATCCATCCAACGGAGAGCGCGCCGGTTATAGAAAAGTTTGAAAACGGTTTGAAACTTCATATGTGCAAATGGGGTTATCCGTTATCCAGGGGAAAGAATCTTGTTATTAATGCACGGGCAGAATCCGTGATGGATAAGGCTTCTTTTCGAAATGGCATATTATATCATCGTGTTCTGATCCCTGCCAGTGGCTTTTATGAATGGAACTGGTTAAAAGAGAAAAATACATTTACCAGGCCAGACGCACCGGTATTATATATGGCCGGGTTTTGTGACTGGTTTGAGAATGAACGAAGATTCGTGATTTTAACAACAAAAGCTAATGCTTCTATGGAAAAAGTACATGAACGGATGCCGTTAATTCTGGAAAAAGAACAGATTGTGGACTGGTTTCAGAATGAAAAGATGGAAAAACTGCTGCAATACACGCCGATTATGTTGAAACGCGAGGCAGAGTATGAGCAGCAAAGTCTGTTCTTATAGTAGGAACAAAGGAGAAAAATAATGCATATATACGTGGATGCGGATGCTTGTCCGGTGATCGCTATCATCGAAAACAAGGCACAAAAATATAACGTTGCTGTGACATTGTTATGTGACACGAATCATGTGTTGACCTCTGCCTACAGCGAAGTTGTGGTTGTAGGTGCAGGAGCAGACGCAGTGGATTATAAGTTGATCAACATAT
>OGDF01001376.1_pt1 | contig 36272 bp, 27 predicted proteins | sample 1570141 | NCBI WGS metagenome assembly OGDF01 (sample SAMEA4370581, study PRJEB24528) | human gut metagenome
AAGGATTGCTAGTTCCGTGTTGGCATAAAATGCCTCGTTGTACAGATAGCTGCAATGCTCGAACAGCTCAAGAAGGTCCGCGTTTAATTCTTTCTTGGCAGCGTCAACTGTATGATCCGATTCGTGGTTCATGTTAGATAAATCCTGAGCAATTGTCGTTATAATCTATTCTACTAATGCGTCGTTACGAATATGGTCTTCTACATTGCTTATCGAAATGGGTGCTTCAGCAGCGACATGCGGCAGCCATGAGCACTGTCCCAAGCAGCGAAAGCGCCAAAGAAGCGGCTATCCAGTTGTTGTCGCCGGTCTTGGGGAGTGCCACAGTTGTTGCGGTGGCAGGCTTGGGCTTGACCGTCTTGGCGACCGTGGTCTTGGTTGTCGCGGCCGCGGGTTTCAGCGAGGGATTTGCCGTGGGCCCCGTGGTGGGCTCTCCAGCAGCGGGGCTTGAATCGGCGGGAGACTTTTCCGCCCCACCGCCCGGTACCTCGCCCCTGTCCGTCTCCCCCGCCGGAGACGTGGCTACATCGGGCTCAATCACCACATGCGGTGCCACCGCACCGGTGGCATCCACCACGCCACCAGCTCCAAATGCCCCACCAGCAGGCGCCATAAACCGCGCGGAAACAAGCGACCCGCCCGTGCACGCAACGCCGCCGTCGGCACCGGCCGCATCGAGCCACGAGGCAGCGACGGAAAGCCGGCAGCCAGCCGCGCCAGCACCAATGCCCAGATCCTGCAGATACACGCCGTAGGCGCGCACGCCCGCTCCGGACCCGGCTCCCGCGGCGACGACGCGCCCGCGGCCGCGCACGGCCATGTCGCCGGCGATCACGCCGGCCACGGCCTCGTCCGTGACGTCGGCCCCGTCCGCCCGGGCATCGACGGCGCAGCCGTCCACCACGAGCGCCCGCGAGACGTGGATCGCGCGCTGCGAGCCCGATGCCGCCAGGGACCCGGTGCCGCGAAGCGTCAGGCTGCCCCACACCTCCATGCCGCACTGCGTGATGTCCGCATCGGGCGCATTCGACTCCGTCACCGAGTTTTGCCCGGCGAGCGTCACGACCAGGTCGCCGTCGGCGGCGGTGGCGTCGCCCGCGTAGCCGTCAAGCTCCAGATGGCCGGCATCGGTCCAGGCCCAGCCGGGGCCCGACACGCCCGGCTCGCAGTACGTCGCGCCCGCGATAAACAGGCTCTCCGCGCCCGCGGCACAAGAAGGCCCACCCAGCAAAACGCATAGGCAGGCCATGGCAACAATCGCAATGTAATGACGGCTGGTGTAGGACTCGGCAGCAAACATACCCGCTCCGATCTTCGAGGAGCCAATAGAATGTGCACCAGAAAATGCCCTGGTAGCAGCAGCTATCAGTTTACCGAGATCAAGCCGTAAATAAAGAAAATGCCCCTGAACAGTGACGATAATTTGGTGTAAATCGTTTTGTCAATCGGTGAAAGGAAAGGTCGGATGGTATTCGACGTTGCCAAAGTAAGTTGCCTAGAAATTGTCTTGAGGCTATTTCTATCAGCGGGATAAAAATACGAGCTAGCGCGAAAGGATACAATTTTTCGGTAACATTTTTCACCTTTGTCAATATCGATTATTAGACCAGACTTATTCTTCGATTTGGTAACTGATTAGCCGACTACTCGAATCATGAGATAAGTGTCACAGAGACTTGCCCAACATACTGAAAAAGCCGTTTGTCAGCACCATCCGAAGAAAAAAAGTGGCTAGTTAGCACCGTTGTTCATAAATACTTCTATCAGCCGTTCTTTTACGTCTGCGACAATAGAGCTAAAAAATGACGGGGGAAGTAACTGCTCCAATGCAACACACTGAACAACACCTTGGGTGTTGCGAGCGACTTCCCCTGCGAGCATACTTCTATCAATCGCGCCAGCACTAGACGAATTAGCAAAATCCTCGATTTGCCTAATCCCTTCCCGATATTCAACGTCCTTAATCATATCCATGATTTCGTCTCTTATGAAACCCACTGGCAAGGAAGCCTTTGTTACCCGCATATTTCCGTTAATACCGCTGTATCTGAAATTGGTGCTTTTTGTTTTTCTGTAGCCCGGAAGATCGTCATCGCTCTTGTAGCCTCTTAGTTCGCTTCTAATCCACCCTTCCAAAGGCTTGTTTTGAGTTTCTTTTGCAAGTACGAGTGCACGATACAGAGACTTTTCCAAGGAAACCCTATCTTCAACTAGATCGGTTAGAGTCGTATTCTCGTCTGCTGATTCAATGGCACTTATCTCTTCAGAGCTTAACGGAGTAATGGCGAAGCAAGATTCCAAAAAGGAGTCTCTATCATGCTCCCAAGCGCTTTCGTTGATTTGCTGTTTGCCAAAGAAGAGCAGCAGGTCATTCTTCAAACTATTGAGGTCGTATCTTACGTTGTCGCTATCAAGGCAAATAGCAAGAGAGTCGGGACCCACAACTCCTTTTAATTTTGCAGGACTCATTCCAGGTAGAAGGATTGGGATGGATTTTGACCCCTGAACCCATGCGGCACCCATTTCATTTAGCGAAGCCGGACTGGAGTAGTAATTATCTTTAGAAATCACGAACAGAACAAAGAGTTCATAGTCCTTAAAACAGTTTTTCAAGAACTCGTAGATATTCTTTCCGAGCGGAATACCATATCCAGGATAAGAGGAGCAGAAAACATCCTTATCCGTAAAGCCGATTTTGCGAAGTAGGTCAACGAGTGAAGCTACATATTCGGAGTCTTTTGTTGAATGACTAATAAAAATGAGTTTTTGCTTGACTTGTGCTGGAATGTCATAAGGATTGACGGTCGAAGTAAACCACTCTTTATTATCCTCAATAGCACTTATGATGTGAGGAAGTCGCCTCATATTGTCTTCGTGTGTATCAGCGTTGAAGACGAATTCATTGTTTCTGATCTTATCAATATTCTTTTCATACCAAGATGCAATTTCCCTGCATGCGTACAGCACCCCTTCCATGTCTTTTGTTTCTAATGACTCCGTCAATAGTTTTCTGGTGGAAGAAATGGGTGCATTGCTGGAGTATTTACCTATTGAAGCAGAAATGCCATTTAACTGTGACTTTAGAGTTGCATAGTTTGGAATTGACTGAAAATCAGAGTCGCTCACGATTGTTACCCTACTTCCCGGTTCAGGGTTATATTACGTCTTTATTCTTTGCTCGAGCAGCACCCTAGAAAGGCCTGTTGAGCTGGTTGTCGTTCTCGCGCGTTATTCTTCATGCCTCCTAACCGGCGCATCGTACAGGCTGGCCCTTGCCGATGTTCCGGCTTCCACCACTTCGCGTCGACCGATTCTTTCAGTATACTCTCGTCTCCGACAAGGTTCCTTTTTGGCGCGTCGGCAAACACGTTCACTTCTATGCTCAATTCCTCCCCGGAGCCTATCAGGTCAATTACCCATAAGTCAGGGCCTCGTAGTAGGGTTGTCCGAGACGAGCTTTACGTCCTTCGGTTCGAGACAACGCTTCCTTAAAATTTGCTATAGGCGCTTGGTCTAATTTCTCTTGGGCGTGCGGAATTCGTAGCAAGAGGTTTCGGCCTTACAACGCTGTAATGCCACGCTGCATTTACCATATGGGCCTCCCCTGGTCAATCGACAACAATGAAGTGAAGATGCCCTCTCTCGCATTTTCGGGGAGCCGCATTTGCGGTAGACGTCTCTCGCAAGTCTTTCTGTGTTGCTGGGCCCCCAGCCTCGAGAACGCATGCCAATCGACGCCGAGTGACTTTTCCTTCAAAGACGTGACGAGCCTCCTTAGGGAAGAAGTAATGTCGCGACGACTAGGGTGGCTTCAATCAGTTTCGTGCTTGCATTGTAGGATCTACCGCGACAATGCAAGCACGAAACTGAAAGACCTACGCCATTCGATGTGTTGGCATTATCGAAACTGATAGGGTTATTATTCTCGTTTAATTGTCCCGTTCGTTGACCTGGATAAATGTAATGGACGAGAGTTTGATACCGTATGCTGGTTTCAAACTCAGTTTTGAGCATGTGAAGCCGGCGCAGGGGGGACCAGACTTTTGAATAATATCCGCTTAGTCGATTTTTCCCATATCTAACGGTTAGAAAACAGGTGATGATTCGGGGGGCAACCCTTCACCGAATGCCGCGCTCTACTCGGTCAAACAGATAACTAGCCCGGGCTCCCACCAGGATTTTTGTTTGCGACATGTTGGTGTTCACTAAGAAGCGGTCCGAGTGATCACTGGGAAATAAGCACCGTGAGCACGAAAAATTGAGCAGTTTAAGCAAGAGGGCCGCGCCCCGGGGACCGAGGGCGCGGCCCTCGCCGTATGGTTTTCCCGGGCGGTTACTTTGGCGAGCCCGCCCGGGAAGGATGGAGGAGATGACCGTGCCCCTGGACACAGTGAATGATATACGGTCGATGGATGCCGCCGGGCGCTCGAGGTCCGAGATCGCCCGAATGCTCCACGTGAGCCGGAACACCGTGGTGAAGTACGCCGACACAGAGGACATGTCGACCGCCGCGCCGATGCCCCAGAGGAGGGGCAGGCCCGCGCTCGAGGGCAACGAGAATAGGTCGCAGGCGTTCTCGAGGCCGACCTTGGATTGGCTACACTGATGTGGACAGTTCCGGGAGGGGCGCAGGAGATGGGAGGCTCGACCGGGAGGCCGCGCTCATCGGCAAGGCCCGCCTGCTCGTCATCGACGAGCTCGGGTTTCTCCCACTCGACGCGGACGGGGCGAGGCTGCTCTTCCAGGTCTTCGCCGACGCATACGAGAGACAGTCGGTGGTAATCACCACGAATCTGGAGTTAAGCAGGTGGGGGTCGGTGTTCGGCGACGACCAGATGGCCGCCGCCGTGATCGACCGCATCGTCCACCACGGGAGGCTCGTCCAGTTCCGCGGCGAGTCCTACCGCGTCCGCCATGCCCTCATGCAGGAGGGCATGGCCGCTCAAAAAGCGTGCGCGCTTCCGATGCTCAGGCTGCTCAATTTCTGATGATCTATTTGCTCAAATCCTCTTGACGAAACACAGATTGACAGCCGGGCAGCGAGGGCGTCCCCTTCTGTGTACTCGGCTAGCCGCCCACCACGAATCTCTATGCTAGCAAACCTCTCTAGTCTCGAAAGGCCGTACCGCTCGGCGCGGCACATCGAGGACCCTGACTTTAGCACTGACAACAAATTGGCCGATAATGACCACATCTGCGACTCCTGGCTTAGTCCCGTGGCACCAGCGTGAACGTAGGGGCCGTCGCTCTATTCTTTTACCTGACCCGGGAGAGCCACGCGATCGCGGCCCTCTCGTTTCTCAAAAGGCTCTCCAGGACTGTGTTCCACTGGTTTATGTGAAGACTGGTAATAGGTCCCTATTCGTAATGCGCAGGAAAACCAGTAAACTCACGATCAGCTTCATAACTGAGAGGGCAGCCCGCGCCCCGGCGAATACCTGAGAACCCCCAAAGCGCGCACCACGACGCTAAAATTGGTGAAGGAACTCGTCAACCTCCGCGTATTCTATGCGTCGCTTTACCGAGGCTATTGCGTCTTCCAAAACTATGCGGTGCCGCACAAAGGCCACTCCGGGCAAATTCTCGATCACCTCTTCAATGAAGTCAATCTTCCCTTGAAGAAGAGGGATTTCGCTCCCGCTCCACGATTCGCCGAAATAAGACATGATTACTGGGACCTTCTTGAGCTCTTTTGAGCTAAGGCCCTCTTGGCATAGCAATACTATGTACTTGACCTTAAGATTCTTGGGTAACTCCATTGCGATATCTGGCAGATAGTCGACAAGCTTCCCATCACGCATCGAACGCGACGCCAGCCAAGACACGACAGTATCGCCGCAATGCTCAATAGCGTAATTAAGAAAATGCTTCAGAGCGAAAGGCTTCATCATGCGCCGCGGGCTTGTCTCAACCCCCTCTATGGCCTTCCATACGCCATCGGTTGCGATTTCACTGTTCTCCTCCCTCCATACTGCTTCGCCTAAATTCTCCATCGCATAAGTCGCATTGAACTCCATGAGCACGGGCATTGCCCTCTCAGGAAATTGGTCATCCTTGGCGACGATAAAACGAAGTAAATCACCATTCCAATAGGGGTTCGTTCCGCTTACGAGATAAAGCAAGATTTCTTCCAGAAGGCACAACATTTCCGGCTTAGAGACAAACGCCCTCTGCTCGGCATTGTTGATGTTGCTGGGAAGGAGCCTATAAAGGGCGCGCGAATCCCTGTCCAGCTTCTGCAGGACGCCGGCCGCGTACCTAGCGAAAAAGCCCGGCGAAGCAGAGTCGATTTTCATCGCCACCTCATACGCAACGGTTTCGCCGTATTCGACGGCTCCTCCCTCGATATCCCTTGCCAAATCGGGACTGACTCCGAACTTGTTAAATCGCGCTTCGTCAATCCGACTAAGCCATTGGGGAATTCCATTCTCCTGCCGCTTAAGGGCAAGACCGCGAACCCTATCAATGCCGAGCAAGTCAATCCATCGAAAGAATAAATCGTCCGGAACCGCATACAAGGGAACGCCAGTGAGGATGATCGAATCTGCGCATTCGGTCAAAGTATCCGCACCAAGAATCATGACCTCTCTCAGGATTGGATACGGAATGCCAGTCGAGTTTTGCCGACCAGCAGAGCAGGCAATCGAGATTGCCCCCAATAGCTCCACCGAACTTGCTGTTTGAACAACCTCGGTCAATTCCTCCGAGATATCGTGTCCACAGTAGTCGTCAGAGAAAATCTTGGCCGCGATCCGTTCCTCAGGCGTCGCGTTAAGGAACGGGAGCCCCTCTTTGACGATGACGCCTTGGGAAATGAGTTCTTTCTCAAGTTGGACAAACCCAGGTAGGCTGCAAATCTCAATTGACTCGATTTGCGAAATATATCCTTTATACGTCTGCTCCAGGGTCTCCTTCCACAACCGGCCGGTCCCGTCGTTGCCGCCGATACCCCGAAGCCCAGTAATCACCGAATCGCAGAGACGGCTCAGCTCCGAACAGCCCCTGAGCTCCTTGAGGCAGGCGATTGCTCGCTTCCGCAAGCCGATCAGCGCCTCGGTGTAGACGTGGTTTCCGTGGATGAACGTGACTTTGTTTCCCTCCATCCTTGTCGGGCCATCGTAGGTTGCTGCCAGTAAAGCCTCGGCATAATAGGCGAGCAGAACCCCGTACCTATTCTCCTTTGTTCTGCGATACTCAGACGCGAGGCGCTCAATGACATCGTTCTCGTATCGAAACTCGTCCGAATACGAGTCCTCGTTGAAGCACATGGTCGTCGTGAGGGTCTCCTTCGCCTCCTGCGGAGGCAGGATGTTCATCCCCAAAGCCATGAAGAACAGCTCTTCAGGCTCGCCGAATTGAGAGGCATGTAAAAAGGGCGTGAGCGATACGAGGATCCGAGATTCCGGCGAATATGATCCAGCGTTCTTGTCAAATCTGCAAGCAAGGTAATCGTGGCTACTAGGCTCGCAGTCTTCAATTGCCCCGAGAATGTGTCCAAGGCCTTTCTCGCCGAGAAGGAAATGATATTCGCCCACCATTCCCCATCGTTTCTCCTCGTTGGCCAATGCCCAAATGTCGTCCAGCTGCGATTTCAAGGAGGAAATAAGTTCTTCGCTGTAGAAATTGTTTGCAAGGATGGCGACAATACTGGAGCATCGAGCATTGCCGCACTCAAGCTCGTCGACGTCGGAAAGAAACAAGCTTTTATCGGCGATGAATGCTCGGTAGAGCAAATAATCTCTCAAAACCTGTTCGCCCGGCGCCACCGCAACCATACCCTGGCAGGCATCCACTAGCTCGTCGTGGCACAGAGCGGAGCATGCATCGATGTAGCAGTCATGAGAAATCCCAACCTTGGCAAGAAGCTTATCTAGGTCTTTGTTTCCCTCCACCCTGTGCGAGTCCAAAACGGAGACGATCGTTGCCGCCATTTTGGCGTTGCCGCCCAGAAGGGAAACCTTCTCTCGGTAGCAAGCCTCTATGAGACTCGGCAGCGTAGAGAATACTTCAACCCCACGTTTCTTGGCGACTTCGGCCGCTGCGCAGGCCAAGCGCATATTACCCCTCGACAAGCGGATAATATCCGCAGAGGCACTTCCTTTTGCGATCCCGAATCCATTTTCGACCACGCGTAAGGCCGTCTCCTCGTCAAGCGGGTTGACTGCATAGAGGTAAGGCTTGCAGTACTTTGAAACGGAGCTCGTCACGTGCTCGAACGCGTAATTTCTTACGGTCATAAGGACCTTGATGTTACCCCTGTTAGACACGAAATCCGCAAACCCCTCGAGATCGGAAAGCTCGTTGGCGTCATCGAGCAGAATTATCGTAGGGTCCTCTTTGGGAACATCATTCGCCAAATCGTCCCAGATTGGCAACTTGTTCGATTGAATGACAAGAGGATGCGCGCCACTGCCATTTGCAAATCTACGTAGAACCTCTAGGCAAAGCCTGGTCTTTCCGCAACCAGGGCGCCCATGCACCAAGACGAACTGATTCTCTTCGAGTGCAGCAAGAAGCTCATTAATCTCATTATCCCTGCCAAACAAATCGACCTTTAGAGTTGAGGCGAAGCTGTTTCTTTCGACCGCGGATTCGAATTGGTCCGGAGACATAATTTGCCCAGTACCCACTTCGATGCCCAGATGCTCTTTCGCAAGATTTGGGTACCGTCGGGCTAACAAACTCGCCATTTCGTCCGTGCCCACAAGTTCGACGCGATCGTCGATGCTACTTAGATAGCTGAGGTCAGAACTGTCTAGCCTTCGGCATGAATATGCGATGACTATCTTGACCAACTGCCCGGACTCGAGCTCTTTTCTTTCGGTCTCTAGGCACTTCTCGATATCCGCTTCGATTTTATTCTTCGCTTCAGCTCTATCCGGATAGTGGCCGCATTCGAGATAGGCGAATTTGTTGTGGGGTAAAAGCCAGATTGTGTCCGGCGTCCCCGGTGCCGTTGCAGCCGAGTGAGCAGCAGACCCCCTGTGTACGGGCTTGTTATACCTAAAACGCTGCGAAAGCAATTCCTGAGCAAGGTTCTGAAAGGCAGCAGGATCAAGCCTGGCGATTCTGTCCCTGATTTCGATTTCTCTGCTCATCAAAGCTGCACGCTCCTCCGCTTTCTCTGGCAATAAAAAGGTCCTCGGCTAATTGCTGTCTCAAACCGCCACGGTAGGATTGATAATATGACATACGCCGCATTTGAGAGAGCGCGATTGTTGATAACGAAACGGTGCTGTTCCGCAGCGCTTGTTCTACACCTTCTCGCGCACACCGCTGAACAAATGGCATTGGGCTCGGGACCGCAGCGACAGTAAGAGTAATTTTCGAGAATAAAATGATGCGGGGTGCATCGGCGCTAGCCGACACACCCCCGTCCTCATGCAGGATGATCTTGCTATAAGCTGAGTTCGCCCAGCACAGCTCGTCCCTCTCCCCTAGTCCCGCTTAAACAGACCCATCGTATACACCCTCTCCTCAACGTCCGCGAGCTCGTCGCTCCAGCGGTTGGCGACGATCACGTCGCAGCCGGCCTTGAAGTCCCCCAGGTCATGCTTGACCTCGGAGCCGAAGAACTCCGGCGCGTCCAGCGTGGGCTCGTAGACCACCACGAGCACGCCCTCGGCCTTCGCGCACTTCATGACACCTTGGATTGAGCTTGCGCGGAAGTTGTCAAAGCCGGTCGTTGTCAGGCAACGCGCGCCCATGACAGGTTCTTTTTTGCCGTTGTAGACGCGACAATATATTATTTACACGTTCTGTTTAATCCACTTGAACAGTGCCGTTTCCTTTAATTCGAACATGGCACATTCGCCTGTTTTGATGTGCTTCCAAAGTTGGCTGAGTTCTTCTGCCGCTTTTCGGCCTAGCTCAACTTCATTGCCATCAAGAAGCGTATCGGTCTCAACGCAAACAAAATCTGACGCAATAGAAAACGAAGTAATGAATAAGCTAACGGGAGAATACTCATGCGACGTATCAAGACTAGCGAGACGACAAATTTCAGCGAGCGGAACATTGACTCCGCCAAGTTGACTCGCGTAATCACTCATGTCTGAAAGGTACAGACCGCTTGATGGTCTTGCCGAATTACTAAATGCATCAAGCATGCCGGTTATATGAATGGCAATTACTTTCTCTGAGAATAGTGCAGTGAATAAAACGGCAGTTGCGTCATATAACGTTAACTTATCTAGCTCATCAAGAATGTCTTCGATGTTAGACAAATCAATATAGTGCAGGTTTGAGACATTATATGTTGCCTCCTTTAACTGAGGAAATGTTGACTCAATCGCATTCACCCAATTGCGGTAATAATTCGTCTCAATGTAGTGCTTAACAAACTCGTTTCCCAAACAATTATCAATAAAGCTCTGACCGAATTCGAGTGTCATACAATCAGGGAATCTGAATTCGCATTCGGGATCGCTCAGTAATGATGGGGAAAGGATCGACGGCAAGTCGAAAAAATGCACAGACCTTTACAGTAGTCGTGAAATAATCGGTGAAATCCTCTCGAATATGCTTCGCGCTTTCGGGAACCACCTCGTAAGGCTTGGTATAAAAGGATTCGTGGCCTTGTTTGTGAATATACTTGTTCGCCCTCCTATTGAGCTTGCTGATCAGCTCATCAATTTCAGGCATTTGTTCAAGAAGGTCTCGATATTCAATACCTTTTGAACGCAGCATTTTGGACAGTTCGCTAAATGAGGGGAACCTGTCGAGCGAGACCCATTTCTCATATTTAGCCTTGCGCTCAGATTCTTCTAGATTCGAAAACAATGTTCCGATAAGGATGACCTCTCCAGCTTGTCTAACTGAATAAAAAGCAGCGTCGAAGTAACCTTGATGAATTAAATCTAGTGAGTTGGCTAAGAGCAGACAGGATTCAAGTAAAAACTGGTTGAAAGATGGCGTAGAGACTAAACCACTAACGGAATCCGCCAATTGGTCTACGTAGCCATAAAGACGACCGTAAGCGAGCTCATCCTCCCTTGCCACGTACCGCAGTGGATGATGTCTCCAGCTGAACGCCTGACTATTTATGTATTCGTCCTTAAAGTTCACCCGAGTCAGCTTCCGAATCTTATTCCAGCACTAGGTTATATTCTAATTGGTAACGTTCTCAAATCCGCAGCAATGAAAGCTGGCAGGCCTTGTGTTGCTTTAGAGCTCAAGAGTTTTCGCTCATAGGGCTAATGGCGTTGAGGTTTGGCGCGGCATCGACTATCTTAAGCACCCAATTATTAGCTCAGCGCCATATAGGACCTGCTAGTTGTATTTGGCGCTGAATTGCACCCCGCTTGTTTTGCTGGCATAGAGTCTTGTATGATGCGGTAAGAGTGCTTTCTTTTTCAAAGAGATCTTGCCGTTGATCGGGCTCATCTAACCTTTCAGAAGCTTGTTCAAGCGTCCATTGATATTCCCTTGCATTCTGGAGCATCTTATTAAATAGAACCTGATACTGATACATTGAAAACAAAAGGGATTGATAAGCTTCTATGAATTCGGCTATTGCGTCTCCGCTCTTTCCTTTGAAGCAAAATCTTGCCTCCATGGCGAGCGATTTCATTTCATCAAGCTTTAAATGCAATTTAAGTTGAGGGTCGGCTTCTAACACGTGATTTATTGAGGCTGAAATTGACTGCAAGTACGTGGTGTTAGTTAGCCAAACAAATAGCAGGTCGATAGCCATTTGCGGTCCGTCGTCATGTTCCAAGTTCTTCATGTTTTTTACGTAAACACTCATGAGTTTATCGACGGTTATCCATATATTTAAACGTCGATTGAATAGAGACTGTTTATTGCTGAGACGAGCTTGGTAACAAGAAATGAGCAATGCGATGATTGCCACAATCGCTGAGATGTATTCAGGTTGATTCGTTAGGTTCATTGTCTCCTCCGTCATCAAAAATTAATTGGCAATACTACAATTATCGATCTTCATTCAGGATTCTCTGATTCAGTATCCATATAGTGGGACTATGCGAAAGATTCTCCAACAAGGAGCAATAAACGGGTGAATAGATTGTTTGCTTCAAAAGCAGCAAAGGACTCTCGGATTAGAAGCCTGTACAAATAAGGCCGGGCTGCTTTGTTACAAGTCAACAAAGCAGCCCGGCCTCAAAAATGCCAGTATATAGAGCTGGCGAATAGTTCGTCTGGACGGAAGATTGTCATAGCATTTACAGCGCCATACGACTAACTAGGGGTTCAGCATTTCTTTCTCGGTCTTCATAAAGAAGATAAAAAATCGCCCCCCAGCAACGAAAAACTCGAGTTTAGTGACTTCGTTGCTGGGGGCGATCTAGATAGTGGCTTGCGCATCGCTCGTATTAACTTGATTGGGAAACGGCATTACACGAGCAGCTTTGTAGGTACCAGCCAAGTGAATTCATAAGAGATAAGTGCTCGCCTATTTCCTACGGGCGGAGGAAGCATGAGAGATACCCCTAATTAAATTCCAAAGGCCGCTTTAATTATCGGCATCCTCTTTGAAACGCCGATTACTAAGGTAGAAACTATAATTGAACCACTCAGAGTAAAAAGAAACAACAACGGGCGATTTACGTTACTCGCATACAGATCTGGATTTGATTGTCCGCAGATTCCGTAGACAAACACGACAACGAAATACATATGCACAAGGTAAATAATTGTGCTCATACGGCGCGCTAGCGCACAGGAATTCAAGTTCACGCCGTACTTGCGGACTGATAGTAAAAACAAACCAATGCTTGCAATTGCGCAGAATGGCAGATGCGCGTCGTTGCTCACCAAATAGGTGCCAGCGAGCCCAAGCGCAACAGCTGCAAATTCAAGTAACAATGGGACTCTGTTCAGTTGATCCCATTTCAAACCAAGTGCTGCACCCACAGCAATATAGAAAAACCCTTCAAACAGACCGTTGCGAGAACTGCCGAACACGCGACAATAAATCCTAATCGGAACCGCTAAATACACCGGAGCGCCATCCCAGCCCTGCACGTAAGTAATACCGAAGCCAAGGAGTAATAAGATTAGGGAAAATGGAATTATGTGCTTAAACCGCCACCCCCCCCTATGAAGGCAAATAAAGACAAGCGTGAAACCAACGATGCTCGCCAGCAAATACCATAAAGGCCACGAATAATAATTCTCCCCTACGAACAAAGTTCCCCGGATGAAAGATAAAGAACCATGAAGAAGGTTTTTACCGAGAAGCACATTGCCGAAGATGGTGAGGGGAAGATAGAGAAGAGTCCATATCAAATACAAGCGAAATAATTTAACAATGGTATTGCGGACGCGTTCAGTGCCAGCGGAAATAGCAACGCCAAAGGATGCATAGTTAAGATCTCGAAAACAAAGAAAGCCGGACGCGAGAAAAAAGAGGGGTACGGCCAGCACATCAATCCCTTCAATCAGGGTTTCTGCAAAATAAAAGCATTTCAATGGCCTTGTGTGAATTTCAACTACAAGCAAGGCCAGAAAGAACTTCATGAGATCCAAATTTGGATAGTTAACCTTAGCTGTTTTATGAGTCGAAGCCACAGTTATATCCATTCTTCCTTAATTAAATTAATTATTCGGATATTTCTAGTACCTAAGACAAAGCAATTTTCGGGGCACGACTTAACGGGCTTGCTGTTGATTAAAAAAGAAACTCGCTTAAACTTCTTACTCAAACCAAATGAGTGCTTTCGAGAAATTGGCAGAACGCTTGATGTGAAGTTAGCCGTATTGCGCACCTATCATGAATCGCAAATCTTATTCTGTACAGTCGCAAACTTGACCCTAGTTTAAGGCTGGTTAATAAAGTTATTTGAATACCGGCTAATGCTTTGAGTTATGTACCTCAACGATAGGCAAATCACAACGAGGCGAGATGCGGCTACCGTCTGTTCCGCGTGAGCTTTCCCTTCCAGTTGCGAATGCCTTCAACAACGATACCACGGTAAGTCATATTCAATTTATTGCAAAGATACATAGGCCACTTCCAATTGTTGTAAACAATTTGGGAGAAGGCCTGACCCAGAACAATTCCCCAAGCGCCCATATCGAAGACACCGCACATAAGGCAAACAAGCACGGTGCCGAGTGCCGCCGCAGCGATGTAACCACACATATACGGTATTTCATTCATGCTTATTATGTAATTGCAGAAGATTGAATGCTGCTGAAGCAGCGCGAGGTAGAGACACATGCCCAGAAATAGACCGTAATCAACGGAAACGTTGGGCTTAAAGAGGGGTAGCAGGGGAAGAACGAAAATGTAAACACCGGCAGTCCCGATAGCGAACAGACCCCAGTAACCTACGATGCCTGTGGAGACATATTCTCTCTGCCTCTCCATGTCTCCCCCTGCGAAAGCAGATTGCATCGCCGGAAAGAAAGACTTTGGATACGTTGATGCAAAATTATAAATGGCATTTGCAAACTGAAGAAGGATTGAATATGTACCCGTCTCGGCTAGCCCAAGAAAAATCGAACTTAGAATGCTCATGGCTTGGGTCGAGGCGTATACCGCAAGTTGCACGAGGCCGTCTCGCCATGCTACATGGAAAATAGTAAGGAAAATTTCTCGGATCGACGATGCCTCTACCGGCATCGTGTCTGAATGTCTCCCCTTCTCGATCTCCTTATGCTTCCTGAGCATGACTACAGCAGAAAGCCTAAGCAGTATAGCGTTAGCAAGATATCCGATTGCTGCGCCAACAAGACCGTAACCCAATAGCAGCAGTATGGCGCTAACGGATAGCTGAGCCGCTCTTCCGATAACGACTGCCTTATTCTCGCCAGCTATATCGCCGTATCCACGAAGAACAGTAATCGACCATAGAAAATAAAGGTTAAGAAACACTGATGCGCAAAATAGACCCCAGGAGACCCAAATATCGAATGAACCCATTCCAGAAGCCACAAACGATATGTACAGAGAGCCTATCGTCGAGAGCAGAGCTAAAACTACAACAGCGAGGATTGCATATATAACTTTTGAAGCCTTTATTACAGTGTTCAGGAGATGCCAATCGATACCCTCTTGAACTGATTTTATGTCGCAGCCTTCAATGGATAGATGTCGTGCTCCGCTAATCACATAGACTATGTTTCGAGCAAAAGTTGGGTTGAAGCCAAACTCAAATAGCATGGCAAAGTTGGATAATGCTACATATACATACCAAAGGCCAAGTTCAGAGCTAGAAAGGAAATGCATGAGCAGCGGGAGAAGTACGAAGCCGCTCGCCATCGAAACAATCGTTCCAATATAATTCCAAACAATGTCCGACTTGCGGGTATTGATGCTAGACACAATCGTTACCAATCTCGAAATATGAATACGAACGGCCCGTCGCTGATGACTTTTCGCTCATAAAAACGTTTGTATAGAGTAGTTCAGCTCCAACAGCGAATAAGAAATAATTGCATTCGAAATGGATACCAAGCGTTTCACACAGTCCATAAATGCTCATCAGGACAAGCCCGAAGAAGATTGAATTCCACCAACCTTGACGTACAGCCTTGATTAAGATAGCGATATAGCCGAACAAAAAACAGAATGCTGGTATCAAGCCAAACCTAAGCAATAGGTGGCACCAAGCGTTGTCCACAACAAATGCAGACGGAACACCATTCTCCCAATAGATTGGTGGTAAGCCGGAGAAATCTGATCCAAACAAAGTAATCGGCTGCATTTCGAAATAACCATTTGCAAGCCTCAGCCTACCAGAAAGCAGTTTATTAAGTTCAAATTGAATAGGATTGGAAGGATCATAGGCAATCATTAAGTATGCACTTACGATAATAACTATAAATACAGCTACAAGGAAATAGGTTAATACCTTTTTACGCAATCTGTCTGTTCTCACAAAGAAAAAAATGGTCAAGAATATTGCCAGTAAAACTAAGAGGAGTGCAGAAGTTCGTGAGTCGGCAAAAGTTAAATTGATTAAAATAGAAACAGCAATTAAACCGAAATCGGGTATAGGATTCTTGCCGAAGCGAAGCGCGGAAAAAGCAACGCAAGCATTAAAGAGATATAGGCCTAATGCATTCGGATGGTTAAATCCCAGGGCATATCGAGTGATTCCACCGCGAACAAATACTTTATTCTCGATAACTCCGAAACCGGCAGATAATATTGTGATAATAAGAGTAGCAAAGGATACGGTTAATGCAATTTTTGCAAGGGGTCGGATCCTTACGTTGTTTGCACAGACTATAAATATAGAAGCCCAAAATAACGAGCTTTCACCCGATTGACGCCAGGAAATGAAGCTTAAAAGAACAATTGCTAACGAGAATGCCCAGCATTTAAATGATGCTCTCTGCATGATGTATTTCGAGATGAGAGAGAATACTATGAGAGCCTGAGTAAGTGAAGTAAATTCCTCTATTGGGATGAAAAGAATCTCAGTAAATGTCGTACGTTCGATTGCGCATTGAATAGAGAAGATGGCAAATGCAAAGTAATATAGAGCTTCATCGACCTTTAACCTTGACAATCTAAATCACCTGTTTCAAAAAGAACTGCTCAAATTACAGTCCGGCATAATATGCAATGCAAAAATATTAAATTTGCCGCTTAGTTCTAATGCAAGAAGGTCTAAGGATGATGATGTATCCTAGTCACCGAATCCGGGCTTGGAGCCTTTGAAATATTCCGCAAGTTTTAATGACTCTTTATTGATATCGAATCTATTTATTAAATTTGGTTTGAGGCAAAAGGAAGAACGATCAAAGGCACAGAGCGTGTCAGCCCACAAAGAGGGGTTTTCTGGAGGTAGAAAACAAACTGAGTCTGAGACGGCAACAGCTCGAGGCACCTGATCAGAAATCACACAGGGCAATCCATTTGCTTGCGCCTCGACCGCAGCCATGCCGAGCCCTTCGAATACCGAGGGAAAAGCAAACACGTCAAATGCGGACAGAAGAGAGGCTACATCCATGCGAGGCCCCGTAAGAACCAAATGGCTTTCGACACCAAGAGATCGCGCCTCTTCCATGATCAATTCTTTTGAGGGGCCCTCACCCACTAGCACCAGCATTGCATTAGCTCTAAATTTAATAATTTCGGGTAAAGAACGAACCAACAATATCTGATTCTTCACTGATGAAAGCCGTCCAACATGGCCGATGACGAAACTATCCCTTAAACCAAGTTCAGCTCGAACTGAAAGACGGTTTGTTTCCTGATATGAAAATAAGGAAACATCAAAAGCATTATTTAAAATGTCAAAAGCATGACCAGGGAACGCGTATTCCCCAGCCTCCTGGGAACAGGCGAGTAAAACATTGCTTAAATTCGCAACATGCTTTCTAAGTGCCCAGGTGGAAAACCTTTTCGCTGGCCCGCCCAGTGCTTGTGAACAATGATAATGACAAATCCTAACAGGAATATTCGCCTTAGCCGCAAGCTCAATTGTTTCAATATTCCAATAAGAGTTTGCATTATGCCAAAAAGCACAGTATTCAGTTCCATGCCCGTAAAATAAGCGGCGAAGTCGGGTTATATGTTCAATGGGATTTTCTTTCCACCCCGGTATATTGATGATTCTATTGTCTCCCATTGAGTACTCGACTTGTTGATATGGTCTTGAGCTAATAGTGTCGAAAGCATATTTTTCAGACAAAGCGCCAATATAGCGGCTCACTACGGTCTCAGTACCACCAAAACGTGTCCCAACTCCTGAAACTAAAACACGAGGTTTATTGGATTTCATAGTGCTTATCATTTAGATCCCAATTTTAAACAATACTGGGTTCCGGACACTAATGGCGTCCGGAACCGAAAACACAGCTGGAACTGTTATAAATAGTTAAATTAGATTAGCTAACAATTGCTGTTACTATCAGCTAAAAAACCAATCAATCTGCGGTAAGATTCTTCTAAATTAACTTTCGGTTCCCAACCAAGCGCGCGAAGTTTGTTCGAGCGCAGCGTCATCTTCGTAGGTGCAGCGTATCCGAACTGTGAGGAGTCTTTTCCTTCGATTACAACGCTACAATGGTCACCTCCGAATCTTTCTGCCACCATCTCTGCCATGCCGCGGATCGTTGAGTGGCATGCCTCATTCGCAATGTTGTAGGTCTCCCCAGAGATGCCCTTGGATAAGAGTAAAAGAATAGCTGAGAGAGCGTCGGTCGAATACACGTAATTGCCTTCACTCATCCCGTCCGTATGGAGCACGATTGGCTCACCAGCCATGGCACTCGAGGCAAACTGTTTGAAGACGCGACCTTCGGTCGGCAGAATCCCCGCTCCGAAGGTCTGGGCGAGTCGCCCAGCCACGGCGTTGATGCCAAATTGCTTTGCATAAGCAAGACACATCAGCTCTCCGAGCCGCTTGCCCTCGGGGTAGCAAGATCGTACCGAGCCCATATCGATAGCACCCATCGTACCCTCGTATACGTCCACGGGATCGTCAAAGCTACCACAGGCCTCCATGGAGGATAAGAAGAGTACTTTCGACTTCGAATTCATGCATGCACTTTCGAGTGCCCATCTCGTGCCGTTGATCATAATGTTAATTACGTCTGCAGGACGCTCAACCATAACCTTCGAAGTGGTAATGGCGGCAGTGTGGACAAGACAGTCGAAGTCTATGCTGAGAGCCGCACAAGGCTCGGAGAAATCAACTACTGCGACAGTAACATCCTCCCTTGCGGCAATTCCGGGCATGATGACGTCGAGTTTAGCGGCGTTACGAACACACAAGATTAGTCTCGTGCCCAATCCTAGCTTGTCGTTGGCCCAAATAACGAGACGAGCGAGCAGGGACCCCAAGAACCCTGTGGCGCCGGAGACGGCAAGGACTTTACCCGATAAGGTGGCGATCAGCTCACGATCTATTCCTGCGAAGTCTGCCTCAAGGGTGTTGTTTATCCCGTATGCACCCATTATTCATCTTCCCCCTCTGCATATAGCTGGTTGTTCTCGCGTGAATCAAGGATGGAGCGCATCGAATAGTAGTCGTCTTGAGTGGTTATCTTTATGTTCTCATCGGGCCCAACGATTAGGTGTAAGTCATTTCCCTGCGCTTTCATCATTGTTGCAGAGTCGATGCAGCCAGTTTCGCCCGCGTCAAGTGCCATTTTATGTGCGGCCAGGATGTCGCTCAACCAGAATCCCTGCGGGGCACGAGCCAGCAACACGTTCTTACGTGGGACGATCTCTACTCCGTCGTCGGCTTTAACCAAGATAGTCTCCTTCGCCTTAACGCATGTGATGGAGGAGCCAAACTCCTCCACCGAGGCCACGTTGCGCTCGATGGTGCCTGCATCGATGAGAGGACGAACGCCATCGTGAATGAGTACTACCGTCTTCTTCGGGTCGGATAGTTTCGCTGCGGCCAAAAGGCCGTTGTGGATGGAGAGCTGACCCGTCTCGCCACCAGCGACAACGGCTCTTACCTTGTTCAGACTGAACTCGCTAATAATGCTTTGGCAGTAGTCGAGCCAGTTGGCATTGCACACAACAACGACATTGTCGATGCAAGGCGTCTTCTCGAAGACGCCTATAGTCCACGCAATTATCGGCTTGCCATGTATGCGAAGGAACTGCTTTGGAAGGTCCTTCGAATGCATTCTCGTCCCGACACCGCCGGCGAATATTACGGCGGTCACTGAGGTATCTTTATTTTTCAGTATCATTGGTTCTCCATGCCTTAATCTCATGCGTTATGCGTTTGTCCTCGGGTGGCAGCTGCATATAGTCGCCGTAGAGACCCGAAAGATAAGCATCCCAGCAGGAAATCGCGTTAAGCTTCTGTCCCTCAAATTCGAGTTGAACAGTTTCTTCCCAGCCCGAGTAGGAGTATCGCTCGCCCGTTCCGTATAGACCCCATACTGTGCAGCCAACCCAAGGGGTGCTCCCGAAAACGCATCCCCTTCCCAGATCGTCCAGCTTGGAGAGCGAGCGGTCGAAAGCCCCTACAGCATTTGCAACAGGCACAAATAGTCGCTTAAAAGCGCGTTTCAGCCGTGTCTTTCCTTCCTTAGAGTCTGCTTTGCAGAACATGAGAATCCGTTGGAGCCTACCAGCTCGCTTGTATATGCGAGCAAGCTCTTTCTCGTCGGCGGGAAGCCCCTCGACGGGAGTAACGTCCATCCAGAGAAAGCCTTCCCCGTTCTCGTAATGGGCATCCACAGCGATATTGCGATTAATGTATTTCAGAAAAACCGGATGTCCCCAGTTGCCCGAATAAGGTTCAAGTGAACGGTTTATCGGCAAAGCCCCTGAGCGCGCAAGTGCGACCAGACTATCAAAATCGGGACGTGGCATGGACACATCGATATCATCGTCCCAAGGGATGAATCCTTTATGACGCACCGCACCCAGCAGCGTGCCGCCAGCGAGCGAGTATCTAAGCCCCTCCCTCTTGCAGAGGTCCCCGAACTCGACAAGCATTGCGAGCTCCTCTGCCTTAACTTCGTTTGGGGTCAAATAATTAGGCATTTTTACCTCCTATTAGAACTCCAGCAACTATTCGAGCAGTGTCATCGGCATCGAAGCCTGCCTCACGCACCGACGCAGCGTACGCAGGCCTGTCAACATCCATGTACGACATCTCGACTGCCTTCTCAGCCCATGCGCGCTCACCGGCGGAAAGCGGCAGCAAGGCCTCAGCATCAGATACATGGGCCTCAGGAGGGAGAGCCTCGGAGCACACAATGCGGCATCCCGCGCATTGAGCCTCAATGCACACAATGGCAAGACCTTCGAATAAGGAGGGCATAAGGAAGCAATCGAGGGCTGAGTAAACGGGGGCGGGATCGGGAAGGTAGCCAGGCATGATCACTCTGTCATTGATACCGAGTTCCCGAATCAACGCTTTAACCTGGCCCTTCATATCGCCGTCACCAACCATCAGGTAGTAAGCACCGGGCACGGCGCGTAAGACCTCGGCGAAAGTCCTTATCTGGAAAAGCGGATTTTTCGCCTCTTCGATGCGACCCACGCTGCCGAACAGCACCGTGTCTTGTGGAATGCCGAAACGCGAGCGAATCTCGGTGCGAGCAGCAGGGTCGAAGGTAAAGCGCGAAGTGTCGATGCCGTTGTTCACGACCTCGAAGGGGCGGGCACCGAAGAGGTAATGCCCTGCGTCGGCGGAGCAGGCGAGGCGAACAGTGGCGCTACCGCCGAACGCGGCCCTGCCGAAGCTGTGCATGACGGCCTTGACGACAGCCTGCCCTGACCCGAAGGCCGAGTTGTGCGAGTGCACCACTCGCACAGGAACGCCGTGTTTCTGTGCGACCTCGGAATAAAGGAAGCCCATCCCGTTCATGGTGTTAACGTAGACGGCGTCGGGACGAATCTCGTTGATTAACGCACCGAAAGCAGCAGAGCCCTCGCAAAGGCGCTTCACCTGCCCGGGCTTGCTGTCGGGGAAAACTGTGAAACGATCAATCCCCAATGCCTCGAGTTCAGCATCTAGCGCAAGGTTCCAGTCCCAGCAGGAGAAAAGCGTAAAATAGAACCCCTTACCCTGCCAACGTCGAAATATCGACATTAGGAACGTCTCAACACCGCCCTGTCCCCAAGCTTCAGAATAACAAAGGACATGAATTCCATCAGAACGATGGTTTGACGCGAGAATCCGTGAAAGATATTTCATAAATTACCCCCAAGGCAAGAACGGCCCAAGGCATCTATGTAAAAGAAAATAAGATCCCTACTAAGCATTAAATGGGCCTTTCTGCAGCTCCGGGGCCTTAATCAGATAACGATGTTTTGCAAAGTAATATAAAAGCCCTTTAATATGCTCAAAATTAGTTTTACTAAAAAGCTTTTTGTGCGAAAGGCGTTGATATTCATGCACGATGTAAGCCTCATAGCAACGAACGACACGAAGCCCTGACTCATGACATCTCAAGCACCAATCGACATCCTCGGGCGCATAGAATATCTTTTCATCAAGAAAGCCTACGACTTCGAGAGTCTCGCGCGGTATAAACCAACAAGCCGAAAGTAAATAGCCAACGTCTTGCAGACCTCGTACAACTGAAGTACTTGGAATCTCTAAATCAGCGGCCTTTTGTGCAAATTCACCGAAAGGAAATGCTTTCGCTAGCTTAATAGGCAAAGTGGGCAAGGCCCTACCGGAGAGTTGTGTCTCGCCGGAGGAGTTAATCATCGTGGGCCCGACAACCCCGACAGAGCTATCAGAAAGCACTGCCGCCAAACACTCAAAGGCCGACTGGTTCACGACGGTATCAGAATCGAGAATGCAAATATAATCGGTATCAACGCTCAACTGCTTCAAAACTAAGTTACGAGACACCGTTGTACCGAGATTTCTACCAGCAGAGATAACGTGTAGTCTTTTATCGTCCTTAGCAAGAGCAGAAAGAATATCGGGCGTGGAGTCACTCGACCCGTTGTCCACAACCCAAACATCAAGGGTTCGACATCTTAGAGAAAGCGCCGATTCAACGCATGCACCGATGAAATGATCCGAGTTCCAGGCAATAATCACGATGGCTGTTTTTGATTCCTTGAATGAGGGGCGACCCATCTACTTACCCTTCCTCATCGCCTTGAAGGTCTTTACAAACACGCGAGCGTCAAGACCGAACGACTGGTGTCGTACATAGAAGAGCTCGCGTGCCTGACGCTGACCGCTCCCCCACGTTGAGTCGTTGCGATCTGTCGCTGCCCACCAGCCAGTAATGCCAGGCTTACATGCAAGCACTTCGTCGCGGGCGTCACCGTACTCGAAGGTCTCCTCGAGTGTCACAGGCCTTGGTCCAATGACGGATAGATCGCCCGTAAGTACGTTGATGAACTGCGGCAGCTCATCGAGCGAAGTGTGCCGAAGAAAGCGGCCCACGTGCGTAATGCGCGGGTCATTGTCGACCTTCTGTTCACGCCGCCATTGTGCCAGCTGCTCAGGGGTCATGTACTTCTCTGGGTGCTCGTGAGCATCAGAAACCATGGTGCGGAGTTTGAAAATATAGATAGGCTTACCGCCTTTACCGACTCTCTTTTGACGGAAAAACGGTTTGCCGGGAGAGTCAATCTCAATGGCAACGCATGCAGCTACAACGGGGACGGCCAACACCGCGCAGACCACAGCAGAAAATACGATGTCGAAGGCTCGCTTGAAGGCAAAGTAGCCTGGCCCACCTTTCCTGGGGGCAGCAGCGTTGGGATCGGCAGCAGGCGCCCTATAGCTTCCTGTCGCAACGAAGCCTTGCGCCGGAGCAGGGTTCTCAACGGGGAGAGGAAACTCCGTAGCAACAGGAGTTTCAGAGTCTGCCCGCCAATCCCTAACTTGATCAATCGGTGCCGCATCCACGGGCGCATCCTTTACATATTCTGTTTTACCTGACACGTTCTCTTCCAACACTACGTCCCTGAACCGAAGGTCCTCCTTGGTTTGAGCGGCAATCGCCAGCAGCTAGGCGATCGCCTTTTTGAGGCTTCGCATGGCACGTTGCTCGTTTGAAAGCACGGCAAGGCCAACGCGCGTAGTCACGCGTCGGCCACACAGGTCGAGCTCCAAATAAGCAGTGCTCTTGCGTCTGTTAATGGTTTTGATGAGGCCTTCGTGGCCCAGTAGCGGACCAGCGGTTACTACGACCTGGTCGCCGTCTTTTAGGGCCTCACTCATGGGCACTACGCGGTCTCCCCTATGTGTAAAGCTGCTTATGAGTTGAGCCTCTTCTTTTGCCAGCGGCACAAACTGACCGTCCTGGGCAAGCACCCGGGCAAAGTCGTCCATGCGCAGCAGATACTGTTGCACGGTGCGTGGATCTGCAGTATCGCAGATAAGATAACCGGGAAAGAGCGGCTTGGTCGTATTGACCCATTCACCGTGTACCTTAATCTCGGTTTGAAATTGGGGATAAAAGAGCTCCTGCATGGTGCCGGCTGGCACCATGCGCTCGATGCGCTCGCGCATCACGTCTTCGCGACCGTTAATGACCTGGATCACATACCACACGAGCATCACCCCCTTGCTGTCTTACGTGTGACTCACGGGGTTTGGGTATGGCTTCGCCAGGGCGCTTGTGCGCGAAGGCGCTCCATATTCAAACCCTGAGCCCAGTCAGACAAGCACGTGGCTCTGTCCCACCGTGAACGGTATGTATAAAAGCAGCACTGATGTCACAGGCACGTATCGCAAAAATGCCAATAACCTCAGCTGGCTGCGTGCGAGCCGGTCGAGTGATTTCAAAACTGGACCGCACGCAAACAGCTGAAGGACTGCTGTGATTTGCCGTAGCAACTTATTGCACTGGCTAAAGCGAAGATGTAATTAGCCGTAAAAAGAACAAAATCGCGCATGGCAATCAATATTGGAGCTCGTGGTTTTTCTAACACCGCCGTTACGGCCGGATGCTGATCGACCCTGCGCTTTATGGCTTGCTGGAGCCGCGAGCACAGTTGAACTCATGTAACGTTAGGTATCTTAGCACAAGCTGTTAGCGAAACTGATTTGGGCTGCGTTGGACAACATATCGTTCATTTAGCGTGCTTAAGGGGGTTATTTTGGGATGTTGTTCACGTTGATGCAGGTTAATGGGATGCTAACGGTGATTAGGCGCGTTCCTGAAGCCCATATGGAACGGCGATCTACACTGATAATCGCGTTTGGCTAACAAACTATGTACAGACATGGGAAAAATTTGTGCAACTTTTTGTTGGCGTAGGTGGGGTTTGTGGCGCATGGTGTTTTGGTATGAAAAAAGGCCTTCGGAATTCCGAAGGCCTTTGCATTCACGATGGTGGAGACGAGGGGGATCGAACCCCTGACCTCTTGACTGCCAGTCAAGCGCTCTCCCAGCTGAGCTACGCCCCCGTGACGAGGAGATACTATAGGGGAAGAATTTTAGTTATGCAAGAAGTTTTTTTGGGCCGATCTTCTTACTTACGGGTTTTCCTGGGACGGGGCTGAATTGACTGATTTTGACTTCGGCAAAATCAGTCAATTAACCCACCGTCCCGATAAAACCCTCACGTAACAAATACGCTATCGCAGTTCCGGTATGGACTTGGATCGTGGCTGTTGACCTGACGACGTTAGAGATGCCAGTGTCGGCCAACAGGCCCAGCGAGGCGTGATCTAACTCCCACTCTAGGCCGTGCTCGCTTACCACCGTCCCAGGGGCTATGGCGATTATGGAGAACGTCTTGCCCTCGGCACCTTCGATGGTCCACGACTCGTCTGCGTGAAGAATACGGGCGACCACCTTGTCCTCGGCAATCCAGACTGGGGCGCCCTCGTAGCCCGCGAGCAACCCTAGTACGGACAAGGCCATGTCCGGACGGCCGCCGGTGGCGCAGGTCGCAACCACTTCGGCACCCGGCCAGCGGCGGCGGACGGAATCGAGCGCCAGCGCCAGATCGGTATAGTCCTTGTAGGGGCTATGGCGCTCTACCTCAAAGGCTTCGGCGGCATCGACCAACGCGCGGCCGGCGTCGCTCACCGTGTCGGCATCTCCTACATACACGTCGCAACCCAGCCCCGCACCCAGCAGCGCGTCGAGCCCGCGGTCCACAGCGACAACGTGGTCGCACTCCCCTGCCAGCCGACGCAGCAGATCCGCGCTCGCAACCACGGGCGAACCGCAGACCACCAATACCTTGCAAGCCACAGCTCTCGCCTATTCCTCAAACGCAAGCACGCGGGCCAGATCCAGGTCCTCATAGCTATCGATAAAGATTTCGCAGTTGTCACGAACCTCGTCGCGCTTCATACGGCCGTGCGGGTCATAGACGCCCACGCGCTTAAAGCCGGCAGTGCCAGAGCTCTTAAGGCCAAAGACGGCGTCCTCAAACACCCATGCACGCTCAAATTTACACCCGTGGCGCTCCTCCAGGCGGCGCAGCGCCAGCTCGTACACATCGGGGAACTGTTTGGAGCGTCCTGCCTCGCCCGTGGTGGTAACAAACTCCATGTAAGCGTCGAGCCCGGCACCAGCGAGCGCGGACTGCACCAGCTCAGCCGGCGTGGACGTAGCCACGCACATGGCAATGCCTGCCGCCTTCGCCTGCTCCAAAAATGCCAGGAGACCCTTGCGCGGCGGCACCTTGGAGTACCCATCAATCAGAATATTGCTCAGCTCGCGGTACAGCTCCTCGCCATTCGCGCCAATGCCCCACGTGTCGTGGTAGGCCTGGCACTCGTCCTCCAGCGACAGGTGCTCAAACTGGGCAAAATCATCGACCGTCACGTCGACACCGTGGCGGTGCAATAACTCGGGCTGGGCATAGGCCCAAACGGGGGTGCTATTTACCAGCGTGCCGTCGCAATCGAAAATAAAGGCAACCTTGGGAGCGGCGGTGTGGGACATAAACGAACCTTTCGATATCAAATGGTAAACATCCTGCTAAAAACGTTTTACCAAACGTCAGCCAAACAATTTTGAAACCCAAATTGGTAAAACTGTCAAGAGTTTTACCACGGCAATTCTGCCAGTGGTATAAACATGTCGCTTACCGATTAAACGCCCCCGCAAATCCGCTTTCGTTCATAAAACTAACGCACAGGTGTTATCGTAGTTTCTGCCGAAAGTTCCACCGAGCACGCGAGGTGGAACGAATCACAGAAACTTCGCCGTCCCTTCGATTCGTGCAGCCTTGGACCTTTCGCATCTAGTCACCAAGGCAACACGCTGCCGCGTCATGATGGGATCAAACGTGAGCGATACAAAGCTAAAGCCAACGGCTAAAAAGCCCGCAACCCGCAAACCGGCTCCGCACGCACCGGAGCTCTCCAAGGACGATGTCTATCTGTTTGGCATTGGTATGTGGGAGCGCAGCTGGGAAAAGATGGGCGCGCATCCCGACACGCAGAACCGTACGCGCGGCTGGCGCTTTTGCGTTTGGGCGCCCGACGTAAAGAGTGTCCATGTCATTGGCGAATTTAACGACTGGGATGAGGAAGCCAACCCGCTGGTGCCCGTGCATACGAGCGCTATTTGGGAAGGCTTTATTCCTGGCGCCGAGCAGGGCCAGCTCTATAAATATCTCATCGAGACCAACGAGGGTGAGAAGCTCTACAAGGCCGATCCGTATGCCTTTAAGGCCGAGTGCCCTCCGGGTACCGCCAGCGTGCTGTGGACCCTCGACGGCTATAAGTGGAACGACGCCGCATGGCTCAAGCGCCGCGCCGGCCACAACCACATGTCGCAGCCGCTCAACATCTACGAGGTGCATATTGGCTCATGGAAGCGCCACGGCGACGCGCCGCAGGGCGAGCCGGACGAGTACGGCAACTACCCCGGACCCATGGATCCCTTCCCCGCGCAGCGCGGCGAGTTCTACACCTACGACGACCTGTCGGTGGAGCTCGTGGACTACGTGCGCGACATGGGCTATACGCATATCGAGGTCATGCCGCTTATGGAGCATCCTTTCGATGGCTCCTGGGGCTACCAGACGACCGGCTACTACGCCGCCACGTCGCGCTACGGCAACCCGCAGCAGCTCATGCACTTTATCGATGCGTGCCACGAGGCAGGCATCGGCGTGATCATGGACTGGGTGCCCGGCGGTTTTTGCGCCGACTCCCACGGCCTTGCCACCTTTAACGGCCACATGCTGTTTGAGCACGAGATTCATCCCAACTGGGGCACGCACAAGTTTGACTTCGCCCGCGGCGAGGTCCGCTCCTTCCTGGTCTCCAACGTGCTGTACTGGCTCGAGAACTTCCACGTGGACGGCATTCGCATGGACGGCGTGTCCAGCATGCTATACCTCAACTTTGGCATCGACGATCCGGGCCAAAAGAAGTTCAACAAGTACGGTACCGAGGAGGACCTGGATGCCAGCGCGTTCATTCGCCAGGTCAACTGCGCCGTGGAGGCGCACTACCCCGACGTGATGATGATGGCCGAAGAGTCCACCGCGTGGCCGCTCGTGACCTACCCGCCGCAGGACGGCGGCTTGGGCTTCCACTACAAGTGGGACATGGGCTGGATGAACGACACCCTGCACTACATGCAGACCGATTTTCCGTGGCGCCCCGGCAACCACGGACTGCTCACGTTCTCCATCATGTATGCCTTTACCGAGAACTTTATTTGCCCGCTGAGCCACGACGAGGTCGTGCACGGCAAGTGCTCGTTGATCGGCCGCATGCCGGGCGACTGGTGGCGCCAGTTTGCCGGCCTGCGCACGCTGGCTTTCTACCAAATGACGCACCCCGGTGCCAAGCTCAACTTTATGGGCAACGAGATCGGCCAGTTTATTGAGTGGCGCTACTACGAGTCCATCCAGTGGTTCCTGACCGAGGAGTACGAGACCCATCGTCATCATCAGGCGTTCATTAAGGCGCTCAACCACCTGTACACCGCCGAGCCCGCCCTGTACGAGCGCGGCTACACCGACGACGGCTTTACCTGGATCGACGCGGACAACTCCAAGCAGTCCATCGTGAGCTTTGTGCGTCAGGGCGAGGACGTCGATGACGATCTGGTGATCCTAATCAACTTTGACCCGGCAAGCTACGAGAGCTTCCGTGTGGGCGTGCCGCGCGAGGGTGACTGGGAGGTCATCTTCGATTCCGACCGTCCCGAGTTTGGCGGCAGCGGATATGCCGGTGAGGAGCCCTACACCTGCTCGAGCGAGCCCTATCCCTGGAACGGGCAGATGGACTCCATTGAGATGAAGGTGCCCGGCCTGGCAGGCGTGGTGCTTAAGCGCCGCGGTCCCAGCAGCTATAAGCCGCCCGTGGTCGAGAAGCCCAAGAAGGCGACGCGCAAGCGTGCGTCCTCGGTGAAGCCAAAGACCGCGGCTGCTAAGAAGGCTCCGGCTAAGGCGAAGACTGCCAAGTCCGCCGCCAAGGCTTCGGCCAAGTCCACCACGGCCAAAAAGGCAGCCACCAAAAAGGCTGCTCCCAAGGCCAAGGCAGCTGCTGTTAAGGCTCCTGCCAAGAAAGCGTAACAAAGGCGTTACCACTGTAATTACCCGCCCCGCGGGGGCGTAGGATAGATGTCATAACCGTTCCGGGAGAAACATCCCCGGGGGAAAGGAACGTATGAATAAGATCTTCGACAACAAGCAGGAGTTTACCGAGCTCTATCGCGATGCCGTCATGAGCATCAGCGGCAAGAGCATCGAGGCCGCCAGCGACCTCGACCGCTTTAACGCCCTGGCCAAGCTCGTGGCCGAGAAGGCCCGCACCGTTGCCACCAAGAGCGACGCCCGCGCGGCGTCCGAGGGCAAGAAGCGCGTGTACTACTTCTCGATTGAGTTTTTGATCGGCCGCCTGCTCGACAACTACCTGCTCAACTTTGGCGTGCGCGACATGGTCGCCGAGGCACTCGACGACATGGGCTTTGACCTTTCCGTCATCGAGAACCAGGAGCCCGATCCGGCACTGGGCAACGGTGGCCTGGGCCGTCTGGCCGCATGCTTCCTGGATTCCATGGCAGCCGAGGGCATTGCCGGCTACGGCAACGGCATGCGCTACCGCTACGGCCTGTTTAAGCAGGAGATCGTCAACGGCAGCCAGGTCGAGGCCACCGACGAGTGGCTCACCCACGGCTATCCCTGGGAGGTCCGCCGTCAGGACAAGGCCGTGACCATTAAGTTTGGTGGCCACGTGGAGGGCTTTGAGGAGAACGGCCGCACGTTCTACCGCACGGTGGACACGCAGGATATCTTGGCCGTCCCTTATGACATCCCCGTCGTGGGCTATGCCGGCGAGACCGTCAACAAGCTGCGCGTCTGGGCTGCCGAGCCGGTCGAGGAGCACTTTGACCTTGAGGCCTTCAACCGCGGCGATTATGCCCTGGCCGATGCCGAGCGCGCCGAGGCCGAAGCCATCAGCGCCATCCTCTACCCCAACGACGCCGGCGAGCACGGCCGTCTGCTGCGCCTAAAGCAGGAGTACCTGTTTGTATCGGCCGGCATCTACAGCCTGCTCGACACCTTTGAGAAGGAGCACGGCGCGAACTGGGAGCTGCTGCCGCAGTTTGTGGCCATCCACACCAACGATACCCATCCCGCCATGTGCGGCCCCGAGCTCATGCGCATCCTCATCGACGAGAAGAAGCTCGAGTGGGACGACGCCTGGAACATCGTGACGCAGGTCGTGAGCTACACCAACCACACCATCCTGCCCGAGGCTCTGGAGAAGTGGCCCATCGGCACGTTCTCCAAGCTGCTCCCCCGCGTGTACCAGATCATCGACGAGATCAGCCGTCGTTGGCACGAGTCGTTCGACACCACGCAGGAGGGCTGGCAGGAGCGTCTGCGCCAGACCGCCATTCTGTGGGACGGCGAGATTCGCATGGCCAACCTGTCCGTGATCTGCAGCCATAGCGTCAACGGCGTGGCAAAGATCCACTCCGACATCATCAAGAACATCGTGCTCAAGGACTTCTATGCCTTAACGCCCGAGAAGTTCAACAACAAGACCAACGGCATCTCGCACCGTCGCTTCTTTGCCGAGGCCAACCCCACCTATGCCAAGCTCGTGACCGAGGCCATTGGCGATGGCTGGCTCAAGGACGCCTTTGAGCTTGAGAAGCTCAAGGAGTTCCAAAACGACACCGAGTTCCTGAAAGCCGTGGGTGCCTCCAAGCGCGCCAACAAAGAGCGTCTTGCCGCCTACGTTAAGGCCGAGACCGGTCTGGTCATCGACCCCAACACTGTGTTCGACGTCCAGGTGAAGCGCTTCCACGCCTACAAGCGCCAGCTCATGAACATCATGAAGGTGATGGACATCTACAACCGTCGCATCGCCGATCCCAACTTCCACGTGACGCCAACGACCTTCATCTTTAGCGGCAAGGCGGCCTCGAGCTACACCTTTGCCAAGGAGACCATCCGCCTCATTAACTCCGTGGCCGACGTCATCAACAACGACCCGCGCGTCAACGAGGTCATGAAGGTCTGCTTCATCCCCAACTTCCGCGTGAGCAACGCCCAGCTCATCTACCCCGCCGCCGAGATCTCGGAACAGATCTCCACGGCCGGTAAGGAGGCCTCGGGCACGTCTAACATGAAGCTCATGATGAACGGCGCCATTACGCTGGGCACCCTCGACGGCGCCAACATCGAGATCGCCGACCTGGCCGGTCGCGAAAACGAGGCCATCTTTGGCCTAACCGCCCCCGAGGTCGAGCAGCTCTGGGCATCCAACAGCTACTTTGCGTGGGATACGCTCAACAACGATCGCGTCCGTCTGGGCCGCGTGATGGACGAGCTCAAGGACAACACCTTTGCGGGTCTTTCAGGCAACTTCGAGAGCATCTACAACGAGCTCATGAACAAGAACGACCCCGACCTGGTCATGGCCGACTTCCGCAGCTACGTGGATGCATGGGAAAAGCTCACCGGCAGCTACGGCGACCAGGAGACCTGGAACCGCAAGGCGCTGCTCAACACCGCCTCGAGCGGCTGGTTCTCGAGCGACCGCACCATTCGCGAGTACCGCGACGAGATCTGGCACGCGTAAAGGCGCGCGAGCTCCCCTATGCCAGCACGACATTACTCGACGGGCGTGACGTTGCGCCGCGCCCGTCGCTAATGGGTTAAGGAACATCGATGACAGAAGGAGAAATCGATGAGTAAGAAAGAATGCATCGCGATGCTCCTCGCAGGAGGACAGGGCAGCCGATTGGGGGCACTCACCCAAAAAATCGCTAAGCCGGCGGTTAGCTTTGGTGGCAAGTTCCGCATTATCGACTTTTCGCTCTCCAACTGCTCCAACTCGGGCATCGACACGGTGGGCGTTCTGACGCAGTATCGCCCCTACCTGCTGCATGCCTACGTGGGCTCCGGCGAGGCGTGGGATCTGGACAGCCGCGACGGCGGCGTGTCGATCCTGCCGCCGTACGAGACGCAGACCGGTGGCGCCTGGTATGCGGGCACGGCCGACGCCATTACGCAGAACCTCGACTACATCAAGGCCAACGACCCCAAGTACGTCCTGATTCTTTCGGGCGATCACCTGTATCGCATGGACTACCGCAAGATGCTCAAGACGCACATTGAGAACAACGCCGACCTCACGGTGAGCGTTATGCCCGTGCCTTGGGAGGAGGCCAGCCGCTTTGGCATCCTGACCACCGACCCCGAGGACGGCCGCATCACCAAGTTCACCGAGAAGCCCGATAAGCCCGATTCGAATCTCGCATCCATGGGCATCTATATCTTCTCGGCCGACGTGCTGATCGAGGCACTCGAGGAGGACGCTCTGGACCAGCGCTCGAGCCACGACTTTGGCAAGGACATCATCCCCAAGCTGCTCGGCGAGGGCAAGCGCCTGTACAGCTACGAGTTCCACGGCTTTTGGAAGGATGTCGGCACCATCGCCAGCTTCCACGAGACCTCGATGGACCTGCTGGGCAACAACCCCGAGTTCGATCTGTTCGACAAGCACTTCCCCATCATGTCCAACATCACCACGCGTCCGCCGCACTACATTGGCCCGGACGGCCGCCTGGACGACTGCCTGGTCTCCAACGGCTGCAAGATCTACGGCACCGCTCGCCACTCGATTCTTTCGACCGATGTCATCATCGAGGAGCGCGCCGTGGTCGAGGACTCCGTGCTGCTGCCGGGTGCGCACGTTAAGAGCGGCGCGCACATCTGCCGCGCTATTTTGGGCGAGAACTCCACGGTCGAAGAGGGCGTGAAGCTCGGCTCTGTCGATACCACCAAGGATACGGCCGTCGTTGGAAATGACGTCGTTATCGGGAAGGGGGAATGATCCGATGATCAATCGCAAGGCCATCGGTTATATCACCGCTAACTACTCTTCGACCTACGGCAGCGTGCTGCTCAAGGACCGCCCCATCGCGTCCGTTCCGTTTTTGGGCCGCTACCGCCTGATCGACTTTCCGCTGTCCAACATGATGAATGCCGGCATTAAGACCGTCGGCGTCGTCATGCCGGGCAACTATCGCTCGCTGATCGACCACGTGGGCTCGGGCAAGGACTGGGGCCTGGACCGCAAGAAGGGCGGCCTGTTCATGGTGCCCGGCAACGCGTATGGCACCACCAAAGGCGGCATGCGCTTCTTGCTGCGCGACATCATCTCCAACAAGACGCTGTTCCAGCGCTCGGACAAGCCCTATGTTGTGATGATGGGCACCAATATCATCTTTAACATGGACCTCAACACCATCATCGACGCGCACGAGAACTCCGGTGCCCAGATGACCGTGGTGTACTGCAAGGCCACGCACAACGTCGATGACGAGACCAAGCTCGAGATTAACGAAAACGGACGCCTGACGGGCGTGAGCGCCGGCGTCGTGTACGGCGACAACGCCTCCATGGACTGCTGCATCGTCAACCGCGAGACGCTGCTCGAGATCATCGACCACTACCAGGCCGCCGACTATCTGGACCTGCTCGAGGCACTCCAGGGCGACTTTGGCAACATCGACGTGTGCAGCTACGAGTACAAGGGCGAGGTCGTGGGCGTGTTCAGCGAGAAGTCGCTGTATCGCCGCAGCATGGACCTGCTCGACCAGACCGTGGCCGACCAGCTCTTTGATCCCGAGCGCCCGATCCTGACCAAGGCTCACGACGTGCCGCCTTCGCGCTATGCGACCGGTAGCCACGCGTGCAACTCGATCATCTCGGCCGGCTGCATCATCAAGGGCACCGTGCGCAACTCGATTCTGTCGCGCGGCGTCGTGGTCGAGGAAGGCGCATCGGTGACCAACTCGATCATCAACCAGAGCTGCATCATCAAGAGCGGCGCCCGTGTTGAGAATGCCATCCTGGACAAGAACAACGTGGTTCCCACCAACACCGAACTTCGCGGCACGCCCGAGAACATCCTGGTGCTGGGAAAGGCTCCGTTAACTTCCGACACCACCATCGTACGTTAACGTTGGCACCGCAACATCGCTCGTAACATGTAGAATAGCCGCCCGGTTAGCGCCAGGCGGCTATTCTCGAATTACAACATGGGAGACAATATGGCAGATTCCAGCAAAAAGATGCAGATCGTGTTTGCCTCGGCCGAGTGCGCACCGTTTGTTAAGACCGGTGGCCTGGGAGACGTGGCGGGCTCGCTGCCTGCGGCGCTCGTGCGCGCCGGCGCCGAAGTCATCGTAATGGTGCCCAAGTACGCCACCATCAAGGACGAGTACAAGGCGCAGATGGAGCACTTCTCCGATTTTTACGTGAGCCTGGGCTGGCGCAACGAGTACTGCGGTCTCGAGAAGCTCGAGCACGACGGCGTCACCTATATGTTCATCGACAACGAGCGCTACTTTGCGCGCGACTATCCGTACGGCTTCTTTGACGACGGCGAGCGCTTTGCGTTCTTCTCCAAGGCCATCACCGAGAGCCTGCAGCACCTGCCAGCCGGTTTTGAGTGCGACATCCTGCACTGCAACGACTGGCAGACGGCACTGGCGCCCGTGTTCTTGCGCGAGTTCTACCAGGGCCTGCCGCTGTACGACCGTGTCAAGACCGTGTTCTCAATCCACAATGTAGCGTTCCAGGGCCAGTTTAGCGACACCGTGATGGAGGACATCCTGGGTGTGGCGCATATTCCCGCGGCCGCCTCGCAGCTGCGTTGCGACGCCTGCAGCGTCAACTACATGCTGGGCGCGCTGCGCTATGCCGACGCCATCACCACGGTGAGCCCCACCTATGCCAACGAAATCCAGACGCCCGAGTTTGGCGAGGGCCTGGACGGCGTGCTGCGCGAGCGTTCGTACGCGCTGCAGGGCATCCTCAACGGCATTGATGTGGCAGGCTTTGACCCGGCAACCGACAAGCGCATTGCCGCCAACTACACGGTCGAGGACCGCTCCGGCAAGGCCATTTGCAAGGCCAAGCTGCAGGAGGAGCTGGGACTCGAGGTCCGCGACGACCGCCCGCTTATGGTGATGGTCACGCGCCTGACGCGCCAAAAGGGCATGGACTTGGTCATGTACGCGCTCGACCGCATCCTGGCTGGCGGCGTGCAGGTAGCCGTGTTGGGTACCGGCGACCGCGACTACGAGGACGGCCTGCGCTATTTCCAGGACAAGTACCCCGGCACCATGGCCGCGCGCATCGAGTTCGATCCAGCGCTGTCGCAGCGCATGTACGCCGCCGCCGATATGTTCCTGATGCCGTCGAAGTTTGAGCCCTGCGGCCTGTCGCAGATCATCGCCATGCGCTACGGCACCCTGCCCATCGTGCGCGAGACTGGTGGTCTGAAGGACACTGTGATCCCGTATAACGAGTTTACCGGCGAGGGCACGGGCTTCTCGTTTAGCAACTTTAACGGCGACGAGATGGGCGACGCGGTGTTCCGCGCGGCGCGCCTGTTCTGGGATAACCGCGAAGCGTGGGATCAGCTGGTCACGCAGGCCATGAGCCAGGACTTTAGCTGGACGCGTTCGGCCGATAAGTATCTGGACCTGTACTTCTTTATGCATCCGGAGATTGAGCGCCCGGCGGCTGTTGTCGACGAGCCTGAGGCTGTTGCTGAGCCGGTGGCCGCGGAGGAGCCCAAGGCCGAGGAGAAGCCGGTTGAGGCTGAGCCCGCAAAGGCCGAGCCTGAGGTGAAGGCTGAGATTGCTCCTGAGGCAGAGGCCGAGGTCAAGCCCGCTGCAAAACCCGCAGCTAAGAAGACCACGACCCGCAAGACGACCGCTAAGAAGGTTACGACGACAAAGGCGGCGGCAACCAAAACCACCGCTACCAAGACAACGACCACGCGCAAGCGCACCACCGCAGCCGCCAAGAAGGCCGCCGAGGCCGAGGCTGCTCCCGAGGTAAAGGCTGAGGTCGCTGAGGCCAAGCCGGCCGCCAAGGTACCGGCAAAGACCGCTGCTAAGAAGGCGACCATGACCGCCAAGAAGTCAACGGCGGCCAAGAAGACCACGGCAACCAAGTCGACGACCGCGAAGGCCGCCACGACCAAGGCAGCCGCAAAGCTAGTCGCCAAAGTCGAGGAGACGGGCGCTGAGCCCAAGGCCGAGGCAACCGTCGAGGCAAAGCCGGCCACCAAGACCACCACGCGCAAGCGCTCTACGACGACGGCCAAAAAGACCACGACAAAGGCCGCAGCTACCAAGGCAGAGGCTAAGCCTGCTGCTGCCAAAGTGGAGCCCAAGGCCGAGGTAAAGGCCAAGACCGAGCCCGCCAAGGAGACTCCGGTCTCCCCCGCCGCTCCGGCAGAGAAAAAGGCCCCATCCAAGAAGACGTCCGTCCGCAAGGCAACGGCCACCCGCAAGCGCCACTAGCCCACAGACGATCCAAAACCTAATCAAACCCTATACAAGGGGCGCTCCAACCGAGCGCCCCTTCTCTGTAGGTAGTTGGTAAAACGATTTTCTAGGACAACCGTTCGCCGATGGTAAACGGATGTTGTTTA
>OGDF01001379.1_pt1 | contig 36236 bp, 36 predicted proteins | sample 1570141 | NCBI WGS metagenome assembly OGDF01 (sample SAMEA4370581, study PRJEB24528) | human gut metagenome
CAGATGCTTTACCTGCTGCTTGACTGTAAGATATATAATCTCCTTTCTGTAGATTCAGGAAAAGAAGTTTCCTATATGTATTATACTATTTCTTACTCCAAATTTCTCTATCAGATGCATTAACGGCATTCATCCCCCACCTATATTCTATATTGAGGTGGGGGTTTTCTGCCTGTTTTTTAGATAAAAATATAGAGCAAACGCCTATAATATATCATAAGAAAATCTGATTACAAAGGCATAGCCTGACTCGCATAAATAAATACGCCAATTACTCCTAATAAGAATCCTATCACTGCAGCCATCATCAATACTTCTATACTTATTTGTTTGTGGACAATCTTACAGGTTAAGAATGTGATTAAAAATGCAAAAAAAGCACATAGTAACGCTATACCAAGTAGCGTCCATAACTAGTTTAGTTCATAATATTCATAATATATTCCTTCCGTAATATTAAAACATAAGAGATTAATCCCCTTATGCTTCACTATTATCCTAAAATTTTCTTTTTTAAGTTATTTAAATCATTTTTATCAGGATGTGTTAAAGCTTGATCAAAGTTTTCAATGAGCATATCAATATTAGGCATATGATCAGGCTGTGCTTTCATCAAAACATATCGATCACGTACAGATTGTGGCATCTTACCTTGACACATATACTCACCTACAATTGTATTACTTGCATCAATGCTTGTTTTCACATTATTTAAAATTCTCTGGAAATACTCTTCACTTACTCCAAATCCTGCTGTACCAAATAAGAAAATCTTCTTATTCTTTAAGGTTTCTAATAATTTAAGAGTTGCTGCATCTGCATTGCCTTTATCCGTCCAGAAACCAATATAAAGCATATCTGAGTCTACTTCTTTACATGGTCCAAAATAATCACAGTCTTCTTCAGGTAACGTGTCATGAATAGCCTCAGCAAGCATCTTTGTATTACCTGTTGGAGAACTATATAGTATTGAATATCTTTCTTGTTCCATCATTTCTACCTCACTTAATGATTTATTACACTACCATTATAACATTATTCTATCTAAATAATAGTTGTAATCCCATTACAATCACCCACATATAAGCACATGTTTTAGGAATCATCAATAAACCAACTTTAGGTTTTTTCTTAATAATAATGTAACTGGTAAATAACAGCCAAATGAGATGATGATAGCCGCAACCATTCTTGTCATATGAAGATTACCTATATTACCACTCATTGCATAAAGAATAATAATGCCAATTCCAGTCACTGTAAATACTGCATTTCTGATCATATATAATGTTAAGTTACCTTCATCACCGCACCAGTCATTTTGTGGTAAGAAACATACAACAATTCTAACAATAGCTGAAACATAGATCATTGCTTCTACAATAAATGGCGCCTTAAGTGTAGGGAATGTCAATTTCCAGATATATAATAAAATAATATAGAAAACAGTCATAGTAATAGAAGAAACCTGTAAACCAATACCAAGTTGTCTCTTAATCTTTTCATTACTTCCTTTGAATGCTCTTTTAATTCTAGGAACTAAGTGGAAGGCATCGCCACCACATAAAGTAAGAGTTAAAATACCATATAAGGTAAATAGCATATTACCATTGGCTTTTGATAGAAAGATAAAGCCAGCAACTAAATCAAATAATAAATAGCAAATATCAAAAATGGCTTCCATGACATCTGGCATTTTAGGTACATATTTTTCATTTATATTGATCATCCTTTCTTTTGAATGCATTCTTCTGCATTTCTACAAATTTTCTCAAATACTTTTTTACATACTTTTATCTCATCTTGTGTGAGACCCTGAAGCATATCATACGCAAATTGATTTTGAACATCGAGCCCTTCTTTCACGATTTCATTGGCTGAATCCTCCAAGAAAAGTTCTACACGCTTCTTATTATTTTCATTTATCTTTTTAGTAATATATCCTCTGTCTTCTAATACCTTTAAGGCAGTTGAGACATGGGATTTAGTCGACTTTCTTATTCTGACAATATCTGCAGCAGTATTGTATTCAGGATTATGATACAAAAACATCAATATGTCATATTCCATCTTTTTAAGATTGTATTTATCACAGGTAGATGCGGTTAACATCTCATAATAAAGAGTAATTGTCTTATGTTGATCCCAGAAATACATATTAAGCCTCCTTATATCGTTCTATTTAGAACTTTCAATTGTTCTATATAGAACATTATCCCAATAAGCATTAATGTCAATAAAAACGATCAATGATTTTTTTTATAAATACCTGAAATTGGATTCTTACAAGTATCAATGTATATATAGTTTCCACATTGTACACTAGACCATATATAGTTATGATCACGATTGCTCTCTTCAATTATTACCTCAAAAAGAAGAATACCCTCGATTCTTCTCGCACCTCTATCTAAAATGAGATACTCAAAGAACTACGGTTAATGCATGCTTAAAAACTTATTACCTATTTCCATACTATTTGTAACATATAAAAAGCCAGCAACCATTATGTTGCTGACTAAACTAGTTCTTTCTTGAAATCATCTTATGACCTGAATAGACTGACATAATCATACAAATGAGTGCAATCAAACCTAATCCTGTATGAATCATCTTGTTCATATGTCCTGTTAAGAAAGTACAAATCATGGTGATCAGTGCACCAATAGACCAATATTTATGTGCTTTCATGTAATTCTCCTTAGTTAGTTTGTGCTAATCACACTAACATAAATGAATTATATAAGCAAATGACTTATTCTCTTGTGACTGCATAAGGTGTACTATACCAGACTTTCTTATATTTTTTAGTATTTCCATTTAGTACAGATTCCATACATTTAACTATTCTTAATACTTGGTTATCCATATTGTTATCTACACTACCATATATTTCACCAGACATAATTTTCTCATTCATTTCCTGGCTATTGTTGATACCTAAAATAATAGGTAGAGCTAGATTCTTTTCTTTGTAATAATCATAAACTCCCAATGCCATATCATCATTATTACATATAACAGCTTCAGTACTAGAAATCGCATTGTTATCTAATTGAGAAAACTTCTTATAAGCAAGTTGTCTATTCCATGAAGCAGATAAAGTACCTAGTGTATTTAAAGGGAGGTCTTTACTGTTTTCTAAGAACCCTTTTGTTCTACGAATGGCATCATAGTGATCTTCTTCACCTTCTATAAGAACATAATCTATTTTTCCATTCTTATTTTTATCTACTCTATTTCTTTGTTCATTCCAGATTTTACGAAGCATCTCTCCCTGTATTTGCCCATCCTGAGAGGCATCTGTTCCCACATACCAGACATTATCTGTAATCTTTAAATCCTTTTCAGCAATATCTCGATTAAATAATATAACAGGGATGTCTAATTCCTTTGCATTATTCAAGACACTTGCTGCAGAAGAAGGATCAACAAGATTAATAAGCATCATATCATAGTTCTGAGTATACATATACTGAAGCTGTTTATTTTGACGTCTTGAATTTCCTTTCGCATCACATATCTCATAAGAGATTTTCTTTTTCATATGCGCTTCATCAATTCTATTTTCTAGTGCTGTAATTAGGCTATTCATAAATGTATCGTCAAGATCATAAACCGCAATACCCACATGAATATATTGATCATCTTTAGAACGTGAGCCTCCTAATACTGTTAGTGTTAAACATAAAATCAGCACCATAAACAATATCCATTTATATTTTCTCATCTTTTTCATAGTAACCTTCTAATATGTAAATAGTGAGGCTTTACTGCCTTTTTCCACTACTTTCTGATCAACTTTTTCTGGTTTTAAAGAAATAGTTGATAACCTTTTTTTTCCTTCACAATGACTAATCAGTTCTATACTCTTATAACCTAGTTTATAAGTATCCTCAATATAAATAGCATCTCTTTTTCCTATAGATATCTCTTTTAGAAGAGTAAAATCCACAGGTAATCTCATTGTTTCATGAGAAGTATGACTAAAAGAAGCAGTGTAGGTGAAGGAATCCTGCATTGTATCTGTAAGAGCTAATACATTCCCATATTCATACTGTGTTTTCCTCATGTACTTTTCTGGATATACAAGTAATAAGCCCATGGCCTGATTTTTATATTCCTGTGTAATAAGATTATCGAGTTCATTTTGGGATAAATCATCCTTATACCAGACATCAAGCTTCACTTGATGATCATATGCACAATCCTGTATTCCTTCCTGTACTTCTTGAATAAGCGATTGTGAATGCTTAGGATAAATAATCGCAATTCTTTTATTTTTCTGTACATAATCCCTATCTCTTACATATAAAGTAGAAACAAATGCCATACTCAGTAATATCACAATGAGGATTATGTGTTTTCTTTTATTCTGTTTCATCTGCTTCCTCCATTTTAGGGATAGTAATAGTAGCAGTTGTTCCTTCGTCTAATTCACTTGTAATAGTAACACCATACTGTTTACCATAAATAAGCTGAATTCTTTCATGAACGTTTCGCACACCTATACCTGATCCACGTTTACTAGAAACAACCTGATGATGCATAATATACTCAAGTTTATCTTCTGTCATACCAAGACCATTATCTGCCACATCAATCTTGATAGTATCCTCTTCCTCATAAACACTGATAATAATCTCCCCATCCTCATACATACCCTCCATTCCATGATAAATCGCATTCTCTAATAAGGGCTGAATAGAAAGCTTAGGAATGAGATATTTCATTAGTTTAGGATCTGCTTCTACCTTAAAGTCAAATTTATCTTTAAAACGAATATTCTGAATCTTTAAATAACTTGTTGCGTGTTCAAGTTCTTTACCTAAGGGTATCATATCCTTTCCTTGACTTAAGGAGATACGGAAGAACTTAGCAAGAGATGAAACCATTTCACCTGCTCCTTCATATTCTTCACTTCTAATCATCCATATTATAGAATCAAGCGTGTTATATAAGAAATGAGGGTTGATCTGTGATTGAAGTAGTTTCTTCTCCATTTTCTGTTTTTCACGTTCATTTTGACGGATTTCTTCCATCTGCTTCTGTAATTTATCTGCCATAATATTAAAATTGGCACTTAAACTCTTTAATTCTCCAATTCCTTCTTCTTTTGCACGAGAATTATAGTTACCTTTACCAAAATCTTCCATTGTAGCAAGTAATTGATAAACAGGGTCGGTAAAGTTTCTAAACACCTGAAAATCAAGTAATATCAAAATAGCTCCTACTAAAAGTAGAATAAACCAAACAATATAATGAAAACGACGGTTTTCTACTAATAGATTTGACATGGAATTCACTACCACAATATTCCATCCCGTATAGCCAATCTGTTTTCTTTCTACAAGCCAGTCTCCATTATGAATACTACGGTTGTTCTTGAATGCAGTAGATACTGTTTTTTCTTTATATAAACCAGAGGCGATACGTTTTTCAAAAGGATGATATAAAAAATCATTAGATTCATCCAGTAAATAACAATAAGCTGACTTCTGGTTCTGATAACGATCTAGAATACCTTCTATAGGCTCTGTATAATACTGCATCAATAAAATACCTGATCTTATATTGTCAGCATTAATATATTCTACATAACGGCTAATATCCATGACATAACCTGATAGATTGGATTTCACCCAGTGTCGATGACCATATTGAATGGTTTCAGTATTCTTTTTTGCATTTTTAAACCAGGATTGTTGAATATCAAAAACACCGGACGATTCTCCAAAACTCCAGACCCTATTCCCATTCATATCATAAAGAGATATACTATAAATCCTATTTGATTCATTGGAGATTTTCTGAGTCATAACTGTTTTAAACTGAACATTTTCACAATCATATTTCTTAATGTTCTGATAATAAACATCATTCACAAGACTATTGATTTCACTTACTTCATTTTCTAGACTTTGTGCTAAGGAGATTGTCTGTCGATCCATCTTCTCGACTGCATCTTTTTTAAAATAAGAAGAGAATAGATAAGAAAATAACATCATACTGCTGATAATACAAGCAGCAATGGAAACAGACATAACAACAGGTAATATAACACGTACACTTAATTTCTTATTTTTCATTTTCTAGTTTCCTATATTTAGCGGGAGAGACACCGCAGTTTTTCTTAAATACATAGCTAAAATAATTAGGTTCTGGATATCCTACCATTTCACCAATCACCAGACTCTTATAATTTGTCTGAAGTAAAAGTTTTTTTGCTTCTCCCATACGTAATCTTGTCATAAAACTCATAAAAGTCCCACCTGTTTCCTGTTTAAATATCTTGGAGAAATGAGAGGTACTGACATGTAATGCCTCACAAACACTTTCTACACTTAAATCTGGATCAGAGAAGTTTTCCTGAACTATCTTCTTAGCATTATCTACAAGTATCACATTATTATCTATACGTTTTTTCTGTATAAGAAGGCGAATCAATTGACAATAATCAAGTAGCCAGTGATCTAATTCCTCTCCTGTAGTGAGTGCAAGAATAGTAACGGCCATCTTTTTTGATCCAGCAAATTCTCCACTAGAAGAAATATGATATTTCTTATATAATCTTGCGAAAGAAAATGATATCTCCATAATCACCATCTGATATTCATTAAGATTATAATGAGCTTTATGAAGTAAATTAATCAATTCTTCAACCTGTTTCTTAAGTTCTTCTTCTTTACAATAGGTAATTGTTTTTCCAATCTGTTCTACATAAGCATTCCAATCTGTTTCGACTTCTTCTTGAAGCATTAAGTCATTATAGTATGTATAGCTTTCATCAGGAAGTACCAGATTATATTCTAAAGCATCTTTAGCCTGTGTATAAAGTGAAGGTATATCTTCTCTTTTATTTCCCGTACCACTTATTCCGCATGAAATATGAACACCAAAAATACGTGTAATCATAATTGATGCTTCTTGCAAAGTACGTGTTATTTTTCCTATTTCATGCTTTTTATTCGCACTTAAGAGGAATATTTCTTTGTCCCCTATTCCAAACTCATATTCCTTAGAAATCTTATCCAATGCTTCTTTAAGTGTTTCTTTAATAGAAAGTTCACTAAAAACATCCTGATGATTTTCTTTTTGTATTTTAACTGCAACAATACAATATTCCTGTTCATCAAGTTCTAGGCCAAGATTCTTGATCTGCTGTGCACATTCTTCTTGATCCATCGTACCTAGAACCATCTGTGTAAAAAACTGCTGTCTTAAGAGTGGAAGACTTTTATAATAAGCATTTTCTAAACGAGTCCAGTTGATTTTTTCATTATATTCGTCTTCTAAACTTTGATGCATCTTTTCTAGGAGTTTTTTCATCTCATCATAGTCAATAGGTTTCATCAAATATTCTGATACACCGTAGCTGATAGCAAGTCTGGCATATTCAAAATCATCCCATCCAGAAAAAAGAATAACCTTAGTATTCATATAATTATCATGAATAGTCTTAGCAAGCTCTAATCCATCCATAAAGGGCATCTTAATATCACTAATAACAAGATCTGGATGTAAGTCATCCATCATTTCTAATACTTCTTTCCCATTTTGTGCTGTTCCTGCCACTATGAATCCTAGTTCTTCCCAATTAATTCCCTTCTGCATACCATAGAGGATATTCTGTTCATCATCAGCTAAAATAATACTAAACGTTCTCATAAGCCTGCTCCTTACTTTTTATTATCATAACACTTTTTATTATATACGCGAAATAAGAACAAGCCGATTTCAGTTTATAAAATCAGCCTGTTCTTTAGAATTAACTATTAATTTTATCTACAACTTTTTTCATGAATTCATCATCTAACTTATATTTCTTCTTAAATACGATATAAGCTAAGATAACACCAATAGTTGGTACAACACACATTAATACACGAATTGAGTTCTGTGTAGCAAGTGACTGCACTACATTTGGAACATAACCAGTAAGTTCTAGTACGAAACCAATTGCGAGTGAAGTGAAGGCGGCTGTTAATTTAACGATTAATGTCTGTAATGAGAAGACAACACCCTCATTTCTGTCACCTAATACATATTCACCATAGTCTACAACATCAGCTAAGAATACAGTTGCACATCCAAGTTCTAGACCAGTACCAGTCTTAACAACAATACCCGCAATAGCAGTTAACAAGATATTTGTAGGACAAACAAAACCAACAACAAGTAATAAGATTAAACCAATTGGAGGTAATGCACATGCGAATAAGAATGCTTTCTTTCTTGATAATGCTTTAGTAACCTTAGGGAAGATAAGAAGACCAACAACTTCAGCAACTGAAGCACTGATCATAAAAGCTGATAACATACCAGCGTTATTACATACATAACTAAAATAATAAGTAGCAACACCCATGATTGCCTGAATAGCAACGTTATATAATAGAATTAATAATACTGCCCATCTTAACTGGTCATTTTTCTTAATAACTGTGAAAATGTCTCTGAATTTCATCTTTTCCTTTTTTTCATCATTTGTCTGAACTTTAGGAAGGTTTAAGACACATACTGCCATAGTGAAAATGAATGTAGCTGCGATGATTAAAGCAAATCTATGATAACCAATATAATTTCCACCAAGACCCTTGATGATCTGAACACCAAAACCAGCAATAATTAATGACTGACCAATACTTGCAAAGATTCTTGGAAGTACTGATACTTTTTCACGTTCTTCTGGATCAGAAGTTAAGTTTGGAATAACTGACCAATAAGGAATATCCATGATTGTATAAGTCATACCCCATAATACATAGATAACTGAAGCGAAGATACAAAGATTTACACCTGTAAGATGGAAATCTGTGAATACAATAACGAATACAAATGCGTTAATTAATGTTCCTGCTGCTAACCAAGGAATGAATTTACCATAACGGCTTCTTGTATTATCCACAAGCATACCCATAAATAAATCATTGAAGGCATCCCAGATCTTCGCAACGAAGAACATTGTCCCGATGAATGCTGGTGCAACCTTAATGATATCTGTGAAATAGATCATTGAGAATGTGGCAATCATACCCTAAATCAAGTCTTTACCTAATGCACCAAATGCGAATGAATATTTTACTCTACCAGGAATCTTCCCCTGATAAACGACACTACTTTTACTGTTGTTTTCCATATTTTCTCCTTCTTTTTTTGCTTTGTGTGTACATCACTCTTACTGCTCCTAAATGATACCGCTTTTATTCATGAATGAACATCTGATATTCTATTCATAAAATATGAATTTCTATTTTATTACCTATTTTTAATAATAGTTTTCCTTAGTTAAAAAAGCGACATGAATGATTTCATGTCGCTTTAGGGGGAATTAAGGTATTATTTACTTTTCAAAACCAACTGATAATATATCTAGATTTCCTTCTTTTACTATTAGTTTAAGTTGAGTATATTGATAAGATGCATCAATGGATATGTCTTTCTTATCCCATGCATCATTACTAAATGTCATATCACCAACCAAATGATTATCAAAATATACTTGTAGAGTACCAGTACCTCTTGCAGTGATATTTAATCTAGTATCCTTCTCTATAGAAAAATACTTATAAACTACTTCTGCTTATTTAGCTGCATTCTTAATAAAGACGTCATCTCCTGAATGAGTAATATATGGGATATACTCCGTAAGTTTTTATTACGGTATTGACTTTTTATTTAAATTTAAATTTCATTATAGTCATAATTATATTATTTACAATGGTCAAAACAAATGATATGTACAAGTTCTCAACACATTAAAAATAACTGTTGAGAGTTTGAAATGTTTTTGTCAAGCCAGAAATGTTTTTTCCTAAAAACGCAAAAATCATTATATCATACTACAAGGAGTTTCTTATCATGAAATATTCAACAAAATTAAGTGATGCTGTTCATGTGATGGTTCTGATTGCTATTAACCAGGAAAAATCTCTCTCTAGTGCCTCAATTGCAAGAGTATCCATACAAATCCCGGCTTTGTACGCCAGCTTATGTTAACGTACTTATGACTAGTGTAGCTGGACATGCCCGTCCTTCTCTTTTTAAACCAACAGACCAATTCACATAGCTGGATATTTATAAAGCTGTTGAAAGCGATAAACCACTGCTTCATTTAGATACTCATACCAACCCTGATTGTGTCATTGGCATTAATATTCAGTTATCTTTACAGGAATTCTATAATGAAGTCCAAAAAACTGCTGAAGAAAAAATGAATATAATTACTTTACAGGATATTATAAATACATATTATCAGCGAACATCCATGCATAATGATTTTCAAAATACTATATAACAGATAGAAACAGAGTTTCTTGATGCAGAGATACGGTTTAACAAAAAAGTGACAGTGCGATATACATTTTGCATTTCTTGCCTGACACTTTTTTCTTAACTCCTACACTTTATCTTTAATTGTCTTCTCTACTTCAATAATACGTCTACCAATTCTCTTTGTTTCTATTTTTTTATAAGCTTCTAAACAAGGAATAAATTCCTTATTCCCTTCTTCCTCAATAATATCAAGTATACGTAAAATAACCTTTCTATTTACTTTAATCAGTTTATGAATGACACGCCGATTATTTTCTTTTACATCCAAGCAGAACTGTTGATATAATTCCTGAGCAAATGTTTCTTTCTCTATTGCCCATCCTTCATCAGAAAATACTAATAAGGGAAGACGCCCTTCATATTTTATTCTAAGATAATCTTCATCAATCATCCAATCAATATAATGCATAATATCAGCTAATTTCATATCATGATAATATCCATAAGCAGGACACTCATCTAATTTCAGTTCTAATACCTTTTTGTCTTTAGAACCTTTTAATATCTTAGCAAGCATATTTCTTCCTGCTTTCATAATACATGTATCAGCAGCTCATAAGATCATCTTGATATCTTCTGGAGGTAATTCCTTTACATTACCTGTATCAAGAATGACAGGTATTCTATTAACTCTTCTACTCATTGGTTATCTACTCGCTTTCATATAAAAATATTACCACCATCTCTTACACTATTCAAGTAAACCAATAAAGCTATAAAACGCCTATAAAATGAGATAACCCCCCTACATACATAGGAGGCTTCACTTTACTTTCTATTTATATAACAACCACAAGGCATATCTGCTACTTCACCAATAGAAGGGTCTAATGCATAGACTTCTTCTAGAGATACAATCCTTGCATCATCCATAGAATGTTCTTTATCACATACATACCATCTTCATCATGAGTTATATAAGCAATAGCTTCTTCTTTACTTAATACATGCCTACATACTATGCAGGCAGTATGTGGATCGTCATCAAATGGGAACATATTATTTACTCAACAATAAAATATTTTCGATATGGGGAGTATGCGGAAACATATCTACTGGCTGTACATCTATTGGCTTATATCCCTTTTCTACTAAATATGTTAAATCTCTTGCCTGAGTCGCTACATTACATGAAATATAGACAATACGTTCAGGAGAAAGTGTAGTCAATCTTTCTAGGAATTCAGTAGAACATCCTTTTCTAGGTGGATCCACCATAACACAGTCCACCTTTTCATGTCTTTCTACAAATTCAGTCATGAAATGACCTGCATCATCACATACAAATTCCGCATTTGTAATATGATTTCTTTCAGCATTCTCTTTTGCATCTACAATCGCCTGTGGAACGACTTCTACACCATAAACCTTCTTTACATGTCTAGCAAGGGTCAAAGAAATAGTACCTATACCACAATACGCATCAATAACGACATCCGTTGGTTTAAATTTTGCATATTCAATGGCCATAGAATAAAGTACTTCTACCTGTCTTGGATTAATCTGATAGAAAGACTTCATAGAAATCTTATAAGTATTACCTAGAAGTGTATCTTCAATATACCCTTCACCATATAATACTTTTTCTTCTTCGCCTAATATCACATTATCATGACGTGGATTGATATTCTGAATAATTGTACGTATTTCTGGATATTCATTCGTTAAAATATCAATGATTTCATGAATATGTGGAATCTTCTTTTTATAAGAGATAAATACAACCATGGCTTCATTCTTATGATAGCTTGTCTTAGTTAAGACATGCTTTATATTACCTGATTTAGTAATTTTATCATAAGGCTGGATATGATACTCTTCAAAGAGTTCTTTAATGCGTTTAATGACCTTATTAGAGAATTCATTCTGAATAAGACAGTAATCGTTGTTAATGATATCGTTTGTACGTGCTTTATAGAATCCAGAGACAATATGACCATCCTGCTTACCAAAAGGAACCTGCACCTTATTACGATAATGATAAGGGTCCATATCCATCAAACAGTCATTTACTTCCAGATTCTGATGAGCAATCTTCAAGAATGTTTCTTTTACTCTATTTGTCTTAAAAGACTGCTGTTCATGATCTGACATATGCATCAAAGAACAGCCACCACACTGCTTAAAACACTCACATTTTGGTTCTATTCGTTCACTAGAAGGTGTCTTTAATTCCACTACTCTTCCTACACAATAGCTCTTAAGCACCTTGATAACTTCTATTTCAGCCACTTCATGAAGTAATAGATTCTTTACAAAAATAGTTATATTATCCTGTTTTACAACACCTAAACCATCATGTGTATAATCGATACATTCACCTATAAACTTATCTCTCTTATTCATATATATCCTCCTCGTCAAAAAAAAGCGATTAGAAATCGCTTTTCATTTTATTGCTCAGTTGCTTTCGCTTTATTTGTTGTTTCCTGATCCTTTACTGATGAAAGAGTAAATCCGATATCATCTTTACCAGCCTGCTTAGTACCATAGATTGGATAATCTGTATCATTACCACCAGTTAGATAAAGATTCACTTCATATTGCTTTACGCCATTATGCTTATTCAATAATTCTGAATAAGAAGATCCCTCATAAGCAGGTTGACCACCTTTTGAATCAAGGATTTTCACAACTTCTCTTGAAACTTCTTCTGCAGTCTTTGCGGATGTGCCATTATTAAAGACAATATCTACCTTGAACTGCTTACATGCTGTTTCAATATCAATAGATGCAATAGAACTGTATTTAGACTTCGCTTCATTCATGGTGTCATCTAAAACACTTTTTTGAACTGTTACAAGTCCTTCACAGCGGTCACCGTATACAGGTCCTTCATCCTTTAAAGCACTATATAAATAGATTCCGAATGCGAGTACAAGTACTGCAACGATTCCAAGCACAATATATTTAGTTTGAATTTTCTTTTTTGGTTCTTTAGAAGGTTCAATACCCATTTCTTTAGGAGTTGGCTTCTTTTCAGCTTTCTTCTTAGGTGTCTGGATAACTACTTCTTCTTCATCATCAAAATGAAATCTTTCTTTGGACACATTAATCACCTACTTTACCCTTCTATTTTACCAAAGAAATAAAGTAAAGTATAGTTATTTAATTCTTTCTTTAAGAAGTTCAACAAGTAACTTGTTAACCATACCAGGGTTAGCCTGACCTCTAGACTTCTTCATAACCTGTCCTACTAAGAATCCTACAGCACGGTCTTTACCATTTGCATAGTCTATAATAGACTGTGGGTTCGCATCTAATACTTCATTAGCCATAGTTTTCAAAGCATTAGGGTCAGAAATCTGTTTCATACCCTTTTCTTCAATGATCTTTTCAGGATCTTTATTGTCTGTCATCATTGGTTCAAAAACTTTTTTAGCCTGTTTAGAAGAGATGGTACCATCTTCGATGAAATTGATTAGTTTAGCAAGATATTCTGGATTTAATTCAATATCATCATAAGACTGGTTGTTCTTATTTAAGAAAGCCAATACATCACCTAATAACCAGTTAGATACATTCTTGTAATTCTTAGTATATTTAATAACTTCATTGAAGTAATCAGACATAGACTTAGTAGAAACAAGAATCTTAGCATCTACCTTAGGAATACCATATTCTTCTTCGTAATGCTTTTCTCTTTCTCCAGGCATCATAGGTAATTCATTCTTAATTCTTTCTACCCAAGCATGATCTAGTCTAATTGGTAAGATATTTGGTTCAGTATAGTACTTATAGTCTACTGCATCCCCTTTAGAACGCATGACTGTAGTGATCTTTTCTACTTCATCATATCTTCTTGTTTCCTGAAGGACTTCTCCTCCAGATTCAATAACTTCCTGCTGACGTCCCGCTTCATAATCGATTGCCTTCTGAACGTTGCTGATAGAGTTTAAGTTCTTGATTTCTGTACGTGTACCAAATGCTTCCTGACCAAATGGACGAATGGAAACATTGACGTCACAGCGCATAGAACCTTCTTCAAGCTTTGCATCAGATACTTCTGTATATAAGAATACCTGTCTTAATGCTTCAAGATAAGCACTTGCTTCTTTACCTGAACGGATACAAGGCTTAGTAACGATTTCGATAAGTGGAATACCTGCACGGTTGTAATCGATTAATGAGTAATCAGTTAAATGAAGCTGTTTTGCAGTATCTTCTTCCATATGTAATCTTTCGATATCAATACGCTTTTCTTCTCCATCTACTTCAATCATTAAATAACCATTACGTCCAATAGGTCTTTTATCCTGAGTGATCTGGAACCCTTTAGGAAGGTCAGAATAATAATAATTCTTACGGTCAAAACATAGTAATTCATCAATTTCCATATGTAATGCATGGCATACACGAATAGCGAATTCTACACCTCTTTTATTTAAGCATGGTAATGTTCCTGTCATCCCCATGTCTACTTCATTGATCATTGTATTTGGATCTTCACCAAATGTAACTGGCGAAGCAGAGAACATCTTTGAATTAGTCTTTAATTCGCAATGTACTTCTAGCCCGATGACTCTTTCGTAATCCATCTTTAGTCCTCCCTCTTATACTGGTTCTTGAATCCTAATGCTTCTTCTAATGCATAAGCAACATTCAAGACAGTCTGTTCTTCAAAAATACGTCCTGAGATATTAACAGCCACTGGCATATTATCTACAAATCCAGAAGGAATAGAGATAGATGGTGTACCTGCAAAGTTGGCAAGACATAACCAGTTTTCAAGAATAATATATTCATCGCTTAAGTAATCTTCAGCTGCTTCATCAATTAAAGGTGCAACACCTCCACCATTAGGTGCAATGATGATATCGTAGTTTTCATAGATCTTATTTAATTCATCTACAACAAGTCTTCTTACTCTCTGTGCTTTTCTGAACATCTTTTCCTGATTTTCAGTGGCAAGAGCTAAGTTACCTAGAATAAATCTTCTCTTAATATGATCACCAAAACCATCAGTACGAGAATTGATCATAACATCATCAGGAGTATCCCCCTGCTGTCTATCTCCATACTTGATTCCATCTAAGCATGAATGGTTACTTGTTGCTTCTGAGTTCGCAATAATTGTATATGTTGGGAGTAAAGTCTTCATAAGCTTCTTATCCATTTCAACATCTTCAACTGTTGCACCAAGAGACTTTAATGTTTCAACAACATTTTCAAAAGTCTTCTTTACTTCTTCATTTCTTACTTCATTAGATACAGTAGTTAAAACACCAATCTTTAAGTCAGAAATATCAGTTGTTAAGTTCTCTAAATAATGCGGTACTTCTCTATTTGATGAAGTCATATCACGGTTATCTCTACCTGCTAATGCTTCAGTCACAATAGCCATATCACGTACATTTCTAGTAAATGCACCTACATGGTCTAATGAAGATGCATAAGGAATAACACCATAACGTGAGATTCTGCCCCAAGTTGGCTTGAAACCAACAATACCACAGAATCCAGCTGGCTTTCTGATTGAGTCACCTGTATCACTACCTAATGCGAATGGAATAAGACCACTTGCAACAAGTGCTGCAGATCCTCCTGATGAACCACCAGAAATACGTCTTGTATCCCAAGGGTTATGTACTGGACCAGTAAGTGCTGATTTATTTGTACCACCCATAGCAAGTTCATCCATAGAAGCCTTACCTACTAAACCTACACCATGCTGATTTAATAAATCAACAACATGTGCATTGTATACTGGTACATAATCAGCAAGCATCTTACTTGATGCAGTTGTCTTAATACCTTTAGTGTTATAGTTATCTTTTAATACATATGGAATATGTGATAAAAGATCATCAGTCATAGGTGCTTCAATTGCTTTGTATGCTTCTTCTTCAGTAATAGTTACAAAAGCATTGAGTCTTTCCTGTTGTTTCTTTGCTTCTTCAAATAATTCTTTATAATATTCTTTTACATCTAACTCTCCACTTTTGAAAAGTTCATGTAATTCTTCAATAGTATGTGTCACCATTATCCTACCACCTTTGGAACTCTGATCTGATTGCGCTGTACAGTCTTACAGTTCTTTAATGCATCTTCTGTACTAATTACATGATTAGGTTCGTCCTCTCTTAAGAATGTTGTTTCAACCACATAAGGGAATGCGAGGGGTTCTACACCTTCAGTATCAATTTCATCAAGTGCCTGTACATGGCTCATGAATACTTCATACTGTTCTCTTAATGCTGGCATTTCTTCGTCAGTGATGTTGAACATGGTTTTTCTTCCTAGTTTTTTCAACATTAAATCTGTATCGTCCATAATTGACCTCCTACTGTTCTAATATAGATGTCTTTGCATCTTCGCCTTTTTTCTTAATAATCACAGCCATCAATTCATCCTGTGAATACACAAGAACCTTAATATTAAAGTCCTGTGTGAATTTACTATTAATGTTATCAGCAATCACTGAAGTCAGATATAGTAATTCTGTATATGTCTTGATATTCAAGTGTGCTGTGATTTTCATTGACTGAATTGTATCATTGATGTAGTTGGCTTCACCAACTAAACCAGCCGCTTCTGTAGAAGCCTTCTTCAAGTTAGACTTGATTGTCGCAAAATCTGAAGCAGTGGCTGGATCTAACTTAGATGCACGAGAACTAGTAAAGAAGACATTTTCATGATTAACCTTCTTTAAAGTTCCAGCACTGCCACCTTCGCAAAATGCTTCATAAATATAATTACCATTTGTTTCAGATATTTCATTATTATTAGCACGATATACACCAATCATAACGGGAATATCTGTTAATTTTTTCTTATTTGAACGGATATACTTATAAATCTTCTTAACACACTGCTGTGAATAGGTTCTTAATTTTTCATCGCTGAGCGTCACTGCAGGTGAAGAAAGTTTACCATCAATCTGTTCTTTAGGATCAAGAATAAGCGCAATAGAAATACCTTTTAATACATAACCAGAACCGCTCTTCTTATAATAATCCTGTTCAGTTAAATTAGATACAAGAACAGGACTCTGTAATCCTTCATAAGTCTTACCACTTTCTATCTGTAATGTATCAGGATATTTCTTATCTTCTTCTTTAGTTCCTGCTGCATCTCTTTTTAGAAGATTATTATAATCGGTTGGTGTTAATTCTAATCCTTCTGATAAATAATAATCGTTTGTAGAGAAATGACTAGTGGAAAGAATCTGTAATCCTGAACCGATAGTTACTAAATCCTTTGTATTACTGAAGTTCAAATAGAATTTCTCGCTATTTTTAGAACGTCCATTATTAATCATGTTGTAGTAATTACCATCAAATGTCTTAGCAGATGACTCTTTTGTACTACTTGATGTTTTCACTGTTTTGCTGGAGCATCCTGTCGCAAAAATAAGCATGATGCTAACAAGAGCTTTTAAAAATTTATTCATAGTCCGCTAGCCTCCTTAAATGCTGATTCATTCATGATTGAAATACCAAGATCAACTGCTTTAGTATATTTAGATCCTGGATTTTCCCCAACAATCACTAAATCTGTTTTCTTTGATACACTACCTGTGACATTTGCACCCTGACTTGTTAGATAATCTTTAATTTGTTTTCTTGTCATAAGTGTTAAGGTACCAGTAATAACGACTGTCTTATCTCTAAATGGATTATCACCTTCCTGACGGACTTTTAAATAATCCATATTGAGCCCTAACTCCCTTAAATGTGCAATCAACTCTAAATTACGTTCATTACGTTTAAATGCTGCAAGAGAAGACGCAATTGTATCACCTACATCCTTAATACTTGTTAATTGTACATAATTTGCATTAAGAAGTGCATCCATTGAACCAAAATGATAAGCAAGTGTATCTGCCATCTTTGCTCCAATTCCTTTAATACCTAAACCAAATAAAAGCTTTTCTAGAGAATTTGCTTTACTATTCTCAATCGCCTCTAAGAGTTTATCCATGGATTTCTTCCCAAAACCTTCAATATCCATGATTTCTTTTTCATGTACACCAAGATGATAAATATCTTCAATACATGTCACAAAACCTAAGTTATAGAACTGTTCGATGATCTTATCACCAAGTCCATCAATATTCATTGCTTCACGACTTGCAAAATGAATCAGCTTCTCAATCTTCTTTGAGTCGCATTCTTCATTCACGCAATAATAAGCGGCTTCATTAGGTTTTCTTACAAGTAGAGAACCACACTTAGGACATACCGTAATCATCTTAAAAGGTATTTCATGACCAGTGCGTCTTTCTTTAATAGCAGAAACAACCTCAGGGATGACATCTCCTGCTTTTCTTACAATAACATCATCACCTATACGAATATCTTTACGTATACAATTGTCTTCATTATGAAGCGTTGCGCGCTGAACAAGTGAACCAGCAACTCGTACTGGTTCTAGGACTGCATTAGGTGTAATCTGCCCTGTACGTCCAATTGTGAAGATAATATCTTTAAGTTTAGTAATCACTTCTTCAGCCGGAAACTTATAAGCAATAGCCCATTTAGGTACCTTTGCTGTATAACCTAGTTTTCTTTGTGAATCAAGGTCATTGACCTTAATAACCACACCATCAATATCATAAGGAAGTGTTGGTCTGAGTTTTGCTACTTCTTCAATATAGTTCCATACTTCCTGAATAGTCTTGCACTTACGTGTATAAGGATTTGTCTTAAATCCAAGATCCTTGATTTTCTCTAAACATTCATAATGTGTAGAAACATTTAATTGAGATGCTTCTGGCACATGATATAAGAAGGCATCAAGGCCTCTTTTTGCCGCCACACGACTATCTAGCTGTCTAATACTGCCTGCTGCTGCATTACGACAATTCGCAAAGAGAGGAAGACCTGCATCAGTACGCTCTTTATTCAATCTTTCCAATGCCTTTTTAGGCATGATGATTTCACCACGTACTTCTAGTGGTCCTTTAAAATCAATATGAAGAGGGATGGAACGAATCGTTTTAACGTTATGAGTAATATCTTCACCCACAGTTCCGTTTCCTCTTGTTGCTCCATACTGTAAAACACCATCCTGATATACAAGCGACACAGATAAACCATCCAGCTTCAGTTCACATATATATTCTGGATTAGGAATCACATCAGTGACACGATTATTGAAGGTATAAACCTCATCTTCATTAAAGATATCACCAAGTGACATCATCATACGCTGATGTGTCACCTTCTTGAAACCTTCTAATACTTCTCCACCCACTCTCTGGCTAGGAGAATCAGTAGTAATCCAGGCAGGATTGGCCTGTTCAATACGGATTAATTCTTCCATTAAACGGTCATATTCCTGGTCACTTACAGTAGGATTGTCCTGTACATAATATTCATAGTTGTATTTATTCAATAAGGCTTTTAATTCATTAAGTCTTTCAAATGACATCTTACTCATTCCTTTTCTTTTGGTATTATAACAAAATTCTCTCGATAATAAAACCGAAAATCAGTTAGATAAGCGCTTTAACGCATGATGATTTCCCATTAAGGTCTTGATTCCATGAGGCACTTCAAAGGCTACATCAATTAGCTGACCATTAACCTTTACTACTACACCCTTGCCAAAAATATCATGATTGACAAAATCGCCTACTTTCCAGTCATCTACACCATTATCACCAATCAAATCAGGATAAGATTCATGAACATAATGACGTGTCTTAAATTTCGAAGGACGCCCTACGTGTTCTACAGAATCACGACCAATTTCATCAACAAAACGTGATGTGACCTTAGGAGATTGAGAGACAAAGCTAAAGCCCTGACTATCAGTTAAATAAAGACGCTTTTTAGCACGTGTAAAGGCAACATAGGCAAGTCTTCTTTCTTCTTCTAGCCCTTCATCTCCTCCTTCACTGAGTGTTCTTTCAGAAGGAAAAATGCCTTCAGATAAGCCTGATACAAAGACATAGTCAAATTCTAGACCTTTCGCCATATGAATGCTCATAAGTGAGACATAATCACCTGTTTTTTCTTCGTCCTGAGATGTATAGAGCGCAATATCCTGTAAATAAGATTCAAAATCAGGTGTTTCTGGATGAGTCTTCACATAAGTATCAATGGAATTCTTTAATTCCATGAGGTTTTCAATACGATTGTCTTCTTCATTATGCTTCATTAAAGCAAGATAACCTGTATCCTTTAATAAATCTTCATAAATATCTGCTAGACTCTTATCAGAGACTCTGGCCTTTTCAATTACTTCTACAAGTTCCTTTAAGCCTTTTTTAGCTTTACCACCTACACCAATTTCATCCAAGAAGAAACAGACTGCTTCATAATTGGTAATTCCATGTCTCGAAGCTGTCAAAGTGATTTTTTCTAGTGTCTTAGTCCCAATACCTCGCGTTGGTGTATTAACAACACGTTCAAATGAAAGGTCATCACCCATGACTACAAGTCTGATATAACTTAAAGCATCCTTCACTTCTTTACGGTTAAAGAACTTGAGACCACCAAAAATCTTATAGGGGATCTGGCGACGAATCATTTCTTGTTCGATTGTACGAGATAGATAATTGGCACGATATAAAACAGCAATATGAGATTCAGAAATGCCTGTCTGAGTAATTTTCTCAATTGTATCACAAATATACTTCGCCTCAGCATCTTCACTCACTGCTGCATAATGTATAACCTTATCTCCTTCTTCTAGTTCAGAGAAAAGACTTTTTTCTAATCTATTCTTGTTCTTACGAATCAGATTATTAGAGATATCAAGAATAGTCTTTGTTGAGCGATAATTCTGATCAAGAATAACTGTTTTAACATTCTTATAATCTTTATCAAAGTTCATGATATAGTTCACATCACTCCCTCTGAAAGAATAGATTGTCTGATCAGGATCACCTACAACACAAACAATAGAATCCTGAGCAAAATAATGAATGAGGTTATATTCAATAGAACCTACATCCTGGAATTCATCAACATGGACAAACTGATAACGTCTAGACCATCTCGATACAATATCAGGATTATCCTGGAAGATCTTTAATGTATTTAAAAGAAGATCATCAAAATCCATCATATTATGGTCTTCTTTATACTTTTCATACAGTGCAAAGACTTCTGCCTTGATTTTTTCTCCTGGCATATTTCCAGCTAGCTGCAGGGCTTTAGCTGGAGTGACAAAGTTCACCTTATAAGAAGAAATATAATTGATCATAGATTTCACACTGATTGTTTTCTGATCAATCTCTTTTTCTTTGTATAACTTTTTAATAAGTGATTTCTGGTCTTCTTCATCCATAATGATAAAGTTATGAGGATAACCAATGGCTGTAGAATGTTGTCTTAGTACGCGTACACATAAAGAGTGGATGGTACAGATTGTTATACCTAAAGAGGTACCAAGAATAGTTTCTACTCTTGTCTTCATTTCATTAGCTGCTTTATTAGTAAATGTGATAGCAAGAATATTATGAGGATTGACTCCTACTTCTTCAATTAAATATGCAATACGATATGTGACGACACGTGTTTTACCTGAACCGGCACCGGCAATGATTCTTAAGTGTCCATCTAGATAAGTGGCTGCTTCTAGCTGTTTAGGGTTTAATAATTGACTGAGTTCCATATTTATAATCCTCCTTATTCGCACCACTTAATATAACATAAAAAAGAGTGCTAGGCACTCTTTATTTATATTGATGTGATTTTCCAATAATATCAGTGATGTTTTCAATACCCATTGCATCAAGTTCATCATTCATTTCCTGAATAATACGAGGACATGCATATGGGTCTACTAAGTTAGCACAACCAACCTGTACAGCACTTGCACCTGCAATCATCATTTCGATTGCATCTCTACCAGTAGAAATACCACCCATGCCAATAACTGGGATATTCACTGCCTGAGAGACCTGATAAACCATTCTTAAAGCAACTGGGAAGATAGCAGGTCCTGAATAACCACCTGTCTTATTCGCAATAATAGGCTTACCTGAACGGATATCAAAACGCATACCAACTAAAGTATTGATCATTGAGATACCATCAGCACCGGCTTCTTCCACTGCTTTCGCAATTGCCACAATATCAGTTACGTTTGGAGATAACTTAACATAAAGTGGTTTAGTAATGACAGCTTTTACTGCTCGAGTCACTTCTGCTGCCATAGCAGGATCAGTACCAATGGCCATTCCTCCTGCATGAACGTTAGGACAGCTGATATTTAATTCTAATGCCCCAATACAATCTTCTTTAGTCAATTTTGCAGCAGTCTGTACATAATCATCAATACAGCTGCCACCAATATTCGCAATTGCCTTACCTGAATAAACTTCTCTTAGTTTAACTAATTCAGTTTTAATGACTTCATCAACACCTGGATTCTGTAAACCAATCGCATTTAATAAACCAGAAGGTCCTTCCGCAATACGTGGAAGTGGGTTACCATAGCGTGGTTCAAGTGTTGTACCCTTCAAGCTCATAGAGCCTAATACATTAATATCATAGAACTTAGTGAATTCATAACCGAATCCAAAAGTACCACTTGCTGGAATAACAGGATTCTTCATATCAAGTCCTGGTAGTTTTACAGATAAATTAGCCATTGATAATCACCTCATCTGAAGAAAGAACTGGTCCTTCTACACAAATTCTCTTATATGGTTTTGTTTTTACTTTACATGAACATCCCATGCAGGCACCAAAGCCACAACCCATTCTTGCTTCAAAAGAAAGAGAACCATTATCTGGGAAGTTCTTTACTAATGCATCTAACATTGGTTCTGGACCACATGCATAGTAATGATCAAATGTTAAATTATTTTCTTTAATGGCATCAATGACTGTACCCTTAGTACCACAAGTGCCATCCATTGTAGAAATATAAGTAGGACAAAGCTTCTTGAATTCTTCTTCATAGAAAACATCATAAGAACCATTGAAACCTAATACTGCAGAGACCTTAACACCCTTTGCGATAAGTCTTTTTGCAAGACCATACATAGGAGGTGTACCACTTCCACCACCTACTACGATAACTTCATTGTAATCAGTATCAGTAAAACCATTACCTAGACCAATTAATACATCTAGTTTTTCTCCTGGTTTCTTTTCTGAAAGAATCTTAGTTCCTTCACCTCTGATACGATAGATTAGTTTAATATGTGTATCATCATAATCTAAAATACTCATTGGTCTTCTTAAGTATGGCTGAAGTGAGTCATTGATCTTAATATTGATGAACTGCCCAGGTGCTGTAATAAAAGAAGCCCCTTCCCCTTCAAGTTCCATTTCAAATAGACCAGGAATTAATTCTTTATTGTAGTTGATTGTAAGAAAATCCTGATAATTCTTCATTTTATTCCTCCACTAATAATTGTCCATCGACAATATTCATAATTAATTCACCTTTTACCTTCCATCCTAAGAAAGGTGTATTGCATGCTTTAGATTTCAAATCTTCTTCTTTGATTGTATATTCCTTATTTAGATCAAAGGCACATAGATCAGCCTTCATGCCTTCTTCAATAGAAGCATCTAGGTTAAGTGTCTTTGCAGGACCAGAAGTCAAGCAGTCAAGAACTGTTTCTAGCTTAATAAGGCCTTCTTCTACAATATATGTATAGATTAATGGGAAAGCATGCTGTAAGCCGATAATACCAAATGGTGCTTTATCAATTGGTTTATTCTTTTCATCTCTTGAATGAGGTGCATGGTCTGTCGCAATAACAGTAATGACTCCATCATTAACAGCCTTAATAATCGCTTCACGATCTTCTTTTGTACGAAGAGGTGGATTCATCTTATAGTTAGGATGACAATCCTGAATGTTATCTTCAGTTAAAATCAAATGATGAGGTGATGTTTCACCACTGACTCTTTCACCACGTGCACGGCTTGCACCAAGTAATGCAACTGTTTCTTTTGTAGAAATATGACAGATATGATATCTGTTATGAATCTTATCTACAAGCTGTAAATCACGGTCTACCTGCTTATATTCACTTGCACTATTGATACCAATCAAGCCATGCTCTTTAGCATAATGACCTTCATGAATGCAGCCACCATGTAATTCAGATTCATCTTCACAATGAGCAACGATGATAGAATCAAGTGCTTTTGCACGTGTCATGGCTTCTTCCATCTTTTCATCTTTCTGAACACCTTTACCATCATCTGAGAAACCAAGAACGATTGGCTGTTTGATATTTTCTTCCATATCAACAACCTTCTGACCCTTTAATTCTTCTGTGATAGCACTATAAGTATATGTTTTGACCTGCGCATCCTTTTCACAGCGTTTTGTAAAGTCTTCAATTGTTTCCTGATCATCCATACAAGGTAATGTATTGGCCATTGCGACAATCGTTCCATATCCACCATAAAGTGCGGATGCACTACCAGTAGAGATAGTTTCTTTATGTTCAAAGCCAGGTTCACGAAGATGTGTATGGATATCAATAAAGTTATGAGATAAAAGTGCTCCATGAAGATCAATCACTTTATCTGCTTCTTCATTACATGCACCAATCTTCTTGATGATGCCATCTTCAATCAATACATCTGTATCACTGAATGATTCATGACGATACAAATGTGCATTCTTTAATAATAAACGCATAATCTACCCCCTGTATTTTTTAATTAGTTTTTCTTCAACACATGCCGGTACAAGACCTTCAACACTATGATTATGAGATACAATCTCCTTCACAAACGATGAAGAGACAAATGTATAAGCAAGTCGAGTCATTAAGAAGACTGTTTCAATGCCTTCATCTAAATACTGGTTTGTAAAGCACATCAAAGACTCATAGTTATAGTCTTCTGTTGCACGTAAACCACGTACAAGCACCTGCGCTCCCACTTCCCTTGCATACTCTACAGCAAGAGCACTACTTTCGTCAATGACAACATTAGGAAACTGTTTTGTTGCTTCTCTTAACATTTCTATACGTTCTTCTACAGAAAATAAGCATGTCTTATGTGGATTAATAAAAATAGTCACATAAAGTACATCATACATCTTAGAAGCACGTTCAATAATATCAAGATGTCCATTTGTGACAGGATCAAATGTTCCCGTATATACTGCCTTTATCAAGATGAAGCCCCCTCATATTTCACGATTTGAAGACATGTGATACCATAATTGTTTTCTTTAATAAGTCTAAAAGGTGCTTCGTATTCAAGCTTCTCTTCAGTTAAATCTTCTATCACGAGAATACAGCCATCTTTCAAGTTTCCATTATCCTTAAGTGTATGAATAATATCCTTATTAATCTTCATACCATAAGGTGGATCTAATAAAACAAGACTAAACTGAATGCCTTCTTCCTTAAGAATTCCTAAAGCCTTACGATAATCAGCTTTCATCACATGTGCATTCGTAATCTTTAAATTATTAATATTCTCTCTAATAACTTGAAATGCCTTATATTGTTTATCTACTGCATACAGTTCATCCATTCCTCGACTTAACGCTTCAATGCCAAGTCCTCCACTTCCTGCAAATAAGTCAAGGCAGATTCCTCCATCAAAATAAGGACCAATCATATTATAAAGATTCTCTTTATTTTTATCTGTTGTAGGACGTGTCAGCTTTGAAGGCACCGCCTTTAGCTGTCTGCTTTTATATTTACCTGCTATAACGCGCATAACTTCTTCCTATCCTTCCCTTTGCGAGTTCATCACTGATATCATCAAAGACAATTGTAGTGATGTCATCTAACATTTCATTGAGTTCACCATAAGCACTCAAATATGCATTCATCTCTGGTATACTGTAGAGTTCTCTTCTTATATTTGTGATACGTTCCTGAAGCTCTTTCGTATCACAATAAGTGCCAAAACGTGCTAAATCTTCTTTTTCTTCATTTAAGCGATTCATTTCACGCATCAAAGACTCAACCTCAGGTAATTTAAATACTTGAAGTGAATCATGATATGACTTGAAGCACTCTTCTTCTTTAATTGCTTCTATAAGTTCATTAATTGATTCATAAATCATAATGATTTCTCAATAGCCTCCTGCTTCTTTTCACGATTATATTTCGCAATAAGAGCCTGGGCCACACCAATACAAGTTAAAGCCATTAAAGTCGATGTACCACCGGCACTAATTAATAGTAAAGGTACCCCAGTCATTGGAATAAGACCAGATACACCACCTACATTGACCATTAAATGTACAAAGAAGTAACTTGCGATACCAATAAGAGTAAGTTTATCTCTTGATTCTTTCATACAGAAAGCATATCTAAATAATCTACAGATAATAATAGAGTAAGGAATAAAGAATGCCGCAAAGCCCACTAGTCCTAATTCTTCCACAATAATAGAGGAAATAAAATCGTTCTGTGCTTCAGGAATATAACCGAATTTCATAATAGAATTTCCGAAGCCACGACCAATCAACCCGCCATTTGTATAGCCTACAAAACCATTGATAATCTGATAGTTGGATCCATAAATATCTTTTAATGGATTCAGCCAAGAAGCAATACGTGCCATCTGATGACCTTTTAAGAAACGTTCATGAAATAAGATAAAGACAAGTACTGCAAGAAATACAAGAAATAATCCAATAATCTTATAAGGACGATAATATTGAGATGGAGTCGCAAAGAACAGACAGGCAGACATGACGAGTAGAATCAAGCCACTTCCCATATCCTTCTGAACTTTCCAGCAGATAAAAAATGCGAAAAAAACGAGCAATGCAGGAAAAGCAACACAAAGCATAAATTTACGACGAACGAGTTTTTTTCTTTTTTCAGCTGATAAGCGATTTGAGATACGGACCTGATCAGGTAAGACACCAAATATATAGCTCAATATAATAATCATAACAAGTTTCATAAACTCAACAGGCTGAATAGTAATAGGACCTACCTTGATCCAGGCATGGGAGTTATTAATTGTCCACATAAGACAGGCAAGCATCATAAGTATACATATCACATAAGCTGAAAGCATGATTGTTTCGCTTATGCGTCGTGTTTTATAGACACGTGCAAATAGAAACATACAGAAAAAGCCACCAGCAACAAAGACACATTGTTTCAATAAGTTAATAGTCGCAAAATTAGATCCTCTACTTGCCGACATACCTACAGAAGCATCACCAATCATGACAATCCCAAAACAGGCAAGAAAAATCGTACAGGCATAGATGGTTTTATCTGTACCAGTACGTTTAAACATCATCTGCAGCTTCTTGAAAAAGTTCATAGTTTAACCCACTCTTCTTCCTGAGCACGTTTGAAAACTTTATAAATAGAATAACCTGACGCTTCTTCAAAAGCTTTATCTAATTGCTTCTGTAATGATTTAGAGTCTGCAATAGATGTAAAAGTACGGTAATGTTCCATGAATTCTTTAGCACTGATACCTTCTTCATAAGCCTTCTCTACTGCGTTATATAGTTCCACAACATCGATAATTTCTTCAGTTGACCAATCTGGATCTAATGGATAATCGTACATATTAAAATACCTCCTAATTTAAGAAATATTATACATGAAATAGGCTTAAAAGAAAATAGGCTATACATAATTGGAAAAAGCCAAGGACTCTGCTATAATGACACAGAGGTGAAACGAAGTATGTTAAGCATGAAAAATGTAATTGATGATAAAAATCCTTTAATTCGTGAAAAATCTAAAGAGGTGACTTTACCATTAAGTGATGAAGACCGTCATACTTTAATGGAAATGTATCAATATCTTGTAGATTCTCAGGACGAAGAAAAGGCTGAAAAGTATGATTTAAGACCTGGTGTAGGTATTGCCGCCATTCAGATTGGTATTCCAAAGAGAATGTGTGCTATTTATATTCCTGCAGTAGATGAAGAAGGCAATATTGTAAAGTGCGATCAGTGGGCACTTGTTAATCCACGTATTGTTGCAAGTACAGTAAAGGTCGCATATTTAAAGAATGGTGAAGGATGCTTATCTGTTCCTGAAGACCAGCCTGGTATAGTTCCTAGAAGCGCTAAAGTTACTGTAAAAGGCTATGATGCCTTAACAGATCAGGAAGTGACTATTGTTGCAAGAGGCTTTACTGCCATCTGTTTACAGCATGAATTAGATCATTTTGAAGGTGTTCTTTATTATGATCATTTTAATAAAGAAGATCCAAAAGCACCAATTCCAAACGCAATGGTGATTGAATAATACTCCTCATGGAGTATTTTTTTTTGCATTTTAAAAGACAGCTTACGCTGTCTAGTAATAATCTCTACATATATTAATCATATCATTCACATAGACGATTCCACCATTGATTGCATTATCTGATAATTGACATTTAAGTTCTATTGGCAGCTTACAGCAATATTGTTCACGCATAAGAGGCAGATCCTGCCTCATGCATAAATCAGATATATCATCAAGTGCCTTTGAAGAAAACATAAATGTAGAAAACAAAGCAATATTCTTCACATGATCACGGTTGAGCTTCATGACAAACTGTTCTACTTCTTTTGATTTACCAAAGTATGGACAATCAAATCCAAGAACAAGAAGATCTACACAAGCATCAAAATCATAGTCTTGAAATGAAATTGCCTGTGTTCTTGCAGTTTTTGCCATCATGGTTGCAAGTTGTTGTGCATATTTACTTTTATGACTGTAGACAATCGCAATATTCATAGACTCACCTCGTGGATTCAGTATATCAAGACATTATGAACTATGTAAGAACTTCTCACGTTTTCTTTTATTTATATATAGAATAATATAAGCAGACACAAAACCACCAATCAGACCGCTCACATGACCAGATAAGGATATTGTTGGAACAACAAAAGATATAAACAACATTAATAAAACATTCATCCCTAAGCTTCTTGCAATGTCGCGAAGCTGTGAGGGAAAGAATAGATAAAGAGCACCAATAGCTCCAATGATTCCAAAAATGACCCCACTGACACCACCGCTTACTGTATGTGCTCCTGTGCCAAATAATAAATAAGCAATATAAGGAAGACCAGTGGTAGAAAGCATAGATGTGAGTATCACTATTATATACTTTTTAGTTCCTATTAAATATTCAGCAAAGCAACTTAAATCAAATAAAGAGTAACAGTTAACTACAATATGCATCAGGCCAAAATGAATGAAATTGGCCGTGATCAAGCGATAGTATTGATGTGTGACATGAACATAATAAGGATTGAATCCTCCTGCCGCTAAGCCCTGCATGGCATTCATATCAATACTAAATAATAAAGTTGTCGCTATATAAGTCATTATACATAAAGCAAGCAATGTATATGTTACTGGATATTTTTTTATATTATTCATGCTTATCCTCAATAAATTCAAATATTGTCATCTGATCAATACTTGGATCATCCTTTTTAATAATAGTTTCATGATTATCTAATACTTCTGCCAGAGTGACATCAGATTTCAAATCTTCATCAGTAAAATATGCTTCTCCCATTTCAATCAGTCTAATATTACCGCTATAGTCCAATGTTTCATAGACAAGTTGTCTTGTCCAGTGAGAATGAATATTCTGAATAGATGTAAACCAGACAGGTCCACTACCAATATGAGTTCCTGTAACCACTTGTGCAAAGACCATACCACAGATATAAAGATTCTTATCTAATGCATGTGTCACATCGAATAAAGCATAAGGGTCATTGGCACTCATAATCAGAAGTTTATTCTGTTTTAAATATTTAGAATAGAGTCTGATCTTATCAAACATATGATCTGCGACAAATAAAACAGCATTCCCATTATTAGTTAAATGAGTTCTTAAAGCTAACTCTTCCACGCCCTTAGAACCACCCACAACAAGGGTATAACCTTCCTTAGAAACCTTCTTCATGACTTCCTTAGTAACATGACGCATTGTCTTATTCATCACCTGTGGACCAGCAACTGAAATATTAACACCATAACTTAAAGAGAGATCACCTATATAGCTTATTACTAAGGGCATCTTGCTTCCAAGCACTCGTAAACAAGCTGGATAATCTTCTTCATAAATAGTAGTAACACCAATATTCTGGCTTTCTAGATTCTGAAGCGCATAAAAGAGATCAGGCAGTAATTTCTGCCTTTTTTCTATCTTACGCGCTGTAAAAGCATCAAGTCCAATAATCTGAGTCAAAGTATCATAACTCATACCAGTAATCATGCTCGGTTCTTTATTTATGGATTTCAATTTTTTCTCGATTTCCTGCCATTCTTCAGTATTCAAAGGCTGCAGAGAACTTGGAATCAAATCACCACAGCATAATATCAAGGCAAGACTGTTTAATGTTAGTTGTAATTTCATATTCTTATATTCCTTCTTAAATGACATTATACCATAGAAAATTTAGATAAAAAAGTGGCCGTTCTTACGAACGGCCTAGTGAAAGGATAAGTAGTTATTACAAAATACCCATTTTTTCTTTAACAGCAGCCTGAGCAGCAGCAAGTCTTGCGATTGGTACACGGTAAGGTGAGCAAGATACATAAGTTAATCCGATCTTATGGCAGAATTCTACTGTCTTTGGATCGCCACCATGTTCACCACAGATACCAAGTCTGATATCAGGACGAGTTGATCTTCCCTTTTCAGATGCAATCTTCATTAATTCTCCAACGCCTTCCTGGTCAACAGTAGCGAATGGATCATGTTCATAGATATTCTTAGAATAGTAATCGCCTAAGAACTTAGCAGCATCATCTCTTGAGAAACCGAATGTCATCTGAGTTAAGTCATTTGTACCAAATGAGAAGAATTCAGCTTCAGTTGCAATCTTGTCAGCTGTGATTGCAGCTCTTGGAATTTCAATCATAGTACCAACTTCATATTTCATGTCCAATCCGCTTTCAGCAATTAACTTGTCAGCAGTCTTAACAACTACATTCTTAACATACTTTAATTCTTTAACATCACCAACTAATGGAATCATGATTTCTGGAGTAACTGTATGTCCTGTTTCCTTAGTTACGTTGATTGCAGCTTCGATTACAGCTCTTGTCTGCATTTCAGCGATTTCTGGATAAGTAACAGCAAGACGGCATCCTCTGTGACCCATCATTGGGTTGAATTCTTTTAATGATTCTACTCTTTCCTTTAATGCTTCGAAAGTCATACCTAAGCTTTCAGCTAATGGTTTGATTTCTTCATCAGTATGAGGTAAGAATTCATGTAGAGGTGGATCTAAGAAACGGATATTAACACTATATCCATCCATAGCTTTGAATAATTCTTCAAAGTCTCCTCTCTGGTATGGAAGAATCTTTTCTAACGCTTCCTTACGAGTTTCTACATCTTCAGCAGTAATCATTCTTCTGAAGTTGAAGATTCTTTCTTCTTCGAAGAACATATGTTCAGTACGGCATAAACCGATACCTTCAGCACCAAATGATGCAGCCTGTTTAGCATCTCTTGGAGTATCAGCATTTGTTCTTACATATAATTTTCTTTCTTTATCAGCCCAAGCCATGAAAGTTTCGAAATCACCACTGATGGCAGCAGGAACAGTCTTGATCTTCTGAGCAAATACTTCACCTGTAGAACCATTTAATGATACATAATCACCTTCAGTTAATACTGTACCATCTGGTAATGTTAATGTCTTCTTATCTTCAGAAACTCTTAATACACCACAACCAGCAACACAGCAAGTACCCATACCACGAGCAACTACTGCAGCGTGAGATGTCATACCACCACGTACTGTTAAGATACCTTTAGCTAAGTTCATACCTTCGATATCTTCTGGAGAAGTTTCATTACGTACTAAGATCATATCCTGAACGCCATTTGCATGCGCTTTCTGAACATCTTCAGCTGTGAAGTAGATATGTCCAGTAGCAGCACCTGGAGAAGCAGCTAAACCTGTAGCAACAGCCTTTGCAGCCTTATAATCATCTTTATCGAAGTTTGGATGTAATAACTGGTCTAACTGTTTTGGTTCAACCTTTAATAAGGCTTCTTCTTCATTAATCATGCCTTCTTCAACCATGTCAACAGCAATCTTTAATGCAGCCTGCGCTGTTCTCTTACCATTACGAGTCTGTAACATGAATAATTTACCATCTTCAATTGTGAATTCCATATCCTGCATATCTTTATAATGATCTTCAAGAATATGACAGATCTTCTGGAACTGTTCATAACATTCTGGCATAACTTCATTTAATGTAGCAATTGGCTGAGGTGTTCTGATACCAGCAACAACGTCTTCACCCTGTGCATTCATTAAGTATTCACCGAATAATTTATTTTCACCAGTTGCTGGGTTACGAGTGAAGGCAACACCAGTACCTGACTTATCACTTCTGTTACCATAAACCATCTGCTGAACGTTTACAGCTGTACCCCAAGAACCTGGGATATCATTTAAACGACGATAAGTGATGGCACGGTCATTATTCCAAGAACCGAATACTGCTTCAACAGCAGCTAATAACTGTTCAATTGGATCCTGTGGGAAATCAACACCTGCATGTGCTTTATAAGCTTCTTTATATACAGCAACAACTTCTTTTAAGTCTTCTGCTGTTAATTCAGTATCGAATTCAACACCTTTTTCTTCTTTGATTGCATCAAATTTATGTTCGAAATCTGATTTTGGGAATCCCATTACAACGTCAGCGAACATCTGGATGAAACGACGATATGAATCGTATACGAAACGTTCATTTCCAGTTGTTGCAGCGAATTCCTTAGCAACTTCATCATTTAAACCAAGGTTTAATACTGTATCCATCATACCTGGCATAGAGATTCTCGCACCAGAACGTACAGATACTAATAATGGGTTCTTTGGATCACCTAAAGTTCTTCCAGTGATTTCTTCAAGCTTTTTAACATGTTCAATGATCTGTTCTTTAATATCATCTGAGATCATTTTTCCGTCTTCATAATATTGTGTACAAGCTTCTGTAGTCACTGTAAAACCCTGAGGCACAGGTAAACCGATACCTGTCATTTCAGCAAGGTTGGCACCTTTACCACCAAGGAGATTACGCATATCCTTGTTACCTTCGCTAAATAAGTAAACATATTTTTTCATAACTACTCAATCCTCCTTATGTCTTTTCACTTCTTTTATTATACACGTGTAAGGGCTTACTTGCAAACGCTTTCTTTTCTGTAATTGATTACATATTAAAAAAAAGCCCTATATAAGGGAATTATTATTGTTAAAAAAATAACAACTATTTTCTCTTATCGGGCTAAATGATGGATAATTGCAATTAATTTGTCTGGTTCAAGAGTATAAAGCACATCTGGGTTTTTATTGATTGTTTCATAAAGAAGATGCTGATTCTTTTTATAATCCTCCTTAGAAATAGCAATCACAGGCTGTTTTAATACTGCCTTTAGTTGTTTATCTGTCATATTTGTATCATAGATGTATGAATGCATCACGCCTTTGACATGTGTCAAATGACTCATATATTGATAAAAACCATTAACACCTATATGAATTACTGTCTCACAGCATAAAGATAAATAGCGAGACGCTATGTCTGACACAATCAAGAGACCACCCTTTTTATTGAACTCATGCATAATGCGATACTGAGATGCACGATTCATAAATTGATGAATGACAAGTTCTGTATTGAATTTTTTTTGATAATAAAGAACATCTTCATAGCTTTGTACAAAAATCACCTGCTTATTTTCTGAATTAAAATAAGCGTCTTCTGTAATAAAATGCGTACAATGAGGAGTGGACTGGCATTCATGAAGTGTTGTATTAATATTATCTTTTAAGTCTTTATGATGATTAAGACCATATAGAATGCTGGCACAATCAAGGGGCATATGCTTCTTGATTTCTTTAATTTCTCTTATTTCTTCATTAGAAAATTGATTGGATTCCTGATAAATCAGATAAGATACAAAGTTGGTATCAATGACCTTTCTTCTAATATATTCCAATAATTTGGTAGGTGTCGTAAAGAGGATATCTATTCCATTATGAATCGTCTGGCATTCTTCAAAGGTATTGGTTCCTGGATAGGACGTAATAAAACGATATTGTGTGTATTTATTGTATTCTCTCATATCAAAAGAAGAAGAAAGCAGTTCTTCTTTATGTCCAAGAAGAATGATCTGTGTCTTCTCTTCATGAATCATTGAGGCGAGCAGTGGCGGGACAATAGATAAGAGACGGTCTTTTGTTGAATCTATATTCAATATAAAAGACTGGCTCTTCTCAATCAAACGATAAGACTGCTTCTGAACAATACCAGGTGCAATCATCCCCATATCACCTAATGCATGAATGACCTCATCAGGCCATGCATATTTAATATATTTTTTCATTATTTGGATAAAATATATTGTCTCACTTTTGAGATAAAATAAAGAGAACCTGTAATAAACACAACACCTTTATGACTATATGCCTCTTCTACGGCATGTTTCCAGTCTTCATCAATTTTGACTGGGAAATCTTCAGCAAGTTGTTGAGCCGTTGCACGACGAGGATGATCAAATTGTGTGACTGTAATATCCTTTGATAAAGATAACAACGTCTCTAACATATGATGTGTATCCTTGTCACCTAAAGCTGAAAAAATAATCTTGATATTACTAAAATCACGAGCACTTTCAAAGAAAGCATCCATTCCCTCTCTATTATGTGCCCCATCTACAATAATTAATGGATTTTGATGAATTGTTTCAAAACGGCCTTCCCATACTGCATCATGCATTCCTTTTTCTAGATCTGCATCCTTGAATGGGAATTCTTTTCTAATATATTCTAGAATATTAATCGCAAGTGCACTATTAGCGACCTGATAGTGAGCTGATGTAGACAAATCAATATGATATCCATGATAATCATAAGAAATAGAGGCTCCATAATAAACACGTTTAGGTTTTCTTATTTCTATTACATAAGAATGATGCTTATGTGCTTCTTCATAGAAGACTTCTAAACATTCAGGTCTTCTTTCCGCTGTCATATAAGGAATACCACGTTTAATGATTCCTGCTTTACTTCTTGCAATACTAGCATATGTGTTACCTAGGAACTTGACATGATCTAAACCGATATTTGTATTAACAGAAAGTATTGGTGAAATGATATTTGTTGCATCGAGTGTACCGCCTAGACCTACTTCAAATAAGGCAATATCGACACCCTGTTCAATAAAGTACATCACCGCAATAAACACTTCTATTTCAAACTTAGAAAGCTCATATGCCATCCAGTCATCCATATAACGATTGGCATATCTTACAACAGTTGTTTCATCAATAGGTTCATCATCCACTCGAATAATATCTAAACGATTCACTAAGGCTGGAGATGTAAATGTCCCTACTTTATAGCCTGCACATTTAAGAACTTCTTTTGTATAGTTTGTTGTAGAACCTTTTCCATTTGTTCCACCAATATGAACACAAGTTAACTTAGTCTGTGGATCATAGAAGTCATACATGAAGTTCTTAAAGTTCGTTAAAGAATAAACACGGTCCTTTTGTGCTTCTATAAATTCTAATACCTGATCATAATCACTAAAACGAGGAAGCACTGGAATAGTCTTCTTCAATAAATAACGACTATTTGATTCTACATCTACTACATAATCATGCTGTTTAAAGAAAGAAAGATGTTCTTCATCTGTATAAGCAGTTAGTTCTTTTGTCACAAATCTTTCTGCTAGTTCAAGAAGTTCTTCCTGTACAAGTGTATCCTGATAATCTTCAGATACATAGACAAAAGAAATATTAGACAAATCAAGTAGTTCAAGTATGCCTACAATCACTTCTCCACTATATGCAAGAAAAATCATCTTACATGGGTCTTTTAAAGCCCTTGATGTTTCATAATAGTCTTTTGCAAGAAACTGCACAATTGCGTCAATATCCTCTCTAGTCGCAATCTTATATTCAAAATTTTCATTCATATTACCTTCCATTCCTTTCCGCCTGCGGCTCCAAGGCACACATAGTAATGAATAATTC
>OGDF01001386.1_pt1 | contig 36140 bp, 30 predicted proteins | sample 1570141 | NCBI WGS metagenome assembly OGDF01 (sample SAMEA4370581, study PRJEB24528) | human gut metagenome
TGGCGTAGTCTCGATTTTTGTTATTTCGAGTATCTACTCTATGGGGAGCTTATCACATGGTATCATGTCGCGCAGGCGGCTTTTAGTTGTCGTTGAAGTGTGCGCTCATTTCCTGAATGAAGGCGGCGAGCATGGGCTTTTCAGTGAGGCTGCGGTAATAGATGCCGAAGGAGATGGGCTCCGCGTCGATGATGGGCAGCTGCACCAACGGCGGGTGATCGGGCGTGATGAGGTTGGGCAGGACAGCGACGCCATAGCCGGCGCTGACGAGCGCGGTGGTGGCTTCAACGGAGTCGCAGAAATAAATATCGGACGATGGACGTTCGCCCATGAGGCTGCCCTGGATGGAGAGGATGGCCATGGAGGCGTGGGGCGGCGTGATGGAAACCAGCGGCGTGTCGCGCAGCTGGTCGAGGGTGATGCTGGCGGCGTTGGCTAAGGGATGATCCATTGTGCAGAGGCAGACCAACGGGGCCTTGGTTAGTTCTTTATAGGTGGCGTGGTTGCGCGCTGTTTCACGAAAGGCGATGACCGCGTCGAGGTCGCCGTCGTCGAGGCGGCGGAAAATGTGCTGGAAGGGGATGACGTGGAGCCGCGGATGCAGTGTCGGATGAGATTGGCGCAGGGCGGCCAAGGTGTCGGTGAGGCGGAAGAGGGTGGGAAAGTTGTTGGTGCCGAGGGTGAGGGTTTCGATGCTGTCGTGGCGCGGATCGTTGAAACGGCGCTTGGCACGCTCGGAAATTTCCAGCATCTGGCGTGCATCACCGAGAAAGATGCGGCCGGAAGCGGTGAGCTTGACGGAGCGGGTGCTGCGTTCAAAGAGGGTGGTGCTGAGCTCTTTTTCGAGGTTGCGGATCTGCTGGCTCACCGCTGGGTGGGTGACGTGAAGGTGTTCGGCGGCCTTGGTGAAGTTGAGATATTCGGCCACAGCGAGGAAGCAGCGCAGTTGGTAGGTGTTCATGGGGCGGCTCCTTTTTGATTGGTAAGTTTTATTTACCAATAGTAGCATATTCTAAATTCCCAATCAAGAAAGGCCCGCGTATAATATAAACGATAGTCCCTATTTGATGTGAAAGGAGCATTGCTTATGATACGAACGCTGTTTTCTCAGCTCAAAGAATACCGCACAGCCTCGCTGTTGTCGCCATTGTTTACGGCTTTGGAAGTTATCATGGAGATTCTGATTCCATTCATCATTGCCGAGCTCATCGACAAGGGCATCGAGGCGGGCAATATTCATGAAGTGTATCGCTATGGCGCCATCATGCTCATCATGGCCTTTTTCTCGCTGGCCTTTGGGGTGCTCGCCGGCCGTTTTGTGGCGAAGGCGTCCTCAGGCTTTGCCTGCAATCTGCGTGAAGGCATGTACGCCAACATTCAGACCTTTTCTTTTGCCAATATTGATAAGTACAGCACCGCCGGTCTGGTCACCCGCATGACCACTGATGTGACGAATGTGCAGAACGCCTATCAGATGGTGTTGCGCATTGCGGTGCGTTCGCCGCTGATGCTGATCTGCAGTCTGGTGATGTGTTTCGTCATCAGCCCACAGCTGAGCAGCATCTTTTTTGTCGCCATTGTGATTCTGGCGGCAGCGCTGATCTTTATTATGATGCGCACCACGAAGATTTTTACCGAAGTATTCCGTAAGTACGATGATTTGAACGCTAGCGTGCAGGAAAACGTGTCGGCGATTCGCGTCGTCAAGGCCTTTGTGCGTGAGGACCGCGAGAACGAGAAGTTTGAAAAAGCGGCCACCCGTCTCTATCGTCTCTTTGTGAAAGCGGAAGGACTGCTGGTACTGAACAACCCTGTGATGATGTTCGTTGTGTACGGCTGCATTTTGGCGCTTTCCTGGTTTGGCGCGCATTTCATTGTGGTTGGCAGCCTCACCACCGGGAACCTGACGTCGTTGTTCAGTTACGTGATGAGTGTGCTCATGAGTCTGATGATGCTTTCGATGGTTTTCGTTATGATCACCATGAGTGCTGCCAGCGGCCGACGCATTGCAGAAGTTTTGGAAGAGAAGCCTTATTTGACCAATCCGGAAAAGCCGCTGACGACGGTGCGCGATGGCAGCATCGATTTTGACCATGTGGACTTTGCCTATCGCCACGGCAGCGGTGAGCTGGTGCTGCATGACATCGATCTGCACATTCACGCTGGTGAAACCATCGGCATCATCGGCGGCACTGGCTGCGGCAAATCAACCTTGGTCAGCCTGGTGAGCCGTCTTTACGATGTAGACAACGGCAGTGTGCGTGTTGGCGGCGTTGATGTGCGTCAGTACGACATGGAAGCGCTGCGCGAGCAAGTGTCGGTGGTGCTGCAGAAAAATACGCTGTTTTCGGGCACCATCCTCGACAACCTGCGCTGGGGCAATCCGAACGCCAGCGAAGAAGAATGTGCGGCGGCCTGCCGCGCCGCCTGCGCCGATGAGTTTATTGCGCGTTTTCCTGATGGCTATAACACCTGGATCGAACAGGGCGGCAGCAACCTTTCCGGCGGTCAGAAACAGCGCCTGTGCATTGCGCGGGCACTGCTGAAAAAGCCGAAGGTGCTCATTCTTGATGATTCGACAAGCGCCGTTGATACGGCCACCGATGCCAGCATTCGCCGCGCCTTTGCGGAAGAAATTCCGGGCACGACGAAGCTCATTGTGGCCCAGCGCATTTCCAGCGTGCAGGATGCCGACCGCATCCTCGTTCTCGACGATGGCCGCGTGAGCGGCTTCGACACCCACGACGCGCTGGTTGAAAACAATGCCATTTACCGCGAAATCTTCATCGCTCAAACACAGGGCGGCGGCGATTTCGATGAAGCGTTGATGTGAAGGGAGGAGCAGCCATGAAAAAGAATACACTATCGACACGTCAGCAGCTCACCGCCATGAAGCGGGTGCTGGCTTACGTGCTGCACAGCTATAAAATTGCTTTTACGCTGGTGGTGCTCTGCATTATTGGCACCGTGCTGGCGACGCTGCGCGGGACATTGTTCATGCAGTCCCTCATCGACGACTACATCGTGCCGCTGACCCAGTCCCAATCACCAGATTTTTCGGCGCTTGCCGGCGCGCTCTGCTCGGTGGCAGCAACGTATGCTTTGGGTGTGCTCTGCGCCTATGGCTACAACCGCATCATGGTTTTTATCAGCCAGGGCACGTTGCGCCGTTTGCGTATTGAACTGTTCAAGCATATGGAATCACTGCCGATTCGTTATTTTGACACCCATGCCCACGGCGACATTATGTCGGTTTACACCAACGACGTCGACACACTGCGCCAGTGCATTAGCCAGAGCATTCCGCAGCTGATCAATTCGACCATCACCGTTGTCTGCGCCTTCATCAGCATGTTGGTGCTCGATATTCCGCTGACCATTCTGACGGTGGTCATGATTGCCCTGATGGTTTTTGTGACCACGCGCATCGCTGCCAAATCGGCGGCTTACTTTGCCCAGCAGCAGCGCGATCTTGGGATTGTCAATGGGTTCATCGAAGAAATGATGGACGGTCAGAAGGTGGTCAAGGTGTTCTGCCATGAGGAAGCGGCGATGGGTGATTTTGCCCGCCTCAATGACACCTTGCGCAAGAGCGCCGACAAGGCCAATACCTTTGCCAACATCGCCATGCCTGTCAATGTCAACATCGGCAACATCAGCTATGTGCTTTGTGCCGTGGTCGGTGCCATTTTTGCCTTGGGCGGCTACTCCGGCCTGACGCTGGGCACGCTGGTGTCGTTTTTGACCTTGAACAAAAACGCGTCCATGCCGGTGAGCCATATCAGCCAGCAGCTGAATGCCATCGCCATGGCCATGGCTGGTGCTGAGCGCATTTTCGACCTTTTAGATGAAGAGCCGGAAGTGGACGAAGGCAATGTCACCCTCGTCAATGTAAGCGAAGACCCATCGGGCAACTTGTGTGAGACCACAGCCACCACCGGTATTTGGGCCTGGAAAGTGCCGCTGCAGGACGGCAGCTTCAAACTGGTGAAGCTGGAAGGTGACATCACCTTTGACGATGTGGACTTCGGTTATGTGCCGGAAAAAACCATTCTCCACAATATCAAGCTCTACGCCACACCAGGCCAGAAAATTGCCTTCGTTGGCAGCACCGGTGCTGGTAAAACCACCATCACGAACCTGATCAACCGTTTCTATGACACCAGCGACGGCAAGATCCGCTATGACGGCATCAACATCAATAAGATTCGCAAGGCCGATTTGCGCCGCAGTCTGGGCATCGTGCTTCAGGATACGCATCTGTTCACAGGCAGCGTTATGGAGAACATCCGCTACGGGCGCTTGGACGCCAGCGACGATGAGTGCATCGCTGCGGCAAAGCTCGCCAATGCCGATGGTTTTATCCGTCGTCTGCCGGACGGCTACGACACCATGCTCACTGGTGATGGCGAAAGCCTCAGCCAGGGTCAGCGTCAGTTGTTGGCCATTGCGCGTGCAGCGGTTGCGGATCCACCGGTGCTCATCCTCGATGAAGCCACCTCGTCCATCGATACGCGCACCGAAAGCTTGGTGCAGCAGGGCATGGATGCGCTCATGAAAGGGCGCACCACCTTCGTCATTGCGCACCGTCTGTCGACGGTTAAAAACGCCGACTGCATCATGGTTCTCGAACAGGGCCGCGTCATCGAACGCGGCACCCACGACGAACTCCTTGCCGAAAAAGGACGCTACTACCAGCTCTACACTGGCAATGCCATTGGTGAATAACCCCTCACCGCGCTTTCTCTCCAGAGAAGGCGCGGTTTTTTGATGTTTTTCCGATGATATTACTAGATTTTATAGGTTCTACAATAAAGGAAGGTTGGGTTTTTCGGGCAGGTGGCCTATAATGAAAACATCAATCCAAAAAAAGAAAGAAGGTCTCCTCATGAGTGATATTACTGAATTCCTCGCGCCACAGGATCCTGCTGTGGCCGAAGCCATTGCCCATGAATTACAGCGTCAGCGCGACAAGATCGAGCTGATCGCTTCTGAAAACTTTGCCAGCCGTGCTGTCATGGCAGCACAAGGCTCCTGCCTCACCAACAAATATGCTGAAGGCTATCCAGGCAAGCGCTACTATGGCGGCTGCGAATATGTTGACGTTGTCGAAGATTTGGCACGCGAACGCGCCAAAAAGCTCTTTGGCGCTGAACATGCCAACGTACAGCCACATAGTGGTGCCCAAGCCAACTATGCTGCTTATCAGGCAGTGCTGAAACCTGGTGACACGGTGCTGGGGATGAATCTGGCCCACGGTGGTCACCTGACCCACGGTTCTTCCGTGAACTTCAGCGGCAAGCTCTACCATTTTGAAGAATACGGCGTTTCCCCTGACACTGAAACTATCGATTACGATGCTATGGAAGCCAAAGCCATGGAAGTCAAGCCTAAACTCATTGTGGCTGGTGCCAGCGCTTATCCACGCATCATTGATTTTGCCCGCATTCGTGAAATCTGCGACAAGTGCGGCGCGCTGATGATGGTGGACATGGCTCACATTGCCGGCATCGTTGCAGCTGGCCGTCATCCAAATCCAGTGGAATATGCCGACATCGTTACCACCACCACCCACAAGACCCTGCGCGGGCCACGTGGCGGCATGATCCTCTGCAAGGCAGAATTGGCCAAGGCCATTGATAAGTCCGTATTCCCTGGCGCTCAGGGCGGTCCTCTCATGCACATCATCGCTGCCAAGGCTGTGGCACTGGGCGAAGCATTGCAGCCTGAATACAAAGACTACATTGATCAGCTGCTGCGCAACGCACAGGCCTTTGCTGAAGCGCTGAAGAACGTTGGTTTCCGTCTCGTCAGCGGCGGTACCGACAACCATCTGCTTTTGGTGGATGTGAAGTCCATGGGCCTGACCGGCGCCGAAGCCGAAAAAGCACTCGACGACTGCAACATCACCTGCAACAAGAACGGCATTCCATTCGACACCGAAAAGCCAACCGTTACCAGCGGCATCCGTCTTGGTACGCCAGCTGCCACCACCCGTGGCCTCAAGGAAGACGATTTCCGTGAACTGGCTGAAATTATGAAGGTGATTCTCGTTGACAAAGACCCTGAAAAGGGCAAAGCGATGGTGAAAACCATCACCGACCGTTATCCACTCTACGAATAAGAACGACCAACAGGCAAGGGGGCCGCATGATGGACAACGTCCACATTTATGATCATCCATTGATTCACCATAAAATTTCCTATCTGAGAGACAAAAACACGTCGACTGCTGATTTTCGCAATCTCGTCGAAGAATTGGCGCTTTTGATGGCCTTTGAAGTGTTGGCGGATCTGCCAACGTACGATGTTTCAGTGGAAACACCGCTGGCAACGGCTGAGTGCCGCCGTGTGCACGAAAACGGCATCGTGATTGTGCCGATTCTGCGCGCAGGCTTGGGCATGGTGCCTGGATTTCAGAAGCTTTTGCCATTCGTGCGGGTGGGCCACATCGGCCTGGCACGCAACGAAGAGACCCACGAACCAGAAGCCTACTACTACAAGATGCCGCCTGGCGTCGAAGATGCGACGGTGATCGTCGTTGATCCGATGCTCGCCACCGGCGGTTCGGCGTGTGACGCTATCGCTACCTTGAAAAAGCACGGCGTTAAGCATTTCAAGTTCGTTTGTCTCATCGCTTCGGAAGATGGCATTGCTCGTCTCCACCGTGAACATCCGGATGTGGAAATTTATGCTGCTGAATGTGACCCTGTGCTCAACGATGATGCCTACATCGTCCCAGGCCTGGGCGATGCTGGCGATCGCATTTTTGGCACGCTCTGATAAAAGAATATTCTCTGGAAAATAAAAAAGCCACAGCTCACAATGTGAGCTGTGGCTTTTTTGTGTTCATCTGCGGCGTCTTCATCGCGTGATGGTGACAGTGCGCGAAGCGTTGTCCCAATTTACCGTGGCACCGAGGGATTCTGCAATGACGCGGGCCGGCACCATGGTGCGGCCGCTGAGAATCATCGGCGGCACGTCGATTTCTTTGGTGTGCGAGAGCACGAAATCGATGGCGGCCTGTGAAGTTGGGTTGGCTTCATAAACCTGGAACAGGGTGTAGTCGGCGCAGAACATGGTTCGCTGGTTGACAACCAGCGACATGATGCGGTTGGTCTTTGGGTCATAACCTGAGATGGTCTGTGTGTCGCCGAACCATTCTACAGTGGCGCCAAGGGCTTCAAAGATGGCACGCAATGGCACCATGGTGCGCCCATCCTGGATCACAGGTGGCTGATCGGTGCTGAGGTATTTGCCATTGACATAAATCGAAATATTGGCAGCGTCGGCTTCTTCTGGATGTGCCGCTGGCAGCACAACGGTAAAAGCCAGCACAAACAGCATGAGGATACTGATGAGCTGTTTCCTATGTGACATGAGGGTCATCTCCTTTTTATCATTCAATCATTTCTATTATTGTATCGCAAAATAGCCGACAAAAAGGGTCAAGCCAGTAACAATTACAACAAAATCTTGCAAAAAAGAGGGAACATGTCATCGAAAACAGAAAAGGTCCTCGCAGAAACGGGTAAATGCGCAAAGAATATCAGGCGTCAAGGGCGGCATCCAGCGGCACATGGCGCGTCAGCGGACGCATGCTGCGCAGGCTCACGCCAAGGGTGGAAAGGTTGTGCAGCGTGGCGGAGGCTGCTGGCGTCAATAGCCCTGCCACGCCAAGGACAATGAGGCTGCCGTTGAAGCCAATGACAAAGCGATAATTGGACTGGATGCGATGCATCAGTGCCATGGCGATGTGCCGCAGTGTCACCAATTCCCAGAGGCTGTCAGCAGCAATGGTGACATCGGCAATTTCACGAGCGATGGCTGCGCCGTCACTGATGGCGATGCCGCAGTCGGCTTCTGAGAGGGCTGGCGAATCGTTGATGCCGTCACCGACCATGATTACTGTATGCCCCGCAGTGCGCTGTTCGGCCACAAAGCGTGCTTTGTCTGCAGGCAGCATTTCCGCGCAGAAATCATCGACGCCGGCATCATGAGCAATGGCGGCTGCCGTATGGCAGCTGTCGCCAGTAAGCATTATGGTGCGTGTGATGCCAAGGGTTCTGAGCTGGGCCAGGGCAGCGCGGGCTTCCTGGCGCAAAGGGTCTGAAATACAGATGACGGCGGCCAGTTCACCGCCAATGGCGAGATAGAGATGGGAATAAGCTGGTGAGAGTGCATCAAAGCGGTCGCTTTCTCCTTCCGGCAGGGTGACGCCTTCGTCTTCAAAAATGAAGTGGCGGCTGCCGATGCGCACACGTGTGCCGCCTACGGTGCTGGCGATGCCGTGGGCCACGATGTAATCCACCTTGGAGTGAAATTCGTCGTGGCTGAGGCCGCGGCGTTTGGCTTCGGCAACAACGGCGTTGGCCATGGAATGGGGAAAATGTTCTTCCAAGCAGGCTGCCAGGCGCAGCATTTCTGCCTCCTCGTGGCCGCCGAATGGCACCACTTCTGCCACTTGCGGACAGGCATGGGTGAGGGTGCCGGTTTTGTCAAAAATGATGGTATCGGCGGTGGCAAGGGTTTCGAGAAATTTACCGCCTTTGACAGTGATGTGGTGTTTGGCGGCTTCGCGAATCGCTGAAAGCACCGCCAGCGGCATGGCCAGCTTGAGGGCGCAGCTGAAATCAACCATCAGCACGGAAAGCGCACGGGCTGGCGAGCGTGTGAGCGCAAGTGCGGCCAGGCTGCCCAAGAAGGTATAAGGCACAAGTTTGTCAGCCAGGCGGGAGGCCTTGGCCTCGCTGGCGCTTTTGAGCTGCTCGGATTGTTCGATCATGGCCACAATCTGGTCGTAACGGCTGCTGCCGGCGGCTTTTTTGACAGCGACAAGGCATTCGCCTTCTTCGACGACGGTGCCGGCGTAGACAACGCTGTCCACATGCTTCGGCACAGGCAGTGATTCGCCTGTCAGAGAGGCTTGGTTGACGGTGGCTTCACCGGCGGTGACGGTGCCATCCAGTGGAATGATGCCGCCGGCGCGGATGATGATGGTGTCACCGGGCTGCACTTGGCTGATTGGCGTCAGCACGTCAAGCTGATCGCTGCCGCGCACCCAGACGCGGTCCACATGGAGGGACATAGATTGGGCGAGGTCAGCGATGGATTTTTTGCGGGTCCATTCTTCCAGAAGTTCGCCGATTTCTAGCAGAAACATCACCGCACCAGCGGTGCTAAAGTCGCGCCGTGCCACTGAGATGCCGATGGAGAGGGCGTCCAGCAGCTCCACTTTGAGACGGCGCTGGCGCAGGCAGGCGAAGCCGCGGCGCATGAATGGCATCATGTGGCGCACCAGCCGCAGCAGGCGCAGCGGCCGTGGCAGAAAGAGACGGCAGCCAATGCGCATCAGCACCTTGCCGACGAGCTTTTCGCGGAATTGGCGATTGATGGCGCGTGCTGAAGATGCCGGCAGAAGTGTCTGGATGTCTGAATCCTGCCAGCGAAAATGGGCGATGGCGTCGATCACGGCGCGGCGATCGCCGTCGTAGCGGATAATCGCATCACCAGTGCGTTCGAAAAGCTTTACATCGGTAATGGCAGGCTGCGCGCTCAGCCAGCGTTCGAGATGGTCGGCGTCAGCAAGGCGCAGGGGCTTATCGCTCAGCCGCAGACGCATGCGTCCGCGGCTTTCGTGTAGTAGGGTTGCCTTCATGAGAATTCCTCCAATACAAAAAAGAGCCGTGGTTCCTCACGGCTCCTGTGGTGCCTTATGCGTCTTTGCCGTCGGCTGGGTCGTTTTCCTCGTCGACATCAGCAGCATCAGCGATGTCATTGGCGGCGCGTTCGGCTTCTTCCTGGGCAGCGCGTTCATCGTTGAGATCCTGTGCGGCGGCGAGGATGTCATTGGCATTTTCCTGGACGGTGTCCACTGTGGTCATGACGCAGTCTTTGGCGCGCAATCCAGCAGCGGTTGCGTGGACATAGGCTTTCTTCGCATCCTTGCTGGTCAAAAGCTTGATGCCGACAGAGCCAAACAAGGTGCCGCCAGCAAAGCAGGCGATTTTTGAGAGGGTGTTCATTGTTCAACGTCCTTTCTATTACTTATGATTGTAACCGGTCAGTAAAAGCATCACCATGCAAAACAGGGCACTCCAAGCCCAAAAACGGTGTTGTTTCATGGTCAACCCTCCTTCCAACCAGGTTCGTTCCATCTTTTAGTATAGCAAGGCGGCGCGGACAAATTATGCCGGATCAGGCGCAATGAGTGCCCTTTCAGACATGATTGCGCCGGTATTGGCCAGGGGTGGCGCCATAACGGCGAACGAAGGCACTGCTGAATTGACTGGTGCTGCTGTAGCCCACCTCGTGGGCGATCTCGAGCACGGTCATCGAACTTTTGCGCAGCAGGCAGGCGGCGTGCGCCAGACGCTGCTCTTGAAGCCAGGCGTGGACGGGCTGACCATAGCAATGGCGAAATGCCCGTTTCAGCACTGTCTGCGAAAGGCCGAAGCGGGCGCTGAGGGCGTCGATGGTGAGTTTTTCGCTGAGATGCTGGCGCATGTAGGCGGTGATTTCTGCGAGAAGCGGCGTCAGGGCGTGGTCAGCATGGGGTGGGCGCGAAGATGCTGTGGCAAAAAGATCGTGACAGCTCAGGAGATAGAGCAGTTCCAGCGATTTCAAAAGACAATAGCGGCCCTGTTCTTCGGCGCTCAAGGTTTCGAGGGTATCAAAGACCCCGCCCGACCATGGTGAAGCCCCGATCACGGCACTGCCGCCGCAGTCGCGCATGCGGCGGCTGACAGCAGCCGTGTTTAAGAATTGACCGCCGGTTAGGGCGCAGAGCGTTTGTAAACTGTCGCGTGCCTGGAGGGCGTCCACTGCCACCAGTGTGCCGCCAAGATCACCACTGAGGCAGGCGGCCGTGATGGCGCTTGCGTCGCTGAGCAGGAAAATGCCTCGCGCTTGTACGCTGAGCCGATCCTGGCGGCGCTGAATATGCAGGCTTCCGCTGTGGCAGAAAAAAGCTTCAAAATGCATGGGTGCCAGCACAGGTGCCAGGGCATGGGTGGCCTTGTCTGCTGTGCCTGAAAAACGACAAAGGCGCACCCCCTTGATCGGTGTGCACCAAATGCCATTGGCACTGCGTTGTAAATATTCAGCCAGCACGATGATCCCTCCTTCATCATGATTGTTGACAATTAGATTAAGCTAACTCCATGATACGTCAGCAATAACTGTTTGTCAATTGCTTTATGCTAACCATTTGCTCTTTGGCGGTTACCAAATTTATCGAAGGGTAAAGAGATATCTACCTAAAATATGAATGACCACGCTGACGATGATGGTGGTACTATAAAAGAAAGAATTTTATTGCGTGGGAGGCCTGTGAGATGGTTTATGCTGTGCAGGCTGGCTGCCAGAAGGAGGCGCGCCATGATCATTAAGTTGTTCACGCGCGACATCAGTCTGGTTTTTGCAGCCAGCTTTTTTTATATGTCGTGTTCGTTTATTGCAACGCCGCTGATCGCTGGTTTTTCAGAAAGTCTCGGCGCTGGCGCGTTGTTTATGAGTGTGATCGGTGCCACGTTTAATACGGTGGCGCTGTTGTCGCGTCCATTTGTGGGCAATCTCGCCGATAAGCTCAGCCGTTACAAGCTGTCGTCGATTGGCGCGCTGCTCATGCTCATCGGCTGTTTGGGCTATGTGTGCGCACCGGCGCCATGGATGGTCATGATTGGGCGTGTGATTCACGGCCTCGGTATGTCCTGCTGCTCGATTTGTCTGTCGACGTGGATTGCTGGGCTGTTGCCGAAGGAAAACCTTGGCGCCGGCATGGGGCTTTACGGTGCCACCAACGCCCTCGGCATGGCGATTGCGCCGGCGCTGGGCATTGTCATTTATGAGCGTGTCGGTTATCGTCCGGTCTTTATCATCGGCACGGTGCTGTGCGTGCTGACGCTGGTGTTTGTACACTTTGTCAGCGACAAAGGCGAGCCGCATCCTCAGGCCGCCAAGAAACGTCACCACGGCATTGTAGCGCCGAATGTGGTGCCGGTGGGGCTCATCATCATGCTGTTCGCCATTCCTTACTGCGCCACCCAATCGTATCTGGTGAACTATATTGCGGCGCGTGACCTGTCGGTGCATGCGGGCTGGTTCTTCCCGTTTTATGCGATTGTGCTTTTGGTGCTGCGTCTGTCGTTTGCCAATCAGTTTGACAAGCGTCCGTTCCATTTCTTCCTTTTTGCCAGCTCAGGCTGTGCTTTGGTGAGCCTGTTTCTGCTCAACAGCATGCACAGCAATTGGATGCTCCTTTTGGCGGCCATTTTCATGGCAGGCGGCTATGGCATTATGTGCTCCATCTGCCAATCTACGGCGGTGCTTTTGGTGGACGAAAGCGAGCGCGGCCTCGGCAACAGCACCTACTACATCGGCATCGACCTTGGCATGGCAGTGGGGGCCTTCATTGGCGGGCTGCTCTATGGCTATCTGCCACTGACGCTTTTTTATCCAATTCTGGCACTGACGGTGCCGCTGTCCATTGTGGTTTATGTGGTCAGCCGCAAACGGTTCCAAGGCTTGCGCTGATTTTACGCCCGGCTTTGCCGGGCTTTTTTGCTGCCGCTTTCAGAAAAAAAGTGCTATTATTAGAAGGCAGAACAGAAAGATAAAAACATCATTTTATGTTGAAGGAGGATGTCATCATGGCACAACTGCCCATCATCACCGTCAGCCGTGAATTCGGCAGCGGTGGTCACAGCATCGCCCTGGCGCTGTCGCAGCGACTCGGCGTGCCGTTTTATGATAAAGAAATCGTTCTCGCGGCCACAGAAAAAAGCGGCTTCAGCGAAGACTATGTGGCCCATCAGGGCGAACATTTGAATACCAGTGAGCGCTTGTGGAGCCGCTTTCTGCGAGCGAATGCACCAGGCTATGAGGACCCGCAGGAAGCGCTCTATGCCATTCAGCGGCACATCATCCTCGATTATGCCACGCAGCCCTGCATCATCGTTGGGCGGGCGGCCGATCACATCTTGACGGAAGCGGGCGTCGATGCCCTTCATGTGTTCATTCATGGGCGCGATGATTTCCGTGCGCAGCGTGTGCTGGCGCGTTATGGCGAAACCGACACCGACATTATGACGCGTCTGCGCGAGAAAGACCGTGCCCGCGCCGATTTTTACGAGCATTTTACGGGCTTGCGCTGGGGCGACGCGAAAAACTTCCATGTCTGCCTGGATACGTCGATGCTCGGGGTGGAGACCTGTGTTGACATTCTTGCTGATATTTTGCGGGAGGAGGCGCGACGTGATCACTAAACTGTTGTCGCGCGATGTGAGCCTGATTCTCATCGCCAGTTTCTTTTATATGGCTTGCCCAATGATGGTCACCCCGCTGATCGCTGGTTTTTCCGAAAGCCTTGGCGCCAGCGCGGTGCTCATGGGATTTGTCGGTGGCATGATGAATATTGTTTCCCTTTGCTGCCGGCCTTTTGTCGGCAATCTGGCCGACAAGGTCAGCAAGTATCGGCTGTCGACCATTGGCTCCCTGCTCATGATTGTGGCTTGCATCGGCTATGTGTTGGCGCCATCGTCGGCGGTTATTGTGTTGGCGCGCATTGTCAATGGCATTGGTTTTTCCTGCTGCAGCGTCTGCATGGCGACGTGGATCTCCAATCTGCTGCCTAAGGAGCGCATCGGCGCCGGCATGGGGCTTTATGGCACCATGAACGCCCTGGCCATGGCCATCGCACCGGCGCTGGGCATCAGCCTCTATGGGCGCATCGGTTATCGTGTCGCTTTTATCGTTGCCACCGCTCTGGCTGTGATGGTATTGTTCACCATTCAGTGTGTCCATGATAAGGGCGAGGTGTGGCAACGTGCTGCTGGCTCTAAACACAGCGGCTTTGTGGCCGTGGATGTATTGCCGGTGGCAGCCATCATCATGCTGTTTGCCATTCCCTATTGTGCCACACAGTCGTTTTTGGTCAGCTATATTGCTGCCCGCGGCCTCGCTGTCAGCGCTGGGTTCTTTTTCCCGCTTTATGCGGTTGTGCTATTGGTGCTGCGCCTGTCGCTGGCCAATTGGTTTGACAAGAAACCGTTCCTGTTCTTCCTCGGCGCTTGTTCGGTCTGCATGCTGGCCAGTATTGCCTTTTTGACGGACATGGAAAATGATTGGCTGCTTTTTGCTGCAGCGGCGTTTATGGCAGGCGGCTACGGCATCATGTGTTCGGTTTGTCAATCGACGGCCATTCTTCTGGTTGGCGTGGAAAAGCGCGGCCTGGCCAACAGCACCTATTACATTGGTTTCGACCTTGGCATGGCGTTGGGGCCAATCATCGGCGGCCTTCTCTATGGTCATGTGCCCATCGTTTTCTTTTATCCGGTGCTGGCATTGGTGGTGCCGCTGGAGCTTCTTGTATACGTTTTCAATCGTCGGCGTTTTCGCCATGTTTAAGCAATGGTTTTTCAGCGTTTGCTGTGATCGTGGATCATGGCAGACGCTGTTTTTTTGCAGATTGATAGAAAAAAGGTAACTTTTTCTTAAAAAGCTTAAAAATAGTCATTATATTACTATACCGGAGTTGTATGGTTTGGTATGATCTTGTCGACAAATGATAAGCTTCAATGAATGAAAATAAATGCATTGATTTCTTATCGGTGATGAAAAACCAAAAGGAAAGGAAGCGATGAAGGAATGAGAAAATGGTATCACAGAACGATGGCGAGTATTTTAGTGGCTGCGATGGCGTTTGGCATGTTGGGCGGATTTGCGCAGCAAGCCTTTGCCGAAACACGCAGCGCTTCACAAAAACAATCTGCGACAGGAGAGATTCAGGCCACAGTACGCCTGGATTATCCGATTGCTGTGTCGAAATTGAGCGATGCGACCCTGACACTGTTGAAAGGTGATTCTGCAATCGCTTCAGGAAAATTAGGTGCTGATGGCACGCTGACCTTTAAGGACAGCAGCGGCGCCTCTGGTGATGTGACGTTGCGCAGCACCGGCCAAACGCTGAGCTATGTGGACATCAATATTCGCGGCTTGGCTGCTGATGGCAGCGATTACAAGCTGACTTTTGCTGGTTCTGGCTTTAAGACATACACCAGTCCAGCGCTGACCCTCGACAAGTATTCTCAAGGGCTCATCGTTGGCACCGGCGATGCCACCTTCACCCAGGGCGACCTGAATGGTGACGGCAAGGTCAACGAAGCGGATATCGAGCTGGTGAAAGCAAAGCTGAGCACCAACGATGCGGCTGCCGACCTGAACGGCGACGGCACTGTGGATATTTCCGATCTGACCATGGTGACCCTGGCGACCGGTGCTGCTGGCGAAGCCAAAGTGTATAACACGACGCTGATTGCAGCGAAGGTTGTGGATACGGCGAAAGTCAGTGAAGCGATCACTACAAGCGGCACCGTTGAAGTGAGTGATGGGGATGTGGCGTCGCTCTTTGTCGATGACGGCAAAGCAGTGACCTTGTCCGCAGCAGCAGGCAGCAGCGAACTAGCGCTGCCGATTCCGATTACAAACGACGACAAGGGCGTGGAAATGGAGCAGGTTGAAATCGTCAGCCCAACCACCAGTCCATTGAGCGCTGGCACTGTGGTTGCTGAGCTGGCGGATGGTACGACCTTGGAAGTGCCATTCAACAGCCAGAGCGACAATGTGTTGGCGATTCAAACCCGTGACGATGGCCGTCAGACGGTGGTCATCAACCTCGGCAAGAAAGTGCCGGTGAAGAAGATCACCATCAAGATTGAAGTGGTTGACGATCAGCCGGTTGTGATGGAACAGATCAAGTTTGTGCAGGACATCGTGCCAGACAATCCAGCGGCTGAAGATGTGACTGTGAAGAACCTGACCGCGAAGGCAGGCACCAAAGAAGTGACCCTGAGCTGGGATGCCTTTCCAAACATCACCGGCTATAAGATTTACTATGGCACCAGTGCCAACGCGCTGACCAACACGGTGGAAACCGATCAAACGACCTACACCGTGGGCAACCTTGAAAACCTCAAGGCCTATTATTTTGCTGTGGCACCGATTTCCAACAACGGCGGCCAGAACTGGGAAGGCGGCAAGTCGGACGTGGTCAGCGCCACCCCGCAGCCAAACAGCGTGCCGGATAAGCCGGACAATGTGACCGTGACCGCTGGGGACACCCTGCTCACCGTCACCTGGAAACCGGGCAAAGACACGGTGTCCAGCAAGGTGCAGTACCGTGAAAAAGGCAGTGACACTTTCACCGTGCTGGAAAAATCTTATCAGAGCAGTGCCATCATCACTGGGTTGAAAAACGGCACCACCTACGAGGTGCAGGTATACGGCGTCAACAGCAAGGGTAACGGCCCTGTGTCGCTGACGGCTGAAGGCACGCCGCAGATGGAACAGGTCGATGGCCCGGTGCTGCCGACGACCCATCGCCTGGATAACAGCATCATTGCATCTGCCACCTACCCAACAGGCAACACCGATACCAGCGTGAGCAAGGGCACCTTGCCAGGCGCAGTGTATGACAACGATTACCGCACCAGCTGGATTGCAAGCGTATGGTATAAGAGCAGAGCCTTCACTTTTACTTTCGACAAGGCTTACGATATGAACTACGTCATCTATGTGCCGGATCAGGGCAAGGATGTGCAGAATAACAATGGCAAATTCTACAAAGATTACTTCAAAGATTTTAATGTCAAGATCAACGGCGAAACAGTGAATGCCACCTTTGAAAAAGCAAAGGACAACGCATACTTCATCATCAAATTCCCGCGTGCTCAGGTAAAAACTCTGAGCATTGAAGGCAAGCAGTGGGACGGCGCTGGGAACATCACGCTGTCGGAGATCGCTTTCTACAGCTACGATGGCTTGAGCGACGACATTGATGCGCTCTTCGCCAACGGCAGCCACACCAAGCTGGCGAGCGATGTGGACCAAGGTAAGATCGATGCCTTGCGTGCCCGCGCCAACGACGCCAATGCTTATGTGGTTGACAAAGCGGTGCTTCTCGATGAATTGGACAACGCGCAGCAGCTGCTGGATAAACAAGACAGTGCGCTCATTGTGCGCGATGGTTTTGAATCCCGCTCGGCTTCTGCCGACAGCAAATACGGACAGTCGGCTTCTGCCCTGCAGCCATTGGGTGTGAGTGCTCTCTCTGGCAACAGCGTGGCCATCTATGTGGATGGTTTGGACGATGGCGAGTCGATTAAGCTGGTACAGTGGCAGCAGTATGCCGAAGCAGGCACCACCTCTAAGAGCTACAGTTTAGAAAACGGCCGCAACCTTGTTTGGCTTTCGGCTATCGGCAACAGCGGCTCTGGTGAACGCGGCGGCCCGCTTTACATTGAATACAGCGGCAAGAACGCCGACAAGATCACGATTCAGGTGCGCGACGTTTCCACGAATAAAAATGTCGTAACAGCGATCCCAACCTTGAACATCACCCCTGAGCAGTGGTATGGCAAGAGCGAAGCGGAACGCAAAGCCGTGATCAAGACCTACGTCAGCGACTTACAGACCTATGTGAAAGGCCTGAGTTTCGTCAACGAAACCAGCAAGAAAACCAACACCCGCAACACCACCGACATTGCCACCCCAAGTGTGCTTCTGTCCATTCCTGCCAACCAGGTTGTGGCTGGGCTGGGCGGTGTCAATGCCTCGGTTGACACCATGACCGACAAGCTCTACCAATCGCTGGTGGCTTGGGAGCAAATGCTCTTCCTGAGCAACAAGACCCAGGGCATCATTGACGGCGATGCAGCTTTTGACAGCTATGAATACCCAATGGAAACTCGTCAGAACATCCGCTTCTGCCGCATGTTCTCTGGGGCCTTCATGTTCGCCGCTGGCAGCTACATCGGCGTGGAATACGATTCCACTCCAGGGCTGGTGACCGGCGCACCGCTGAGCAATGGCTCAAGCGATGCTGAAAGCCTCTTTGGCTGGGGCATTACCCACGAAATCGGTCACAACATGGATAAGATCGGTTATGCCGAAATCACCAACAACATCTATTCTCTCGTTGCACAGACTGCCGACACCGACAACATGACCGGCACCTCCCGCCTCGAAGGCGGCACCTATGACGACATCTTCACCAAGGTTGCCCTCGCAAAGCCAGGGCAGGCTGGGAACGTGTTCGTTCAGCTGGGCATGTACTGGCAGCTGCATCTCGCCTATGACGGCAAAGGCAGCGCCCTCGACGGCAGCGGCGCACTGGATTTCTACAACGCGTTCTTTAAGAAATGGAAAGCTGGCGCTTACAGCGATGCTGCCTCCAAGGATGACCGCATTGCCCTGATTGCCAGCGAAGTGACGAATAAAAACCTGACCGAGTTCTTCACCCGCTGGGGCATGGAACTGTCGGCCAGCACCAAGAGTGCCCTCAAGAGCTACGGCAGCGAGGACCGCGACATTTGGTATCTCAACGACGATTCCCGCCGCGACCGCCTCAATGGCGCAAAGAAAGCCAGTCTGAATGCGGAGCTTTCTGCGGAAGTGGCCAATGAAAAACAGGTCACGCTGACCATGACAGTGGACGGTCAGGCCGACCGCGTGCAGGGCTATGAGATCAGCCGCAATGGCCAGGTCATCGCCTTTGTCAGCGGCGACGGCAACACCACGCAGACCTACACCGACACCGTCGGCAGCGCCAACAATGTGGCCATGAGCTATTCGGTGCGCGTCATCGACAAGCTCGGTTACGAGGTGGCAACGGCGAAGGCCAAGGATGTGCGCATCTCTTATGACACCACCATTGACCGCAGCCAGTATGACATCGTGCGTGACGATGCCACCGGCAACATTGTCATCACCGCCAAGAACGGCGCGACGCTCTCCAGCGCCGGCATCAAAATCACCGGCGACAATGCGCCAAACTCTGGCAAGTATCTCGTCTTCACCTCTGACCGCGTTCATGACCTCGGCAGCGCTGAGACCTTCCAGGATCTTGGCACTGTGACGCCGAGCGGCGGCTGGACCCTTGCCAAGAACGGCGACTTCAGTAAGGGCGAAACCACCAGCGATGGCAGCTTCCTCAGCTACTTCAACAAGCCAGGCGCCAGTGCGGATGACACCCGCATCTGGATGTACGACGCCAAGCAAATCGCCATTTCCGGCGTACCGAAGAACGTTGATGTGAACGACATCCATCTCCTCAGCTACCCTGGCGACAACATCGCCTTCACCGAAGGCGCGTCCATCGGGGTGCTGGACAAAGACTACACCTACGATGTGGGCGACGGCCAGACCGAGACCATCAAGGCCGGCACCGTCATCGTCACCGGCAGTTACCGCGGCGACCCACTCTATAACAGCGTGCGCGTGGTTGGCACGTTCCAGACCGTGACTCCGGCTTCGGATAAAGCCCCAACAACCACAGAACAAACCCTCGCCGGCGAGACCTTGCTCCTGGCTGAGGTGCCAGAAGATGGCGCAGTCAGCACCATCAGCGATGGTTTCTTCATCTTCATTCCGGAAGATCAGGAAGCCTTCAAGAAAGTGTGCGAAGACCACGTTGATGAAGACGGCCACAGCGCATCGGCGAATGAGAACGTGCTCATTGCGCTCAAGGCTCAGATGTGGCGCGCCACCGACATCAATGGTTCCAACCCACGCATGACCAGTGACACCACCTTTATCAGTGTGCCACGTTTTGACAGCATGCCTGGGATCGTATTCGAGGGAGCGGGCAACTGATGCCCGCCGCCCTCCTGCAAAAAAGATGACCCCATAGAAGGAGGAATTATGAAACGTTGGATAAGAGCAGGGGTTTCCACCCTGTTGATTGGCGCCATGCTTCCAGTGAGCGCCATGGCTGCCACCTTGCAGGTCGATTTTGATAAAGCCGGCACCAGCGCTGGCATCGGCCTGGCTGACGTCATCGGCGACCGCTATGGTGCCGAGGTGACCTTTACGGTCAGCGACACCACCGATTTGCAATACCATGGCATCGGCGACGCCTACGCCATGACCATCAACAGTGACCATAATACTGTTACCCTCTATGCTGCATCGAAAACACCGCTGACTGTTAAGGATGGTGTGCTGGATCTCGGCACGCTGACGGTGGCAAGCGGCTCGGAAGTTTCCAAGGTCAACGGCGCTGTGGTGCTGGACCGCAGCCTGAACCGCACCGAATACACGGAAGGCAGCGACCTGACGCTCACCGTTAATCGTGAAAGTGACAACACCCCATCACCGTCCCCAACGCCAGACGACGAAGACCGCACACCGGTTGTCAGCGTTGTCGGCAAGGGTGGCCAGGTCAGCGCCCATAAAGACGGCACGGTGACGATCAGCGTTGACAGCGGCTATCGCCTTGCCAAGATCCTTGTCAATGGCAAGGAAGTGGCGATCAGCAACACCCTGACAGGCCTGAGCGCCGATGATGAGGTGGAAGTCACCTTTGAAAAGATCATCACAGGTGGCGGCGGTGGCGGAAACACTGGCGGCAGCACCGATAACGGCGGCAATGACGAAAACACCGACAGCGGCAGCGATGACAATACTGCCGGCGATAACGATACCCCTGGTGACAATGATGAGGATGGCGGCACGACCCCATCTCTGACTTTCACCGACGTGCAGCCAGACGACTGGTTTGCTGAACCAGTGGCCTTCGCTGTGGAACACGGCCTCTTTGCCGGCACCAGCGCGACCACCTTCAGTCCGAATGTCAACATGACGCGCGCCATGCTTGTGGCGGTGCTCTATCGTCACTCTGGCGACAGCGTCCAGAATCAGCAAGTGTTTGACGATGTCGCTGCCGACGCCTGGTATGCAGAGCCAATCGCTTGGGCCAAGGAAAAAGGTGTGGTTGCCGGCATGACCGAAACCACCTTTGCCCCAGATCAGAGCATCACCCGTGAGCAGATGGCCACCATCCTCATGCGCTACACCAAGTACATGGGCATTGACACCCCGGCAGGCGGGGACGCCATCAAGGGCTACAGCGACTATGACAGCATTTCCAGCTATGCGCTGGCCTCCATGGCTTGGGCGGTGGATCAAGGCTTGATCAGCGGGACCACCAGCTCCACCCTTTCGCCAACCAGCGGCGCCACCCGCGCGCAGGTTGCCACCATTCTCATGCGCTATGTGCTCATGAATGACATGGCATAGTTTCCCATCCTATATCCCCCGAACGTTCGAATCCCCCCGGCGAACGTTCGGGGGATTTTTTTGTTGTTTACGTCGTCAGGATGTCGTTTGCGACAGTGTTGCGCAGCGGCAAGAAATTTATGATATAATAAAGCGTTTGCCTTTGCATGTGCTGAAAAAAGTTCATGAAAAATTAAGAATTCATTTATGAAACCTTAGCAAACGCAGCGGAGCGCCGGCGTACAATATAGGTAGAAACAAGGCAATCGATGAAAAAGAAAGGATGGTCAACATGAAAGGGAAGAAAGTATTGTCTGGTTTAGTATGTGCGGCGGTGTTGGCAGCACCGGGTGCGGCGTGGGCCGACAGCACCGACGTTCATTTGCGGATCAACAGTGCCTCGATCGGCGGCAGTGCTGCAGAAGGCGAGGCCTACATCAGCGACGCCGGGCGCACCATGATTCCGCTGCGGCTGGTGAGCGAGGCATTGGATTATCAAACCGACTGGCAGCCAGATGGCAGCATTCACATTACCAGCGCCGATGGCAGCGTCGATGTGACGTTGCAGGTTGGCAGCACCGCCTACACCGCCAATGGTGCAGCAGGTACGTTTGAGACAGCACCGACGCTGAAAAACGACCGCACCTATCTGCCTGCGCGTGATTTCACCGAGCTCTATGGCGACATCTATTGGGACAACGACACGCGCACCGTCTGGATCGCCCAGGGCAAAGACCTGCAATATCAGGTCATCGGCGGCCAGCTGCTGCGTGCGGACGACGATGGCATTCAGCAGGTGGCCTTGCCGGAGGGCTACACCATCTATGATCCGGGTGGTACCGATCCAATCCTGGGTCAGCGTGTCATCGATGGCACCAGCTACCTTGCCCTTCTGTGCCAAGACAGCTGGAAAGAGCCGGCGCCGCTGTTCCGTGATGATGGCGACCACCTCACCTTTGTGACGAACATTTATCCATCGTCCTTCTGTGTGGATGGCGATACCGTCTATTACACCGACGGCTTCAATGCCGGCGCCTGGTCCAATCCTGTGGAACCAAACCGACTCTACGCCGCTACCATTGGCGGCGACACTGTCAGCTACACGCTGGACTTTGCCGTCAACGCCTGCGTTCTGGACATGGTAGATGGCCAGCTCACCGCAACCGATGGTGACGGTGTGCAGCATGTCATCGATCTCAGCACCTTGACGCCAGCCCAAGACTGACAAGGGCTTGATTGAGGACGCCAAGCAGTGCTTTTGAATCCTGCACCGCCCATACTGTGGCTGGGGCAGCGCAGGGTTCCTTACTCGCAAATAACACTGCGCAGTCATGCGGCGGATACTCCGCCGCATTTTTTAGGAGGAGAAACCATGGATGTACTGGAATATCGCGGCTATGTGACAAAGGTGCACTACGACGCACAGCGGCGGCTGCTGTATGGCAAGGTGCAGGGCATCATTGATGCTGTCAACTACGAAAGCACGACCATCGACGGCGTGGAAGCGGCGTTTCACGATGCCGTGGATCATTACCTGGCATTCTGCGCCAACGTTGGCCGTCGGCCGGCCCGCGCCTTCAAAGGCCAGTTCAACGTGCGCCTTCAACCAGCGCTGCACAAAGCGATGGTGCTTTGGGCCATGCACCACAATACCACACTCAACAGCGCTGTTGAACAAGCCGTGCAGGAATTTCTGGCGCGCGGTGAATCGGGAGAGGAGCCGCGGCCTGAATAACTATCATTAACATAAAATAATCCTACTTCAAAAGTATAGGTAGATATGTTATACTTTATTAAGAAAAAGTGACGACCCTGGAGACAGTGGACGTTTTATACCTTTTGAAAAGCGGTGGACGAGCCTCTTTCCAAATGCTGAGAAGAACACACGGGTGAAGTGTGCCTTTTTGGAGCTGGATGGGGCCGTTCTTTTTTATTCTACTTTTATTTTTGGAGGAATGAAAAATGAAGAAAATCGTTTCATTGCTGCTCGTTCTGATGCTGGCAGTGGGTATGGTTGGCTGCGGCAATTCCAGCGACAGCTCTGATACCTCTGCAACATCTGCTGCACAGGAATCAGACAAAAAGGATGCTGTGGTTGTTGACACCACCATTCTCAAAGAAGCCGACGACGACATGCTGAACACCTACACCGTGATCGCTGTCAATCCAGACGCACCATTTGTGGATGCCAATGGCAACGCTGTTTCTGACGTGGCCATCAACACCGCTGGTGCCGACGCACTGGTTCAGTGGCTGCTGACTGACGAAGCGCTGGATTTGGCTGCAAACTATGGCTATGATGACTACGGTGAATACCTTTTCTATCGTGAAGACAATGCACCAGTGTACAGCGGTGACATTGCCAAAGCCACCGACGACACCAAGACCATTCGTCTGTCTACGACCACTTCGGTCAACGATTCTGGTCTGCTCGATTATCTCCTGCCGATCTTTGAAGATGAATACGGCTACACTGTTGAAGTGACGTCCGCTGGTACTGGTCAGGCCATCGCTGCTGCTGAAAACGGCAACGCCGACCTGATCCTCGTACATTCAAAATCCCAGGAAGAAGAATTTGTCAACGCTGGTTATGCCCGTGTGGTTGACGGTTTTGACACGGAACGCATTTCCTTCCTCTACAACTATTTCGTGCTCTGCGGTCCATCCGATGACCCAGCAGGTGTTGCCGATGCAGCCACCGTTAAGGATGCATTTGCAGCCATCGCTGAAGGTGAATATCCATTCATTTCCCGCGGCGACGAATCCGGCACCCACACCAAGGAACTCTCCCTCTGGCCAGCCGACCTCGGCATCACTGCTGATCCAGCATCCTTCGCTGATTACACCAGCTGGTACACCTCTGCCAACGCCGGCATGGGCGCTTGCCTTGTCATGGCAGAAGAAAAGGGCGCTTACATTCTGACCGATAAGGCCACCTATCTCACCTTCGTGGCCAACGGTGGTCAGGTTGAATAAGAATTGCCTCTGTTGCAAACAGAGTGCATAGGGTACAATAAATCCCGTGGAGCGGTGAACGGCTCCACGGGATTTTTTAGAAAAGGAGGCGGAAGCGTGGGAAGTGCGCTGGAACAAGCACTGGCACTGATTCTTTCGGCAGATCCAGAGCTTATCAATATTCTCTCTGTAACGGGCATCATGAGTGTGCAAAGCTCCATCCTTGCGCTGATTATCGGCGTGCCTCTTGGCGTTTGGCTGGGGGCCTGTCGGTTTCCGGGGCGCGGGGCATTGTTGGTGCTCAACCGCACCTTGATGGGCATGCCGCCGGTTGTCTGCGGCCTGATTTTCTACATGCTGTTTTCAGGCGTGGGCCCATTTCGTCACATGCAGCTGCTGTTCACCGTGAAAATCATGGTCATGGCGCAAGTGGTGCTGATTACGCCGATCGTTGTCGGCAACATGGAGGCTTACGTATCCGGCATTGCCTCGGCAGTGCGGGAAACCGCGCGTGGGCTGCGGCTTGGCGGGCTCAAAACTTTCTGGCTTCTGACCAACGAATGCGTTTACCAGATTTTTTCCGTCTATCTGCTCGCCTTTGCGCGCGCCATCGCTGAAGTTGGTGCTGTTTCCATGGTCGGCGGCGCCATCGCCTGGAAGACCAACGTCATGACCACGGCGATCATGCAGTACACCAACCGTGGGAATTTCTCTCTGGGCATCGCCCTAGGGATCATTCTCATGAGCGTGTCGCTCTTGGTGAACGTCGTTCTCACGCTGGCCCAAAGGAGGATGAGCCGATGAACATTCAAGCCTTCACGAAAACCTACGACGGCCGAACTGTCCTGGATTTTCCAACCATGGCGCTTGCTCCTGGCACCATCTATGCTGTCATTGGTGCCAACGGCTGCGGCAAATCAACCCTGGCCAAGGTGCTCACCGGCACCATCAAGTCTGACCAGAAAAAGAAAGTCCTCGCCGGGGCTGAAATCGGCTACATGCCGCAGAAAAACTTTGCCTTTCGCATGAGCACCAAAGCCAATATTCTGCTCAATGGCAAGGACCCGGCCAAAGCTGCGCAGCTGATGCAGGCGCTGCACATTGATCACCTTGCCGACAAACCGGCCCATCGCCTTTCTGGCGGGGAAACCGCGCGCATGGCATTGGCGCGGCTGATGATGAAAGACTACGGCATCGTCGTGCTCGACGAGCCGACCGCCGCCATGGATATTGAAACCACCCTGCTCTCGGAACAGCTCATCCTGCACTACGTGCAGCAGACCCACTGCGTGCTCATCCTCATCACCCACAGCCTCCAGCAGGCACGGCGCATTGCCGATCAAATCTGGTACATTCATCAAGGCAGCCTGCTCGAACACGGCAGCAAAGATGACCTATTGCATACACCACAAACCGCTGAACTGAAAACCTTCCTGGAATTTTACGGCGTGTAAGTGCAACAAGGTGTCCAACGAACAACATAATCGTTCGCTGGACACCTTGTTTTTTTTTATGCCTGTTAAAATACCACCATGTGCCCTAAAGTTGCGCGAAAGGTGATGGTGGCAACCGGCGTTTTTCGCTAGAATGAAGGCAAGAAAAAGAGAAAGGATGGTAGCTATGGCTATGACCACCGTTGGTATTTTCGTTGCCTTGCTTTGGCTGCTCGCTGAGCTGGCCGTGCTGGGCGCGGTTGTTTATCTTTTCATTCTCGTTGTCAAGGCGCTGAAGAAATACATCGGCAGCAAAGAGGTGCGCGAAGAAAAGAAAGAAATGCGCCGCTCTCTCGGCGAAGTGCTGCGTGCCGAGCGCACACGCTGCAAAATGACACAGGAATTCGCCGCCGAAAGCCTCGGCGTCAGCCGCCAGGCCGTGAGCAAATGGGAAAACGGCGTCGCCGACCCCTCAACCGCCAACTTGCTCGCCCTCGCCAAACTCTACGGCGTCAGCGCCGAAACCCTGCTCCGACAGGTTGCGCCGCAGGAAGAAGCGGAAGAAACGCCATAAATTGCCGATGAACGTACAAAAAGGCAGACCACGAAGGTCTGCCTTTTTGTATGTATTGAGGTTAATCGCCAAGAACCATCATTTGCTGGATGCATTTGGCGGCTTGCTGCATGACGTCGTTGGCAAGCTGAATTTCTTCGCCGCCGCTGCCTTGGATGCAGTGGTAGATGTCCATCAGCGAGGTGATGCGCATATCTGGGCAGGTGAGGGAAGCAGTAAGTGGGTAGAAGTGTTTGTCGGGGTATTGATACTGCAGATGTTCCACGATGCTGTTTTCGGTGGCGATGATGAAGGAGTTGGCGTCGGAGCGTCCGACGTAGTCCATGATGGCGGTGGTGGAGCCGACAAAGTCACCTTGTTCGGTCACTTCCAGGGCGCATTCCGGATGCACGAGCAGCTTGGCGGCTGGGTGGGCGGCGCGCATGCGCTGAATGTCCTGCGCTGTGGTGCGTTTGTGGTAGGGACAGCCGCCGTCAAAGAGAACGATGTCTTTTTCAGGCACTTGTTTCTGCACATAGCCGCCAAGGTTTGGATCTGGAATGAAGAGGATCTTGTCGTTTGTCAGTTTCCGGCAGATTTCGACTGCCGAGGAAGAGGTGACGCAAACGTCGCAGGCGGTTTTCAGTGCGGCGGTGGTGTTGATATAGGCGACGACGGCGTGGTCCGGGTATTGTTTTTTGAGGGCGTTCAAGGCGTCGAGATCCAGCTGTTCGGCCATGGGGCAGCCAGCGATGGGATTTGGCAGGTAGACGTGCTTGTCTGGGCAGAGAATCTTGCATGTTTCAGCCATGAAGCGCACGCCGCACATAAGGATGTTTTGCTGGGTGCTTTTGCTTGCCTGCACGCTGAGTCCGTAGGAGTCGCCAATGTAGTCGGCCACTTCCAGAATCGGCTGGCTTTGGTAGGCGTGGGCCAGGATGCAGATGTCCTTTTCCTGTTTCAAGCGAAGGATCTCTTGCTGTAACTGATGAACGTTCATGGTCGGAATGCTCCTTTTCGATTGATGTTCCTGGAGGAGGTAGCCTCGGCAGGTGGAGAGGATGGGATGATTTTTGGCGCGCAGCAGGGCGACATCTTGCACGATCACCTGTCGGCTGACATGGAAATGGCTGGCCAGGCGATTGGCGGACACTGGCTGCGTTTGTTGGTCTAAGATATGGAGAATTTCATTTTGGCGCTCAAGGACGTTCATAGCAACACATCCTTTTCGTTCAGCGGCCGCATGTTTTTCATGGATAGATCGAGGATTGGCGCCGAATGGGTCAGCGCGCCCGAGGAGATGTAATCGACACCGAGATTTTTCAGCTGTTCGATGTTCTCGCGGGTCACATTCCCGGAACATTCGGTTTCTGCTTTGCCGTCGATCATGGTCAGCGCTTGCTGCATCTGTGGTATGGTCATGTTGTCCAGCATGATGATGTCGGCACCGGCAGCCAGCGCTTCGGCGACTTGTTCAAGATTTTCCACTTCCACCTCAATCTTGCGCACAAAAGGTGCATAGGCACGGGCGCGTTCGACGGCGACGGTGATGCTGCCAGCGGCGCCGATGTGGTTGTCCTTGAGCATGACACCGTCGGAAAGGTTGGTGCGGTGGTTGTGGCCGCCGCCTACTTTGACAGCGTACTTTTCGAAGATGCGGCAGTTGGGCGTTGTCTTTCGGGTATCCAGCAGGCGTGTGTGGCTGCCTTCCAAAAGGACTGCCACTTCGGCGGTGTAGGTGGCAATGCCGCTCATGCGCTGCAGATAGTTCAGTGCCACGCGTTCGCCTGAGAGCAGCACGCGCAAATCGCCGCGGACCTTGGCAAGCAGCTCGCCTTTGTGGACGCGGTCGCCGTCCTTGACGAAGAAGGTTGCGCGGCTGTCGGCATCAAGCAGCGTAAACACGCGTGCAAATACGGCCAAGCCGGCAATGACGCCATCCTGTTTGCAGATCAGGTCAACCGTGCCCGGCGTTTTTTCGGGCAGTACAGCGTTGGTCGATACGTCTTCGGTAGGGATGTCCTCCTGCAGCGCCATTAAAAGCAAACGATCAACAGTGGTTTTCATGGTAATCTCATTCATGGTGATTCAGCCTTTCAATCTCAGTCAATACCGCACGTCCATAATCCTGGAACAATGCTGCATGGTTTTCATACGCATCCAGATTCACTGGCACCGTCGTCGGTGCTGGCGCTGGGTGACAGCCAAAAACAATGTCGTCGGCTGCGCGGGCAGCAAAAACCAGCGACTCCAAAAGCGAATTGCTGGCCAGGCGGTTTTTGCCATGGATGCCGTTGCAGCTTGTTTCACCACAGGCGTAAAGCCCTGGCATCGAAGTGCGGCTTGCCATATCTACAGCAATGCCGCCCATCAGATAATGCTCCGCTGGCGCCACTGGAATAGGCTGCGAGAGCACATCGTAGCCTTCGGCGCGGCAAGCGTCGTAGATGTTTGGGAAATGTTCCATAATGAGCGTTTTTCCCAGCGGCCGCAGGTCTTCCCAGACATGGTCGGTGCCATCTTTTTCCATTTGCTGCCAGATCGCCTGGCTGACCACATCGCGCGGCTGCAGTTCATCGGTGAAGCGCTGACCGCTCTTATCCAAAAGCACAGCGCCTTCGCCGCGGACCGATTCTGAGATCAGAAATTTGCGCCCTTTCTTTGTGGAATAGAGCGCTGTCGGATGCATTTGTACATAGTTTAAGTGCTCTATCGTGATACTGTGTTTAAGAGCGATCGCCAGCGCGTCACCAGTGATGTGCGGAAAGCTGGTCGAGCTTTGATACAGTCCGCCGATGCCGCCGCATGCGAGCACCACCGCGCGCGCATAAACGCAGCAAACAGGCTGCCCGTCTTGCTGCGCCACCACACCACAGCAGCGTTTGTCCTGGACTAGCACATCCAGCATGGTGGTGTGTTCGAACAGCGTCACGTTTTGTTTCTCGCGCACCCTTTGTAAGAGCGTGCTGCTGATCTCATGCCCTGTGATGTCCTGATGATAGAGAATGCGCGGTCTGGAATGTGCGCCTTCGCGGGTATAGGCCAGCTGCCCGTCCGGCGTGCGGTTGAAACGCACACCACGGCGGATCAGGTCGCGGATGACGGTGTTCGAGCTGCGCAGCACCAATTCGACCGTCTTAGGATTGTTTTCATAATGTCCGGCGCGCATGGTGTCCTCGTAATAATCGGCGTAATCGTCTTCGCCGCGGAGCACGCAGATGCCGCCCTGCGCCAGAAAAGAATTGGCATCCTCGGCGTTTTGTTTCGTCAGGATGCAGACCCTGAACGACTCTGGCAGATTCAACGCGCAATAAAGACCGGCCACACCAGTGCCGACAATAATAACGTCATAGGTTTGATTCATTTTATCCCCTGCTTCATGAATAGTTTTTGCCTTGCCTATTGTAGACCTTGTCAATATTACTGTCAAGACACCTGAAAGGACAGCGGCGTGGATTTTTCCGTCATGCGCGAGAAACGGCGTTTTTGACAATGCCTCTGGGGTATGTTACACTCAGGCTGTCACTGGCGGTTGTTGGCCGGTGTTTTCTTGAAAATAAGGACTGAGGAGGGTACCATGGATTTTTTGACGGCGGATGTTGGTGCATTGTATCGAAAGTATTTGTTTGCTTCGCTGGGCAGTGCGATGGTCATGTCCATTTACAGCTTTGTGGATACAATCGCTGTGGGCCAGGCGGTTGGGCCGATGGGCACAGCGGCGATTGCGGTGCTCAACCCATTTTTCAGCATCATGATTTTTCTGGCGATTCTTTGCGGCATTGGCGGCGCGGTGCTCATGAGCAATGCCAAAGGCGAAGGGCTGGAAGCGCGCGGCAATGCTTACTTTACAGCGGCGCTGGTGCTGGTGGGCGTGGTCATCGTCCTTGGCTGGCCGTTGTTTTACATCTTCCATGAGCAAATCTTCGTCTTTTTTGGCGCCGATGCGGAGAATCTGCCTTACGTGCTGGCGTATGGCAAATGGCTGGTGCTGTTTTATCCGATGTTCGTGCTGCCAACGTTTCTTGGAGCCTTTCTGCGCAACGACGGTGCGCCTGGACTGGCGACGCTGGGCGTGGTGACTGGCGGTGTGTTCAATATTTTTGGTGACTGGTACTTCTGTTTCCCACTCGGCATGGGCATGGAAGGGGCGGCCATCGCCACTGTTTCCGGCACAACGATTCAGGCAGTGATCATGGGCACCCACTTTCTGCGCCGAGGCAAGTGCCATCTGCATTTGGTGTGGCCGAAGAAAGTGTTCGCCGATATGCGGCGCATTGTGACGCTGGGCTTTGGCGCTGGTGTGCTGGATTTTGGCAATGTGCTGATCGCCATCATCATCAACAATCAAATCATGCGCTATGGCGGCGTGGAAGCGCTGTCGGTGTATGGCGTGGTGGGCACTATTTCGCTTTTGTTTCAGGCGCTCTTTGGCGGCGTGGGGCAGGCGGTGCAGCCATTGGTGTCGACGAACTATGGCGCGCGTCAGCTGCAGCGGGTGCATCAGGTGTATCGCATGGCATTTGCCACCGTGATTGCCATGGGCGTGGTGTTCACGCTGATCGGCGAACTTTTCCCGGTGCAAATCACGCGGCTTTTCATTGCTGCCACGCCGGAGGTGCTGGCGATTGCACCGCTGGTGTTCCGCTGTTATTTTCCGTTCTTCCTGTTTTTGGGCATCACGGTGCTGGCAACGTATTATCTGCAATCGATCATGCACCAGCGTCAGTCTTTGACCATATCGGTGCTGCGCAGCCTCGTGCTTTCCAACGCTATGCTGATTGTGCTGCCGTTGGTGTTGGGCTTGACGGGCGTATTCTGCGCCATGCCGGTGTCGGAATGCTGCATCGCCATGCTGGCGCTGGTGCTCATTCGCCGTTATGGGCAGGCGGAACATGAATAATACATAGCAATTTGTTTTGGACAAAGGGTCAGACGATCCTTTGTCCTTTTTTATAGCTTGCGTCTATGGGTGTTGGTGACATACAATAGGGGGAGCAAACCAACGTCGCAGAGACGACAGAGAGGAGCGTCGAAGATTGACGATCAATGAACGACTGCAGCAAGAATTTGAAATGAGCGCCGAACACGTGGAAAACACGGTGGCGCTTTTGGACGAAGGGGCGACGGTGCCATTCATCGCCCGTTACCGCAAAGATCATACGGGCAACATGGACGACCAGGCGGTGCGCAGCTTTGCCGACCGTTTGACGGCCCTGCGTAAATTGGAAGAACGCCGCGCTGACGTGCATCGCCTCATCGAGGAGCAAGGCAAGCTCACCGATGCTTTGGCTGCGCGCATTGCTGAGGCAGACTCGCTGACCGAACTGGACGATTTGTACCGTCCATATCGGCCAAAGCGCAAGACCCGCGCCAGCATGGCCGAAGCGCGCGGCCTGGCGCCTTTGGCCGATGCCTGGCTGGAAGGCGCCTCAGCGGCTGAGCTGGAAGCCCTCGCTGAAAAGCTGGCCCTTGCCAGTGACGAGCTGGCCGATGCCCAGGCCGCCATTCAAGGGGCCTGCGACATTCTCGCAGAACGCTTAGCCGATGATGCCGACGTGCGTGCCCGCCTGCGCGATGAGTTGGCAGGCAAAGGGGTCATCCACACCAAGGCTGGCAAATCGCCGGACCCTACCTATGACAACTACCTCGATTACAGCGAACCGCTGGCCAAAATGGCGGCCCACCGCGTGCTCGCCATTGGCCGCGCTGAACGCGACGAAGCGCTGAGCGTGAGCCTCGAAGCCGACGAAGAGCAGGCCGTTTATCTGCTGTATAAGCACATCTACCGCAAGGGCATGGTCTGGCAGGAACGCTTGCAGGAAACCTGCCGCGACGCGTGGCGCCGCCTGCTCAAACCTTCCTTAGAAAAAGAAGTGCGCAAGGCGCGCACCGAATGGGCCGAAGACCAGTCCACGGTGCTCTTTCAGAAAAACCTGCGCGATCTGCTTCTGCAGCCGCCGGTGCGCGGGCATGTGGTGCTCGGCTTTGACCCGGGCTTTGCCAACGGCTGCAAGCTGGCGGTGGTCGATGCCACCGGCAATGTACTGGAAACCACGGTCATCTACCCATTCAAGGGCAAGGGCAACGAAGCCAAGGCGAAAGCCACTCTGCGCCGCCTCATCGATGAGCATCACGTCACCCTCATTGCCATCGGCAACGGCACCGCCTCCCGCGAGAGCGAACGCCTCATTGCCGGCCTGCTCGAAGGCAGCGACGGCTGTGGCTGGTACATCGTCAGCGAAGCAGGCGCTTCGATCTATTCGGCGTCACCGCTGGCTGCCGAAGAATTCCCTGACCTCGATGCCACCCTGCGCAGCGCCGTTTCCATTGCGCGCCGCGTGCAGGACCCATTGGCCGAGCTGGTGAAAATCGACCCGCGCTCCATCGGCGTTGGTCAGTATCAGCACGACATCGACCAGAAAAAGCTCACCCACGCCCTCGATGGTGTCGTCGAAGACTGCGTCAACCATGTCGGCGTGGACCTCAACACTGCCAGCGTGTCGCTGCTTTCCCATGTTGCTGGGGTGACACCGGCGCTGGCGAAAAACATCGTTACCTATCGCCAGGACAATGGCAGCTTCCGCACCCGCAAAGCCCTGCTCAAAGTGCCAAAGCTAGGGCCGAAGACCTTCGAACAATGCGCTGGTTTCCTGCGCATCGCCGACGGCGACGAGCCGCTCGACAACACCCAGGTGCATCCAGAAAGCTACGCCAATGTGCGCGCCATGGCCACCCTCTTTGACTGCGCGCCATCGCCGGAATTGGCCGAGAAAGCCCGCGATGCCATGCCGATTGCCGAGCTCGCCGAACGCCTCGACCTTGGCCGCGCCACCCTGGCCGACATCCTTGATGCCCTCGCCAAGCCAGGCCGCGACCCACGCGACGACCTGCCTCAGCCACTGCTGCATCACGACCTGCTCAGCATCGAAGACCTCGAGCCAGGCATGGAGCTGGAAGGCACCGTCACCAACATCGCCGCTTTTGGCGCCTTTGTCGACATCGGCCTTCACGAAGACGGCCTTGTTCACATCTCCAAACTTTCAGACCGCTATGTCAAAGATCCGCTCACCGTGGTGCATGTGCGCCAGATTGTGCGCGTCAAAGTGCTGGATGTCGATCTTAAACGCCGCCGCATCAGCCTCACCATGCGCGGCGTCAAACAACCCTGACTGATACAAAAAAGCATCGTGCCCGTTGGACACGATGCTTTTTGCTTTGACCATCAGCCAGGCATTGACGGTGCTGTGCCGCCATGTTATCATGAACACAATAATGAATAGGGTCATCGGAGGACAGTACACCGTAGTGTAGGGGATCGTAAGCACCATGCTTGCAGGCCGCCTGTCAGATAAGATGTCGAGTGCGCTCGGTTATTACAATATGTGATAACCGAGCGTTTGTTTTTTTAGGAGGAAATCATGCCGGTTATAACATTGAAACGAAGCAAAAAAGATGAGCTGACGCATCTGGAGCACATAGAAGAGGCTGCTTTTGCAGTCAACAGCCGATACTTTGAAAATGGCGTTCTTCCGCCTTTTTCAGAAGAAGAACGAACGGCCTGCACGCTTGCAGCCTCATTTGAACGTGACGTTGCCGCAGTATTTTCCATCTATGCGGACAACGAGAGAGTGGGCGGCGCTGTTGTGCAGTTGCTGACGCACGATGAACGGGAGATTGTGCTGTTTTTTCTTGCACCGTCGTGTCAAGGCAAAGGCGTGGGCCAGCGCGCCCTGAACGCGCTTGAAGCCGAATTCCCGGAAACAAAAGTGTGGCGGTTGATCACGCCTACGCAAGTTTTGCGCAATGCCGTTTTCTACGTCAATAAATGCGGCTATCATATCGTGCAGATTGATGCTTACGACAAAGAAAAAGAGAGCGGTATGTTTATTTTTGAAAAACGTAAGGAGATAGGATGATGAATATTTTGCTGACAGAAGTTCAACCAGAAGATATGCCCCTTTATAAAGAAGCGATGCAGGCAGCGTTTCAACAAGGGTTTGAAGAGGTGTTTGGCCCAACCGACCAGATGATTCTGCCGGAAAGCGACATTGATGCTTCCTTAAAGGCGGACGGCGCCATCGCTTACAAAGCCGTTGTTGACGGTGACATTGCAGGCGGCGCTGTGGTGGTTATTGATGAACGCAACAAACACCATGAGCTTGCGCTTCTTTTTGTGAAGCCTGAGGCGCAAGGCAAAGGGATCGGCACGACAATGTGGTTTGAAATCGAGCGGCGGCATTCCGATGCAGTGTCTTGGGAAACCTGCACACCTTACTTTGACCAGAGAAACATTCATTTTTATGTCAATGTCTGCGGGTTTCATATTGTTGAATTTTTTCATGAACACCACCCTATGGACAATATGACCGAAGATTTTGCTGGCGATGGCGGCCAAGGCATGTTTGCATTCAGGAAGCAAATGCGGTGACAGCGGCGTGTTGGTGACACAGGCCACGGAGCATCCACTGCGTCAGCTCCGGCATAATCCGCATGGCAACCACTGGTTGCCAAATCGTCCACTGAAAATGGTGGCGCTGCTGCCGGTGCTTCTGCTATGATCGGTGTAACAAACACAGAGGGGATGATCCTATGAACCTGGCAGATCGCATTCAACAGCTCCGCAAAGCTCGTGGCTTGTCGCAGGAAAAACTGGCCGAGCATCTCGGCGTGTCGCGGCAAGCTGTGACAAAATGGGAAAACGGGCAGAGCACACCGGATGTGGATAAAATCATTGCAATGAGCGATTTCTTTAGCGTCACCACCGATTACCTGCTCAAAGGCATCGTGCAAGAGGCGGCCGCCCCTGCCTCAAACGACCGCGCCCTGATCAGTCGGGTGCTCTATATTGTTTCAACCGCTTTGATCGCCATTGGCTTGCTTTGCGCCTTTGCCGGATGGTATGAGCTGCAGCGTATGGAGCCGCTGGCCGGTGGCATGGTCATACAGGCGGTGGGCGCGGCAATTTACTTTATTGCACGCCTCCTTTCGGACGCAAAAGCGCCGTTTTATGTGACATGGCTGAATGTGCTCGGTGTCACCCTTATGCCCGTGTCGATGTTCACTGGCTGGCTTTCGCTGCTCCTCTTTCATCAAGGCTGGGTAGCGCCCTATCCTGTGGTCTCAGGCCCGGCGCATGTCGTTCTCTTTTTCTGTGCCTACGCCATTGTCGCCGTCCAAAGCCATCGCTTCTTCAAGAAACATCATTGAGCGTGCAGCCTCGTTTTTGCCGCCGTGTACGCCGTTGGTACCATCCATCGGTGATGACGTCCCCCCACACAGGTTTTGCGAATTGTTCGCAGCCTGTGTTTTTTATTGCTGCGGTTTTGGCTGCATGGTATGATGAAAAGAAAAGGAGGGAACGACAATGGCTGGAAAACATGGCAGAGGCTTTCTTACCTTTCTGCTCGTGCTCTGTGTTCTTGGCGCTGTGGCGGCCTGGGCTTGGACCACCTATGGCCCCACGCCCGACGGCCGTCTGCCCAACCGCTACCACGGCGAGGTGACCACCATCACCGGCACCTCCGATGCCGACGGCGACGGCATCCCCGATCAGCAGGACATCCTTCAAGGCGCCCTCGATTACGTCGCCACGCGGCCCCAGTATAAGAGCGCGTACTTCGACGGCGGCTGGCCCACCGATGGCACCGGCGTCTGCACCGACGTCGTCGCCTATGGCCTGCGCGCCGCTGGCTACGACCTGCCAAGCCTTGTCGATGCCGACAAGCGTGAAGTGCCCGATCAATACTTCGGTGTGCCGCCTGACAGCAACATCGACTACCGCCGCGTGCCCAACCTTGCCGTCTATTTCTCGCGCCACGCCACCGCGCTGACTACCGACACCAGCGCCATTGACCAATGGCAGGGCGGTGACATCGTCATCTTCGACGACAACCACATCGGCATTGTCAGCGACCGCCGCAACCGCAGCGGCGTACCCTACCTCATTCACCATGCCTACCCAGGCCAGCAGCGCTACGAAGAAGATGCCCTCGACAGCTACGGCACCACCATCACCGGCCACTATCGCGTTGGCACCTGGACCGAAAACAGCAGTGCCACCAATGCACAATAATTCAAACGCCCCATGCATTGGTGCGCATCCCGTCAATAGGACAGTGAAATATTATAAGATTTTCTCAGGCAGT
>OGDF01001388.1_pt1 | contig 36079 bp, 33 predicted proteins | sample 1570141 | NCBI WGS metagenome assembly OGDF01 (sample SAMEA4370581, study PRJEB24528) | human gut metagenome
TTGCCGCCGCCCTGATGGCGGACGGTGATGCGGCCGTAGCTGTTGCGGCCGGAGTGCTTCTTGAGGACCTCCACGAGCTCCTTCTGCGGCTTGGCGTGCTTATCGACACCGTCGAAGCCGGAAACGGACATATGTCTGCGGGAAGGCGTGGTGGGTTTATAGGTTTTAATCGACATTGTTCAATTCCTCCCTTACACCATGCCCTCGAAGATCTCGATGTTCTTCGAATCAGCGGACAGTTTCACAACGGCCTTCTTGCGGGTGGCGGTCATGCCGGAGGGATTGGCGCCGACGCGCTTTTCCTTGGCACGGATCGTCGCGGTGGTGACCTTGATGACCTTCACATCAAAGATCTCCTCGATGGCCTTCTTGATCTCGATCTTGCCGGCGTCCTTGGCGACTTCGAACGTGTACTTTTTGATGTCGAGGTCTTCCATGGACTGCTCGGTGATGATGGGACGGATAATGACATCGTAAGCGGTTCTCATTATGCGTACACCTCCTCGATTTTCTGGAGCGCAGCCTTGTCAACGACCAGGACGCGGTGCGTCAGGATCATATAGGGGCTGAGGATGGTGGCGATGGTGCTGCTCACGCCGGAGATGTTGCGGGAGCTCTTGACGAGCTTCTCGTCGACCTGCTCGGTCACGAGCAGAGCCTTGCCGTCGGCGCCGATCTTGGTCAGGAACGCCTTGACAGGGGCGGTCTTGATCTCTTCGACAGCCATGCCGTCAACGACGAGGATCTCGCCGGCAGCGGCCTTGGCGCTCAGCGCGCTCTTGAGGGCCAGTCTCTTGACCTTCTTATTGAGCGTGTAGCTGTAATCACGCGGCTTCGGCGCGAACGCGACACCGCCGTGGGTCCACACCGGGCTGCCCTTGTAGCCGGCGCGTGCGCGGCCTGTGCCCTTCTGGCGCCAGGGCTTGGCTGTGGAGTAGGAAACCTCGCCCTTGGTCAGCGCACTCTGCGTGCCCTGACGGCAGTTGGCCAGGTGGTTCTTCACGGAATCGTGCAGAACGGACTCGTTGGGCTCAACACCGAAAACGGCTTCGGAGAGCGCCACTTCGCCGACCTGATCGCCGGCCATATTAAACAACTTAGCAGTAGGCATATTTGCTCTCTCCTTTCCTTACTTTCTTGCAGAAGCCTTCTGCGGGTTACGACCGGAGGCCTTCTGCGGGTTGGTGCTGATACCGGCGTCGCCCTTCTTGACGACGGTCTTCTTGACGGTGCTCTTGATATAGACAATGCCGCCCTTCGGGCCGGGGATCGCGCCGCGCACAACGATCATGTTGAGCTCGGGATCGACCTTGACCACGTCGAGGTTCTGGACGGTGACCTGATCCACGCCCATGTGGCCGGCCTGCTTCTTACCCGGGAAGATACGGGAAGGATCGGTGCTCGAGCCCATGGAGCCGGCGTGACGGTGCACAGGGCCGCCGCCGTGGGAGGTCGGGGTGCGGCCCTGGCCGAAGCGCTTGATGACGCCGGCGTAGCCGTGGCCCTTGCTGATGCCGGTGATGTCGACCTTGTCGCCTTCCTTGAAGGTGTCGGCCTTGATGACATCGCCCACATTGACAGAGGCGCAGTCCTCGAGACGGAACTCTTTGAGGTGCTTCTTGTAGCCGACGCCCGCCTTGTCCAGGTGGCCCTTCTCGGGCTTGGTCAGCTTCTTCTCGGCGATGTCTTCATAGCCGAGCTGGACGGCTTCATAGCCTTCCTTTTCCGTGGTCATCTTGCCGGTGACCGTGCAGGGGCCTGCCTCGATCACGGTGACGGGGACGACCTTGCCTGCTTCATCGAAGATCTGCGTCATGCCGACCTTTTTACCGATGATGGCTGTTTTCATACATGTTCCTCCTTCAGGTTATTGGTCAGCTCGCTTAGCTCATGGCCAGAGGCTGCTGACTTGACCCGTCCGCACACGCAAGCTGCGGACTGCGGGTTTGTAAATATGCGCTCGCGCGCAGGGTTAACGGGATGTGCTTACAGCTTGATGTCGATCTCGACACCGGCCGGCAGCTCCAGATTCATCAGAGCCTCGACCGTCTTCTGGGTCGGGTTCATGATGTCGATCAGGCGCTTGTGGGTGCGGCGCTCAAACTGCTCGCGGCTGTCCTTATACTTATGAACAGCGCGCAGGATGGTGACGATCTCGGTCTTCGTCGGCAGCGGAATGGGGCCGGAGACCTTCGCGTCGGTGCGTTTTGCGGTTTCGACGATCTTCTCCGCCGCCTTGTCGATCAGCTGGTGATCGTAGGCCTTGAGGCGGATACGGATCATTTTCTTGTTGCTCGTGGTTGCCATGTTGTTTCCTCCGTTACGAATTTTTTTGGCGGCATTGGCTCCGCCTGGTTCGCACGGATGAGATCGCCATACACCGTTCCGTGCGTATCAAACCCTGCCCGAAAAACAAACCGGCTCTCGCCGGTACGCAGCCGCGCAGGTGATATACGCAAGTGCTGGCTGACTCAACCGCCCGATTGTCTGCCGTGCAAAGGCGCGGCAGCGGACATACTCCACGGAAGTTACCGGAGACCGGCTCCGCAATCTCCCGCTTCATCGCAGAATGCACCTGTTTCCGCACAGGTGCTTCATAAGAATAGCAAAAACCCTCCTGAATGTCAAGAGGGTTTTTCGCTCAAACGTAGAAATTCTGCAAAAAAGTTTGTGCAGTCCGCCAAAATTACGTCTCCGGCAGATCCTGCGGCTCCGGGACCGTTTCCGCCGCCGTATGCACGGCGGCCGCGAGGGCATCGGCCTGCTGCAGCAGGTCCTCCGCCCCGGCCAGAAGCACCTGCCCGGTGGGCGTGAGCGCGACGGTGTGCCGGTCGCGCGCGAGCAGCGGCACGCCGAGCTCCCGCTCGAGGGCGGACACGGCGCGGCTGGTCGTCGAGTGGCTGACAAAAAGCTGCCTGGCCGCGCGGGTGAAGCTGCGGCAGGCGGCGACGGTGCAGAAGATGCGCAGCTGTTCGAGTTCCATGGCGGATACCTTAATAATTAAAGGTATAGGGCATGAGTTCGCTCAGGCGGTTGCTGACATAGCGGCCGCCGCCCATGGCGGACAGGACCTCCATATCGGGTGCGAACTCGGCCAGAAACTGCCGGCACGCACCGCAGGGATAGCAATAGTGCTCGCCGTCGCCGTAGACGGCGATGCGCACAAAGTCGCGATGGCCCTCGCTGACGGCCTTGCAGGCGGCGGTGCGCTCGGCGCAGATGGTGCTGCCGAGGGCGGCATTTTCAACGTTGCATCCGGTAAAGACCGTACCGTCGCGGCACTCGAGCGCGGCGCCGACGGAAAAGTGGGAATACGGGACATAGGCATTGCGGGAGGCCTGCTCGGCCAGATTAATCAGTTGACGATCTGTCATGATCCTGCTCTCCTTCCGTTTGTTTGGGGACTGCGAACACAATATACTTATAGCCGAAGTAATTCAGCAGCGCGACCTCGAGCGTGACGCCGATCTTGGCAATGTACGGGTTGAGGCCGAAGTGCGTCAGCAGGCCGATCATCACCTCGCTCACGCCGAGGGACACCACGTTCCACACCACGAAGCGCAGGCACTGCCGCCAGCGGGCGATGTGCCCGTCGCGGAAGGTGATGCGGCCGTTGAGAAAATAGCTGCAGACCGTGCCGACGATATAGCCGATCGCCTGGCAGATCAGGGGCGTGAAATGCAGCAGCTCATGTGCAGTTGTGAACGCCACCCAGTCCATGCCCGTGTCGAAGCAGCCGACGAGCGCGTAGGTGGCAAAGCGCTTGGCGCGCGCAATCCACTCTTGTTTCATGCGTTATTGATCTTCCAATCCGTGATGTTGCGGAAAATGTTGTACTTCGTCGGGGCGAAGCCACCGACGGCGCCGCGGTGCACATACAGGCAGTGCTTTTCAAAGCAGACGGGCACGATGGGCGCAGTATCCGAGATGGTCTGGAGCATGGTGCGGCAGGCCGCGGCGCGGTCAGCATCTGAGGCGGCAAGGTAGGCATTGATGACATCGGCATAGGTGCCGGTCGTGATGCCGCCGTAATTGAGCGAGCCGCCGGCCTTGAGCAGGGCCGAGAGGTCGAAGTCCGCCGGGAGGGCGACCTCACCGTAATACATATCATATTTTCCGCCCTTGAGCGCGTCCTGATAGTTGTCCCAGCTGAGCTCGCGCACCTTCACGGGGATGCCGATACTCGTGAGGTCGGCCGCGATCTTGTTGGCCATGCTGACCTTGGCCGTGCTGTCGGCATAGACGATGAGCGAGAGGCTGATGTCGAGCGGGGACTGCCCGTCGGGAATGTACTCACGCTCGCCGTCGCCGTCGTAGTCGACGATCTTCAGGCCGTCGAACAGCTTCTTCGCCTTGTCGAGGTCATAGGACAGCGACTCGTTGAGCGCGTTGTCATAGAGCGTGCTCGCCGGGTGGACGGGCAGCGCAGTGGCGACGGCACAGTCGTGCAGCAGCGCGACGGCGAATGTGCGGTCGATGACGTAATTGAACGGCTGGCGGTAGCGCGCCGTCATGAAAAAGCTGCTGTTGGTGTTGAAGCCGACATACTGCAGGTTCGTCGTGGCGTACTGGCGTTGATCATTCAGGCTCGAAAAGCTCAGGTCCGTGCCGGAGCTGGGGTCGCTGAGCGCGAGGTCGAGCTGGCCGTCGTCAAACGCGGAGACAATCTCCTCGACCGACTTGCACTCCATGAGATAAATCGTGTCGGTCGGTGCCTTGTCCGCGTCCGGGTGGCCGGAATAGACCGTGAGGCTCTGGTGATCGGACGCGAACGCGTACAGCCCTGTGCCGCTGGGGTAGGTGCTGTCGGCCGCGTTGTTTTCGATGACTGGGATGTTGAGCAGCGCGGGAAACTGCGTGTTCGCGCGCGCGAGTGTGACCGTGACGGTGCCGTCGTCGTTATCCGTGACGTCCTTGACGGCGCTCAGGCGGCCGGCATACAGGGGCGACGCCGCGGCGGTCTGAATGGTGTAGGCCGCGTCCTGCGCGTTGAGCTGGTGCCCGTCGTGGAAGGTGCGGTCGGTATTGACGGTGAAGGTCCAGGTCTCGCCGTCGTCGCTGCTCCACTTGGTGAACAGGCCGGGCTCGGCCTCAAAGGCGTCGGTGAGCTCCGTGAGCGTCTCGTACACAAGGCCGCAGACGGCGAGGTTATCGGAATTTTGCGTCTTGTAGGGGTTCATGCCGGCGGACGCGCTGTAGTTGAGCGTGAACTTGCCGTCGAGCTCGACGGTGGTCTGCGTGTCCTTCTGGCCGACGGTGTCACCGGTGTCGTCCGCGGTCTTCTTGCCGCAGGCCGTGCAGCCGAGCAGCAGCACAAGTGCGAGTGCAAACGCGAGCACGCGGGTCAGGTGCAAATGTTTCATGGTCTGCCCCCCTTGGGTCACAGGGTGATGACGGCGGCCTGCACGCCGCGGCGGCCATTGGTCGCACGGTGCGACCAGAACACGTCCGGCCGGCACATGGTGCAGGCATCCGACACGGCGATCTGCCCCGCCGGGACGCCGAGCTGCGCAAGTCTCCGGGCGTTGACGCCCTTGAGATCGAGCAGGGCCTTGCCGTCCGCGCGCGGGCGCACGAGCGCGCCGAGCGGCTCATGCAGCAGGGCTTCGGCCGCGGCCACGACCTCGGGCCCGACCTCGAAGCAGCACGCGCCGATGCCGGGGCCGATGGCGGCGCGGATGTCCGCCGGGTGTGCGCCGAGGGCGCACATCTGCGCGACGGCGGCACCGAGGATATCGGCCACCGAGCCGCGCCAGCCGCAGTGCACCGCGCCGATGACCCCGGCAGCGGGGTCGTGCAGCAGCGCGGGCAGGCAGTCGGCCATAAAGACCGCAAGCGGGACGCCCGGTTCGTTCGTGACAAAGCCGTCGCAGGTAAAGCGCGGCTCCATCTCCGGTGGCTGCGCGTCGGCGGCGTGCGCGATGCGCACATCCGCGCTGTGGACCTGCCGCGCATACACCGCGCGTGTCAGATCCAGCCCGGCGGCCGCGCCGAGACGCCGCCAGTTTTCACGCACGTTTTCCGGCGTGTCGCCGCGGCGGACGCTGAGATTCAGGCTCTCGAGCACGCCGGTGCTCACGCCGCCGAGGCGGGTGGAAAAGGCGTGGCGCGCCGCGATGTTCGGCGCGGTCAGGTACGCTGCACCGCACGCAGCGTGCAGCGGAAAAGAGACTTCGTTATGCATTCTTGCCGCAGCAGTCCTTATACTTCATGGGCAGGCCGTTCGGGCGCAGCTTGCCGCACGGGCACGGGTCGTTGCGCCCGGGCTTCTTGACGCGGCGGACGGGCTTTTTCTTCTCGCTGTCGTCCCCGCCGGCGTTGGTCGCAGCGCCGCGGGCGACGGTCTTGCGCTCGAGCTTCTGCTCGCGGCGCACGCGCACCGTGAACAGGCGGCGCACCGTTTCGCTCTGGATGCCGTTGACCATCTCGTCGAACATGTCAAAGCCGGCGCGCTTGTATTCATCGACCGGCTTGACGTTGCCGTAGGCGCGCAGGCCGATGCCCTGACGCAGATCGTCCATGGCCTCGAGGTGATCCATCCAGTATTCATCGACCACGCGCAGCATGACCACGCGCTCGAGCTCGCGCATGAGCGGCGTGCCGTCCGGCTGCAGGCCGAAGGATTCCTCGCGCGCGGCGTAGGCCTGCATAGCGCAGTCATACACGGCGTCGGCAAGCGTGTCGGGCGTGAGCTTATGCAGCTCCTCGGCCGTATAGCTCAGGTCGCACGGGAAGAGCTTTTCGAGCGGGGCAAGGATCTCGTGCAGATCCTTATCGTTTTCGGGGTGGTGCTCGGCCATGCCGGCGGCGATGTCGCCGGTGATGACGGTGCGAATCATGTGCTGGACGTGCTCCTGCAGGTCCTCGCCGTCGAGCACCTTGCGGCGCTCTTCATAGATGACGTTGCGCTGCACGTTCATGACATCGTCGTACTCGAGCACGTTCTTACGGGCCTGGAAGTTGCGGCTCTCGACCGTGCGCTGGGCCTGCTCGATGGCATTGGAGAGCATCTTGTGGTCGAGCGGCGTGTCCTCGTCGACGCGCAGCGTCTCCATCATGCTCTGCATGCGCTCGGAGCCGAACAGACGCATGACATCGTCCGTGAGCGCGATGTAAAAGCGGCTCTCGCCGGGGTCGCCCTGACGGCCGGAACGGCCGCGCAGCTGGTTGTCGATGCGGCGGGACTCGTGCCGCTCGGTGCCGATGATATACAGGCCGCCGGCCGCACGCACGCGGTCCGCCTCTTCATCAATGCTCTTTTTATGCTCGGCCATGCGCTCGGCAAACAGGGCGCGGGCCTTGAGGATCTCCTCATCCTCGGTCTCGGCATAGCCGGTGGCCTCGGCGATGACCTCCTCCGTGAAGCCGGCCTTGCGCAGGTCGGCCTTGGCCAGATACTCCGCGTTGCCGCCGAGCATGATATCCGTGCCGCGGCCGGCCATGTTCGTCGCGATCGTGACGGCGCCGAACTTACCGGCCTGCGCGACGATCTCGGCCTCTTTCTCGTGGTGCTTGGCGTTGAGGACGTTGTGCGGGATGCCCGCTTTGCGCAGGAGCTTCGAGAGCTGCTCGCTCTTTTCGATCGACACCGTGCCGACCAGCACCGGCTGGCCCTTCTCGTGGCAGACGCGGATCTGCTCGATGATGGCGCGCAGCTTGCCGGCCTCGTTTTTATACACGACGTCGGGGTTGTCGATGCGGATGACGGGCTTGTTCGTCGGGATCTCGATGATGTCGAGATTATAGATGGCCGCAAACTCCTCTTCCTCGGTCATGGCCGTGCCGGTCATGCCGGAGAGCTTGCCGTAGAGACGGAAGTAGTTCTGGAACGTGATGGTCGCGAGGGTCTTGTTCTCGCTCTGCACGCGCACGTGCTCCTTGGCCTCGATGGCCTGGTGCAGACCGTCGCTGTAGCGGCGGCCGAGCATGAGGCGGCCGGTGAACTCATCGACGATGATGACCTCGCCGTCTTTGACGACGTAGTCGATGTCGCGCTTCATGATGCCGTGGGCGCGGATGGCCTGGTCGATGTGGTGCACGAGCGTGGCGTTTTCGATATCCGCGAGGTTTTCGAGGCCGAAGGCCGTCTCCGCCTTGGCGATGCCGCGGGCGGTGAGCGTCGCGGTGCGGGCCTTTTCGTCGACAACGTAGTCGGCGTCGAGGTCCTCGTCCTCCTCTTCCTTATCGTCGATGGAGGCGTAGGACTTGCACTTCAGGCGGGCGGCAAAGTCCTCCGCCTGGCGGTAGAGGTCGGTGCTCTCGTCGCCCTGGCCGGAGATGATGAGCGGGGTGCGCGCCTCATCGATGAGGATGGAGTCCACCTCGTCGACGATGGCGAAGGCGTGGCCGCGCTGCACCATCTGGGACTTATAGATGGCCATGTTGTCACGCAGGTAGTCAAAGCCCATCTCGTTGTTCGTGCCGTAGGTGATGTCGGCCGCGTAGGCCTGCTGGCGCTCAGCGCTCGACATGTCGTGCACGATCAGGCCGACGCTCAGGCCGAGGAAACGGTAGACCTTGCCCATCCACTCACTGTCGCGGCGGGCGAGGTAATCGTTGACGGTGACGATGTGCACGCCCTCGCCGGTGAGCGCGTTGAGGTACGCCGGCAGGACGGCGACGAGGGTCTTGCCTTCGCCGGTCTTCATCTCGGCGATGCGGCCCTGATGCAGCACGATGCCGCCGATGAGCTGCACGCGGAACGGCTTCATGCCCAGCACGCGCCACGCGGCCTCGCGCGCCGTGGCAAACGCCTCCGGCAGCAGGTCGTCGAGCGACTCGCCGTCGGCGTAGCGCTGCCTGAACTCGTCGGTCTTGGCGCACAGCTGCTCGTCCGTGAGCGCGGCGTACTCGTCCGACATGGCTTCGATTTTATCAGCGATCGGATAGAGCCGCTTGAGCTCATGGTCGCTGTGAGAACCAAATATTTTTTTGAGAAAACCCATTTGTTGACACTCCTTGTCCAGTGTAATTTAGGATTATACCATACATTTATGAATAAAAAAAGAGTGAATCGGCCCCGCGATAAATTTTTACCGGATCGGGCATTTTCCCATTGCCGGAATGCGCCGAATGCTGTAGAATATATGTTTGTTTGATAGCTTGAAACAGAGGAGAGAAAGATCTATGCAGGCGATCGGCTTTGACAACAATAAATACCTCCAGATGCAGTCGGAAAAGATCCGCGAGCGCATCAGTCAGTTCGGCGGCAAGCTGTATCTGGAGTTCGGCGGCAAACTCTTTGACGACTACCACGCGTCGCGCGTGCTGCCGGGCTTTGCCCCCGACAGCAAGGTGCGCATGCTCATGGAGATGCGCGACGAGGCGGAGATCATCATCGCCATCTCGGCCGACGACATCGAGCGCAACAAGCGCCGCGGCGATCTCGGCATCACCTATGACGACGACACCCTGCGCCTGATCGACGCGTTCCAGGGCTGCGGACTGTACGTCGGCAGCGTCGTCATCACGCACCACCGCGGCCAGCCCGCGGCCGAGAAGTTCCAGCGCCGGCTCGAGGCGCTCGGCATCCGCGTGTACCGGCACTACATCATCCCGGACTACCCGTCCGACGTGGCGCGCATCGTCAGTGACGACGGCTTCGGCCGCAACGACTATATCGAGACGGCGCGCAGCCTCATCGTCGTGACCGCGCCCGGCCCCGGCAGCGGCAAGATGGCCACGTGCCTGAGCCAGCTCTACCACGAGCACAAGCGCGGCGTGTGCGCGGGCTACGCCAAGTTCGAGACGTTCCCGATCTGGAACCTGCCGCTGCGCCACCCCGTGAACCTCGCCTATGAGGCAGCGACCGTCGACCTCGACGACGTGAACATGATCGACCCCTTCCACCTCGAGGCCTACGGCGTGACGACCGTCAACTACAACCGCGACGTGGAGATCTTCCCCGTGCTCAACGCCATGTTCCAGCGCATCTACGGCAGCTCGCCGTACAAAAGCCCCACGGACATGGGCGTGAACATGGCGGGCTACTGCATCAGCGACGACGCCGTCTGCTGCGCCGCCGCCAAACAGGAAATTCTGCGCCGCTACTACGCCACCGCCTGCGCGCAGCTGCGCGGCCTGTGCGCCCCGGTCGAGACGCAGCGGCAGGAGCTGCTGCTCAACCAGCTCGGCCTGACGGCGGACGACCGCCCGGTCGTGGGCGCAGCGCTCCGGCGCGCTGAGGAGACCGGCGCCCCCGCCGTTGCTATCGAGATGCCCGACGGCACGATCATCACCGGCAAGACCTCTTCCCTGCTCGGCGCGAGCTCGGCCTGCCTGCTCAACGCGCTCAAGTACCTCGGCGGCATCCCGAAGGACGTCACGCTCATCTCGCCAGAGATCATCGAGCCGATCCAGCACCTGAAGGTGGAGCATCTGGGCAATCACAACCCGCGCCTGCACACCGACGAAGTGCTCGTCGCGCTGAGCATCTGCGCCGTAAATGACCCGACCGCTGAGACCGCCATGCAGCAGCTCGAAAAGCTCGCGCACTGCGAGGCGCACTCGTCCGTCATCCTCTCGCATGTGGACGAAAACGTGTTCAAAAAGCTCGAGGTGAACATCACGTTCGAGCCGCGCTTCCAGACCAAAAAGCTCTTTCACCGCTGAAAAATCCGCGGGGACGGCCTGTGCCGTCCCCGGATTTGCGATTTTTTCGCATTTTGAACAGGTTTTGCTTGACAAACACCGCGCAGGGATGGTATATTCGTAAAGCTGAATGTGGGACGACCTCTGCGGGTGTAGTTCAATGGTAGAACACCAGCCTTCCAAGCTGGATACGTGGGTTCGATTCCCATCACCCGCTCCATATCTTCTGAGCGGGCAGCCAAATATTGCATGCGCGCCAATAGCTCAGTTGGATAGAGCAACTGCCTTCTAAGCAGTAGGCCGGGGGTTCGAATCCCTCTTGGCGTACCATTTCAGATCTATGGTGGGTATAGCTCAGTCGGGAGAGCACCGGATTGTGGTTCCGGGTGTCGAGGGTTCGAACCCCTTTACCCACCCCACGAAATCGGGGATTGGGAGTGATCCCGATCCCCGTTGATTTTGCCCCGATATTGGGATGTAGTGTAATGGTAACACACCAGACTTTGACTCTGATATCGTGGGTTCGAATCCCGCCATCCCAGCCACGTCGCTGATGTTCTTCCAACTCCTGCTTCCTGCAAGCAGAAAGCATCCGTTTCCGAACACCAGCTCCTTCTTCAGCCGCGAATCGCTTCGCTGGATTCGCGTCTGATTGTTTGGGTGGCACAATTTTTGGATGGCGCGCAGCATAATCCATTCTTTTTCATACCGATATGCCCCAGTAGCTCAGTAGGCAGAGCACCTGCCTTTTAAGCAGGGTGTCCGGGGTTCGAATCCCCGCTGGAGCACCAAGAAATCTCCTCGCCTTTTGGCGGGGAGATTTTTTCTGGTCGCTCCCGGGGAGTCGAAGTTTATCCCCGATAGGGGAAATCCCCGCTGGAGCACCAAAAAGAAACCGTTGAAATTTCAAGAAAACCTTGATTTTTCAACGGTTTTTTCGTTTCCCTTTCGGCGCGCTCTGGAACGTTTTGAGACGCAAACTATTGTCAAAAGTGTTGCCAAAATTCTGAGGCAAAAACAGACACCGGACAGCGCAGAAACTTAAAGCCTAAAGGCCGCCGGAGCTCTTACACTCCGGCGGCCTTGCTATGCCCGATTATTTATTATCCGTCAGCTGCTTCACGCTCTGGTTAAGGCCCGTTGCCGCCCAGCCGGACGCGATGCCGACCGCCGCAGCATTTAACCAGTCATGCGCGGGAAAATCCTTGACCCCGACCGCCCACGCGGCGACACCAAGCACCAGCCCCGCCGCGCCGCAGATGGTCGGGATCCATTTGACCGCCATGCCGACCAGGTACGCGACGGCCGTGATCGCCGCCACGGACGCAATGCCGAGTTCCATGCACTCACCTCCTGTCCCGCTATTCTCTATGCGGCAGCGGAGGCAAATGTGCAACAAATCGCTGAAAAGGATGGACTTTCCATCCTGTATGTGATAAAATTGGATAAACAGTCGAAAAAATCAAATACAGGAAAGCGAGTGTGCATTATGGATTTCATTGACCAGCTCAAACAATTTTCTAAGCGTGTGGACACTCTGAAAGATTCTATCCAGACAGAGGAAGCCACAAAAACCGCAATTATTATGCCGTTTTTCTCCATGCTTGGCTACGATGTTTTTAATCCACAGGAATTCGTTCCAGAGTACACTGCAGATGTAGGCATTAAAAAGGGTGAAAAAGTCGATTACGCCATCATGAAAGACGACACACCTGTTATCCTAATTGAATGCAAATCCATATCTGAAAATCTGGAGCGTCACGACTCTCAGCTTTTCCGCTACTTCGGCACAACAGATGCAAAATTCGCAATTTTAACAAACGGTCTCATCTATCGCTTCTTTACCGATCTGGATAATCCCAACAAAATGGATAGCGATCCGTTTTTGAGCATCAATATTCTTGATATTCGTGAAAATCAGGTGCGTGAGCTTAAAAAATTCTGCAAATCAGAATTCGATATTGATTCCATTTTCAGCACTGCATCGGAACTGAAGTATGTACACGAGTTTAAAAACCAAGTTGCGGAGCAGGTAGAAAATCCGTCCGACGAACTGACGCGGCTTTTCCTGCAAGGGTGCTACACCGGCCAAAAAACGCAGGCTGTCATTGAAAAGTTCCGTCCCCTCCTGAAAAAAGCGCTCAATGATTATATCAGCGAGACGATGAACGATAAAATTAAAAACGCGCTCGGCGGCTCTGGCGGCAGCGTTTCCGTCTCTGAAAAGCCAACGGCGGAACCAGTAAGTACAGAAAAAGATGCGGATATTCCTGACAGCAACGAATCGAAAATCGTGACGACGGAAGAGGAACTGGAAGCCTACTTCATCATCAAAAACCTACTGAAAGACGTCGTTGACCTGCAAGACATTACATATAAGGACACCGAATCCTATATCAATATTCTCTACAAGAAGAACACCCGCAAATGGATTTGCCGCCTAAGACTCACTGATACAGTGAAAACACTGATTGTTCCAGATGAGGAGAAAAAGGGCCAAAAATTCAACCTGACGAGTGTATACGATCTGGAACAATACAACGATCTGCTGCACAAAATATTGGCTCGTTATATGTGATTCCAGCATGAAAAAGAGGGATGCAAAGTTGCATCCCTCTTTTTCAACGGTGCTTGCCATCCCGCCAAAATGCAAGTATAATCGGGGCATCGAGACAAGATAAGGAGGAATCCGCATGGAAAACACACTCAAACAGAAGCTCGCTGCCGGTGCGCAGCCTATCGGCACCTTTTTTGACACCGCCAGCGTGAGCCTTATGGAGTGCCTCGGCCGCACGGGGCTCGACTTTGCCATCATCGACAACGAGCACTCCCCCATCGAGGCCGAGACCACCGCCGCGCTCGTGCGTGCCGCCGAGCTGAGCGGCATCTGCCCGATCGCGCGCGTGCGCGAGATCAGCCGCCCCGCCGTGCTCAAGCTGCTCGACGTCGGCGTGCAGGGCCTGATCGTGCCGAACGTCAAGACGCTCGAGCAGGTGCAGGAACTTGTGAACTACGCAAAGTATTACCCCATCGGCCAGCGTGGCTTCTGCCCGTCGCGCAAGGACGGCTGGGGCTTTGACGGGCTCGGCTCCGTGCCGGAGACCATGCGCCACTTCAACGGCGAGACCCTGCTCTTCCCGCAGTGCGAGACCGCCGAGGCGCTCGCCATCATCGAGGACATCTGCGCCGTGGACGGCGTGGACGGCATCTTCGTCGGCCCGTTCGACCTGTCGATCTCGATGGGCATGCCGGGGCAGTTTGACGCGCCGGAATTTCAGGCGGCCATCACGCGCATCGTCGCCGCCTGCCGCGCGGCTGGAAAGTACTGCATGTTCTTCACCGGCACGGCTGACGGCGTGGTCGACGGCTTCCGCAGGGGCTTCGATGCCATGGCCTACAGCCTCGACGCCGCGCTGTTCATCCAGAGCGTGAAGCGCGATGTGGAGGACATTCGAAGCCGACTGTAAAGAAGATTTGGATATGGCAAAGGCGCGCACCGGCCGGTGCGCGCCTTTTTTGCATACCTCAATGCTTGTCGCCGCAGAAGGCAGCCTCGTCGTTCGTCCAGCCGCGGTCGAGCAGCCAGTAGGTCGTCTCGTCATCGGCCGCCATCTCATCGTCCGTCAGCTCGCGATCCTGGTGCTGGCGGCCCCACTTGAGCAGCTCATAATTGCGCAGCTCCTTGAGCGTGAACGGCAGGCCCAGCTCCTCCGCCACCGGCAGGAGCACATGCTCGGTCATCACGTCCCGGATCTCGAGACTGCCGGGATAGCAGTCCATCGCCTGCTGCACGCGCGCCTGCAGGGCGGGGTCGGCGTCATAGCGTTCAAAGAACTTATCCACATTCGTTTTCGGTTTGTCTGCCATATCGGTCACTCCTGATACAGGTATTTTCCTGCATTATACTACAGCCCGCGCCCGCGCGCAAGGCGCGTTCACATCTCCGGGGACTCCGCCAGCTGCGCGAGCGCGCTGCGCACCGCCGCGATCACGAACGCGGAAAACGTGCAGTCCTTGCCCGCAATGGCCGTCTCCACGTCCGCGATGACATCATCCGGAAAGCGGATGGTCTTGTTCGTCGTGTGCGGTGTGCGCGGTATCTGAAATACTGCCATGATGCCGCTCCTTTCCTTGTTTTTCCTGATAATACCACGCCGGGCACAAAAATGCACCCGCGCGCACCCTGCCGAATACCATGGGTACGGGAGGCACCCGCCTCCGGAGGAAGGGGAAGCAACCATGACACAGATCCGAACGCTCAGCGAGCTGCAGCCCGGCCAGAGCGCTACCGTGCGCAGCGTGTGCGCGCCCGACGGGATGCAGCGGCGGCTGCGCGACCTCGGCCTAATCGAGAACACGCGCGTCGTCTGCCTCGGCCGCAGCCCCATGGGCGACCCGAGCGCCTATCTCATCCGCGGCACCGTGATCGCGCTGCGGCGGTGCGACTGCCGCGGCATCCGCGTAGCCGTGACGTAAAGGGGGTGCGCGCATGGGACTGACGCACCGCTCTGTCGGCGCGCACGCGGCCGCGTTCGGCGGCACACGCCGGGCAGGCGAGCGCGTCGTGGCGCTGGCAGGCAACCCGAATGTCGGCAAGAGCACCGTCTTCAACGCCCTGACCGGGATGCACCAGCACACCGGCAACTGGGCGGGCAAAACCGTCGGCTGCGCGTGCGGCCGGTGCCGCTCGGCGCGGGAAAATTATTTATTTGTGGACATTCCGGGCACATACTCCCTGTGTCCGCACTCGGCGGAGGAGGCCGTCGCGTGCGACTTTGTGCGCGGCGGTGAGGCCGACGCCGTGGTCGTCGTATGCGACGCGACGTGCCTGGAGCGCACGCTCGTGCTCGCGCTGCAGGTGCGCAGCGTGACGCCGAACCTGATCGTTTGCGTGAACCTGCTCGACGAGGCGCGGCGCAAGCGCATCACCGTCGACCTGCCGGGGCTGCAGGCGCAGCTCGGCGTGCCGGTCGTGGGCGTGACGGCGCGGAAGAAGAAAACGCTCTCCGCCCTGCTCGACGCGCTCGACACCGTCGCGGCGGCGCCGCAGCCGCTGCCGGACGCGGCGCCGCCGACAGACCCCGCGGACGATGTGCGCCGGGCAGAGGCCATCTGCCGCGCGTGTGTGACTTACGGCACGACCGAATACGCCGCGCGTGACCGGCAGCTCGACCGCCTGCTCACGAGCCGGGCGACCGGCTATCCCGTCATGCTGCTGGGGCTGGCGGGCGTGCTGTGGCTGACGATCGCGGGCGCAAACGCACCGTCGGAGTGGCTGGCGCGCGGGCTCGGCTGGGTGCAGGCGCAGTTTTCGGCGCTGCTCACGGCGCTGCGCGCACCGCTCTGGCTGCACGGGCTGCTGGTGGACGGCATGTTCCGGACGCTGGCGTGGGTCGTGGCCGTGATGCTGCCGCCGATGGCCATCTTTTTCCCGCTGTTCACGCTGCTCGAGGACGCAGGCTATCTGCCGCGCGTGGCGTATAACCTCGACCGGCCGTTTCACGCCTGCCACGCGTGCGGCAAGCAGGCGCTGACGATGTGCATGGGCCTCGGCTGCAACGCGGCGGGCGTGGTCGGCTGCCGCATCATCGACTCCGAGCGCGAACGGCTGCTCGCCGTGCTGACCAACAGCCTCATGCCGTGCAACGGGCGGTTCCCGGCACTCATCGCGCTCATGACCATGTTTTTCGCAGCGGCCAGCGGCAGCTCGCTCGTCAGCGCGCTGCTGCTCACGGCGGCACTCGTGCTGAGCGTAGGGCTGACGTTCGGCGCGACGTGGCTGCTGAGCGTGACCGTGCTGCGCGGCAGGCCGTCGGCCTTTGCGCTGGAGCTGCCGCCGTACCGCGCGCCGCAGGTCGGGCAGGTGATCGTGCGCTCCGTGCTCGACCGGACGCTGTTCGTGCTCGGTCGAGCGGCCGCCGTGGCAGCACCGGCCGGGACGCTCCTGTGGACGCTGGCAAACGTGCACATCGGCGGCGCGAGCCTGCTGGCATGGTGCGCGAATGCGCTCGACCCGCTCGGGCGGGCAATGGGCATGGACGGTGTGCTGCTGCTGGCGTTCGTGCTCGGGTTTCCGGCCAACGAGATCGTGCTGCCGATCGCCGTGATGGGGTATCTGGCGCAGGGCAGTCTGGGCGATTCGCTCGGGCTGGCGCAGATGCACGCACTGCTGACCGCCAACGGCTGGACGTGGACGACCGCCGTGAGCGCCGTGCTGTTTTTCCTGCTGCACTGGCCGTGCTCGACGACGCTCTGGACCATCCGGCGCGAGACCGGCAGCACAAAGTGGACGCTGCTGGCGGCACTGCTGCCGACGGCAATGGGCATGGCGCTGTGCACGGCGTTCACGGCGCTGGCGCGCGCACTCGGCTGGTGAGCGGATAGGCCGCGGCCGCCGGGACATACTAGCCGCAGGACGCAGGAAAGGAAGAAGCAAGTGACCCGACCGACCACGGAGGAACTGGCGCGCCGCGCGCTCGAGACCGTCGCCCGGGCGCATGGCGTGCCCGTCAGCGATGTGCACGCCGCCGTGCGCAGGGCGGCGGAGCATACGGAAGCCCTCGGCGCGCTCGCGCCGGAAGAGCTGGTGGCATATCTCGCGCACAAGAGCAGGAACCGGGAGCCGTAACGGCTCCCGGTTTTTTTGCCTGTCGGAAAACCCCAATGGGGTTTTCCGACAAAAGGCTTACAGTCTGCTGCGCGCAGAATTTGTGCGCCGATGGCACACAAATTCCACACTTGCAGCCTGAGCGGTATTTTCTCTGCCGCACATGTCGCCAGAGAAAATGATTTCACTTTTTTGCCGCCTGCGGGCGCAAACTCTGCGAGGCTTTTCCTGCGCGGGGCCGGGGCTTTTATAGGCTCCCGGTTTTGTTAGGTTTGCGCGAAAATCGCCGTTGTGCCGGAGCACGATTCGGATTATAATGGAAGCACCACACCGCGGCCCGGCCGCGGGAAGGAGCGGACCAACATGAAATTTCTTCACCTCGCCGACCTGCATCTCGGCAAGCGGGTCAACGGCTTTTCAATGCTGGAGGATCAGGCCTATATTCTGCGGCAAATTCTCACGATCCTGGACGACGAGCGGCCGGACGGCGTGCTGATCGCGGGCGACGTGTACGACAAGCCCGTGCCGCCGACCGAGGCCGTCGAGCTGCTCGATGGGTTTCTGACCGAGCTGTGCACGCGCGGCGTGCCAGTGCTGCTCATCAGCGGCAACCACGACTCGCCGGAGCGGCTCGCCTTCGGCGGACGGGTCATGGATAGCTGCGGCATCCACATCGCGCCGGTTTACGGCGGCGCGGTCGCGCCCGTTGTGCTGCGCGACGAATTCGGCCCCGTGTCCGTATGGCTGCTGCCGTTTTTGAAGCCCGCGCACGTGCGCCGCTGGTTCCCGGACGCCGAGATCGAGAGCTACACTGACGCCGTGGCCGCCGCCATCGCGCACATGGACATCGACAAAAGTACGCGCAACGTGCTCGTGACACACCAGTTCGTGACCGGCGGGGCGCGCAGCGGCTCGGAGGAGCTGTCCGTCGGCGGGACGGACAATGTGGACAGCAGCGTGTTCGCACCATTTGACTACGTGGCGCTCGGCCACCTGCACGGCGCGCAGCAGATCGACCGCCCGACGATCCGCTACGCCGGGTCACCGCTCAAGTACTCGTTTTCCGAGGCGAGCCAGCGCAAATCCGCCACCATCGTGACGCTGAACGAAAAGGGCGCGGTCGATGTGCGCACCCTGCCGCTGACGCCGCTGCGCGACCTGCGCGAGATCCGCGGCAGCTACGACGAGCTGACCGCGCGGAGCTTTTACGAGCACACGACCTACCGCAGCGACTACCTGCACCTGATCCTCACGGACGAGCAGGACGTGTACGACGCCGTGGGCCGGCTGCGGGCGATCTACCCATACCTGATGACGCTCGACTACGACAACGCGCGCACGCGCGCCGCCGGGGCGGTGGCGGTCCCCGCCGCCATGGAGCAGCGCACGCCGCTGGAGCTGTTCGAGGCGCTCTACTTACAGCAAAACAACCAGCCCATGAGCGACGAGCAGCGCGCGTTCGCGGCACAGCTCATGGAGGAAATCCGGGAGGCGCAGCCATGAGACCGCTGAACCTGACCATGTCCGCCTTCGGCCCGTACGCCGGGCAGACGACCGTAGACTTTTCTGCGCTCGGCACGACCGGGCTCTACCTCATCACCGGTGACACGGGCGCCGGCAAGACGACGATCTTTGACGCGATCACCTACGCGCTCTACGGCGAGGCGAGCGGCGAGAGCCGCGAGAGCTCCATGCTGCGCAGCAAATACGCCGCGGCCGAGACGCCGACGTTCGTGGAGCTGACCTTCACAAACGGCGGCAAGACCTACACAGTGCGCCGCAACCCCGAATACACGCGCCCGAAAACGCGCGGAACGGGTACGACCGTGCAGAAGGCGGACGCCGAGCTGACGATGCCGGACGGCCGCGTCATCACCAAGGCGCGCGACGTGACCGCCGCCGTGACGGACATCGTCGGCGTGGACCGGGAGCAGTTTGCGCGCATCGCGATGATCGCGCAGGGGGAGTTTCGAAAGCTGCTGCTCGCCCAGACGGACGAGCGCAAGGCCATCTTCCGCCAGATTTTCCACACGGAGCGGTATCAGGCGCTGCAAAACCGGCTCAAGGAAGAGGCGGCTGCGCTCGACCGGCAGTGCGGCGAGCTGGAGGCCGGGCTGCGCCAGGCGGCCGGGAGCATCCGCAGCGCCGACCCGGAGACGCTGCCGGACGCGCTGGACACCGGCGCGCTGCTGGAAGCGCTGGATGCGCTGCTGCACGCGGACGAAACCGCGCTGACGCAGGCACAGGCAGAACGCGCGGATGCGGAGACGCAGCGCGAGCAGGTGCTCTCCGACCTCGGCAAGGCAGAGGCACTGGAGACCGCGCGTGTGAAACTCACCGAAGCGGAGGCCGCGTGGACGCAGGCGCAGGCGGAAGCCAAGACCGCACAGGCGGCGCTGGACGCCGCCAAGGCCTCGCAGCCGGAGATCCAGAGCCGGCGGCAGGGCATCACGCGGCTGGAAGATGCGCTGCGGCGGTATGAACAGCTCGACACGCTGCGCACACAGGCGCAAGCGGAACGCAAACGGCTGGCGCAAAAGCAGCAGGATCTCGACGCGGCACGCGCCCGGACGGACGCGGCCGCAAAGGCGCTGGAGACCGCGCGCGGGAAACTGAGCGATCAGCCGAAGCTGGCCGTGGCCGCCGCGCAGACCGGGTACGCGCAGGAAGCGGCCGCGCAGCGCTGCACGCAGCTGGCAGCGCTGGCAGAGCAGCAGCGGCAGTGCGCCGAATTGGGCGCAGCGCTTGCCGCCGCGCAGACGGAATATCGGCAGGCGGCCGAGGCCGCGCAGGCGGCGCTGGCGCACTACGGCGCGCAAAACCGCGCCTATCTCGACGCACAGGCGGGCATCCTCGCGCGCACGCTCGTGCCCGGGCAGCCCTGCCCGGTCTGCGGCGCAACGGAACACCCCTGCCCCGCCGCCGCGCCGGAGCAGACGCCGGACGCCGCCGCGCTCAAGCGCGCGCTGGCCGATAGCGACCGGGCGCAGAAAACGGCCGCGGAGCGCAGCGCACAGGCGGCGGGGCTGCGCGGGCAGCTGGAGGCCGTGCGCACCGCACTGGCACAATCGTGCCGGGCGCTGACGCCGCCGCTCGACCCGGACACGCTGGCAGACACCCTCCCAGCCCTGCGCGCGGCGGCCGCGCGCGACGCTGAAGCGCTCAAAGCGCAGCACACGGCGCAGCAGCAGGCGCTGGAGGCACTTCAGGCGCTGGAAGCCGGCCTGCCGGCACAGGAGGCGGCCCTCCGGCAGCAGCAGGCGGATATTCAGGACCGCGCGCAGGAAATCTCCGCGCTCGAGGCGCGGTGTGCGGAATTGGACGCGGATGCCCTTCGCCGCGCGAAGGAGCTGCCGCACGCAGACCGCGCGGCAGCACAGCGCGCGCTCGACGAGACGCGCACGCAGTGCGATGCGCTGCAGCAGGCGCTGGATACGGCGCATGCGCGCAGCAGCGCGGCACAGTCCGCGCTCGCCGGGCTGACCGGAAAGCGCGACGCGTTGCGCGCCCAGCTGCAGGCCGCGCCTCCGGCAGACATCGCCGCCCTGCGTGCGCAGCGGGACGAGCTGACCGCGCGCGTGGAGCAGCTGCAAAAGCAGATCAACGCCTGCGCCGCGCGGCTGGAGCAAAACCGCACCGCCCGCGCCGCCATCGACACACAGCGGCAGCAGCACGCCGCCGTGCGCGCACGCTGGCAATGGGTGCACGCGCTGGCCGCGACGGCCAACGGTGCCGTGCCCGGCAAGGAAAAAATCATGCTCGAGACTTACATCCAGACCGCGTACTTCGACCGCATCCTCGGCCGCGCGAACACACGCCTGCTCATCATGTCCGGCGGGCAGTACGAGCTGCGCCGCTGCGCCCGCGCGGGCGACAACCGCAGCCAGACCGGGCTGGAGCTCGAGGTCATCGACCACTACAACGGCACTGCGCGCAGCGTCAAGACGCTCTCCGGCGGTGAGACGTTTGCTGCCTCCCTGTCGCTGGCGCTGGGCCTGTCCGACGAGGTGCAGGCAACCGCCGGCGGCGTGCAGCTCGAGGCGATGTTCGTCGACGAGGGCTTCGGCTCGCTCGACAGCGAGGCGCTGCAGCAGGCGCTCGCCGCGCTGGTTGGCGTGTCGGGCGGCAATCGCATCGTGGGCATCATCTCCCACGTGGCGGAGCTCAAGGACCGCATCGACCGGCAGATCATCGTGACGAAAGACCGCAGCGGCGGCAGCCGCGTGCAGGTGCAGGCATAAAAATATCCCCGGCAGCCGAGGCTGCCGGGGATATTTCGATCATGCGGTCACTCCACGACGAACAGCAGATACCACTGCCCATCGACCTGGACGAACTCAAAATAAAAGTCGTTGTCCTGACCGTTCTGATACGTCACGTCGCAGGCGACGATGACATTGTCGTCAATGCGCACACCGAGCTCGCGCTGGAGCTCGCGCACGTCGCTGGCGTCGAGACTGTCATCATCATAGACGTAATAGTCGTCGATGGCCTTGCCGTAATCATAATACCAGTCGTCGAGCTGGATGAGGGCGTCCTCGCGGCTGATGACGGTATCATCGTCCTGCATGTACGAGATGACCTCCGGCAGGAAGAGATCGAGCATGGCATCGGCATCGTCATTTTCAAAGTATGTGAAGTAGTTCTCGAGCAGACGGTCCACCTCCGTACCGCCGGCCGTGCTGGGCTCGCCCGCCTGACGGGCGGCGAAAATGCCGGCCAAGACCGCCACGATCACGACCAGTGCGGCAAAGCCGCACAGCAGACCGATGAGCAGCTTCTTCGGCTTGTGCTTCGGGCCGATCTCCGGCGAGGAGACCGTGCCGCCGGGTGCGGACGCATACCAGTCGGTCTGGCCCTGTGGCGCTTCGGGCGCGGGCATGCCGCAGACGGTGCAAAAACGCGCACCTGGTGCGAACCGGCTGCCGCAGCGCGGGCAGACGCCCGGGCCGAACGGGGCCGCCGCACCGGTGTAGACACCCGGGGCCGCCCCCTGCTGAGGCGGTGCAGACGGTTCCGGTACGGGCGCGCCGCAGTTGGTGCAAAAGCGCACGCCGCTCTCGAGCGGGGCACCGCATTGGGCACAGGTGCGCGGGACGGCGGGCTGCTCGGGCAGCATGGCGCCGCAGGCGCGGCAAATCACGGCACTGTCGGAAAGCTGCGCGCCGCATTTCGGGCAGAGCATGGCAAAACCTCGTTTCTGTTTTGAATTTTTCTCATTGTAACATCCGGCTTTCGATTTTACAATCCATTCTTTGCGTGTTATACTCACATTATCTCATATTCTGATTTTTCCGGAGGCAACGAACCCATGAACATCACTGCCATCATCTATGACGCCGACGCGCGCCGCACGGCCTACATCCTCGGCACGGTCATCGGCAACTGCAAGCTCTTCCCCGCAGAGCGCGCCCCGCGCGACTGGAGCGGGTATGCAAACGTCATCACCGTCGCCGCGGGCGAGGACGGCCCGGTCGTGACAGCCGGGCTGCAAAAGCGCGTGACCTTCCGTCCCAAGGGCGAGGACGAGACCGTCGCCGCGGCCGAGCTGATCGCCAAGGCCTTCTGCCCGCCGGAGGCACCGATGCCGACGGACGCGCTCAGGGCGCGCATCGACGCCTTTCTGGAGGCGCACAACACACTCGCGCTCGCGACCGGCTGCGGCAAATGGGTGCGGTGCACGCCGCTGGAATACCTGCGCGTGGACGGCAGGCTCTATATCCTCACCGAGGGCGGGCTGAAGTTCAAGGGCATCTGGTGGAACGGGGCGGTCTCCGCCGCCGTGTACGACAGCTACGCGGGCATGGACTCGCTCGCCGGACTGCAGATGACAGGCACAGCCGTATATATTGACCCGCTGAGCGACGAGTACCGCAGCGTGATCGAGGCGCGCGGCGTGCAGCTGCAGCAGCTGCAGCAGATGCCCGCGATGCTGCACGCAGTGCGGCTGGACATCACGCGCTATGAGCTGCTCGACGGCGCGCTGCGCAGCGAGGGCTATGCCGCGCGGCAGGTGCTCGATCTGGGCTGATGTATTCTATTTTTCCATCTGTGCCATACTATGGTTAGGGAGCACCCGCTCCGAAACCGGACACAGAGGAAGGTGGAATCTTTGCACGAAGTAGGCACGCAGCCGGCCATCCCGGTCGGGCTGGGCATGGCGCTGGTGCACAACCAGCAGGCGCTGGCAAAGTTTTCGGCGCTCACGGACGAAGAAAAGCGCGCGTTCATCGCGGGCGTGCACGGCATCGACTCGCGGCAGGAGATGCGCGCGTATGTCGACCGATTCGCGGAAAGCTGAAAAATACCCCCGCTGTGAAAAACGCAGCGGGGGTATCTTCATGTCTCGAAGCGGATGAGCGTGCAGAGCGTGTCCGCACTGTAGACGCACACGAAGGGGCCGGTGTCCGTCAGGGTGTATTTGAGCGTGACGGCCTCCACATCCTTGACCGCCTTCGGGTAGACCATGCGAAAGCCCGTGAACGCGTCGCGCGGCACGGTGTCCGGCAGAGCCTCGAGCGCAAAGTCAAGATATTTCGTGTTATGTACATGGCCGTTAAAATCCATGTCGCTGCGGCGCAGGGGCAGCGTTTTCTCCCCGTCGAAGGCAGCGGGCGCGCGCAGACGCGGCGCAGCGGACGCAAACACACCGCGCGCCTCCGGCCGGTAGGACTGGAAGCGCGGCTGGTCGATGCGGATGATCTTCTGCGCGCGCAGGTCGAACAGCACGAGCCGCGATTCGGCGCGGACAAGCTCCGTGCCGGTCTCGTCCGCAAGCGTATAGTCACGGAAGATGCGGCCGGTGGGCACACTGTCGCGCACCCAGGTCGTGACGCGCAGGGGCGCCTTGCTGTCCGGCCGGCGCACGATCTGGACGCGCCAGTCGGTCAGCACCCAGGTGATGCCGTGCCGGCTGGACTCGATCACGTCGTCGCCCGAGCTGTCGGAGTGGCGGCTGGCCGTGTTTTCAAAAATGCGCAGAATCGCTTCATACCCGAACTTGCCGCTGGGGTCAAAATCGGCAACGCCCGGCTGATAAATTTCCGAATAAAACATGATGATCGCTCCGTAATCGTGAATGTGTGCCTTCAGACGCCCGGCAGGCAGCCGTTTGCGAACATCCAGCTGTAGGCCAGCGCCCAGGAACCGAAGAGGTCCGTCTCGTGCAGAGCGCGCACCTGCGCGCGCGTGTACCACGCCGACTCGATCTCCTCCATGGGGTCGGTGCTCGGGCGGAACGTCCCCTCCGCCGTGCCGAAAACGCAGACCGTGCGTTCATCGCCGATGCCGACCGTGCACGCTGCCGGCGGCAGGACGTGCGTGATGGCCGTCAGGCGCAGGCCGGTCTCCTCGCGCAGCTCGCGGCGGGCCGCCTGCTCGGGCGTCTCCCCCGGCTCGATGAGGCCGCCGGGCAGACCGTAGATGCGCTGGCCGAGCTCCATGCGAAACTCGTGGATGAGCGCGATGTGCTCGTGCGCAGCATCCGTGAGCACCATGACGACCGCGTCCGTGCGGTGGTGCTGCAGATGCTCGAGCGAGTCGATGTTCCGGTCACGGCTGACCATCTCATACGTGCGCGGACAGCCGGTGCGGTCGATATAGTGCAGGTCGTAGCGGTGCAGGAACGCGCCGCCGTCCTTTTTTTCAATGTCAACAAATTGCAATGGTGGTCGCCTCTCAGGTCATGATAGCTTAGGATACCACGTTTTGCGCCGGTCTACAACCGGAAATGATAATAGATCAGCCGCTGTCACTTTCGACAGCGGCTGATCTGTTGGGGGAAAAAAGAAAGGGAGGATGCCGGGCGGGCCGGACGGCCGCGCCCAGTTTGAGGATATCACATCTTTCTTAAAATATCATGAGTATCAACCGGTCTCCGGCAGCGGCACGATGCCGTGCGCGAGCTTGAGCTGCAGCACGCGCAGCACGCTCTGATCGAGCGCCGCCTGCGTGAGCGTGCCGTCCGCGAGCGCCTGCTCCACGGCCGCGACCGCGCCGGGCACGTCGCTGATCTCGAGCAGCATGTCGTTGCCGGCGGCAAGGGCGAGCACGGCCTTCTCCCCGTCGGTATACTGCGCGAGGGCCTGCATCTGCAGCCCGTCCGTGACGATGACGCCGCGGAAACCGAGGTCGTAGCGCAGCAGGTTCGTGACGAGCTTGTGCGAGAGAGACGCGGGCACATCGTCCATCGTCGGCACGGTCAGGTGGCCGACCATGACCATGTCCGCCCCGGCGGCGATGCCGGAGACGAAGGGCTTGAGGTCCTCCTGCCGGAGCTGCGGGAGCGTCTTGTCGACCGTGGCGGCGCCGTTGTGCGAGTCCGTGGCCGTGCTGCCGTGACCGGGGAAATGCTTCAGGCAGCAGATGACCCCGGCGTCGCGAAAGCCGCTCACGGCGGCGGCGACAAGCTCTGCCGCCTCGCCATAATCATCGCTGTAGGCGCGGTCGCCGATGGCGCTGCTTTTCTTGTTCGTCCAGACATCGGCCACGGGCGCAAAGTCCGTATTGAAGCCGTAGGCCGCGATGTCGTGCGCGAGGGTCTGCGCGTTGTCATACGCGCCCTGCGTGCCGAGACTGCGGTAGCTGTACATGCTGTTGAGCTTCGTCGTGCCGACAGTGTTCATGAGGCGCGCGACGCGGCCGCCCTCCTCGTCCACGGTGACGAGCGGGGCCGTGGCACTGGCGGACGTGAGCGCAGCTGTGAGCGCCGCGAGCTGCTCGCCGGAGGTCATGTTGCCCGCCGAGAGCAGAAAGCCGCCGACGGGATAGTCCCGCAGCGCGGCGGAGAGATCGTCCGTCATGGCCGTGACGGTGCCGCCGTCCGTAAGCACCTCGGGGTGCACGATGAGCAGCTGGCAGATCTTCTCGCGCGTGGTCATGCCGTCGAGCAGCGTCTGCGCCGCGTCCTTCCGGACGGCGGCGGACGTGCGGGGCGTGGGCTCCGGCTGCGCGGCAGTCTGCCCGCGGCGGACGCACACGACCACAAGCAGCACCGCAAGCGCCGCGAGCACGAGCAGATAGACGGCTGCGCGCCAGTTTCGCTTTAAAGTTTTCCAAAATGTATTCCAACTCATGGCTCCAGTTTACCGCAGCGGCAGCAAAAACGCAACCACATCCCATCGACGCGGCGGACTTGTTTCGTTCACAATTTCGTGCTATAATAATGGACAAAATTTCGGGAGCGCGTGCTCCCAGACAGGAAGTGCTTTCTTTTATGACAAAAATTGATATTTTCTCCGGTTTTCTCGGTGCCGGCAAGACCACGCTGATCAAAAAGCTGATCGCCGAGGCCTACACGGGCGAAAAGATCGTGCTGATCGAAAACGAGTTCGGTGAGATCGCCATCGACGGCGGCTTCCTCAAGGACTCCGGCGTGCAGATCAACGAGATGAACTCCGGCTGCATCTGCTGCAGTCTCGTGGGCGACTTTGCCGATGCGCTCAAAAAAGTGCTCGAGCAGTTCCACCCCGACCGCATCCTCATCGAGCCCTCGGGCGTCGGCAAGCTGAGCGACGTCATCCGCGCCGTGCAGGGCGTACAGTCCGACGAGCTGGTGCTCAACGGCTTCACGACCGTCGTGGACGCGAACAAGTGCAAGATGTACATGAAGAACTTCGGCGAGTTTTTCAACAACCAGGTCGAGAACGCGAGCGCCATCATCCTCTCGCGCACCGAGGGCATCCGCCCCGAGAAGCTCGACGCCGCCGTGGCGCTGCTGCGCGAGAAGAACCCGACCGCCACGATCGTGACAACGCCGTGGACGGAGCTTGACGGCAAGCAGATCCTCGAGACGATGGAGCGGCGCGACACGCTGTCCGCCGAGCTCGAGCACCTCAAGGCCGAGGCCGCCGAGGAGGATGAAGACGAGCACGAGCACCATCATCACGACGATGGGGACGACCACGAATGCTGCTGCGGCCACCACCATCACCATGACGACGACGATGACGACGATGACCACGAACATGAGCACGAGCATCATCATGACCACGACGAGCATGACCACGATCACTGCTGCGGCCACGATCATGACCACGATGACCACGATCATGACGAGCATGACCATGACCACTGCTGCGGCCATCACCACCATCACCACCATGCGGACGAGGTGTTCACGAGCTGGGGCACCGAGACGCCGCGCAAATACACCGACGACGAGATCCGCACCGCGCTCGACGCGCTCATCAACGAGCACCGCTACGGCGTCGTGCTGCGCGCCAAGGGCATCGTGCCCGCGACCGACGGCGGCTGGATCCACTTTGACTACGTGCCCGGCGAGTCCGACGTCCGCCGCGGCAGCGCACAGGTCACCGGCCGCGTGTGCGTGATCGGGTCGCACCTGGCCGAGGATGCACTGAAGGAGCTGTTCCACATTGGCTGACACGAAACAGCAGGCACCGGATCTGCCGGTATACCTGTTCACCGGCTTTCTGGAAGCCGGCAAGACGAAATTCATCCAGGAGACGCTCGAGGACAGCCGCTTCCACAAGGGCGAGCGCACGCTGCTGCTGCTGTGCGAAGAGGGCGAGGAGGTCTATGAGCCGGACAAGTTCTGCGCCGGGAACGTCTTTGTGCGCAACATTGACGAGGAGTCCGACCTCACGGTCGAACACCTAAAGGCGCTGCAGGACGAGATCCGCCCCGAGCGCGTACTCGTGGAGTACAACGGCATGTGGATGCTCGACTCGCTCTACGGCAACCTGCCGGAATGCTGGGCGGTCGCGCAGGAATTCCTGTTTTGCGACGCGACGTCGTTTTTGAGCTACAACGCGAACATGCGCCAGCTCATGGTGGACAAGCTCAAGAGCGCCGAGCTCGTCGTGCTCAACCGCTACAACGACAGCATGGACCGCATGGAGATGCACCGCATCATCCGCGCCATCTCCCGCCGGTGCGACATCGCGTATGAATACACCGACGGCAAGGTCGTGTACGACGACATTGAGGATCCGCTGCCATTCGACCTCGACGCCCCGGTCGTCGAGATCGAGGACCGCGACTTCGCCATCTGGTACCGCGACATGTCCGAGGAACCGAAGAAATACGACGGCAAGACCATCGAGGTCAAGTGCCGCTGCCTCGTGCGCAAGAACGTGCCGAAGGGCTGCTTCATCGCCGGACGGCACATCATGACCTGCTGCGTGCAGGACATTCAGTTCGCGGGCATCATCTGCGTGTGGGACCGCGCGGACGAGATCCGCAACGACGAGTGGGCCATCATCACGGCCCGGCTGGACTACAAGTTCCACCGCGCCTACGGCCGCAAGGGCCCCGTGTTCACGGTGCAGTCCGTGCAGGAGGTCGAAAAGCCGGAGGAACCGGTGGCCACGTTCTATTAAGTGCACAAACGCAAAAAATCAGCCGCCCGATGGGCGGCTGATTTTTCTTTGTCGGGATTCAATTTTCTTTGTCCTCGGCCGTGGACAGCAGGACGCGGTCGTTATCAAAGGCCTCGCCCGCCTTGGCGGCGAAGGCATCGAGCAGGCCCTGCACGGTCATGCCCGCGCGCTCCGGGCCGGAGACATCGAGCACGATGCGGCCGGCATCCATCATGAGCGTGCGCGTGCCGAGCTCGAGCGCCTGGTGCATATTGTGCGTGATCATGAGGCAGGAGATGCTGCGCTCGGACACGACGCTGCGCGTGAGCGCGAGCACCTTGTCGGCCGTGACGGGGTCGAGCGCGGCCGTGTGCTCGTCGAGCAGCAGCAGCTCGGGCGTGACCATGGTGGCCATGAGCAGCGTCAGCGCCTGGCGCTGGCCGCCGGAAAGCAGGCCGACGGGCGTGCTCATGCGGTCCTCCAGCCCCATGTCGAGCTGGGCGAGCGCATCGCGGAAAAAGTCGCGGTCCTTGCGGGTCACGCGGCCGAAGAGCACGTGCCGGTCCGAAGAGCGCAGGTAGGTCACGGCGAGGTTCTCCTCGATGGTCATGTGCGGCGCGGTGCCCTTGAGCGGGTCCTGGAACAGGTGGCCAATGCGGCGGCTGCGCTGATACGACGGCAGGAACGTGATGTCCCGCCCGTCAAGCGTGATGGCGCCGGAATCCACATAAAACACGCCGGCGATGGCATTGAAGAGCGTGCTCTTGCCGGCGCCGTTGGAGCCGACGATGGTGGCAAACTCCCCGTCGGCCAGCCGGAGCGAGAGGTCGGACAGGGCGCGCTTCTCGTTCACGGTGCCGGCGTTGAATGTCTTGGAGATGTGGGAAACTTCAAGCATCGGTCTCGTCCCCCTTTCCGGACAGGGCGCGCAGCTTGCGGGCGTTGGACTTGATCTTCGCCAGATGGACGTAGCCCTTCATGTTCGGCGCGGCGATGGCGACGGCCACGATGACGGCGGACACGAGCTTGAAATACTCGGCCGAGATGTTCAGCCGCAGCGCCAGCGCTATGATGAAGCGGTAGACGATGCTGCCGAGCACGACGCAGACGACGCGCTTGCCCACGCCGCCGCGGTGACCGGCAAAGACCTCGCCGATGATGAGACTCGCCAGCGCGATCGTGACCATGCCGGTGCCGAGGTTGATGTCACAAAACTTGTTATACTCCCCGATCAGGCAGCCGGACAGCGCCGTGAGGGCGTTGGCCAGGCACAGGCCGATCGTGATGGTGGCTTTGGGGTTGATGGAGGAAGCGCTGACCATATCCAGACTGTCGCCCGTGGCGCGGATGGACAGGCCGAGCGACGTGCCGAAAAAGCGGATGAGCGCGATCACGACCACCGCCGCGATGAGCGCGAGCAGGAGCAGCCGGCTCCACTGCCCGCCGACAAAGCCCTTGAAGAGTGAAAACACCGTGTCGACCCCGGTGATGGACACGTTGGACGAAAAGCCCATGACCGCGAGGTTGATCGTGTAGAGGCCGGTGTTCGAGATGATGCCGGCGAGGATGCTCTCGACGCCGAGGCGCGTCTGCAAAAAGGCCGTGACGTAGCCCGAGAGCATGCCCGCCGCCATGGCGGCAAACAGCGCAAGGATTGGGTGGCCGGCGATGGTGAGCATGGCGCCGACGGCACAGCCGAGCGTGAAGCAGCCGTCCGTGGAGAGGTCGGCGATATTCAGGATGGAAAAGCTGATGAACAGCGCCAGCGCGACGAGGCCGTAAATGAGGCCGACCTCAAGCGCCGTCTGCAAAACGGTCAGCATGGAGCTCCCTCCTTCGGGATGTTAGATCAATTAGTCAAAATTCTGCTGCGTGGTCGTCTCGAGCACGGAGCTGCACTTGCCTTCAAACGCGCTGCGCACGGCGGTGATGTCATAGCCGATGGCGGCGCAGCTATCGGTGTTGATCATGGCGATGCCGTTATCGAACGTGGTCACAGGCAGCGTAGCGGGGTCCTTACCGTCGACCAGCACCTGCACGACCATGTCGGCCGTGATGGTGCCGAGCTTGGTGTAATCCACGCCGTAGCCGACAAACGCGCCGTTGAGAGCAAAGGAATCCGCGCCGCAGTACTGCGGAATCTTGGCATTGAGGAACTTCTCATAGATGGCGAGCTCGGCAGTCATGATGGTGTTGTCGGTCGGGGTGAAGACGGCGTCGACCTTCTCGGCGATGAGCGCGTCGACGGCAGAGGAAACTTCATCGGTGGTGGTGCCGGTCTTTTCCACGCAGCGGATGCCCTTGCCCTCGAGGTAGGCCTTCGCGTCCTCGATCGGCTGCTTGGAGGAATCCTCGCTCTTGGAGTAGAGCAGGCCGACGGTCTTGGTGTCCGGGTTCTGGGCAAGCATCAGGTCGAGCAGGCCCTTGGTGTTGAGCGCGTCGCTCGTGCCGGTGATGCGGCCGCCGGGCGCGTCGAGCGAATCGACAATGCCGGCGCCGACAGGGTCAGACACGGCGGAGAAGACGATGGGGATCTCCGTGTCCTCGGTGGCGGACTGCATGATCTTCACGGCCGGGGTCGCGATCGGGACGATGAGGTCCACACCCTTGCCGACGAGCTCGGCACCGATCTGGTTGAGCGTCGTGGCGTCGCCCTGACCGTTGTAGAGCGTGTAGTCAAAGGTCACGCCCAGCTCCGTGGCCTTCGCGTCGAGCTCGGCCTCGATGGCCGCCTCGATCTGGTTGAGGGACGCATCGTCCACAAACTGCACGATGCCGACCTTATAGGTCTTGCCTTCGGCCTTGTTGTCCTCGGTCTTGCTGCCGCAGGCGGACAGGCCCATGAGCGCGGTGACGGCGAGCACGCCGCCGACGATCTTCTGGAAAGTCTGATTCATAATATATTCTCCTTCTATTGGAATCTGATAATCGTTGATTTAAGATATTCGGATACGGTCTGACGCGGCAAAAATTCTCCGGCCGCCACGCCATCGTCTGGTTCTCCGTGTCATATGCATCCCTCCTGCGGTGATTTAAGCAACAAAAAAAGCCTCGTCCACGAAACGGTTCCTTCCGTTTCATGGGACAAGACTGTAACTCCTGCGGTGCCACCCATGTTGGCGCTCATGCGCCCACTTTGCACGTACGATCATACGCTCCGCCGGATAACGGCCGCGGCCACCGTCGCCCCTCATGCTGCTGCAATCGGTTTGCCCTCGCGAGTCCATTCGCCATTCGTCCGCTGCAGCGCTTCCACCGTCCGCTGCTCTCTGAAAGCTTCGTAAATGGGTACTCCTCTCGGTCATCGGTTTCTCGATGGTGTTACTCTACCACTTCCCGCGCCGGATTGCAAGCCCCATTTTCACAAATCTGCATGGAGGCAGCAAAAAAAGATTTGTACAAGGCAAACAAACGTCCCTGACCGGTGGTCAGGGACGTTGGGTGCAATATTATTTTCCGGCGTAGACAAAGGCGTTCGGCAGCGTGCGCCCGGCGGTGAGCGCGGGGTTGGAGCTGCGCATGATGTACTTGCCCTTGTACCAGATCATGGCGCTGGTGCCGCCGTCGAGGTTCATGGCCTGCATGCAGTCGTGCTTGGCCATGATGGCCGCGCAGTCCGGCACGCTGATGCCGACCGACGTCGCGAGCCGGCCCTCGACGAGCAGGGCGATGATCTCGCCGTACTTCGACTGGCCGAGGCAGGCGCGCGGCTGCAGGTCGGAGAAGCCGCTGCGGGCATTGACGACCGTCTCCCCGTCGATGATCATGGCGGGCGAGAACTCGACCGCGTCCGTCGTGCCGGGAGAGACCTCGGAATCGCTATCTCGGATGTAGATGCGGTTGTCCTCATGCAGCTCCAGGCGCTTGTAGCCGTAGCCCATGTGGCCGCCGTAGGACTTGCCGTTGCACATGGCGTAGCCCGCGAGGGTGCCGCCGTTGCCGGTGCCGCCCGGGTCGATGAAGCCCGAGCCGGTCATGCCGATGACGCCGCCGTGGGCCTCGGCGATCTTGCCGCAGACCTGGCCGACGCTTCCGAGCGTGGACGCGGCCTGCAGGCTCAGGCGCGACGGGTCTTTCATGATGACGAGCACGCCGCGGTAAGTACTGCCCTTTTCGCGCGCGATGAGGATCTCATTCTGTGCGTCGATCGCGAGCACCTGCTCGCCCTGGATGGTGCGGATGCTGGTGCCGTTGTCCGTGAGGGCGGACTTGTCGATGTTGATGCGGCTCCAGCCGGCGGCGAGGGCGTCAGGATGCTCCTTGATATACGCCTGCATGCTCGGCACATCCACCTCCCAGAAGAGGTTATAAAACGCAATCTCTTCCTTGCTCATGCCCTTGGTATCCGTGAGCGTGGGGTTGCGGGACTCGATCTCTTCCTCGTCCCACTCGCTGTTGACACCGATCTGCGCCTCCCTGGCCGCCTCCATTTCGGCAATGACCTTGTCTATGACGCTGCGCGGGATGAACGCCGTGGCCAGCCACTGGTGGCTGAGCGTGTTCATGGCCGTCTGAATATAGGCCGTGCGCCACTTGGCGATGAACGGAATGTCGGAATAGACCGCCGTCAGGTACAGGCCGGCGAGGATGGCCAGCACGAGAAACAGGATCAGCAGCCGGCGGCCGAGGCTCTTTTTCTTCTTCGGCTTTTTGGCCTTCTTTGCCTTGCGGCCGTGTTTGCCGGCCGGGGCCGGGGCAGGCTGCTGCACACGCCGGCGGTCGTCCGGCGCGCTGCGGCGCGGGCGGGCGGTGTCATCCGTCCACTGGCTGGCGCTCCGCTGCGCGGGGCGCTGCTGAGCAGGGCGCTGCTGAGCGGGACGCTGCTGGGCCGGGCGCTGCTGAGCGGGACGCTGCTGGGCAGGACGCTGCTGAGCGGGACGCTGCTGGGCCGGGCGCTGCTGCGTGGGGCGCTGCTGCGTGGGGCGCTGCTGGGTCGGGCGCTGCTGTGCGGTATCGGAAGCGGGCCGCTGCGCGCCTGTGGGGCGCGGCGGCGCGGAAAACAGCTTCAAGGGGCGACTCCTCCTTTACTTCGGGAGATTACGAAGGGCTTGACGGCGGGGAGCAGAAAATGTTCCGCGCGCCGCGGGAAAACGAGAAGGCTCGCCGAGCGAGCCTTCCCGGAAACGTGCAGGGGTGCGTCCGCTCAGCAAAGCTGCGCGCCGGCGGGCACGCTGTCATCGAGCATGAGCAGGTTGAGCTTGCCGTCCTTCTCGGCCGAGAGGAGCATGCCGTTGGAGGCCATGCCCATCATCTTGCGCGGCGGCAGGTTCAGGATCGCGACGACGGTCTTGCCGACGAGCTCCTCGGGGCGGTAGTACTTGGCGATGCCGGAGAGGATCTGCCGGTCGGTGCCGGTGCCGTCGTCGAGCGTGAAGCACAGAAGCTTATCGGACTTTTTCACCGGCTCGCACTTGAGGACCTTGCACACGCGCATGTCACACTTGGCAAATTCGTCGATCGTCACATCCGGCAGCACGGGCGCGGACTTCGGCGCGGCGGCCGCTTTTTTTGCCGCCTTGAGCGCCTCGAGCTCGGCGAGCTCCTTGGCCATGTCGATGCGCGGGAAGAGCGTCTCGCCCTTGTGGACCGTGACGTCCGCGGGCAGCACGCCCCAGACAGCGGCGTTGTCCCACGTGGTCTGCTCCGGCGCGGCGCCGATCTGCGCGAAGGCCTTCACACAGCTGTCGGGCATGAAGGGCAGCAGAAGTGTGACGGTGATGCGCAGCGTCTCGAGCAGGTTATACAGCACCGTAGCCAGGCGCGCGCGCTTGCTCTCGTCCTTGGCGAGGATCCAGGGCGCCGTCTCGTCGATATACTTATTGGCGCGGGAGATGACCTTGAACACCTCGATGAGTGCCTGCTGGGTGCCGAAGTTATCCATATAGCCGGCATACGTCTCGCGCAGAGAGGACGCCATGGCGATGAGCTCGTCATCGAGCGCATCGTGCTCGCGCTCGGCCGGGAGCGTGCCGCCGAAGTACTTGATGACCATGGCGACGGTGCGGCTCAGGAGGTTGCCGAGGTCGTTGGCGAGGTCGGTGTTGATGCGGGAGATGAGCAGCTCATTGGAGAAATTGCCGTCACTGCCGAGCGGGAACTCGCGCAGGAGGTAGTAGCGCAGCGCGTCCACACCGTAGCGCTCGGCGAGCACGACGGGGTCGACGACGTTGCCCTTCGACTTCGACATCTTGCCGCCGCCGAGCAGCAGCCAGCCGTGGCCGAAGACCTTCTTCGGCAGGGGCATGCCCATGCTCATGAGCATGGCGGGCCAGATGATGGAGTGGAAGCGGACGATCTCCTTGCCAACGAAGTGGACGTCGGCGGGCCAGAACTTATCGTAATCGTCGTACTTTTCGTTCATGAAGCCGAGAGCGGTGCAGTAGTTGAACAGCGCATCGACCCAGACATAGACGACGTGGCCGGGGTCAAAATCGACCGGGATGCCCCACGTGAAGCTCGTGCGCGACACGCACAGATCCTCAAGGCCGGGGTCGATGAAGTTTTTGATCATCTCGTTGACGCGGCTGGCCGGCTCGAGGAACGTGCCGCTGAGCAGCAGCTCGCGCACGGGCTCGGCATACTTCGACAGGCGGAAGAAATACGCTTCCTCCTCGGCATAGTGCACCTCGCGGCCGCAGTCCGGGCACTTGCCGTCGACGAGCTGGCTCTCGGTCCAGAAGCTCTCGCACGGCGTGCAATACATGCCGGAATACTTGCCCTTATAAATATCGCCCTTTTCGTACATCTTCTTGAAGATGCGCTGCACGGCCTCGACATGATAGTCGTCCGTCGTGCGGATGAAGCGGTCGTTGGAGATGTTCATCAGCTTCCACAGCGCGCGCACGCCGCCGGGACCTTCGACGATGTTGTCCACGAACTGCTTGGGCGTGACGCCGGCGGCCTCCGCCTTCTCTTCGATCTTCTGGCCGTGCTCGTCCGTGCCGGTCAGGAACATGACGTCATAGCCGCACAGGCGCTTGTAGCGCGCGATCGCATCGGTCGCGACCGTGCAGTAGGTGTGGCCGATGTGCAGTTTGTCCGAGGGGTAATAGATCGGGGTGGTGATATAAAACTTTCCTTTGCTCATACTGCATTCTCCTCTGTATTAGTCTTCACCGGCGTCACCGGGGTCGTAGATGGAAGGATAGGGGGTCGGCTGCGGCTTCGGTGTGGGTGTGGGCGTCGGGGCCGGCGTGGCGCTGGGGGTGGGCGCCGGCTTCGGCGTGGTGTCGTGTGAGTGGTAGGTGCTGTTGGCCTCGAGCGTGTGGCTGATCTGGTTGCCGTCCTTATCATAGACGGTGCGGTAGGTCGTGGCGCGCAGGCCCTCGGCCGTGTAGCTCATCTTGACATAGCTGCCGTCGACATCCGTGCCCCAGATCTCGACCGTGACACCGCCGTTCTGCACGGAGGCCTTGATCTCGATCGGGTAGTCGCGGTTATTCGTGAACTTGAACTCCGGCCCGCCCCAGCTGACCGTGGCGTCCATGCCGGGTTCGATATAGCCCACGGGGAAATAGTGGCAGGTTCGGGTGTTGATCTTCAGATTGGAGACCATGGCGCA
>OGDF01001391.1_pt1 | contig 36000 bp, 41 predicted proteins | sample 1570141 | NCBI WGS metagenome assembly OGDF01 (sample SAMEA4370581, study PRJEB24528) | human gut metagenome
AAGTGCTTTATAAATTTTTTCGTTGATTTTGTTGCACTTGACTTGACAATCTATCTTATAAAAATGGCACAAATAAGCATTAGTACCGAAAGTACAAAGCACTTCTGTTTAGTTTCAGCATGATAACCACCACCGTACTGACGAAGCAGAGAAAAAGTAATTGTATAAATAATGCTTTCGAGAAAACATTTTGTTAGTATTCCTATTGATACTATAATAATTGCAAATAAAACCTTTGTAAAAATAATTTCAAGTCCATACTTGACCACTTCTTCATCAACCATAATATTTTTATTTTTCATTGCAAAAAAAATTTTATCCGTTATTTTTTTCATGTCTTTACCACCTATTATTCAAGGATATTTATGAACAATATCTTTGGATAACAGTATACGGCATTTTATGATATAAAGTCAATATATGTGGTATAACTTACAATAATTCGGTCTATCTTACAAATTTTTCTCTTTGTTAGCTTGGATCATTACAATATCGACATTATGATTAGTCCTTATTAGTTTTAATACTTTGAAAATGTTTTTTAAAAGATAAAATTGAAGAATAATCCCCTTACAAATTTTTATTGTAAGAGGATTTGTTCAATAAAGTGTTTGATAGTCATAACCTACTGTATTTGTTTGCGGAGCACAATGATATGTGTTCATAATCGGTCTTGACTTCGCCAAAGTCGGCAGCCCATTCGTCAAAGTGATTGATGTCACACTCTTTCAGCAAATCAGTCTGTAAGTACCGCATCATTGTGTAAAGCTCGGTCATACTGTTGCTGACAGGCGTGCCGTAAGCAACACCTTAGTAACGATTATTTTGTAAAGTTTGGACGGTTGGTTTTACAGCAATAAAACCGAAAGGACAGATACAAATGATTGATGCGATGTACAATTACAGACAGGGCGAGATCCACTCCGCTGAATTCTCAGATGAGTTCAACAAGCTCTGTATCCCCTTTGAAGATTCGTTGAGTGAGGAACAGATTGATATATTCCACCAGATACTCGACTGCGTGAGCGAGACAGCCGCCTCTGAAATGAGAGCTGCCTACAAGATTGGTTTCAAGGACGGCGTGGCTTTGATGAAAGAGGTTATCGAATAAAAAGAACAACTCACTTTGAGTTGCTCTTCAATAGCTTTATGTATCTTGTGAATATCAAGTGCTTACGGGAATTTGGTTATATTTACAGTAATGCTGTCAAGCACTTGATTTTTTCACAATTCCGTTCTATAATGTAAATTGGAGTTTTCTGAAATGGAGTGTGACTATATGAAAACTATAAATGCAGTTTCTCTGTTCTCCGGTGCAGGTGGAATGGATGTTGGATTTGAGAAGACAGGGGTAAATGTTCTTGTTGCCAATGAAATTATGCCCGAAGCCTCCCAAACTTACATAGCTAACCACCCTAACAGTGTTATTATAAATGATGATATTAACAATGTTATTTCTTCTTTAACGGAATATGAAGGCGTTGATTTAGTGTTCGGTGGGCCGCCCTGTCAAGGCTTTTCAGTAGCAGGTAAAATGAACCCTGATGATGATCGCAGTAAACTGATTTTTACTTTCCTTGATGTAGTTGAAAAACTTCGCCCCAAAGCCTTTGTTATGGAGAATGTTAAGGCTTTAGCTGTCTTGGAGAAATGGAGTGCTATAAGGGAGAAATACTTAAAAAGAGCCAAATCTCTCGGTTATGTATGTACCCCCTATGTCCTTAATGCTACCGAATATGGAGTTTCACAAAAAAGAGAGCGTGTTTTCTTTGTTGGCATAAGAGAAGGCATTGACTTTAGTGAAAGTATTGGCGATTTGATTGAAAAGCAAAAATGCCAAGCCCCTAATGTTAGATCATTGTTACAATCTCTCGGTAGGGCAGGAACAGAAGCTAATCCTAACACCTGTACTGCCAAGATCACCTTTGCGACACACCCCATTATGCGTAAATCTCCTTATGCAGGAATGTATTTTAATGGTCAAGGCAGACCTATTGATATTGACGGGTACGCCAATACTCTTCCAGCTTCTATGGGTGGAAACAAAACTCCATTTATTGATGAAGATTATCTGTATGGAGATGCTGATTCTGATTGGGTGGTAGATTACCATAAGGGATTGGTTGCAGGCACTATTATTCCTGTTTTCAAGGAAGCTCCTGACCGCCTTAGAAGAATTACAATCAAGGAAGCTGCCAGAATACAGAGCTTTCCAGATGATTATATATTCTGCGGTAATAAGGGAAAAATATACACTCAGATAGGTAATGCAGTTCCATGTAAGCTCGCTGAAGTAGTAGCTAAAGCTGTTGTACAGTATCTGCAATAAAAAATGCCGTTGCAAGGGGATTACCTTTGCAACGGCATTTCATTTATTGTCTTGAAAGTCCTAATTCTTTTTGAGCAAGCTCGTCAAGATATGATACTACTTCTTCCTTAAACTTTGTTTCACGAGCTGTTGTTAAAATGAATGCCATGAAGCTTTGACAATCAATCTCAGGGATAATGCTCACAATAACCTCAAAAAACTGACGATATGATACAATAGATAATTGAAAATTACGCTTTGCATATTCGCTCTTGATCGAGCTTATGAAGCCTGATGTTGCATTGCCACGAGGACCTTCTATAAACAACAGCTTAGTTCCACCAGATTGAATAACCTTATCAGCAGCGTGACGCACATCGGTTTCAGCATAGTCCTTATCTTTCAGCTCGTTTGACGATATGAGATTATCATCAACATAAATATCAAGATCGCTTACCTCACGGCTTGATGCACCACTTTGATTAACAGGGTGTACTTCAACTATTGCGTTCGGCAAATGAGCATATAGCAGATGATATACACCAGCTACCATAAGTGTCAAAACTTCGCCCTCATAACTTTTCTCAAGTGCTTTGACGATATAGGAAAACAGCTTATATGGCATACTTGCTTCATCATCAATAGTAAAAACAGTAAGTTTTTCTTTTTCGTCCCTTATCTTAATCAGCTTGCAGAGAAGATATATAAGGCATTGAAAAGCCTCTTCCTTTGAACTTATCTTCGGAAGATTATCACAAAGAGAGTTAAGTATGTTTTGATCGTTTCCTTTACGAACAGCATTAGTTTTGCTTAATTCAGGGAAACGTGCGGGCTTGTTGAGAAATGGCTCGTTTGAACCGCCAAGAGCCTTTTTAAGCGTTTCCATTTCAAATGGAACGATAACTTTATGACATACTGTTCTTGCATCATATGCTCCGGGTAGTGTAGAATGCTTCTGTAAACATAGAGCATTAACGCTTTCGTCAGTAGATTTAGAAAGCAGAGCCGTAAAAAGGACATACTTGTATGTCAAATGGGTATTATCAATGACATAATCTATAAAATCCTTATACTTACATTCTGTTGTAGGGCTTATCGTAGCTTGTGTATACGCTGTTTGGAGAACAGCAGCAGCCTCTTCTTTTAATCCCATAATCTATACTCCTCACTTGAAAAGGTGAAATTCTTCTTTTGTTAAACCCAAATCCAATGCTCGGTACATATAACGAGCAGCAATGGACGAGTAGGGTTTCCATTTACGGCACTTCTTTTCTATTGTTTTACGAGAAACGTCCTCTGTTTTATATAACCATTTATAGGCTTGAAGAAAAGCACCGTCTTCATAAGGTAAAATATCCTGCCGATCCAATACAAATATAAGGTACATCTTTGCTGTCCAGTTACCAATTCCTCTGTATTTTGTTAGTTTCTTGATAACTTCTATATCAGAAAGCTGTGCCAAATCGGATAAAATCAAGTCTTGTGACACAATAGCTTGCGTGATTATCTTTATATACTCAACCTTTGCTGTTGATGTTCCACATGATTTTAGCTGTTTATCTGACAATTTAGCTATTATTTCAGGAGTAATTCTATCATTGCAGAGTGCTGATAATCTATCGAATATTTTTTTGCCTGCTTTTATAGAAAGCATTTGCTCAATAATCTCATGGATAAGAAATGAGTATCCGTCTTTATGCGGAAGATACTCTATCTCACCAATCATAGAGATTACCTTGGCTATTCGCTTATCAACTCTGCATAAATACTGAATTGACGTAGTGCTTGGATTTAAACATACTGTTTCAGAAGATTTATGCTTGTTCATCATTTATCCTCAGAAGTAGTATTCTCCATAAGCAGGCGATAAGATTCCATGCCTAAAGCATCAGCAATTTTCTGAACATTCTCAATGGAGATATTACGCTGAAAACGCTCTATTGCACTAATATATGTTCTATGCAATCCGCATTTTTCGGCAAAATCTTCCTGAGATAGTCCCATAGCAATGCGATATTTTCTTACGTTCTCACCGAACACTTTGATTATATCCATAACATCACCGCCCTATTTTATTAATCATACCACAATGTTACTTATAAATCTACATACGATAAGTAACATCACCGCTTTTTTCAAAAGCCATAGCCTATTGGCGCACTTATAATCCGTTCCACACAAGTCCGATTCGTGATTATGGCACATACCAAAATATACAGATACTCATTTGACAATTTTTAGTTTCAAAACAAGAGATAGGTCTTATCCCCTTGCACTGTGGGGATAAGACCTTTTCTTATAATTTCAAAAAAGGGTCTTCTCAAAATCGGTCAGCGGTGTTATAATGGTATTGACCGATACGGTCAGAAAGGAGTGAGAGAGCTTGAATGAACGATTTTACGCACTTCCCGAAGATAAGCGGAAAAGCATCATAAGCGCAGGATTCCGAGTCTTCTCACAATACAGCTACAAGAACAGTCCAATGAGTGAAATTGCAGCCGAGGCAGGTATCAGCAAGTCACTGCTGTTTTACTATTTCAAGAATAAAAAGGAACTGTATCTTTTTATTTGCAAGTACAGTACAGAGCTGACAGAGCAGGAAATAATAAGGCAAAAATGCTATGAGAAGGAAGATTTCTTTGATATTTTCCTCAGCGGTCTGAAAGTCAAGGTACAGCTTATGCGGCAATATCCCGATCTTTCGCTGTTTCAGCTAAAAGCATACTACGAAAAGGACAAATCACTTCGTCCGGAGATAGATCAGCTTATCGGGCAGTATTCGGGTTATGAAAATCAGTCGGAAATGCTGAAGCTGGATAAGGAAAAATTCATTGAAGGACTTGACCTTGAAATGATGTATACAGATATGTTTCTGGCATCACAAGGCTATTTATGGGAAAAAATGCAAAGCGAGACAATAGATCCCGATCAGATGGAAAGGGATTTTATCAGAATGATAGAGTTCTGGCGAGGACTCTATTCACGCAGGAAATGAAAAAGGTGACAATATGTATAATGCTGAAAATAAAACGGTAATGCTCCCGTCGGGAGCTGAGATGTACTATGCAAAATTCGGCAAAGGAAGCAAACAGTTAGTTATGATCCCCGGACTGAATATTGTGGATATGAACGGAACGGCGAATAACCTCGCATATTTCTACCGAAAATTCACAAAGGATTTCACGGTATATGTTTTCGACAGGCGAAAATGGCGTGATCCGTGCTGTACGATTCGTTCTATGGCGGAGGATGTTGCGGCTGCTATGAAAACGCTGAACATCAATCAGGCGTATGTAGTAGGGGTGTCACAGGGCGGAATGATCGCACAGTATCTTGCGGCATATCACTCTGAACTTGTAAAAAGACTGGTGCTTGGTGTAACAGCAGCAAAAACGAATCCTCTTATGATAGGTGCGGTAGATGAGTGGCTCGCTATGGCGGAAAACGACGATCTTCAAGGTGTTCTCACCAAAAGTTACGATAAGATGTATACCGAAAAGCAGATGAAGCTGTACCGCAGGCTGATCCCTCTTATGATGAAGTTCACTAAATTCATGGAGATAGAGCGCTTTGCAGATCACGCAAGAGCGATCTATAGCCTTGACAGCTTCGATATTCTTGAGAGGATAAAGTGTCCTGTACTGGTACTGGGAGCTGAGCTTGACAGGATAACCACTGCTAAGGGGTCAAGAGAAATAGCGGAGAAACTGGGCTGCAAAGTGCATATATTCCCGAACGAGGGACACGCAGCTTATCTTAGCAAGGGTTTCAATCGTATGGTATATGATTTCTTTACAGAATCATAATCAGGCAGGAACAGGCTCGGCAATGCCGTGAGTGGCTTCATACTCCCTGACACGGCGGTAGAAAGTATTTGCCGACATATCCATTCTCCGCATAAAGTCCCTGCCTGTGATGTTCTTTGCTCGCCATTCCCCATAGAGCTGCCCGAACCTCGTCCAGTCGGTGGGGATAGGTTTTCGCCCGGTGTACTTGCCCTGAGCCTTAGCGATCTCGATGCCCTCACGCTGTCGCTGTTTGAGCTGTTCACGCTCCAATTGTGAGAGGTCGGCGAATACGGTCAACATGAATTTGCCTGACGGAGTATCGGTGTCGATGTTCTCCTTGTGGCTGATGAGGATAACGCCCTTTTCGGTAAGCGTGTCGATGATATTCAGCAAGTCCTTTGTGGAGCACCCCAAACGGCTGATACTCTCGATGTAGAGTGTGTCACCCTCACGCACATAGTCCAGCATAGCGTGGAGCTGTGGGCGGTCTTTGTTTGCTCCTGAGATCTTCTCGGAGAAGATACGGTCAACCTGATAATCGCACATTATCTCCTGCTGACGGGCTGTCTCCTGGTGTTCGGTTGAAACACGGATATAACCTATTTTGCTCATAATTGTTGTTTCCTTTCTGATGTAAAAATATTTTTCTTTCTGTTGATATGTGATTGACTTATTGACGGCGATGATGTATAATTACTGATAAGGGTAAGCACTTGGCTTGCTCGTGAAAATCGCAATTTATGAGGTGAAGCAGTATGGATAAACTGAATACAATATCATATCCAAGTATCATACAGCAAATTGAGGATACACCGTGCGGTACAGTTTATCCGCTGTCGATTGCTGAAATGAATCAGTATGGAGATATTTATAAAGAACGTGACTCCCTCTTGCTTTGGCATTATTGTGGATTTGCTTTCCTCTACGGTGTTTGTGATGAGCGCTTTCTCAAATCGATCTATGATATGTTTTTAGGCGCAGATAGCAATTTGTCAAGACGTTTTATACTGTTCTCAGCAAACCCAAAGGTGATAGCATTCTTCCAAAATAAGCAGGATATTGTGTTGGGAAAACGGTATAATTTTGAATATCCGTTAGAAAAGACCGGTTCAAGGAGTGAAATACCCCCTGATTATCAGATATGTCAATTCAATCAGAAATTGTTTGACAACATACCGGGACGAATTACACCTCGTTTTTCTTGGAGAGATGATTCTGAATTTCTGAATCATGGAATGGGATACTGTGTCATGTATAAGGAAAAGGCTGTGTCATGGGCGTTCTCGGCTGCTGTGAGCAGTAATGAACTTGACATCGGGATAGAAACGGTTTTAGATCATCGCCACATGGGACTGGGATTTGCAGTAGCAGAAAAAATGATACAATATTGTTTTGAACAGCGCAAACGCCCTATCTGGTCATGTGATGCAAATAATACTGCATCACAAAAAATAGCTGAAAAATTAGGGTTTGTTAAATCTTCGGAATATATCACTATCAGACGTTAAAATCTGTTTTTTTCTAAGTAACTATACACCTCACCACGGCAAGGAGAACCACTCTCCTTGCTGATTTTTTTATTCAAGCTGACTTTTCTTTCTCTTGGCAGCCTGTTCGTTCTGCATATATCGGGCAAGCGTTCTCTGACTGTCACGCTTCTGCTGTGCAAGCCTTGAAAGCCTGTCCGATTCTTTCTTCAGGGCTTTACGTTCCGCACTCTGCTCAGCGTAATCTGTTCGGGCTTTTTCAAGCTCTGTTTTCAGCTTACTGAGTTTCGGTATATGAGCGTCGGGAAATAGCTCTATCAGCTTCTTGTAAGCCTTGTGGTACTCGTCAAGTTCGTAGCAAAAATCGCTCTTGTACTTGGTTTTCGCCTTACCCTCCAGAGAAGTATATTTCTTGTGATACGCCACAAATTCATGATACTTCTCGATTGCAGGAATCTGCTCCTCCAATTCGTGGATACGGTCGCTCAATTCCATCTGCGGAGTTGACATGACCATAAATTCAGCAAGCGCCCTGTGAGCTGTGCTCTCCAATTCTTCAAGCGCGGAATTGCTTGCGTTCATCTCGTTGAGTGCTTTGCTTGCCGCCTTCATATTCTCACGGTCTGCCCAATTCGTCAAGCCCTGAGACTGCTGAAATTTCTCTGCTGTGGTGCGGATAATTCTCGCTGTCGGGCGGTGCGACATTTGGTACTTGTAACTCTCGATACGCCTTTTGATCTGCTGGCTCTCGTAGAAGTAGCCCAGCGTTTTCGCACGGGTAAACTTCGCCCTCGGATTACGCTCTTTCTGCTCTGCAAGCATAAATTTCAGGTCTATCTTGTGGTCGGGATTGTAGTCAACCAAAATTCCGAAATCAGCGCACTTTGCAAGAAAATCCTCAAAGTCCTCGCTGACCTTGATAACCTCGTCGATAGTTCTTTTAAGCTGTTCCTTCCACGAAAGATTCTGCTTGTCAAGCTCCCACTCCCAATGGCTCTTACCCTTTGAAAGATGCGGGTTTTCGATGATAGAAAGTCCGTGTTTTCTGCATAGTTCGTCCGAAATCGTGCGGAGTTTGCTCCACGCTCGGTCGTGTATCTTTCCCTGATTATGCTCGGTTTCAAAAGTGTGTCCTGTATAGAAGTTCACATTGTTCACGATTATGTGGTTGTGGATATGTTCATGGTCGCAATGGACGGCTAAAACATACTGATACTCGTCATTAAAAAGAGCCTTGCAAAGTTCCTGCCCGATAAGCAAAGCCCGTTCGGGAGTGACCTCACCGGGGGCGAATGGACTGTATTATGTGCTGGCACTCGCTTCGGCTTCGTCCTGTGCCGACACACTCTCGGATATTTTTGAATTGTTCTGATGCTCCACATGGAGAAGATACGCACAAGTTGCTAACAACATATTTGCGGTCTGCGGTTTTGTCCGGGTTGCAGATATAAGCAATTGCGCCGTATGTTCCCGTGTGGATCGTATGGATACGAGAGTAACCGCCAAACTTCCTCTAACCTCTCTTTCATATCGGCAATATCTTCATCGTAGAGCTTGCCGCCTTTGTTGACACGATGGGCTACCTGATTGAACGAATTGGAGATAGACGAGATGAACCGTGCTATCTGCTTGATGTCCTCGGTATCTTCCTCAACATTCATCACTGTAAGAGCAGAATATCTGCAAAAATCGCCCCTGCTTCTGAACGATGTTTCGGCATATCGGCGGTTGATCGCTTCAAGCTCCTCATCATTTACTCTGAACGTGAGAATATGCTTGCGTACTTCGCTCGGCTCGGTGTCCTGCGGTGGTGATTCGCCCTCGGTGGTTTCGGGCGGTTCGGTGAAATCTACCTCGCCCGATTCCGTGACTTCCAACATAGGAACAGGCTCTGCAGCGGTGTCCTCGGCGGTGGTCGGCTCATCGCTATCGGACTGCAAATCTTCCTGCATTTCCTCCGCATAAGTGTGGGCAAGTTCTTCCGCAAGCTCCTCGACTTGCTTATGCTTGAACAGCTTTGCAAGGAAGCCCTCGCCAGATTTTTTGAATATTGACATTGTGTCTCCTTTCTGTATCTCGGTCGGCTGTGCCGACCTCTCAGGGGTCTTAGGGGAATTTTCCCCTGACAAGCCGTATAAAGTTTACGATTTTCCATAATCGTAATACTTTATACCGTGCTTGCGGGTATCTGCCCCGTTATTGCTCCGCATCACAATCTCGTCCCCCGACAGCACCGAAAAAAGAGGAGTTTTCATCAGTTTCTGCCGGAGAACGCAGTGTTTTGAAAGAAATTCAGTCGGAATCAGAGTCCGTGCAGTAATCAAATCCCCGAATGATCTTGAAATACACATTCGAGTATCGCTCACGTTCCGCACCGTCGGAATTCATCATCGCTTCAAGGAAATGATTTCTTGCTTCCGCTCTTTCGTCCCACTCACGAACTTCTCCATAGCAAACTGTTGTGATGCTGTCCTTTGACGATTCGGAAAAATTCACTTCTGCCTGTCCCCCGTCTTTCCGCAACGCAGAAATTCAAGGAATGCGTCTTTGGAAATATGTATCTTCCGTCCGGACCTTACCGTCGGAAGATTCATCTTTTCACGGTTTCGGTAAAAGGTCGAAAGTGAAATTTCCATAGCCGCAGCCTCTTCGGCAGGAATAAGAAAATTTCTGTCCAGCTTTTCGATTTCTTCTATAAGCAGTCTTTTCATAATTCACACTTTCGGCTTTTTTGCATTGTGACGGATAATAAAAACCGCACCTGCCACAGCTGCACACACGGCAGAGATTACTGCGATAAGCTTGACTGTTTTCTTGGATTTCTTCCTGCCGCCGCTTTCACCGAAAAACAGAATATCAAAATCTTCGGGAAGCGGCATTTCGGGATCAGTGTTTTTTCTGTAATAGATCATTTTGGGATTCTCCTTTTTACATCTCAATGTTTTTTCTTTGTTTTTCATTTCTGCCCATAAGGACAGCTTTCAGCCTTTCGTTCTCACATTTTAGCCTGCTCACCTCCTTTCGCAGCACTTCATTTTTAGCCGCAAGAATATTTATTTCATCGGCAGCAGAGGAAGCGGAACTTCTGCCCAGCTTGGCTCTGTTCTCTTTGCGGAGAATTGCCCCTGCCGCCGTTATTGCTTTTTCATCAAGCACACGTTCGCCCTTGGCATTGGTTTTAAGTTTCTTTGCAAGCTCCGGGTGTCCGCTTAACGTTTCATAAAATTTTGTTGGCTTCAAACCGTTCGCTTTGCAGTATTCGGAGATTGAAATGTATTGGCTGTTTTTTCGCATTGGTTATTGTCCTTTCGGTTGTTTTTTTATTGATTTGCTTATGGAAATGTGGTATAATGTAGAAAAATAAGTTGAGTTTATTTGCTCGGCAAATCGGGATTTAACGGGGGACATTTTAGATGAATAAAATAGATACAAAAGGACTTTTATTAAGAATTTTTGTACCCACTACAGTTTTTAGTTTGAGTTATTTGATATTGGGGCATTTTTGCAATATGCCACATATACTGTTGTTTTGCATTTTGGGAACGATTATTTTAGTACCCATGGAATTAGGAATGATTATATCGGCAAGCAAAAAAGAATATGGTACATGTTCATTAAAAAGTGCTTTAGAGGGACAGGAAAAACTTGCATTATGGAAGATAGTGCTGATTGCATTTGTTTTCCTTGGAGTGGCTGGATTACTTTCAGCGTTTGTTGCTCCTTTGGAAAATCAGTTTTTATCTAAAATAAGAGCTACTGTCCTTAATAATTTACCGATAGGTTTTGATTGGACGAATTACGAATATATAAAATCCTTTTCAAAACCGACACTGATTTTTACGTGCGTATATTACTGTATCTTTAATGTGCTAATTGGACCGATAATAGAAGAATTGTTTTTTAGAGGATATTTAACCTCGCATTATAAAAAGCAAGGAGTGCTTACGCCAATACTTATTGCTGTTTTATTTTCACTATATCATTTCTGGTTACCTTTTCATAATATATTTCGTATATTAGCCTTTGCACCAGTTGCATATGTTGCATATAAGAAAAAGAATATATACATAAGCATATGGTTTCATTGCATGTGTAATCTGTTTTCAGTAGTAGGCTTTGTATTTTTAGTAATGGGTTAACTTCCAATTTATTTGGGTCATATATTCACAGCACTCCAACAAGTGCTGTGAATTTTTTTCTGCCTAAATCATCTTCATACGCATATCATATTCAAACCCAGCAAAGGTTGAATTTGTCAGCGTATAAACCGAGTTAAACAGAGAAGCCGTCAGAAAACGGTCAATCCTGCTTATTTTGTCGGGATAGCTTACAAGGCTTTTCATTACATACTGAACATGATCGAAAGTAATTTTTCTGTAAGCCGACTTCGCCGTTTCTTCCGATACCCGTTTTCCCTCCGATACCACACTTCGCTCTCCGCAGAGAACATCAACCATAAGGTCTTTGATTTCTTCTGCCATTTGAACAACAGAGCTGTCGGGGTTAGAGATGAGGCAGTCATAGTCAATTTGTTCCTTAACTTCTTCCTCAACTGCGTTTCTGTCTATTCCATCAATTAATCCATCTCCGGGCGAAAAATTCTGAAAGTCAGTCCGTGGCGGATTGATAGATTGATCGTAAGTATAACTCATATCAGTATTATTTATATCAATATTATTAGAGTCCGAATTTCGTACTTCAAGAAGTCTGTTTTTCGGATTTGCAGAAGTCTGATTTTGGTCAAATGCAAAAGTAAGTGCAACAAGCAGCCCAAAAAGTTGCAGTAACCTTTGCAAAAGTGCCTAAAAATGAACAAGTTCAGTTGCAGTAAGTTATGCAAAAGACAAATTTTAGAAACTTAAATAACATTCAACTTATATTTGAACCTGGTAATTGTATAGTCAGAGATTGTGCTGAATATCATAGCAAAATCGTGAGAATCAAGACGTGTGAAAACACAAATTATATTGTTGCAGATGGTTCTTCATTACATATCCCAAAGTTTAATCAGAATACTTCTATTGATATTGAAAGGAATCAATCTAAAAGTAATAAATTCTATGGAACAAAAATCTATGGGAACACATGTAAAGAGTCAGACTTAATATACAAATTTGATAAAAGTATTGAAATTGGTATAGGTGATGAAATAGTCATAAAGAATATTGGAGCGTACAGTTTAAATGAAATCAATCCAATGATATTAGGTTATCCTGAAATATATATTAATAATACGGAACAAAGAATTTTGGGAAATAAACTATTTACATTTTTATGTCACTATTCAGATTTCAACAATTCTCAAAAGCAAAATAACTATTCATTAATATATGATAAAGCAAATCAAAAAGGATTATATGCTTTTGTAAAAAGTACGGGTGAAATTATTTATATAGGCGTTTCTCATGATAAAAATGTGTCAAATAGAATAATTCAGCACTTTCAAAATGGATTTGGGAGCATAAGACATAAACTATCATCCACAGAACTCGCCGAACTTGAAGATTGCGATTTGTATATATGGTTAAATAATCTTCCAAAGCAATCACTTCTTTTTGAGGAAGCAAATTTGATTGGATTATATAAACCCAAATATAATTACCTATAAAGTTAATAAAAACAGCGATATCAACCAATGATACCGCTGTTTTGCTACAAGAGAATATTTTTATCTTGATATGATAGTTGGATTATGCTCAATACTCTGTTCTTCCCGTGAGGCAGAATACCCCTGCTCCTCAATCCTGTCCATCCAGTCATCGGCAAAGGTAAGAATATCATTTATCTGCTTCATAGTTTCAGGCTTTACGTCTGTAATATCATACTGCTCATACACACCCATACCGCTGTTCTCGAAGCTTTCGGGAATGACCCTTTTGTTCTCATAATCAACCTTGAAGTCAATACGGGGATCGTACATAAGGTCGCCATTTTGAACATAGGTCTGAGCTATGGTGAGAATATTGCTGTTCATTTCAACGTGCAGTGGCATAAAGCACTCTGCTTCATACTTGACATAAGGCTTCTCCCCTGTCAGCACTTCGGGGAATGTATCAACAAGGCGTTCAAACATATCTTTTTGTGCCGAATCGTCCGTAAGCTCAAACTGAGTGAGCTTTATGTGGACATCTTCAAGCTCCGCTTCCGCAGCAGCAAGCTCCTGTTCCTTTTCAAAGGGTTTCTCTACGTCAATTTTCATCTGCTCAAGCTCATTTTTCTTTATTTCCACCTTTGCCGAAAGGTCATCAATGGATTTCTGAATATTGTTTATAACGTTGTCAAGCCTGATTATATTGCCTGCGGTTGTTTCAATATTTATATCGCAATAATGAGCCTTTTCGCCTTTAAGACAAGCCTGCGGCATTTTACGGAAATCGTTGTACATCACCGACAGCTGCAAGCCACGATACTCGCCAAGCTGAATTTCCTTGCCCGACATCATCATTCCGAGATTTTTGCAGACAACTTCTTTGAATGCTTCGCCTGCTTCCTTTCGTGTAGGATAAACCTTATCGCCCATTTTCAGAGGATATGATACCTTGCCCTCCTCATCAATAGCCTTTGGCGCAGAATTTGCAGTCTGCAAATCAGCCGTGTAATGCTTGATTACAAGCTCACTGTGCATAATTTCATTGGGATATTTCACACGGATATTGTCCTGAAGCTCATAGAGGTTTTCGTTGTAACGAGCCTTTTCGGATTTCAGATCCTTTATCTGTGCCTGCAATTCCATTTCTTTCTTAATCAAGGGATTGCCCATCAAAACAAGAGGAGCTTTATAAATCCCTTAAAAATCGGGTACTCCGAATACCCGATTTTCATTATCAAAAACTGAAACGTATCTCAACGCCTTTTTCATTGGACAGAAAAATCTTATCTATCATCAGCATTGCAAGCTGATTTTTTTCTTCAACGGTAAGCTCGTCCCATCTGTTAAGCGGCTCGATCAAAGGCTTTGTATTCACCTTTTTGATTTTGCGTTCCATAAGCATAAGGCTCTTTTCATACTCTGTTTTGTTGCTGTGGAGTACCTTTATCCTGTCCTGTATGTACCCGAAAAGTACCTCGTCTGCATCAGCCAGCTTCTCCATCAGCTTGGCTGTTTCACTGTCGATTTTGAGTATCTCTGCCTTGAGCCTGTCCTCCTCGGTTGAAGGCTTTCTCTCGTTTTTCTTGGCGACTTCAAATTCCTCAATATGTGCTTTCATTGCCATGTGCTTTCATTGCCGTATAAACAGACTGTTCAACGTCCTTGACTTTCAGCTTTATCCTGCTCGAATCGCAGCCTCTTACACTGTTATATCCGCTGCAAGTGAAATAAATCCAACTATTTCCCGATTTTGGATTATGGGTATAGTCAACCTTTACAGCGTGACCGCAATATCCGCATCTTATCATTCCTGTAAGCCACGAACGGAGAACCTTGCCTTTTCTTATCGGTATCTGATGATGTGAAAACTTGTCCTGCACCGCAAGCCAAACGTCCGCATCGACAAGTCCCTCGTGATAGCCGACCTTGACATATCTGTCGGTCTTGCTCCTGTAATTGTGCCAGAACAGACCGTGCTTTCCGTCAAATGCGTCCACATCATCTATAATGCGGTAATCTTTTTTCAGCAGATATTCATATACGTTCTTGTCTGCCCTGACGTAAAGCGGATTTTTCAGAACGGCGGCAATATTGCAGGCATCAAAACCTCTTGTAACAGTGCCGTCCCCTTTCGGAGCGTCCATCGGGAGATTGTTCTCGTTTATATACAGAATAACATCTCGGAGTGATGCTTCGGGATTTGAATATATGTCATACATTGCCTTGACGGTAACAGCGGAATCGTAAGGAACAAGTACGGAGCCTGTCTTTCCGTTTATGGTCTGCCTTGAACTCTGATAGCCGAAATAAACCACCCCACCCTGATAAAAGCCTGTTTCCTGTGCTTTGGTATCGTAGCTGTCTTTAACTCTCGCAGCTATTGCTTCACGCTCAAATTCCGCAAAGTTCAGAAGATTGTTTCGCATCATTCTGCCCTCTTTGGTATCTGTATTGAACGGCTCGCAAAGTGATACAACACTTACTCCCAGCTTGTCAAGCTCATCGGTGATGTTCAGATATTCACGCATATTACGGCTGAAACGGTCGTACTTCTTCACAACTATCTTGGAAACAAGTCCCTCTCGACAATCCTCAAACATCTGCCTGAATGCAGGTCTGTGCTTTATGTCCTTGCCCGACTTGCCGTCCTCTTCGTAAACCTTGTAAAAAGCCTCCTCTCCGACAAATCTGATACAGTCAGCGATCTGTGCGGGAATTGAAAGAGAGTTGTTTCCTTTTTCCTTGTCACTTACGGAACGGCGAACATAAATTGCTATATACTTATTCATTTTAAATTACCTCCGAAATGGTTATATAAATTCAGAGGCGATTTTACGTTATAATCATTATAACATATTCGCCTCTGAATTTCAACACTTTAAAGCGATATTTTCAAAATTATTTACGCTGATTTCCCCGGCTCGGACTTGTCTGTGTCTGTGTCCGATTCCTCGTTCCTCTTATCGGCAGCAACAAGAATATCATATATCTGATTGATCTTATTCTGCTTGAAACTCTCGCTCACATCTTCGGGAATGTGAGATGTCACCTTGATACCGTTAATGGTGCGTTCGATTATTCTTTCATTGGCGTTTCGCTCCTTTCGGTTTTTCTTTTGTTCTTAAAATAAAATTGCTTTTAGATTGGTGAGGTAAAAGCCTCGGTTCTCCTGTGAGAATAAAAAATTTTTTTAGCGGTTCTTGACGGGTTCTGTTTTATGCCGTATAATCAGCAGGGCGAAATCTCCTGCAACTGCGAAATTGCTCTTGAGTTGGTTTCGGCAGCGAAAAACAACGGCATAAAACAGGTTCGGTCAAGAAATTGCGTAGCAATAGCGATGGTAACCTTCGGTTACCCAAAAAATATTTTTATTCGGGCTAACGTCAGCGGCAATAAGTATCCTTACTCCGCCGTGCTTCTCTTTCTCTCATCTCCTTTTCCATTCTCCTCTGTTCCATAATGAGCCTACGCTGTTCTTCACGTTCCTCGATGAAATCAAGCTCGGCATTTCTTTCTGCTGTGGGTTCAGGCTCGGCTTTGTATGTGCCGTCCTCCTGCAATTTTTTTCCTTCGTGATACATTTCTATCTGTGTGCGAAGTTCTTCCCGTTCCCTGATTCTGTCATAATCGGTTTTCAGAAATTCTTCCAAATAATCCGATGCGTTCTCAGCTGCTGCACGCATTCTTGAAGCTCTGCCCATTTCCTCGGCAAGACTGTCAAGCTGTGAAATATCTCTTTCAAGCTTCATTTTCAATTCCGACAACCAGCCTTTTTGGTGAGTATCCCAACCACCGATACCGCCGCTTGCAACAAGCTTCCAGTGAAGCTCCTCCAGCCGTTTCTGCTTTTTCTCCTCACATTTGAAATACTTGTTCATAGCAACATCTTCCATTCTGTTTGCAGTTTTCAGAACCTTTTCCATATCGTCAAGGGAATAAATATGATTGTTGTGAACGAAATTCAGAACATCGACTGTTCTTTGAAGATCTGCGTATAACGGATAATTTCTTTCGGGAGCACGATAAACCTCGTACTGCTTTTCACGAATACCGACTGCGACTTCCACCTGAAATCCCACAAAAGCACTTATATTTCTTCCCACAAATTCATTCTGCTTGTTATTTATCCTCTCCACAAGCATCTGATAAGAATATCCGAATCCCAACTTTGCAATATTACAGCCGTATTTCACATTTTTCGGCTTTGCGATAAGTCGGCTTTCGTTAGTAAATGTGTAACCGCACTCACGCATTTTTTCGATAAGTGAAGAAATATCCGTAACATCATTTTGCAGAATAAGCCTGTCTATGGTATCAGCCATTCTGACCTTCCACGAGCATTTCTTCTTCCGTGAGTCCCATTCCTCGTAGCTGATAGTGCTGTTTCTCTTTGGATTTTTGATAATGTCAAGTCCGTGTTCAAGACAAATTTCATCGGAACGCTGTCGGACAAAATCCAGAGTTTTTCTGTTGCTGTGCCAGCGGATACCGTCAAGGTCATAGGGACAAACTGCAATGTGATTATGGCAATGCTCTGTATTGCTGTGAGTACTGACGATTATCGGTCTGTTCTCGCCAAACACTTTTTTTGCCCATTCAACACCTATGCGATGTGCTTCTTCGGGAGAAACGGAACTGTCAAAAGATTGAGTATATGAGTGGATTCGGATATTACGCTTTCCGCCCTTTTTTGAAGTTTCGCAATTATCAAAATTCTCATCATTGTACTTTTCAAAAATTTCTTTGAAATTGTCATAAGCCGTTTCAAGGTCATCGCCGCAGCAAATGCCCGTGACGTATTTCATTTTCTCATTTTTTTCAGGATTTAAGATGTATTTCAAATGAGCTTTCGGAGTTGTATGTATTGCCGTGTGCTTCACATATGCCACATCACAGCACCTCGTAGGAAAGCGGTTTCAAATGCTCGGCAATGCTTCCGCTCATTTCATTGAGCTGCTTTCGCAGCTCCCTGACATCGGACAAATACACCGACCTGTTTGAATTTGCCACCATAGCGATCTGATTGATGTTGTTTCCGATACGCCTGATATCGGAGCGAAGTCCGTAAATGTTGGCGGTGTTGTAAAGCACCACCTGACTTTTCACGGCAGACGTTCTCAAAAATCTGCTGACGTTCATTCCTGCGGCAGCGGCTTTGCGCTTGATCTCAGCCGCTTCTTCCTCTGTCGCTCGGAATTTCATAACTATGTTTCTGTTCATAATACCTCCCGTCTATATCTATGAATATACTTATATAAGGACTACGGCGGCGAACGCCGTCTGAATTTGGGTACACAAATTCTATGCTTGCTAAATCATAGCAGTCACTCCTTTCGTAAAAATCATGCGACTCTCCCGATTATCCGCAAGTGACCTGCACATATTTGCAAGCATTGCAGATATGCTATTTTTTACGTCCGAATAAAGACTTTCTCGTGCTGTTCTGTTTCGATGCGCCCTGTTTTGTAGACTGCTTATCCTCATATTTCTGGAGCTTTGCGTTGAGATCCGCTATTTCTTTATTAAACTTTACTATCTCATCATCTCTCTTGGCAACGTCCATATTAAGGTTAGAAATCTCCACTCTGTTTTCCTGCAGCTTTTTCCACTGTTCATTATTCTTTTCGTTGGAACACTTGATTTGCCCTTTCAGCTTTTCAACCTCAGCAGTCAACCGTGCAATTTCCGATTCGTGTGCTTCGTTTTCCTCACTGCATTTTGTTTCATACTGTCTGTTAAGCCTATTTGCTTCATACAGTTTACTCTGATACTCTGCATTTTGATTTTTTAGATTGGCATTTTCGTCCGCATATTCCTTGACCTGCTTGCTCATGAACTCAATAACGGCATCGGAATCGGCTGTTTTTGAAGCCAATTTATCACGTTCTTCCCGAAGCTGCTCATTCTCTGAAACTGTTTCTTTATAGATATTTTCCAGATACAAATTACGTTCTTCGAGAGACTTGTAGGTTTCACGTTTGGGTTTCAGAAGCTCCACTGCAAAGGAATCAAGTTCAAGTACATTTCTCTCATCTTTCGTGATATGCCCCTCCAGCTCGGCAGCATGATTTTTCATTTTTTCATGTACCGCCTGATGGGTAACATTGAATTTTTTGCAAAACTCGCTGATTCTCATATTTCACCGTCCTTTTTGAAACTTATACCACTTTACTGTTTCGATTATCAGCTCCAAAACATTTGAAAATTGGCACTGCTTACGTTTTCAACGTTAATATGGGGCATAATTCATACCACATTTTCATCTTCATTTCTGCCCCATATCAGCACCACATTCCGATTGACTTCAATTATCATTTGTTCCGATACCAAATTTTCAGCTCCATTTCAGCCTGTTTTTAATGCTTATATCAAAACATCGGGATATTGAAGTCATACAACTCGGGAAAAAGTTATACCAACTGCGAAAAATCTCACATATTCAGAAAATCGTCATCGACGTAATCTTCATATTCATCATAATCTACATCTGCGGTATTTTCGGAATTATCATTTTTCGCATTTTTGCTTTCGTGAGCTTTTGCAGAAACTACAGATTTCTCGGAAATGCTCTCCTGCACAATATCCGCATTTTCAAAGACTGCACTTATCTCCTCTCTGACAATTTCTCTTATACCGTCAAAGAGATGTTTGCGATTTTCTTCATTTTCGGAAAATGAGAGAAGTGCGGCAACGATAGTTTTTGTATGGCTCATCTCGGAGTTCTGCAAAATTTCATACACCTTTCGGTGATTCGGCTTATCCAGATTAAGCCTGAGATTTGTTGTCTTTACCATCTGCACACTTCCTCAGATTTCTCTTTGCCTGAAATTCATATTCCTTTGCGTTTGAGCAAATGTCTGTGATGAACGTTGTGTTTGGGGGATTGATATTGTGATTGCTCATGACGATCGCTCCGCCGCCCACCACATACAGCTTCATCAGCTTTGAATTGTACTCATTATTGTACAGAGCTGCAAGAATGTCCGAACAGTAATCGGCTGTGCAGCTCTCCATAACCTTTCTGTATTCGTTGGGAAGCTCCTGCTCTTCGTTTCTGAAAAACTTTGTGATAATGCTCTCGTCAATACCTTCGTGGAATTTATTCATGACCGCATTGCGTATTCTGAAAACACACTTCTCCACACCCAGCTTTTCGGTACGGCAGCTGTCAATGATGCACTTATGGTCAATGACCTTCAAAATGTTCATAGTGCCGTTCCCGATGTCTGCGATCATATTTACTCCGTCCATATCTCTGAGCTTGTCATAAACCGCACAATATCCCTGAGGATAAACGGAAACATCATCAATATGAATTTTGTACTGCTTACTGTTGTAACCGAACTCAACATATTCATTCTGCCTGAGATAATCTGCAAAGCTCTCACGCTGCTCGGAATACCACATAAGCGGAAGCCCCACTGCCAGATGAACGTGGCTGTCTGTGATACCTGCAAGGGATAATTCCTGTGCGATCCCGTAAAGGGTAAGGTAGTAATTATCCATATCGGCTGTCTTATCATCTACGAAAAACTTGTGGTTCTCACCGACGCAGATGTACTTTCCGTTATACTCCAGCACGAACTTCTTGAAGGGCGGTTCAGATTCGTGGATCTTTACACCCGACGGAGTAACCGTATTGGCTGTTTTGAGATTTCCGTAGCCGTGGTCGATGCCGATGATGAAAGTGTTATTGAATTTTATCATTCGCTTCTTCTCCTTTGAAATAATTTTTTAGGGGTTAATTTTCATTGCTTCTCTCCTGCTCCGCAAGCCATTCAAGAAATTTTTCACGTCTGATGAACTTACGCTTGCCGATGTGAATTACTGGAACGTCATCTCTGTTGAAGAGTGCGTATGACATAGAACGGGAAAATCCCATATCCTGCAAGTCCTTTGCGGAGAGAATTTCGGGAGTGTTGGATTTCTTATTCTCCATTGATTTCACCTCCTCTGCGATTTCGTTACCGACATTATATCATCAATTTTCGCATTTGTACGGAAATTGTTGTGTGATTGGGCATCAATCGAATGTGTATGGCAGGTCAATCACTTTGATACTGATTGATTTTGTCTGTCTTGCTTGACAAAAAAGGCTTATCATTGTATAATTTAACCAATATGACAAATTAACACACAATCAACAATTTGGAGGTCACATATTGAACATAAAGAACATATCAGGAGAAAACAATACCGCTTCTATCGGAATCAGCTTTGATATTCCCAACGAACGTGAGATAATTGCTATCGGAAGTCCTGACAAACTGAAAGCATATTTCACTCTCGGCATAGAAAATCCCGAAATTGAAATTCGCACCCGTAAGCTTGGAAGTCTTGTTGATGAAATGAATGAACTTGCTCAATCGGAAGCTGATGATAAAATGCAAATACTTGCCGAATGCTCCAACGGCTTATGCGGCATTATCAGCGAGGGGCAGGGAAATAAGTCTGCGGAAGAATATATAAATGCCCTTGCAGAACTGTACGACAGCTCCAACAAGGGCAATATGCTTCTGAATTTTATGATATTTTTTATTCTGACGAACTACCGATACAATCACAGAACACTGAATTCCGAATGGCACGTTTTTGTTTCATCAATGAAAAAGTCGGCAGCACGATTTGCGGAGCAGTTCAACATCTGCGTATCCGATATGCTCCTGCCGTTTCGTAATCTGCCGACTGTTCCCGAAAGCAACGTTCGTTATTGGAACATACCTGAACAGATAAATGCTTCGCCTACCGATCTTACGGTACATATCTATTACACACACCTTAACGGGACTTGGCAAACTGCTTATGTTGCCGATGATTCGTTTCTCGCCGTTCTCCGCATTTATGTTGATATGCTCAAGCAGGCTAACCGTATAGTTGCAAATTGTCCCGTCTACGGTAAGCTCATCATCAAGGATAAGACCAATAATTCCGATTTTTGCAGCCGAGAATGCCGAAATGTTCACAAGCGTGAATGGACAAAGGAAAACCGCATAAAGAACGCCGAGAGTGATGTCCAAAATATTTACACCACATTTTACAACAATACCAATAATCAGAAACGCAAGCTCAAGCGTTGTCCCGAAGCTCTTGAAAAGTACAATGTTCGTTTCAATGAGCTGAAAGAAAAGGCTCTGACTATGAAAAGAGGGCTGTCCGATGACAGTCCTATGTCTGAGGTATTGGCATATTCCGAGCAGCTGCTTGATTGGGAAACAGAGCTTAGAGACTTGGCGGATCAGCTTCATGAAAATATGGAAAACACATAACGAACGTCAATGATTGGAAAGGTAGAGGGAATATATGGAATTGATTTATATTTATATCGAATCATTTAGAAACATAAAAAATTTAGACCTTACATTAAGTGATAAATTCAAAGTTACATATGACAATACTTCTAAAAACATTTCCATTATTAGGAACGAAAGCTACATTAATAACATATATCCATCATACATTCAGAATATAAATGCAATTGTTGGAAAAAATGGCGTTGGAAAAACCAATATTATTGATCTTATTGGTATGAAAATTGACGATAGAAATAAAAATAATGCTGAAAACAAAGTAATTTATAAAAAGGATCCAAAAACAGGATTCCACAATAAGTTTGTTGATGAAATAAAGTATGCAAAATATTTTATGATATATCACTTTAACGATGGAGATGACAAATATTTTCTTGAAGGAAATTTCATTGAGGATTTTGAGCAAATAGTCTTAAATAAAATACCAAATCAGAAATACTTTGAAAGCAAATCTTGGTTTAGTTTTGTATGCAGAAATATTAATAATAAACTTGAAATCTTATTTGATACTCAGGATTGGTGCAGACAAAACGCAAAAGATTATTCATTGAACAAAGATTACCTTCCATGTATTATTTCTTTTAGAAATAATTATAACAAAAGAATATACGATTACAATTCTTATAAACCATCTGACGATTATAAAATATCAATACCAAGAAGAATTTCACATATTAGTCCTAATTTATTAAGTTACAAGCTTTCACTCTTAAAAAAACTGATGGGTGTCCAAAACACCAATAATACAATGTATCAAAATAACAGCTATAGATTTGTTATCGAATGTTTTGCAGACTACATGAATGATGATAAGCCATTCAATGAAATATATACACACTTTTCTTTAGCTGAAAAAGCCAAAGCAAATTTAATAGAATCTTTTTTGTGTTATACATTCTATCACTTAATTGATTCAGATGAACAACGTGACTCAAATGCTAAATCATTAAGGGCAATTCCTTTAAAATATAAAACATATTCTGACGCAATCATATATTATAATGATATATTTAAATCGATTATCCAAATGCCTGAATACAAAATGAAAGATGATGAAATATCATATGCTGTTGATTGTTTTACTCAGTTTATTGAAGCATTAAATAATCCTCATATCACAATAGGAAAAAACAGCATTTTTTTTGATATATTTTCTGATACTGATATTTCCAAATACTCAGACATTATTAAAATATTGGATGATGATTACCGATTTGAAGAACAAGGTATGTTTAGGATTTTTTCAAATTTCTTTACTTCAAGAATTGATTATTTAAGTGACGGAGAGGCATATTTTTTAGGGCTTTTTTCATCTGTTGAAGAACAATTAAGTGACCAGATTTTCTGTAAAAGTAAAAAACACTTTATTGTATTGTTCGATGAACCTGAAACTAATATGCATCCGGAACTGGCTCGATCTTTTATAAATCAGCTTATCAAATTCCTTGAAACTTATTCTGATAAATCCTTTCAAATAATAATAGCTACACACTCTCCATTTATTCTCTCAGATCTGCTTCCCGGAAATGTTCAGTTACTAATTGAACAAAAAAACGGGAGCTGCCAACACAAACAATGCACTATTTCAACATTTGGAGCAAATATACATGATATATTAGCAAATGGCTTTTTTATGTCAAGTACAATGGGAGCTTACTCCAAAGAACTATTGGATAAAATAATAGATGAATTGTCTGGCAAATCCAAGTCCAACTTGGATAAGAAAAGCATTGCTGAAATAATATCAATTATAGGTGAACCGATAATTAAACGAAAATTGACCGATATGTATGCAAAAAAATACGTCTCATTTGAACATCGTTCAAACATAGAATCACTTATTAAACAAATTTACGATTCTTCTGCTGATATAAGTATACTCAGAAAAGAGATTAATAAACAATTAGATTATATTGAAAGCTGTGAAAAGAATGAATCAAATACATAAATATTCCTCCGTAGAATGGTATATTGAACAAATAAAAAGACTTATCGTACATAAAAATACATCGAAAAAAAACTTTGAGAAAAAATATCATGAAGAGGAACGTAAATTCAGTAACTACTTAATAAAGCAAGGAATCACATCAGATTGTTTTTCTACCGTAAATGGCACTAATGTTTTTGAGAATTTCATTACTGCCGAATATGATGATTTAGTTAAGCTGTCAAAAAAACATTATAATATTAACGATGAAGTACCTCAGCAATTCAAAAAATTGTATGATAAATTCAGTAATAATGGTCTTAATAATCTTATCATTCAAAGCACTAACATTAGTGTATGTCCTTATTGCAATGAAAACTACATCTTAAACCGAGGAGAAAAACACACCTCCGCACAGCTTGATCATTTTTTTGATAAATCTGATAATCCATTGTTCTCAATATGCCTATATAACCTTATCCCTTGCTGTTATGCTTGCAACCACATCAAAAGTAATAAGCCAATTAATGTTTCACCTTTCAATGAAAGCATTGACCGAGAACAGTTAAGAATATCATTTGAACCATCATCCGCCGATTTTATCACTAACAAATCATCAATGGCAGTCAATTTTCTGGCACATGGAGATGATGGACAGAAAATACTGGATGATCTTAAGCTGTTGAATATTTACACATCATATCAATCTCATAATGATTACCTAAATGAATTGATAAAAAAAGCTTATATTTATAATGATTCAAGAATTAAAGAGTTATATGATCTTTTAGGCAATACTGTTGCTTCCAAAGAAGAATTATACAGACTTATTTTTGGAAATTACATTGATAAATTCAAGACCTCTGTCAAAACTAACTCAAGATATTCTGAAGGAATTGAAAATTATAAAGTAAAACATCAGCATACAATGTGTTGCACAAGACCGGTAAAAACGGATAACAGAAAAAGCCCTCTTATGGTATAATAGAAATACCATAAGAGGGCAGATTCATAAATAAGCCAAGATAGCTGCATTAAAAATGGAATACCACCCAAACAAACCTTTTACGCAAACAGCTCCCCGGCAGTATCCTTATAATACTCCGCCTGAGCAGTCCATAGCTCCTTGTAAACGCCGCCATTGCCAAGCAGCTCATCGTGTGAGCCACGCTCGGCGATGCGACCGTTATCCATAACGGTTATCTCATCGCAGAAACGGCAGCTTGACAGTCTGTGCGAAATATAGATAGCCGTTCTTGTTCCGACTATACCGTTGAATTTGGTGTAAATATCATACTCCGATATCGGGTCAAGCGCCGCTGTCGGTTCATCGAGAACGATAAAAGGTGAGCCTTTGTATATCGCTCTTGCAAGGCACAGCTTCTGCGCTTCGCCGCCCGAGATCTCCACACCGTTCTCGTCAAAATCCTTATAAAGACAGGTTTCAATGCCATTCTCCATAGTTTTAAGACGGTCGCCCAGCCCCGAACGGATAACACAGTCGGTCACACGCTCGGCATCATATTCCGTGTCGGCAGCAACATTCTCCGCAAGACTGAACGAAAACAGCTTGCTGTCCTGAAACACCACCGAGAAAAGCTCCATATACTCTTCGTATTTGTATTTTCTGATGTCTATTCCGTTGAGCGTTATCTCGCCCTCGGTGGGGTCGTACAGCCTGCAAAGCAGCTTCACAAGCGTGGATTTTCCGCAGCCGTTCTTACCCACAAGAGCCATTTTCTCGCCTATCCGCCATTTCAGATTTATGTCTTTGAGAGTGTATTCCTCGCTGTCGGGATATTTGAACCAGACGTGCTTAAACTCAAACTCATACTCATTATCATCACGCTTTTCGGTTGGGATAGTGCCTTGGTATTTTTCATCGGGAATGTCGAGAAAGTCATACAGCTGTTTCCACATCTGCGATTTTGTAAGCAGACTGCCAAAGTTATCGGAAATGCTTTCAAATGCGTACTGTATTCTGATAAAACACATAACAAATATGATAACATCACCTGCCGACATTGACCCATTGACCGCACGATAGATCGCAAATCCGTATAAAACAAGCTTAGACAGCAGATCACATAAATTCATTATAAAAGTGTATTCGGAAGTTTTGAAAAATGTTTGCAAAATCTTATCTACCACAGTTTCATGAGCTGTTAGAAAATTTTTTTCAATAAGCTGCTGTTCACCGTAAAGTCTTATCTCTTTTCCGTTTCGGTAATTGTAGGTCGTATGCCACCTATAAAATGACCTTTCTCTTTCCGCCTGCAATATTTTAGGGTCGGTGTACATCTGATCCATATATTTTTCTGCTTGCGGATTTAGCGCAGCTGCCTGAAATATTTCAAGCGCACCGCAGAAAATAAGCAGTACCGCAGCTCCCCAGCCCGACATCAAAAAGCTGTGAATATCCGTTACCGCAGCCGAATTTACAAATAGCACGGGAGCAGCCAATGCAAAACCCAGACAAATTTGAACAATTCCTGACATGACCGCCGACAGGTGACCCATTAATGCAGGAATGCCTGTATTGCTATTGTAAATATATGTCTTGGCATTATCGAGCTTATTCTGAGTTTCGATATCCTCGATCTTTGAATAATCCATATCAAGCACTTTTTTGCAGATCATACGCTCAACATTTCTATAATAAAGTGTGCCGTGTGCCTGTTTGTTTTTATTGTTTATCACCTGAATAAGCACGGATATAAGTTCTATTCCGCACACTACCGCAGCTGCTGTCAGCAGATATTCCGCTGGCTTTCCGTCCGTTACACCGTCAATTATAAGCGAGGCAAGAAAAATTCCCGAAAATGTGGATATGATATCAGGTATTCTATCAACAAAATTTCTGCGGATATGTCCTTTATCAGCCTTTTCAATAAGCTTTATCGTGCGCTTGATTATCCCGAAACGTTCCTTTAACGACATTTTATTTTCACTCATAATATCCTCCGAAAAAATTATCCATTGTCATTTTCAATCATTATAGTAGCTGCTCTGAAGCTTAAAAAGCTCTGCATATTTGCCGTTAAGCTTCATAAGCTCGGTGTGAGTTCCGCACTCGATTATACCGCCGTTTTCTATCATAATGATTCGGTCGCAGAAACGTGTTGAAGCAAGCCTGTGCGAAATGAAAACACTTGACCTTGCCTTTGAAAATTCAAGATAATTCATATACATCTGCTGTTCCGCAACAGCGTCAAGCGCCGCCGTAGGTTCGTCAAGAAGAAGTATTGGAGCACCTTTATACAGAGCCTTTGCAAGTGCAAGCTTCTGCTTTTCGCCGCCCGAAAGGTCAACTGAATTCTGATAAACCGAACGAACAAGCAATGTTTTTTCCTGCTCGGGAAGAGTCATTGTTTTATCGTATATTCCCGATTTTTTCATGCAGTCGATCAGCTTTTCACGGTCACATTTATCTTCGGTTTGTCCCGTGATGTTTTCCTCAACACTTACCGCCAGAAGTGAAATATCCTGAAATACAGCCGAGAAAAGTCCGAAATATTCATCACGGTTATATTCCCTGACATTTACGCCATTGAGCAGGATCTCACCCTCGGTAGGGTCATAAAGTCCGCACATAAGCTTTACTATCGTAGTTTTTCCTGCGCCGTTAAGTCCCACAAGCGCCAGCTTTTCACCCTTATGAAGTGTAAACGACAGATTATTAAGCGTAGGCTTTTCGGCACCTCCGTAGGTGTAAGTAACATTGCGGAATTCTATTTCACATTCACCCTCGGGAACAGGCTTGCCCTTTCCCCGATTGGTGCTGTCCTCCATTTCAAGATATTCACGATAGTTGTTTATATTGCCCGATATCCATTGATAGCCCGACATATTATTGCACCATTCGCTTGTGGCTTCTTTCAGTTTGAATATAGCATTAAAATACAGTACAAAATCTCCTGCGCCGATACCGTCATTCACAACAAGCCATATCAGATAGCCGTATGCGCCGAAATTGCCGATAAAGTTCACTGCTGCCGATAAAAGATCGTGGCGGAATTCCCATGCATCTTGTTGTTTGCGCCAGTTGAGCAGTTTATCGAGAGAACGGGTAAATGCCTTTTCAAACCACTCCTGCATACCAAATATACGGACATCCTTTGCGTTGGAAAAACTTCCGCTTTCAATTTGTACATAATTAAGCTGACGGTCAATTTTCACCCAGTTGTTCTCCATATTCCATACCCAGTTCATTTTGTGCCGTTCGATAAAAAAACAAGCAACGGGAGGAAGAATGATTATCGGAAGCATACGAATATCAAGAAATGTCAGCAGTGCGGCGTATGTAAAAACCTCAAGCGTGTGGCGTATAGTTCCTCGAATATTAAGTGCAGCATTTACGCCAATAACATTCAGACTGTCAATGGCTTTGTTTAATTTGTCGCTTGTCTGCGGTTTTTCGTTGTTTTCGTAATCTGTTGTCATATTTTTGTGCATGACATTAAGAAGAAAACGATTGCATAGATTACTAAATCCGATAAATCCCTGATAATTTCCTGCTGTATTGAGAAGAGTGCCGAACACTCTGTTTCCGACAATAAGAGCAATACAGATAATGAGCAGTTTTGTGTTTCCGAAGCCAGCCTCGGCAAGCTCCACCACATATTTATCCGTAAATGTGGCACAAAGCCTTGCAAAATAGTTACTGAGTGCAAATACAAAGCAGGTTAAAAACATCAGCTTGTCTATGCCGTGTATTTCACGCATTATATAAATAAGATTAGGAATAATCCCGTATTTGCGGCTTTTTATTTCAGCACGATATTTTGCCCGATCCTCTTTCTTCTTTTTTCTGTCCCATTTTGTTACCTTTACCATAATCTCACCTCGCATTTATCATATCACAAAAAAGACCGTTCGTGCCGATCTCGGAACGAACAGTCAAAATACGGCACGAATGGTACAACTAACCGCAAAGTGGCACCATTATTTCCGTCGCAAACACGCCCTCTTCATTCTGACGATTGACATAGCCGCCGTACTTTTTCGCAACTCTGTCTATTCGGAATAATCCATAGCCGTGTTCGCCATCTTTGGTGGAGAGATATGTATTTTTCGACTTGCGAACCTTTCCTGCGGAGTTCTGCACCGAAAGATACAGCTGTCCTTTCAGCTTGCCGATATACACACGCATAAAGCGTTCCTCTTCGGGAAGCGTGCCGCAGGCTTCGACTGCGTTGTCCAGTATATTTCCAAGCATCGAACAAAGCTCAACATCGCTCATAGGCAGCTTGTCGGGAACATTCGCTTTCACATTAAGCTTTATGTTCATTTTCTCTGCAACATTCAGCTTGCTGTTGAGGATAGCGTCCGCCATAACATTGCCCGTCTTTATTACGGTGTCCACCGTGTCAAGATCGTCCGCAAGCTCGTTCAGATAGTCGGACAGCTTGTCATAATTGCCCTCGGAAAGCTGTATTTTCATATTGTTGATATGGTTGCGGTAATCGTGCCGCCAACCACGCACCTGACGGTACATATTATGTATCTCACGCACCTGCTTTTCGATAAGCTCGCTCTGAAAGCGCTCAATTCGGCGGTCTATCATATTGTATAGGGTGCGGCGGAGAAGAAAAAATACCGTAACGCAGACGGAAATAAATAGTATTGCCGCACCGATGATTATTGCCGCTTTAGTAATATTATTCATTTTACTTATATACCTCAAATTAGGTTTCGGCAAGTGTTTTCCCGATTAAAACTACAAGACCATATTTATATCTGTAGTCACCTTTTTTATTTATAAATTCCTTTACCTTTACTACATCTCTTGCTGTATCTGTATTCCAATATGTTTTAAATTCCATAACCACTAAGTTAGTTGGGTAATTTTTCCCACGCTTATGAATTATTAAATCAGGAAATGTTCCATTTGGAAAACTTGGTAAGTCTTTTGTTTCAACACCATTTCTATTATATTCACAATCAAGATTGTAAGTTGCATATTTAGGAGCTTTAACAAGTTCATTTTGTAAATAGTGAGCAAATCTAAAAACAATAGAGCGTTCTCCTACATAATGCTTTCCAATCTCCTCTGTGTTAATTATTTCTAATGGCATATTACAAATTAAATGCTTATCATATCTGTATAAATCATTAAATGCTCTTTTAACAGCGAAATATAATCCTTTATCTTCAATAAAAAATTCTTTTAATTTATTCCAATCTGCCATAATTTTTATCCTTTCATATAATACCGAATAAACTTCTCATTAACTTCCTTATAAAGCCGCCGTGAAAGCGGAATTTTTTCACCACTGTCAAGCATAATATCCGTCTTGACGATGCTGCGAACATACCGCATATTCACGATATACGAACGGTGACAGAAAACAAATTCTTCGGGCAGCATATTTTTTACAGCGCTTATCCCCGAATTGCAGACAATGACATTATCCCGCAAATGCACATGAGTTTTCTTGCCCACAGCTTCGCAGAAGACGACCATATCGGGCGAAATGTGCATACTGCCCTCATCGCAGTTGAGCATTATATCATTTTCGGGAGTATGCCGCTTTATATATCGGTCAAGTACCGCAAAAAATTTTGACCTGTCAACAGGCTTCAGCAGATAATGAAGAGCTTCTACCTCGTAACCGTCGCTCATATATTCGGAATATCCCGTAATGAAAATTATCGGCAGCATATTCCCGTCCGAACGCAGCTTTTGGGCAAGCTCCATACCGTTCAGCCGCTTCATTTCAATATCCAGCAGGATAAGGTCGCAAGGCTTATCAGGATAGGAAAACAGGAAGCTTTCCGCACTGATGTATTCGTCTATGTTGAGTGCAAAGGACTTGTCTGCGGACCATTCTCCGAGAAGCCGCCGCAGTTCTTTTATCTGATCTTCGTTATCATCACATATTGCTATTGTTAATGGCATTGAGTTCACCTTGAAATGTTTGGATTTTTTTTATTATATCATATCCGGTATTTTTTTGCAACAGAACATATTCAATAAATGAAAATCATGCAGTGTTTTCATCTTTTAAGCAAATATTAGACTGAACATTAAAAATGCCAAAGGTCATCACACAAATTGGTGATGCCTTTTGACATAAATACACAAAATGTACAGTTGGTTTTGGAGACAATAATAGCTGCCAAAAGAAAGGAAATGGTCACCGGAGAGTTGCAGCTCCACAGTGCCCAAGGCTTTCAATACACTTTATATCAGTATTTTAAGCTAACTTAATCACAACATTTTACAATTAATGTCAAGATGCGGAGGCTCTTATAATAACGCTTTGGTAGGAAATTTCTTTTCTATCATTAAACCAGAGTGTATCTATTGGGTGAAACTGAAAACTTATGAGGAGGTTTGTCTACTCATAAGTCAATACATTGATTTCTACAACAACCGACGCATTCCACTTAAAACAAAACTGACTCCGTCCGAAAAACGAAGTCAGTTTACTGCTTAATTCTTAATTTTTGCCATAGGTGGGGTATTTTTGTGCTGTCCGTACAAATTAGGACGATGAAAACACATAGGGAGTGCTGCTTATATCACAAGTCCAAAGTTACATACCAATGCGCATACGCTCTTTTTTACCGACTGATATTATTTCTTTCAGTCGTTTTTCTTTTGGATTGGGATCCTAAGTCCTTGATTTTGTCAGTTAAGCGGGATTTGCAACAACGGAATCTGTTACACTTATTTCAACAGAACCCTTATCGTATCCACCTTCTTCAATTATGTCATATAGATATGCTTTTGCATCATCAGTTGAAACTGTAATCAATACAGCGTTATTAACGATTGAAACAATATATGAATTGAGCACGTTTTCCCGCCCAAGAGCAAGAGAATCGATATAATGCTTTACCTGTTCAAGATAAGAATACGAAAAATCACACTCCTTAATAATAATGTTTTCGTTTCCGATCGTTTCAGGTATAAATTCAGATCTGTCCATATCGGTAACCATTATATGAAGATAGCCGTTCTGAAAATACGCCCCTCCGAATAATTCATAATTTGACGGAAAATCAATAAAACTGTTCAGGATATCAGAGTATTTTGACTGTGCTTGAGCATAAAAGTCCTTACCCCCATCCAACGAGTCGTAGCTGCTATCCGGGGAAATTACCATTAAATTCATTTTCATAAGCTCATTTATCTCGTCAACATATATGTTCTCTTCCAAAGTGCTTTGCAGCGTTTGTTTAATGGTTTCAGATTCACTGTCCTCCTGATTTTCCGTTTGTATATCGGTTTCAGATGCCAGTTCATTACCAATGGTACTCTGTACTGCTGAACTTTGTATTACTGCTGTTTCAGGCAGACTTTGACTTTCCGATATGGTTGTTTGTTCAGTGGTTATACTTTCGGTGTGGTAACAAGCGGTCAGAAAAAAACATACAGCCGACAGAACAGTTATTATCTGATTTTTCTTCATAGCTGATCTCCTTATGAGTCTTATGGGTCAATTTGAGCCGCCATAAAATGTCACATTTAATGCTGTTGTGATATTTTTTACTTTAGGAACATAGGCAAGGGTGTAATTTCCAGATGTTGAAGTATAGTCGGATGTAGCCGAAAGTATTCCAGCTAAAATTGCAGTTTGTGGCGTTACCGAGGCATCTTTTATTTTTGCAACAGTTCCTCCACTATCACCACCGGCAGGCTTTTTATATGCTGTTTTCATTTCCAATGCATCGGTGATAAGTGTTCCATCTCCGCCAGTAAGCGAATATGAAACCGATGTACGAAGAACAACACCTGTGTATTTCTTACTTGTTTTTCCAAATCCTGTTAGCGTTACACCTTCAAGATCAGCACTTGCATTATAGCTTGCTGTTAATTTATATGTCGTATTTCCATATAATCCGCTGTTGTTAATCAATCCTGTAAGTCCGGTAATTCCACTATTAAAAGGCACAAAGCAGGAATCCGTTGATTTGCTTGCAGTGCAATTTGATACTGATGAACAATCGTATTCATAAATACCTAAATTTTTTTCGTACCAAAGAGCGTGTTCCGCTGTAACAAATCCGTTTTTTCCACTTGAATTTTTTGCATTGAAACCAATTGTTGCAATGTGCGAACCGCGTGTGCCGCCTGTCCATGTATACACTCTATCTCCAGGGCGGGCATATGTTGCAGCAGGAGTAGGACGCATTTCATCAACGATAATATCAAAAGATTTTTTTTCAAAACCTTTTGATATTAGTTCGTCACTTAATTCCTCTGCTTTCTCGGATGTTGAAACCGAAACGTTGACAACATTGTCTTTTTGAGTTATGCCCACTGTATTGATTGCATACTTATCGTTATTATTAGACATAAGATTTACAATATAATTATTTACTTCACGCAGATAATTATACGGATAAGTGCATTTTATGTAGTTTACGTTGTCATCTCCTACAATTTCCTTACAAGAGACTGTTGACTTTTCTGAAACATCGGTAAGACAAATGTTCAACTTACCGTCAGCGTAAAATGCTCCGCCGTACTCGTTAGGAAAAGCGACAGACTTTTCATCATTAGCACCATTAGAATGAGTTGCAATCGAAAAGCTATTGATTAAGTTCTCAAATTTATCACAAGCTTCATTTTCCAGTCTATCGTTATTAAATGAATTTTCCATAATATTTTTTGACATATAAACACGTTCCTTTCATTTTTAAACTGTAATTTCTTTACTTGTTTTCTCAATTAACTCTAACTCTCTATCACTGTAAACAGTAGCGACTGTTCTGACACGATAAGTCCCGTTGTCGAGATTGCTCATGCTGTTTCTGAGTGTAAGCGATTTCCCATTTATAGAATCGCTCCATGTACCATTGCTAACAAATTCCCATTTGCTGCCATTCTTCTTTTCAAGATACTGCGTAGCATTAATTTGAGTTACTGCACTTCCGCCTTTTATTACACTTTTACAATATGCAGTATCACCCACAATATTTAAGTTACTTTCAGCAGAATATGTATACAGATAATATGGAGAAATAGTATTATGCTCACCGTATGCACAAACAGAAATCCCTATAGAAAATATCATTGAAAGCATAAGTACAAAAACAACCACCATTTTTTTCATAATGTTTCACACCCTTTCTAATGGATATAACCATTTGAAAGAGGGTGAAATTACACTTTTCTGCAAAATATTTTTATTATTCTATTTTTTGCACAGAATTTGCCATATCAATTAGTTTGTTTTTACCAATAACTTGTTCATTATCGCATGAAACAAGTATTGACATAACATAATCACCATTGTCCCAACTTATAATTTGACCGTCTTGGTTATACATATTAACATAATATCCCTCACAGCCATTTACATAAATTGTTTCCATATTATAGTCCTCTGTATTTATAGCTATATCATAATATTCTTTTATATATTGTGTAAAATAAACAGTACAATTGTCGCTTTCATAAATATATTCACGGCTAAAAACGTCTTCAGAGAAATTTGTAAGTTCATAATCCGACATATCTTCGGTTATTTCGTATTTATCGTTAAAATCAAGAGGAGCGGATACATCATCAACTGACTGCACCACCGTATGTGTATCGAAAATATTCATTAAAAACTTTATAAATGCTTCTCTAACAGCACTAACGCTCATAGCCATTATAAATACTGCCAGTAATGCTGCTGTTACTACAATGATAAATTTTTTTGGTGTAATCTTAATCTTTTTACTGCTCTTTCCCATTAAAATATTCATCTTCCGCTCAAACTCTGCGGAAAATTTATGCGGTGTGTTGTCAATCAACTTCTCATCTATGTAATTTGCACCGTATTCTTTTATAACAGAAGTTATATACCTTTCAAATTCCAAATCAGTCATGTTCATATTCCTCCATAATTAACTTTTTGAGTTTGGCTTTTGCACGAAAAAGACGAATAGAAACGTGTTCGGGATTTATATTCAGTTGCTGTGACACCTCTTCATTACTGCAATTATAAAAAAATTTAAGCATAAGAATGTCAGAATATTTTTCGTCCATATTGGATATTATTTCAAAGACCCGCTCACGCTCGAGGCGCTTTTCAATAAGATCAGGCAGATCAATGGTATCTGTTTCATCTAATTCATCTATCGGTACAATCTTTTTATTTTGATTATATATGTCGATTGAACTGTTCCTAACTAATATAACCAGAAAATTACGGGTTTCATTACACTTTACCTTGTTAATTTTATCTAAATTCTTTATTACTTTTAAAAAAGCATTATGTACAGCATCTTCAGCCATATAGCTGTCCTTTAGAATGGCCATTGCAAAGTTATACATTGTGCTTTTATATTCCTTATATAGTTCTTCAAATTTGTTTTTTTCTTCATGTGTGTCGATCATTGCAAGATATAATCCGAGCATAGTAACCGTCCTTTCCGGCAACATAATTTACCAAAATTTATTATACAGTGTTATCAATTGAAAATCAATACAATCTTTTCATAAGTTATTGGTTTTAGCTCAGACTCTATATGCAGTTTATCGATTAAAAACTAAAAGAGCATTACATTTTACGTAATGCTCTTTTAGTTTTTATAAGATAGATTTACAATATAAGTGCAACACCCGAAAAAAATAATGACACATAAAGC
>OGDF01001404.1_pt1 | contig 35776 bp, 32 predicted proteins | sample 1570141 | NCBI WGS metagenome assembly OGDF01 (sample SAMEA4370581, study PRJEB24528) | human gut metagenome
ATGGGCGCGGAGGCCGTCAAGGAGCTGCTGGAGCAGATCGACCTGGATCAGCTGAGCCATCAGCTCCGGGAGGAGCTGAAAACCGCCTCTTCCCAGAAGAAGCTGCGGATCGTCAAGCGGCTGGAGGTTGTGGAAGCCTTCCGGGAATCCGGCAACAAGCCCAGCTGGATGATCATGGATGTGCTGCCCGTCATTCCCCCCGACATCCGTCCCATGATTCAGCTGGACGGCGGCCGGTTCGCCACCTCTGACCTGAACGACCTGTATCGCCGGGTCATCAACCGAAATAACCGCCTGAAGCGGCTGGTGCAGCTCCACGCCCCCGACATCATCATCCGCAACGAGAAGCGCATGCTGCAGGAGGCTGTGGACGCCCTCATCGACAACGGCCGCCGCGGCCGCGCCGTCACCGGCGCCAATAACCGGGCGCTGAAATCCCTGTCCGACATGCTCAAGGGCAAGCAGGGACGCTTCCGTCAGAACCTGCTGGGCAAGCGTGTTGACTACTCCGGACGTTCCGTTATCGTCGTCGGCCCTGAACTCAAGCTGTATCAGTGCGGTGTGCCCAAGGAAATGGCCATCGAGCTGTTCCGCCCCTTCGTTATGAAGAAGCTGGTCTCCGACGGCCTGGCCAACAACATCAAGTCCGCCAAGAAGATGATCGACAAGGGCAAGACCGAGGTCTGGGACGCTCTGGACGAGATCATCAAGGATCGCCCGGTCATGCTGAACCGTGCGCCTACCCTGCACCGTCTGGGCATTCAGGCTTTCGAGCCGATTCTGGTGGAAGGCCGTGCCCTGAAGCTGCATCCTCTGTGCTGCACCGCCTTCAACGCCGACTTCGACGGCGACCAGATGGCCATTCACGTACCCCTGTCTCCCGAGGCACAGGCTGAGGCCAGAATGCTGATGCTGTCCGCCAACAACCTGCTGCGTCCTCAGGACGGCAAGCCCGTCACCGTGCCGACGCAGGATATGATTCTGGGTGCCTACTATCTGACCTACACCCGCCTGGGCAAGGCCGAGAAGGGCGCGGAGACCGTGTTCGTCACCGACCCCGGCGATACCGATTTCCCCGTCAACGAGATCGTGGACGCGGACGAGTTCGTCGCCGCCAACAAGGCCGCCAAGGCCGCGGGCAAGGCCATTGCCAAGTTCCGCCCCATCCACAATTATTCCTCCGTCAACGAGGCCATTGCCGCCTACGCTGCCGGCACTGTGGGGCTGCACGCTCCCATCCGGGTGCGCTACGGCAAGAAGATCGACGGCGAGATGCGCTACCGCATCATCGACGCCACCGTCGGCCGCCTGATCTACAACGAGCCGATCCCGCAGGATCTGGGCTTTGTTGACCGCACCGTCCCCGGCCATGAGTTCGATCTGGAGGTCAGCTTCCTTGTCGGCAAGAAGCAGCTGGGCAAGATCATCGACAAGTGCATCCGCCGCCACGGCTTCACCATCGCCACCGAGATGCTGGACCGCATCAAGGCTCTGGGCTACAAGTATTCCACCAAGGGCGCTATCTCCGTGTCCATCGCGGACATGGTGGTTCCCAGCGTCAAGTACGAGATGGTGCATTCCGCGGAGAAGAAGGTCGTGGAGATCGAGCACTTCTACCGTCAGGGCTTTATCACCAACGACGAGCGCTACCGTCTGGTGGTTCAGCAGTGGGAAAAGACCACCGCGGACGTCACCAACGCCCTGCAGGGCAGCATGGACGAGTTCAACCCCATCTACATGATGGCCGACTCCGGCGCCCGTGGTTCCATGGCACAGATCCGTCAGCTGGCCGGTATGCGTGGCCTGATGGCCGATACCGCAGGCCGTACCATTGAGATTCCCGTTAAGGCGAACTTCCGTGAAGGCCTGTCCGTTCTGGAATACTTCATCTCTTCCAGAGGCGCCCGGAAGGGCTTGGCCGATACCGCGCTGAGAACCGCCGACTCTGGTTATCTGACCCGTCGTCTGGTCGATGTCTCCCAGGAGGTCATCATCCGTGAGCACGACTGCGGCACCGCCGAGGGCATCACCGTCCGCGAGATCAGCGAGAACGGCCAGGTCATCGAGCCCTTTGCCGAGCGTCTCAAGGGCCGCTATCCCGTCAGCGACGTGGTGGATCCCACCACCGGCGAGGTCCTCTTCGACAAGGACCACATGTTTACCATGGACGACGCCAAGGTCCTGGAGGACAGGGGCATTCACGAGCTGAAGATCCGTTCCGTCCTGACCTGCCGCGCCCGCCAGGGTGTCTGCTCCAAGTGCTACGGCGTGAACCTGGCCATCGGGGAGCCTGTGGGCGAGGGCGAGGCCGTCGGTATCATCGCCGCCCAGTCCATCGGTGAGCCGGGCACCCAGCTGACCATGCGTACCTTCCACACCGGCGGCGTCGCCGGCGGCGACATCACCCAGGGTCTTCCCCGTGTTGAGGAGCTGTTCGAGGCCCGCAAGCCCAAGAAGATGGCCCAGCTGGCCGAGATCAGCGGCCGCGTGACCATGGAAGAGAGCAAGCGCATCACCATCTGCAACGTGACCATCACCGCCGACGACGGCGAGGTGGTCAGCTACGCCCTGCCGTACAGCGCCGGTATCCGCTGCAAGGACGGCGACTGGGTCAACAAGGGCGACCAGCTGACCGAAGGCGCACTGTCTCCCCACGAGGTCCTGCGCATCCGCGGCGTCTCCGCCGTCCACGACTACCTCATCCAGGAAGTCCAGAAGCCCTACCGTCAGCAGGGCGTTGACATCAATGACAAGCACATTGAGATCATCGTGCGCCAGATGATGCGGAAGGTCCGCATCGAGGAACCCGGCGACTCCCAGCTGCTCTCCGGCTCCACCGTGGAGGTCATGGAGTATCTGGACGCCAAGGAGGCCATCGAGGCCCGCATCGCCGCCGGTGAGACCCGCGAGGACGGCAGCGAGCTGGTGGTGCCCACCGCCACCACCCTGCTCATGGGTATCACCAAGGCCTCTCTGGCCACCGACTCCTTCCTGTCCGCCGCTTCCTTCCAGGAGACGACGAAGGTCCTGACCGAGGCCGCCATCAAGGGCAAGGTGGACCACCTGATCGGCCTGAAGGAAAACGTCATCATCGGTAAGCTCATCCCCGCCGGTTCCGGCCTGTCCATGTACCGCCAGGTCAACCCGCGCGACGAGGAAGAGGAGCAGCCTAAGACCGGCTATGCCGCCGTGGCGGCCGCGATCCAGGAGAACCAGGACCCCCAGGAGGGCCTGGAGCCTGAGGAGGCCCCGGAGGAGGCAGATCTGCTGCCCGACGAGGACGCAGAGGAGGACGAGGGCGACGAGATCCTGTCCATCAGCCTGGACAACGACGAAGACAGCGAGGACTAATCTCCCTGTTTGCACAGCACAAAACGGCTGCGGGCAACCGCAGCCGTTTTTCTACCGGGGCGAGCACAGCGCGTTCGATCCACTTGGAGAGGGGTGGATTGCAATATTTCCCCCGGATATGCTATACTATATCGAATGGAAACACCGTCCCACCGAGGACGGGAGAGGAGGGTTCCATGGAGGCATTTCAGGCGCTCAGCGCCAAACTCAGCCAGATCCCCGGCTTAGAGGTCCGGGCACACGAGCCGATGGCCCACCACACCACGTTTCGGGTGGGCGGCCCGGCGGCGCTCATGGCCCTGCCCAAGCGCTTGGAAGAGCTGTCCGCCGTCCTGCGGGCGGCGGCAGAGGCAGGCATCGTGCCCTTTTTTCTGGGCAAGGGGTCCAATCTGCTGGTGGCCGACGAGGGCGTGGACCGCTTTCTCATTAAGCTGGCCGGAGGCCTGACCCGCTTGGAGCGGGACGGGGAGACCGGCCTGTATCTCGGCAGTGGTCTTTCCCTGGCCCAGGCGGCGAACTTTGCCGCCGGGTGCGGGCTGACCGGCCTGGAATTTGCCCACGGCATCCCCGGCACCGTCGGCGGCGGCGTGTTTATGAACGCCGGAGCCTATGACGGGGAGATGGCCCAGGTCATCGACTGGGTGGACTGCCTGGACGAGACGGGTGCGGCCCACCGCTTGGGGAAAGACGAGCTGAAGCTGGGCTATCGCACCAGCGTTTTCTCTCAGCTGCCCTGGAGCATCGTGGGGGCACACCTCACCTTGACCACGGGCGACGAGACCGCCATTCGAGAAAAAATGGCGGACCTGGCCCAGCGCCGCCGGTCCAAACAGCCCTTGGAATACCCCAGCGCGGGCAGCACGTTCAAGCGCCCTGTGGGGCATTTTGCCGGGGGGCTGATCGAACAATGCGGCCTGAAAGGGACCAAGGTCGGCGGAGCGCAGGTCTCGGAGAAGCACGCAGGCTTTGTCATCAACGCCGGGGGGGCCACCTGCCGGGACATTCTGGCCCTCATCCGCCTGGTGCGGGCCACGGTGTTGGAACAGACCGGCGTGACCCTGGAGCCGGAGGTCCGGCTGCTGGGCTGCGCCCTGGACGAGGAATCGTAACAAAGGAGACGAAAAACCATGAACGATCACTTTTTTGTTCTGATGTATGCCACCAGCGGCGAAGAGCGGAACGTTACGCGCTTTGCCAGTTACGCCAACGTGCAGGACGTGGTAGACATGGTGAACGACTGGCTCACCAAATGCTGCTACATGGACTGCTACCTGCCCGGCGAGCAGGAGGAGGCGCTGAAAGCCCAAAACGGCGGAAAGCTGCCTGAAACGGCATTCCAGTGCCCGGAGGTCAAGACTCCGGCGGACCTGGAGAAATACAACGGCTTTTATGACTACGAGAGCCTGGGGATGTTTAATCTCTTCCTGACGCCGGTCTATGATACGGCCACGGCCAAGAAGTTCTGCGGCAGCATGAACAAGGAGTTTGGCATCGACCAGGAATACAGCGACCGGGCGGACCAGATGCTGGGGCACATGGATACCCTGGTGAAGTCTTTCGAGGAGCCGGGGACGGACTACGCTGCGGCGGAGGAGGCCATCCGCACCTTCCTGATGCAGGGCGGGTTCAGCCTGTTCGATGAGTTCGGGGAGGAAGTGCCGGACACCATCGTCATTCCCGCCGGTGGGTTCCAGAAGATCGACGACCCGACGGTCTAAAAGAGAACCACTCCATTTGTGTGTAAAAACGGCAAGACCACTGAGACGCGGTGGCCTTGCCGTTTCTTTGTTTTCATGGTATCATAAAACCAACTTGAGAGATTGGAAGGAGGTCGCAGACATGAATGATCTCAAGATCCCAGTTGGTATTTCCGACTTTGCTAAAATCCAAAATTATGGTTACTATTATGTAGACAAGACGGGACTCATCGCTGACCTGCTGGAGAAAGAAACAGCGGAAGTTACTCTGATCACCCGCCCCCGTCGGTTTGGAAAAACCATGGGCATGAGCATGCTGGCCAACTTCTTCGACATCCGCAAGGACAGTAAGGCGATGTTTGAAGGTTTGGAGATCTCTAAGAATGAGGCACTGTGCAGCGAATGGATGAACCAGTGGCCGGTCTTATTCCTGACCTTCAAGGATGTGGATGGCCTGACCTTTTCTTCGGCCAAAGAGATGCTTCTGAACCGGATCGCAGCAATTTATAACGACCATAGTTATCTGCTGGAAGGGACACGGGTCCAAGAAAATGACCGAAAGGTTTTTGAACGATTGGCAGATGAAGTCAGCGGATCTCCCACGGATGCGATGTTAAAGACCTCGATCGTTCTGTTGATGCGGCTGATGAGGAACCATTATGGCAAACCGGTCATTCTTCTCATCGATGAGTATGACGTTCCTATCGCCAAAGCCAGTGCCAAGGGCTATTATCCGGAAATGCTAGAGGTCATAAAGGGGCTAATGAGTACAGCATTGAAGGATAATGACGCCCTCCGTTTTGCTGTGATCACTGGCTGCCTGCGCATCGCCAAGGAAAGCATCTTCACGGGTACGAATAACTTTGTCTCCGATACGATCTCCTCCTCTCACTTGAATGAGTACTTCGGTTTTACTCAGGAAGACGTGGACCAAATTCTAAAAGATGCAGATTGCCTGGAATATGCTGCTGACATTAAGAATTGGTACGACGGGTATCACTTTGGGGACTTGGACGTCTACTGCCCCTGGGATGTGATGAATTACCTGCGGGACCTCCAACGGAATCCGAAAGCCAAACCCGCCAGCTATTGGAAGAACACCAGCGACAATTCTATCATCCGCTCGTTTATTGACTACGCAGGCCGCAGCATTTCTCGTAAATTAGAAACACTGCTATCTGGTGGCTATATCCTCCAAAAGATCGAGGAAAATTTAACTTATGATTATCTTCATTCTTCGGAAGAGAATCTATGGAGTATCCTTTATCTAACTGGCTACCTGACGCAGGTGCGGGAGGAAGACCTTCCAGATCCACTGCCGGAAAAAATGTCTGCTCTTATGATCCCCAATGCGGAGGTCCAGGAGATCTTTGAGACGACCATCCAAAAGTGGTTTGATGAGAGTGCTCAGACTTGGAACCGAAAGATTCTATTCGATGCCGTTTGGTCTGGTAAAGCGGAGGCTCTTACAGAGCAGATGAACAAGCTCCTCCGTAAAACCATCAGCTACCATGACTACAAAGAAGATTTTTACCATGCGTTCCTGGCTGGAATTTTTGCGGGAGCGGGCTATGAGGTGGACTCCAATAAGGAGCATGGCGAAGGGCGCAGCGATGTGGTCGTCCTTGACCCGGAGGGAGATCGCGTTGCTATTTTTGAGGCGAAGTATTCCCGCACACAGGATGCAATGCCCAAAGACTGCGCAGCGGCCCTGCAACAAATCGAAGACCGGCAGTATGCCAAAGAGTTTGAGGATGACTATGACTCGGTCCTCTGCTATGGGATCGCGTTTTATAAGAAACGATGCCTGGTTCGGATGAAATAAAACAAAAATCATAACAAGGCCGGCTACTATGGGGGATGGTAAAGCCCATAGTAGCCGGTCTTGTTTAGCGATTGAACTGCGATTGGTAGAGCGAGAAGATCTCCTGGTCAAAAATGACGAGGTAGACCGTCATATCATGTGTAAGAAGGAAACCTTGGATGGTATCGATGGCAACCTTGAGGGCTTGCTCTTTTGGATAGCCAAAGATGCCGGAGGAGATCAGGGGGAAGGCAATAGACTTACATCCATATTCTTCGGCCAGCTGGAGCGAGGTCTGATAGCAGGAGACCAATTGGTCATGCTCCCCGTATTGTCCGCCGTGCCAGCGTGGGCCGACGGTGTGGATCACATACTGGCAGGGTAAGTTGTAACCCTTCGTGATTTTAGCGCTCCCGGTTTTACAGCCGTGGAGCGTTCTGCATTCTGCCAGCAGCTCCGGTCCTGCGGCACGATGAATGCAGCCGTCCACACCGCCACCCCCCAACAGGGATTCATTTGCGGCGTTGACGATGGCATCTACCTGCATGGTTGTGATGTCGTTTCTGACGATTTGTAAGGGCATAGGATGACCTGCCTTTCTGCTTTTTACTTTATTATAGACCATCTTACAATGAGAAAATCGGAAGCGCAAGGTGTCGAAAGCGGAACTTATGCGGAAAATCGGAACGAAATTTGGAGAAGGACAGAGGTTGTCCACTTCATTTGCTATGATAAGCATGCGGAAGGTCCTAGCACAAAGCACCGGCCTGGTCGGAATGTCCTATGCCCAGGCCGGTGCTTTATGCAACATCACAAAAGAAGTTTTTGGTTTGAAGGATTTACGGACGAGCTTTTCTGGCTTCGACAAAAAACAGAGAATCCGACCAGATAGACACAGGGTGTCTACCCTGCGTGATATGATAGGGTCAGCAATCAGGGTTCTTCAAAGAGGAGGAACTTATAGGACGGGACCTCCAACACCGTGGCAATGTCAAAGAGCGTGTCCAGCGAGACGGCCTTGAGAATATTGGGTGCCTCCACATGGCCGATGTAGGCCGGGGAGCGGTCGATGCGTTCGGCCAGTTGCTCCTGCGTGAACCCGCGTAGGCGGCGGTAGTAGGCGATTTTCAGGCCGATCTGACGGTACTGCTCGGCGTAAGTCGTTTTCACTGGTGATCCCCCCGTTTCTCCTACTAATGGTACCCAATCGTGTCAGGAATTGACATGCTATAAAAAGTAGAGTATACTATCTTACAGATAGGAAACTATATCAGGAGAGGAAGAGTGACGTGGACGATCAGTGTCTCTCGGAGGCCAAAACAGACCGCGTGTTGGCCATTTATTCCCGCTTGGTCGGCGGTGCCGTCTTGAACAAAGCCGACCTGGCCCAGCAATTTCATGTGACCCAGCGAAGCATCCAGCGTGACATCGAGTCCCTGCGATGTTTTTTTGCGGAGCAGGAACTGCCGCAGGACATCGTCTACGACAAGCGCAGCCGGGGCTACCGGCTGATCGACAACGCCCAGAAGAAGCTGAGCAACAGCGAGGTCCTGGCCGTCTGCAAGATCCTTTTGGAGAGCCGCTCGATGGTCACAGACGAGATGATGCCCCTGCTGGACCGTCTCATCGACTGCTGCGTTCCCGAACAGAACAAAGCCATCGTCCAAAGCCTGGTGGCCAACGAACGCTTTCACTACGTCCCGCCCCACCACGGCAAGCACTTGCTCAACGGCCTCTGGGAGATCGGCCAGGCCGTCCGCAACCACCAGGTCATGGAGATCCAGTACGAGCGGATGAAGGAGCCCAAGCTCGTCACCCGCCGGGTGGAGCCGGTGGGGATCATGTTCTCGGAATACTACTTCTACCTCACGGCCTTCCTCCAAGACGTGGACCGCAAAACCGAGTTTGAGAACGAGCAGGACCTCTTTCCCACTATTTACCGCATCGACCGCATCCGTGCCTTCCAAGTCCTGGACGAGCATTTTCACGTCCCCTACAAAGACCGCTTTGAAGAGGGGGAGTTCCGCAAGCGGGTCCAATTCATGTACGGCGGAAAGCTCCAAAAAATTCGCTTCCGCTACACCGGGCCTTCGTTGGAGGCCGTGCTGGACCGTTTGCCGACCGCGAAAGTCCTGGCAGAGGACGACGACGGCTGGGATGTGGAGGCGGAGGTGTTTGGAAGCGGGGTTGAGATGTGGATGAGGAGCCAAGGGGACTATTTATATAAAGTTGAACGGGTATGATACTCGGATTTGAAAGACTTAAGAACGACATAGGAGAATGAAAAATGAAAAAGTATATCGCTCTGTTTTTGGCTCTAATCATGAGTTTGTCTCTGTGTGCTTGTGGTACTTCTAACACTACGTCCAGTAAGGCTACTGATGACAATGGTAGCTTGAACGCCCCTAATATTTCGGATAGCACTAAGGAGGATAAAGGTACTACCGTTGATTCTGAAGATCCTGCCGATTTGTCTAACGGTCGTGAAGTTCTGAGTTGCTTCAAGAAAACTGAGGTATGCGATACATCCACTATGCTGGGCGGGATTTTAGCTGACTACGCTTCGTATACGGATGATACTATGCCTACCTATGAAAGCGTATTCGATAATATGCTGACTGATGCAGAGTACGGTTATGACGAGGAATCAACCAGCATTAGCGTTACCGGCGACTTGGATGTTGCTTCTCTACGTACACTGATGAAGTTCACCTGCTACATTGATGACTACGATCCCTTCCAAGGATATGATACACTAGCCTTCGATGGATGTTGGTATGTGTATAAGATCAACAGTACCACGAACGGCATCGAAGGTGGAGCATCTATTGCTATCGCTGATACATATGGTGAGGATTTTGATTATTGGTGGGACGTCATCATTGTTTGTTCTGAAATGAAGAACGGCCACATCGATTGGGATTCTGCATATGATATTATGGATGCATATATGCAAGCTTGTAGCTATTTAGACTGATGACGAATAAAGCCCGGATATATCCCGGGTTCAGCGTGTCAAAAAAGCCTCACAGAGTTTCACGCCCGCAGGCGCGAAATAGAGACTAATCATTAATGAGGAGAACTATCATGCGGGTGAAAATCAGTAAAGAACTGAAACAACTTTACGACACATCAAAAAAAGAGCCAGAGTATTCACTACAATTTATTGCAGATAGTATGGACCCGGATTGTTGTGCGGCTGCTGCTGTGCTTGTCCAGAAATTTTCGATAAGTGACGATGTATGTGAAATTGCAATCAGTGACCATCTTGTTGAAGTCCTAAAACAAGAGCTAAATTTGGGAAAAATAAGCAATATGCTTCTCGAAGCGCTCCTTTGGGTTGCGATTTTATTTCCGGAGGTGTGAGATGAATACAGATGCGGAACAGATTTATTTAAAATCCATCCAAGCACTGGATCAGATGATGTCTGCCAATGCGGATGAAATGGCGGGCTGGGCCGAGTTTGATTACACGCAGATTAACGACATACCTTCAAACCTAGATGCTTATGATTATTGCTTTTCGATAGCCATTGGGATGGCAGGGTCCTTTATATCTACAAGCAAGGAATTAGCTAGGTATTTGGAGGAAATACACAAGGTTGCCAGCGAGAGTGGAAACAATCCAGATTTCTTACAAAAGGTATTGGGCAAACTACTTCACCATAAGGGCGACGCAATAGATCAAGTTGATGCGACGTTTATTACTCGCGGTGGCGATAATGCATACGGCCTGTTCCATCGCCTCTTATGGGGGCACGATATTCTAAGTTTTAAAGGAGACAATCCATTTTATCTGATGGTTAAGCAGACTGGGGTCAGAGGAATCTTACAGGCACTCCGACATCTAACAGCTGACACAATGTCCAGCCAAGGATTGCCGATTCCCGGCGCATCTCTACTAGATTACACAAAAGACAACGGGAGAACGTCAAACTACTTGATAAATCTGTGTCAAGGCCTATCTGAAGAATCTACGGGAGCCAAAAACAACGCAGAAAAAATATACTCTCACATGTTTACGATTCGCGCACAGGACATAATGGGCGGTGCGGCTGTTGGGATTCTTTCAAAAGTCTACTACCTTATCCGTGGCTACGAGGATAAGATTAGAAAAGCGCAATTTGATTTGGTCGCATATTCGGTTAGCTTTTTTACACAAGCAATCATAGGCGCAGTCAAGCAAAGCGGTGTTCCCTACATCAATATCCCGTTGCTTTGCACTACATTAAAACATCTGGTACAACTATACATTCTCAGCGGTAAAGAAACGAAAGGGCTTGAACGGCGAACGGATGAACTGGTTGAGCAAGGAAATCACCTGGAAGCGATGGTACTGGAAACCGGTGGAATGCTTCAAATATATGAAAGCGCAGATGATTTTATCTTCCGTATGGAGCGAGCAGAAGAAACCGTTGATGATTTGGTTGATTTTTTTGAGAAGGAGTAGAGAAAATGCCAGTTCCAATAATTATACCAGTTCTTGCGGCGTTGCTTGGTGGCGCGACAGTTGGCGCACTTTCACGTCAACCGGAAATCAACAGTCTGCAAGCACAAGTCAGAAAACTTCAATCAGAAGTTGAACGATTACAAAATGTGATTCGTATGCAAGATCGACAAATCAAGCAACTGTTGGTACAGTATAAAGGACTGAAGGCATATCAGTTCAACGCTCGCAATAAAGCAAGAAACTATACCCGCGGTGCACTTATTTTCCAGTATGCATATAAGGAGTATTTGGAACTCCTGATGCACAGTGTTGACACTGGAATGGTTAAGCTTTCACAAGAGGAGACGATTTTCTTTAACATATTCGATAAAGTCATTGAGGGACAGAATGTCAGTGATAGCGAGAAAGAAGCTATCAAAGAGTATATCCTGTACCGCTATAAGACTCAAATTGACAATTTGCAGGAATGCGATTGTAACAGTATGGTAGAAAGGTTGAGGGATTATCGTGATTAAACTGATCTTTAAAGTGATTTGGAAAGTGATTACATACTTGGTCGCAGCTGCTATATTGGGCGTAATTATTAGCGCAATCTTTTCTCCTGTGGCTGGTGTAATTGTTGCTGCTCTCGGTGTTCTCGGAATTGTTCCCACAATCAAAGAAGAAATGATGAAGGAAGATATTCCAAAGTACAGAGAGGAGCGAAAGCGTAAGAAACTTATGAATGATGATGGAAAGTCATTTGGAATGCGGCGTGACGTGGATGTAGAGAATATGGGATTTGATAGTATGATAAGCAGAGGAAATATGCTCGGCGATAAACCAAATGAAAAATAAAGCATCCAGGCTGTAGCTCACAGCAGATTGAATAATAGGTGGTATTCAATAAAGCAGACAATCCCTCATCTAAGTGAATTTCCGCTTAGGTGGGGGATTGCTGCATGGTGACTCCGTCACCCCCGATCCCCCCTGTGCATAGAATGGCAGCGTAGGGAAGGAGGCGGTCTGCATGAAATGGATGGACCGGGAGCGGAGCTTTTGGGTGATCGGGGGCGACCTGCGGCAGCGGGCCTTGGCGCGGCTGCTCCGGGAGGACGGCCACACCGTCCACATCGCCGGGCTGGAAGGCGAGGGCCTGGAGCCGGAGCCGCTTGGCCCTGGGCTGGCGCTGGCGCACTGCGTCATTTTACCTCTGCCGGTGGCGGTGGGGGAGAGCTTTGTACACACCCCGCTCAGCGCCGCCCGTCTGCCGCTGGCCCAGGTGCTGGACTGCCTGCGGCCCGGCCAGCTGGTCTGCGGCGGTATGATTTCCCCGGCGGTGGCGGCGGAGATGACCCGCCGTGGCCTGCGCTGGGCGGATTACTACGCCAGGGAAGAGTGCATGGTGGCCAACGCCGTGCCCACGGCGGAGGGGGCGGTGCAGGTGGCCATGGAGGAGCTGCCCATCACGCTCCACAGCGCCAGGGTCCTCATCCTGGGCTTTGGACGGGTGGGGAAACTCACCGCCCACCGGATGGGGGCTTTGGGGGCGAAGGTCACGGTCTCGGCCCAGTCCTATGAGGACCTGGCTTGGGCGGCGGCCTACGGCTACGAGACGGATCGGCTGGAAGACCTGGCCTGGGAGCTGGGGGGCTTTGACCTCGTCGTGAACACGATTCCCGCCCCGGTGCTGGACGAACGGCGGCTGCGCTGGGTGGACCCAGGGGCGTTTTTGCTGGACCTGGCCTCGGCCCCCGGTGGGATCGACCGAGCGGCGGCCCAGCGGCGCAACCTGCAAGTCTTGCAGGCCCCCGGCCTGCCGGGACGGGTGGCCCCGGTGACGGCGGCGGCTGCCATCCGGGACGCCGTGTATCATATTTTATGGGAACAGGAGGCATAACGCCATGGAGGAGACACGGGTGGGGTTTGCCCTCACCGGATCGTTCTGTACCCTAGACAACGCGCTGCGGGCCATGGAGGAGACCGCCGCGAGCTACCCCAATATCCTCCCCATCCTCTCTGAGACGACGGCGGCGACCGACACCCGCTTTGGGCGGGCGGAAGCCTTTCGCCAGCGGGCGGAGATCGCCTGCGGCCGCCGGGCCATGACCAGCATCCCGGAGGTGGAACCCATCGGCCCCAAGGGGCTGCTGGATGTGCTGGTCATCGCCCCCTGCACGGGCAACACCCTGGCGAAGCTGGCCGCCGGCATCGCGGACACGGCAGTGACCATGGCCGCAAAAGCGCATCTGCGCAACGGGCGGCCTGTGGTCCTGGCAGTGTCCACCAACGACGGGCTGGCGGGGGCCGCGAAAAACATCGGGGCGCTCATGGCCCGGAAGCACATTTATTTTGTCCCCTTCCGCCAGGATGACCCGGAGGGGAAGCCCACGTCCCTGGTGGCCGACATGACCCAGGTGACGGCAGCCATTGCCGCTGCGCTGGAGGGGAGACAGCTCCAGCCGGTCTTGCTGGGCGCACGGTAAATTTCTTTTTTGTTGGGGGCCGCAGGAGTCTGCGGCCCCTTTTGCTTGAAAAAGGCGGGCGCTTGGGATACAATACAGGGCAAGAAACACGATCAGCCCCCGATGACAACAGAGGAAGTGAAACCATGAGTAAAAAAATTTATGAGACCGACGCCCAGACCATGGCCGACCTGACGGCCGGCAAAGAGACCGTCTGGAAGAATCCCCGCTACGTCCCCTTCGACCTGGTGCGCGGCCTGTGTGACCTGGTGGTGTCCGAGGCAGACATCGCTGACGCTGAGGCGCGGCTGGCCCGGTTTGCGCCTTTTCTGGAACGAGCTTTCCCGGAGACCCAGGCCAACCACGGCCTGATCGAGTCCCCCCTGGCTGAGCTGGAAAAGATGCAGCCCGCCCTGGAGAAGGCCTACGGCGGGAAGATCCCCGGCCGCCTGCTGCTGAAAAAAGACAGCCATCTGGACATCGCCGGGTCCGTCAAGGCCCGCGGCGGCATCTATGAAGTTTTGAAGCACGCGGAGGATCTGGCCCTGGCCGCCGGGAAGATCACCGTGACGGACGACTATGCCGCCTTTGCCGATGAGGACATGCAGAAGTTCCTGGGCGGCTACACCGTGCAGGTGGGCTCCACGGGCAACCTGGGCCTCTCCATCGGCATCATGAGCGCCGCCCTGGGCTTCCGGGTCATCGTCCACATGAGCGCCGATGCGAAGCAGTGGAAGAAGGACCTGCTGCGGAGCAAGGGCGTGGAGGTCATCGAGTATGCCGACGACTACTCCCGCGCCGTGGAGGAGGGGCGGAAGCGCTCCGAGGCCGACCCCACCAGCTATTTTGTGGACGATGAGAAATCCGTCACCCTCTTCCTGGGCTACGCCGTGGCCGCCAAGCGGCTGGACGCCCAGCTGAAGGAAAAGGGCATTGCTGTGGATGAGGCCCACCCCCTCATCGTCTACGTCCCCGCCGGGGTGGGCGGGGCGCCGGGCGGCGTGTGCTATGGCCTCAAGCGGCTCTATGGCGACAACGTCCACTGCTTCTTTGTCGAGCCGACCCAGTGCCCCTCGGTCCTGCTGGGCATGGCAACCCAGAAATTTGAACAGGCCAACGTTCGGGACTACGGTCTCTCCGGCAAGACCGAGGCCGACGGCCTGGCCTGCGCCAGCCCTTCCAGCTTTGTCACCCGGATCATGACCAATCTCGTCTCCGGCGAGTGCACCGTCTCCGACGCCAAGCTCTATGATTTCCTGCGCCTGCTGGTGGAGACGGAGGGGGAGCGCATCGAGCCATCCAGCTGCGCCGCGTTCCAAGGCCCCGTGTCCCTGTGCCAGGCGGAGGGGAGCGTGGTCTACTGCCAGGAGCAGGGCCTGACCCCCGACCGGCTGAACAACGCCACCCAGATCGTCTGGGCCACCGGCGGCCGCCTGGTCCCGGAGGAGATCTGGGACGTGTATCTGAACACCCACCTGGATGCCTGAGCCGAAGGCGAAGCGCAGCGGCATGGAATTTGCGGCATGGAAAGCGGCTTGGGGCGTGCGGCTCAACGACCAGCAGGAGGCGGCGGTCCAGGCCGCTGAGGGGCCGGTGCTGCTGCTGGCCGTCCCCGGTAGCGGGAAGACCACGGCCCTCATCCACCGGTTGGGCTATCTCATCTTCTGCCGGGGGGTGGCCCCGGAACATATCCTGACCGTGACCTACACTGTCTCCGCCACCAAGGACATGGCGGCCCGCTTTGCCCAGGTCTTCGGGGCGGACCTGGCGGGGCGGTTGGAGTTTCGGACCATCAACGGCCTGTCCGCCCGGATCATCCGCTACTATGAAAAGACCAAGGGCCGAACGGCTTTTGCACTCATCACCAGTGAGCGGAAGCTCTCCAGTCTGGTGGGCGACCTCTGCCAGAAGGCCACGGGGGAGTTTCCCACAGAGAGTACGGTAAAATCTCTGCGGACGGCCATCACCTACATCAAAAACAAGCAGCTCGGCCCGGAGGCCATCGAAAAATATCCACTGGATGACCTTCCGGTGGGGAAAATTTATCACGACTACTGCGACGCGCTCCGGCAGTACGGCTGGATGGATTTCGACGATCAGATGGTCTACGCCGCCCGCATTTTGCGGAAGTACCCGGAGATCTTAGGGGCCTTTCAGGACCGCTATCGCTACCTCTGCGTGGACGAGGCCCAGGACACCTCCCGGATCCAGCACACGATCCTGCGCCTGCTGGCGGGGCAGCGGCAGAACCTCTTTCTCGTGGGCGACGAGGATCAGAGCATCTACGGCTTCCGGGCGGCGGAGCCGTCGGCCCTGCTCCACTTTGAGCAGGACTATCCGGGGGCCAAGGTCCTGCTCCTGGAGCGAAATTACCGCTCCACCGCCCGGATCGTTCAGGCGGCGGATGCCTTCATCCGCCAAAACCAGCACCGGCGGGACAAGCACATGGTGGCTGTCCGAGATGACGGCCCAGTCATCCAGCCCATCTGGGTGGCGGACCGGGTGGAGCAGTATGCCTTTCTCGCCCGCCTGGCCGCTACCTGCGACCGGGAGACGGCAGTCCTGGCCCGGAACAACGACAGCGCCCTGCCTGTCCTCGACCTGCTGGACCGGCAGGGCATCGGCTGCCGCTGCCGCCAGATCGAGGGGAGCTTCTTTTCCCACCGGATCGTCCGCGATGTGGAACACTTCATCACCCTGGCCTACGAGCCGACGAATGGGGAGGCCTTTCTCCCCATCTACTATAAGCTGGGGGCCAGCATCAAAAAGGCCGCGGCCCACTGGGCCGTGCGGGAGAGCCGCCAGACGGGAGAGCCGATCTTAGAACTCCTGGCCGACTGCCCCGGCATCTCCCAAAAGGGGCGGCACCGCTGTGCGTCCCTGGCCCGCCGGTTCCAGCTCCTGCCGGGGCTGACGGGGGACCAGGCCATCGACCGCATCCGCCGGACCCTGGGCTACGGGGCCTACCTGGACGACCGGGAGATGGACAGCGGAAAATTAGACATTTTGGAGAGCCTGGGAAAACAGACGGACAGCCCCAAGGCGCTCCTGGCCCGCCTGCGGGAATTGCAGGGCATCGTGGCCCAGGGGTCCAGCGACCCGGAAAGCCCCTTCCTCATCTCCACCATCCATTCCAGCAAGGGCCTGGAATACCAGCGGGTGATCCTGATGGACGTGGCCGACGGCATCCTGCCCTCGATCGACCCGCCCAGAGGGTCCCACCCGGACCCGGAAGAGGTGGAACTGTATGAGGAGGAACGCCGCCTCTTCTACGTCGGCATGACCCGCGCAAAAGAAGAGCTGGCCATCTTCCGCTTCCGGCGGGAGGGCTTGGAGAGCACCTTTGCCAACACCCTCTTCCCCTACGACCAAAAAGTGGCCCACCCTCCCGAACGGGAGAGCGGGCCAAGAGAACATCTATCGCCGGGGGACCGGGTGGACCACAAGATCTTCGGCCCCGGCCGCATCGTCAGCCGCCAGGGGGACATTGCCAGCATCCGCTTTGAGGACGGGACGGAGAAGCGCTTTGCGCTGGCGGCGGCGGTGAAGAAGAACTTGATCCGAAAGGGATAGCCGTCACAGGGCTTCCCAGTGGTATTCTTCCCCGTCCAGGGTCATCCAGCGGAAGATGCCGTCCTCGTAGAGCAGGCAGCTGTGGTCGGATCGGCCGCGGGGTAGGGAGACGGAGCCGGGGTTGGCGCAGAAGAGGTCTTCCACCCGGCCCCAGGCGGGGACGTGGGTGTGGCCGGAGAGCAGGATCTCTGCCATGCCGCGGGGCGGGGGATTCTGCGGGCCATACCGGTGGCCGTGGGTGAGGAAGACGGAGCGCCCCTCCCATTCCTGGAGCAGATACTTGGGGGAGCCGGGGAAACGGGGGCGCAGAGCGCCGACGCCGTAGTCGCAGTTGCCCTCCACCCAGAGAATGTCCGGGGCAATGGGATTGAGCTGGTCGATGACGTTTTGCGGGTCGTATTCATACCGGGGATCGTAGGAGCCGGAATAGGCCAGGTCGCCCAGCAGGACGAGCTGCTGTGCCCCGGTCTCCCGATATAGGGCTAAGAGCTGGCGGCAGAAGACGGCGGAGCCGTGCAGGTCGGACGCAATGAGTCGTTTCATGGGGGATCACCTCTTTGGGCCAGTATACTCCATCTCCCCTCCGGGGGCAAGATTTTTCCCCTTTGGCAAGGCGAGGAAATCGTGGTATAATACAACAATACCACTCAGATCAACCTGACCACCCAGACCAACCTGCAAACGAAGCTGCAAAACACAGTGGGGGATACGCCCCCGGAGGTGACTGTTATGATAGAAGATGCAAAGCGTTCCATCGCGTTTCTCTGCCCGTCCTGCCGCCAGCCGGTGATTTTGGAGCGGTCCGTGTTCCAGCTGGCTGCCGCTGGCGGGAAGCTGCCCTGCCCCTGCGGCAAGTCGTCCATTCGCATTGACCTGATGGGGGACCGGGTGAATCTCACCGTGCCCTGCCTGTTCTGCGAGCAGGAGCACACCGTGACCTGCTCCACCCACGCCTTTCTCACGGAGAAGTGCCTGGCCTTTTCCTGCGCCAACTCCGGCCTGGACTGCTGCTATGTGGGCGAGGAGGAGCCGGTCTTCGCCGCTATGAAGCGGCTGGAGGAGACGTTGGATGTGCTGGAGACAGAGGCCGGGGCCGAGGGGACCTTCCTCAATGATCTCGTGATGGAAGAGATCTTAGGGGAGCTGCGGGACATCGGCCTGCGGGACGGCATCTCCTGCACCTGCGGCTGCCGGGACTGGAAGCTGAAGATCAATTACAGCTCCGTGGAGCTGTTCTGCGCCCGCTGCGGCGGGGCCTTGAAGCTCCCGGCGGCCACCATGTCCGACCTGGAAGATCTCTGCTGCAAGCCCACGCTGCTCATCCGGGGAGACCGCCCCAAGGGAGAAGAATAAGCTGTTTCCGGCGCACATCTCCCCTCCTGGGGCATAAGATGGACTGAGACCGCCCGACGGTCTCCATCTCTCACAGGAGGTTCTAGTTTATGTGTTGGAACAACGGTTGGGGCGGCAACGGCTGCCTGTGGATCATCCTCATCCTCATTCTCATCTGCTGCTGCGGCTGCGGCACCGGCGGCAACTCCTGCGGCTGTGGCTGCAACAACAACAATTGCGGCTGCGGGTGCGGCAACAATAACAACAACTGCGGCTGTGACTGTGGCTGCGGCTGCTGAGTCGGGTACCATAGGAAACGCCTGAGGCGTCTGGGCGGCGTGGCTTCGGCCACGCCGCTTTTGGCTCGTTCAGGGGCGAAACCAAGGAAAAATCAAAAAATCTGAAAAAATTGAAAAAAAGGCTTGCAATCCTCGGAAAAGTGTGGTAGTATACAAAAGCTGTCAGTGAGACACGCAAACAAGCGGCAGTAGCTCAGCTGGATAGAGTGACTGGCTACGAACCAGTAGGTCGGGGGTTCGAGTCCCTCCTGCCGTACCAAACGCCTTACGCTTTTTCGCGTAGGGCGTTTGTTGCGTCTGGCATAAAAAATCAAAGAGAAAAATAGTAGGGGCGATGCGAGAGGCATCGTCCCTACGTTGTTATCGGTCGTAAGTTATTTTCCGCTGACCTTCGCCATGGCCATGGGGCGAGCGGCGCGGCTTGGGGCGGCGGATTGGAGAAGATGGAAGAACTCGGTTTCATCCAGCAGGCGGAGCTTGCTTTTCCCTTCGGCCAAAATGGCGCGGGCCTTTTCCTCCTTGTTGCTGATGGTGGCCTGTCCGTCGGGGCCGTCGTACTGGTGGCCGACGACGAGAAAGTCCGTGCGGCGGGAGACGGAGGATCGTAAGACCGCGCCGACGTTCACCGCCCGCTGCATGGCCTCTTTCCGGTCGATGGACAGCTCCCCGGTGAAGACCAGGGACTTTTGATAGAGGGGGTGGCTGGTGTCGAAGGTCGAGACCTGGGGCTGGATGTCGCGGGGCTTGATGTGGCGGTTCTGGGCCAGGGCCGGGCCGGGTCCGACGGCGTGGGTCCGGCGGGGCTGGGTGGTTTTGGGGACCTTGGGCCGGGGCGTGGGCAGGGCCAGGTCGGCCACCTCCTGGATGCGGACGTGGGGCTGGGAGAAGCAGAACTCGCCCAGGTTCAAGCAGTGGTTGGCCTTGATGCAGGCAATGGCGATCTCCGCGCAGGCGACGGCGTCACACTCGGCGTTGTGGTGGTGTTCCAGGTCGATCCCCAGGCACTCGGAGCAGGCGGCCAGGTTCTTCCGGCCGGGGACCAGGTCGCGAGCCATGGCGATGCTGTCCACGTACTTAAAGTCGGCATACTGCTGGACATAGGAATCCCCATACGCGGCCAGAGAGGCCTTGATGACGGACATGTCAAACCGGGCGTTGTGGGCGATGAGGGCCTTGCCCACCAGCATGGGGTGCAGCTCCTGCCAGACGGTGAGAAAGTCTGGGGCGTTCACCGTGTCTCTGGGGCGGATGCCGTGGACCCGGACATTGCCCCACTCGTATTTGTTTCCGGGGGGCTTGATGAGCCGATGGGTCGTGGCTACCACCTCTAACCCCACCACGAACGCCAAGCCCACCGAGCAAGCGCTGTTGGGGTTTCCGCTGGCCGTTTCAAAGTCGATGGCCACGAAATCGACGTGTTCATTGGCGGGGAGGGGGAGTGCCTGTAAGCTGCATTGATCCATGAAAAAACCACTCCGTTCGATTCCTTGAATTGCGATCCTTACCTATTATAGTAGTCTGCGCCAACTTGTCAAGCGAGAAGCGGTGTTTTTGCAAGTTTCACGTCAAGATCAGGTGGGCTCACGGGCCTGGAGGTAGAGGTCGATGTCGTGGATGATATAGTTTCTCCCTACGGTATGCAGGGCATCATAGCAGTCGTAGAGATAGCCCCACACGTCATACCGGCTGAACAGATCGTCCAGCTGCTTTCCGTTGAGCTTCTTTTCCAGTTTGTACTGCTCAGCACAGAAAATCATAAATTTACCAGCGTCACTCATGTTCATAGATCATGCCTCCTCTGGGACCTGGAAGCTTCCGGTGCAGGATTCCTCCTGAAATAGGTGATAGAGCATCATGGGACTCAGATGCCACATCTTGGTCTCTTCTTCCTCCAGCAATTCGTAGACCTGAGAGCGATAAAAGGCGGCAGAGGCCTCCGTTTCTGTCAGCTGATTTTTTTCGGCGATGAGGTGAACGATTTGAGGGACCAGCAACCCCATCACAGCGCTGAATTTTTCTTGCGTCATAACAATTCCTCCTGTGGGACAGAGCCAATAAAATGAAGGTAGGAAAGTGATTTTTCTGTGGCTAAGACCAGTTGGTCAAACAGCTTTTTGATTTTTAAGGCTTCCAGAGTTTGCTCTTTGGTAAAGACACCGGAGGTATATAAGGTGAGTGTTGTGTAGACGTCATCATCTGCCACCGGGCCGAAAATGATGTCATGTTGCGGCCCGGTGTAGGCACCGGAGCGATTGTCTGAAACATAGTCCAGCCAGGAAACGTCGGCATCGGAAAAACGCAGGACTTGACAAGTGGAAAAAGCGGCCTCCTCCAGCTCGTAAATGCTGACGGAAGGGGTCCCTTCCCGGCGTCTCCGTGTGACTTTGTCCGCAAAGCTGATGGCCTGAGCGCGATTGGTGGTGGTATAGAAACCATAGCCGAAGTCCAGATAGCGATTTTGAGGGACTAATCTGGGTCGAGGGATGATGAGATTGCTGCCGTGGTACAAGATCATAGGGGAGCCCTCCTAGGAAATATCCATAATTATATTATACACAACGGGAGAATTTTCTGCAATGGGCTGAAAAAGCGGTTGCTTCTTTCCGCCGGAGTTGGTATACTGGAATAAAAATCGACAAAAAACGATAAAAAACGACAAAGTGAGAGGAGGAGCGGCATGAGAGAATGGATGAGAAAGGGGCTGGCCTGGTGTCTGGCGGCGGTGCTGCTGCTGGGCCTGCTGCCGTTGTCACCCAGGGCGACGGCGGCAGAGGAGAGGGATCTGTCCCAGGCGGAGATCGACCCAAGGAGCCGGTGCCGACGGTGAGACTGGACGGTACCGTGGTCCCCAGCACGGATTACACCGTCTCTTATGACAACAACACCAACGCCGGGCAGGCCGCTGTGACCGTTAAGGGAACAGGGGCTTATGTCGGCAGCAAAACGGTCCATTTTACCATCGACCCTCGGCTGGTCCTGCCCCAGGAGGTCACGGTCCGGAAATGCTATAAGAGCTTCGACGGCACGACAGACGCCCGGCCGGAGATCACCGCGTCCAGTTTGGACGGCCCCCTCACCGTGACCTGCTCCCAAGCCTCCTATGACACCCCTTACGCCGGGACGGGGAAGACGGTCACCCTCTCCGGGATGCGTCCCTCCAACGCGAATTATACCATGCAGGAGAGCGACATGACCTGGGACCGGGGGGAGATCGCCCCCGGCATCCCGAACGTCAAGCAGAACATCCAGCTCATCCAGGGTGAGCGCATCGACCTGGACACCCTGGTCCGCGGCGCGGGGGCGGGGGACGTGCTCTATCAATTCTCCGGTGACAGCAAGGACTGTGTCCTCTCCGGGTCTCAACTGACCGCCGGGGAGACGCTGGGGAGCGTGTCGCTGATCGCCCACATTGCCCAGGGCAAGGACGTGAACGGCGACGGCATCCTCGATTACACCGGCGGCACGGAGACCTTCTCTCTCACCGTTGTGGCCCGCAAGACCCAACCCTCGGAAAGCGGGGAGAGCGGGAACGGCCAGCAGTCGTTGACGCTCAAGGGCGGAAGTCAAGTGACCTACGGCAAGAGCCTGCAATTCACCCTCTCCGGCGGGGCCGGGAGCGGCGCCGTCCGCTATTGGGTGGAGCCGCGGGGCAGCCGGGGCAGCGCCACCATCGAGCAGAGCGGCCGTCTCACCGCCACCCAGGCGGGCAAGGTCCTGGTTTACGCAGAAAAGGCTGGGGACGCGACCTATGCCGCGGCGAAAGCAAACCCCATCGAAGTGACGATCCAGCCCGCCCAGCTGACCATCTGCGTCCAGGACAAAACGGCGGCGGTCGGGGAGTGGGTCCCCAGCCTGAGCAGCGCTGACTACACCGTCTCCGGCCTGGTGAATGGGGACAAGCTGGCCAAAACGCCCACCCTCTCCTATGCCTCTGCGCCGGATATGAGCCGGGAGGGCAGCGTGACCATCCAGGCCAGCGGGGCGGTGGCCCCGGTGGGCGGGAATTATCGCGCGGACATCACCTATCAGTTTGGCACCCTGACCATTACGCCCCAGCCGGTCTATCCCATTACCGTGCGCTCGGCGCTGAACGGGACGGTCACGGCGGACAAACAGAGCGCCACAGAGGGCACGAGCGTGACCCTCACGGTCAAACCCAACCAGAATTTTAAGCTGGAGAAGCTCACGGCGACGAGCGGCAGCAAGACCCTGACCTGCCGGGAGACGGGCAGCGGAACGTATGCCTTCACGATGCCCGCCGGGGCGGTGACAGTCTCCGCGACCTTTGCGCAGGTCGCCCAGCCGGTGGCATTTCCCTTTACGGACGTAAGCAAGTCCTCCTGGTATTATGACAGCGTAGCCTACGTCTACGCCCAGGGCCTCATGAACGGCACCGGGGCCACGACCTTTGCGCCTGCCACGCCCACGACCCGTGGGATGCTGGTGACGATCCTCTACCGCATGGAGGGCAGCCCGGCCTCCGCCGCCTGGTCGCCCTTTGCTGACGTGACCGCCGACGCCTACTACGCTGCCCCGGTGGCCTGGGCCGCCTGGAACGGCATCGTCAACGGCGTCAGCGCCACCAAGTTTGCGCCCAAGCAGTGGATCACCAGGGAGCAGATGGCCTCCATCCTCTATCGTTACGCCCGGTATAAACAATGGGACGTGTCCCAGCGGGGCGATCTATACCAGTTCAGCGACCGGAGCAAGTGCCACAGCTATGCCCTGGAAGCCCTCTCCTGGGCCAACGCCACGGGCCTCATCCAGGGTAAGGGCAAAGACATTTTGGACCCCAGAGGCCTGGCCTCCCGCGCCCAGGTCGCGGCCATCTTACAGCGCTTCCACCAGACTTACGCCAAGCCCGCCCAGACCCCGGAATCAGGCGAAACAGCCACCTGAAAAATTTTTTCAAAAAATTTCAGAAAACCCCTTGACAATTTCCGCTTCTTTGCTATAATAAGTCCTGCACTCGTGAGTTGCGGGTCGCAAAAAACAAAACTTAGCGGGATTGTGTAAGGGTAGCACGACAGACTCTGACTCTGTTTGTGAGGGTTCGAATCCTTCTCCCGCTGCCAAAACTCCGTCATCCTTTGGATGACGGAGTTTTTTTGTCCAGAAAGCAGACTGAAAAGATCATGCCAAAGTGGCAAAAGTTTTCAGTGTACAGCTTGACTTTTTGGGGGGCGGCGCGTATCCTAGAGAAAAGATCGTGCCAAAGTGGCAAAAGTTTTCAGTGGAGGCGGATGAGATGGAGATCAGACGCGATCAATACTTGAAGCAGCTCGTGGATTACCAGTGGGATGGCCAGGTGAAAGTCATTACGGGGATCCGGCGGTGCGGGAAATCTTATTTGCTCCGTACATTGTTCAAAAACTATCTGCTGGAACAGGGGATCAAAGAGGAGCAGATACTATCCTTTGAGCTAGACTTGGCCAAGGACATTCGGTTTCGGAATCCTTTGGAATTGTCTGCCTATGTCCGGGAGATCGTGGAACCCTCTGCGGAGCAATATTACCTCTTTGTCGATGAGATCCAGATGTCCGATCAAGTCCCGAACCCCTACAATGTCAACGGAGCGTCCATTACGTTTTATGACGCTCTGAATGACCTGCGTTCTCTGCCAAATCTGGATGTTTATGTGACGGGCAGCAACTCAAAGATGCTCTCCAAAGATATCCTGACGCAGTTCCGGGGTCGAAGTGACGAGGTGCGTGTCCATCCGCTCAGCTTTTCAGAATTTTACTCTGCGGTGGGAGGAGACAAACAGGAGGCATTTGAGACGTATGCGTTTTATGGCGGAATGCCGCTGATCTTGTCCAGGCCCTCTGATATGGCCAAGATGAATTATTTGAAGGCGTTGTTCAGTGAGGTCTTTCTTAAAGATATTATTGAGCGGAAGAGGATCGAGCGGCAGGATGTGCTGGAACAGATCTTAGACCTGCTCTGTTCTTCTATCGGGTCATTGACCAACCCAACGAACATCGCCAATACGTTACGCTCGAAAAATCAGATCTCTGTATCGGTCAATACGGTGAAGCATTATATCGACTATTTGGAAGATGCCTTTCTATTTTCCGAGAGCAAGCGGTATGATGTGCGGGGAAAGTCTTATTTTGATTTTCCCAACAAGTATTACTGTGAGGATATCGGCCTGCGCAATGCCAGGATCGGCTTTCGCCAGCAGGAAATGACCCATATGATGGAGAATATCCTCTACAACGAGCTGATCGTGCGGGGGTATTCTGTGGATGTTGGCGTGGTTTATTCCAGAGAAAAGAATAAAACCGGGACGCAGACCAAAGTGCCCAGAGAAATTGACTTCATTGCCTCCATGGGAAGTAAAAAAGTGTATCTCCAATCTGCCTATGCCATGCCCAGTGAGGAAAAGATCGAGGCGGAACTCAAGCCCTTTTCCCTGACGGGGGATTCCTTCCCCAAAGTTGTTGTGCGGAAGGACATCGGAAAACGGTGGTATAACGAGAAGGGGATCCTGCACATCGGCCTGCTGGATTTCCTGCTGGATGAAGCCGCCATATAAAACCAGGCGGCAAAACCTCCCAAGTTTCTTGTAAACTGCCCAATATGATTTGGTTGACAATTTTGGGCGGGTACCGTATAATCGTGAACTAGAAAGAGAATGGAGGTTCACAAATGGACAAGACCAACAAGACCAAGAATCTGGCGTACTGTGCGCTGTTTACGGCGCTCATCGCCGTGGGGGCCTTTATCCGGATCCCGGTGCCGGTGGTGCCGTTTACGCTGCAATATCTGTTTACCATGCTGGCCGGGCTGCTGCTGGGTCCTCGGCTGGGGACCATCGCCGTGGGGACCTATGTGCTGCTGGGGCTGGTGGGGCTGCCCATCTTCACGCAGGGCGGCGGGTTCTGGTATGTGTTCCAGCCCAGCTTTGGGTATCTGCTCGGCTTCTGCGTCGGGACGTTCGTCACCGGCTGGCTGGCCCAGCGGTTGGAGCAGGCCGGAAAGAACACCGTGGGCCGGTACCTGCTGGCAAACCTGGCGGGGCTGGCGGTGGTCTATGCCATGGGCATGGTCTACTACTATATCATTTGTAACTACGTCATCAATACCCCCATCGCCCTGTGGCCACTCTTCCTGTACTGCTTCCTTCTGGCGGTGCCGGGGGACCTGTGTTTGAGCGTGCTGGGTGCGGTGCTGGTCAAGCGGGTGAAGCCCGCCCTGAGCCACACCGCCTTGGGACGGGTCTGAGCGGCCCAGAAAAGGAGAGATCATTCGATGAATGTCACGACATTAGCCCAGGAGATCATCCATGGCCGCCGCCTGGGGCGGCAGGACGACCTGTCCTTCTTCCTGACCTGCGACTTAGACGAGCTGTGCCGGGGCGCCGACGCCATCCGTGCGGCGCTGGTGGGGGACAAAGTAGATCTATGCTCCATCATCAACGGCCGCAGCGGGCGCTGTCCTGAGGACTGCAAATACTGCGCCCAGTCCGCCCACCACCATACCGACTGCGAAGTCTACGACTTTCTGCCGGAGGAGCAGATCTTAGAGGCCTGCAAGCTCAACGAGCGGGAGGGCGTGGACCGCTTTTCCATCGTCACCGCCGGGCGGAGCCTCACAGGGGCGGAGTTTGACAAGGCCATCCACGCCTTTGAGACCATGAAGCGGGAATGTAAGATCGACCTGTGCGCCTCCATGGGCTTCCTCACTGCCGAGCAGTTCCACCGCCTCCACGAGGCGGGCGTGACCAGCTACCACCACAACATCGAGACCTCCCGCCGGAACTTCCCAAACATCTGCACCACCCACACCTATGAGAAAAAGATCGAGACGCTCAAGCTCGTGAAGGCCGAGGGCATGTGCGCCTGCTCCGGCGGCATCATCGGCATGGGGGAGACCTGGGAGGACCGGCTGGACATGGCCGTGAGCCTGGCGGAGCTGGAGATCGACTCCATCCCCATCAACGCCCTCATGCCCATCCCCGGCACGCCGTTGGAGGGCCTGCCCCAGCTGAGCGAGGCGGATATCTTGCGGACCATCGCCTTCTTCCGCTACCTCAACCCCGAAGCCAACATCCGCCTGGCTGCCGGCCGCGCCCTGCTGACGAAGGATGGCGAGACGGCGTTCCAAGCCGGGGCTTCCGCCACCATCACCGGCAACATGCTCACCACTGTGGCCTGCGCCACCATCCGCAGCGACCGGGCCATGCTGGAGGGGCTGGGCCGGGACGTGACCCCCGACTACTGGAAGGAGGCCTGAGCCATGGCAAAAGGCATCTTCCTCACCGGCACCGGCACGGACATCGGCAAGACCTACATCGCCGGGCTGCTGGTCAAGACCCTGGCAGAAGCGGGCAAGCGCCCCGCCTATTATAAGGCCGCCATGAGCGGCAACGACCGCCGCCCGGACGGTTCCCTGATCCCCGGAGACGGGGCCTTTGTGAAAACCTTCTCCGGCATTGGCCAGAGCCTGGAGAGCATGTGCCCCTACGTTTATGAGCACGCCTGGTCCCCCCATCTGGCCGCCCGTTTTGAGGGGCCGCAGATCGACCTGGAGGTGGTCCGGGCCGGCTGGCGCTCCGTCTGCGAACGCTATGACTATGTGACCATGGAGGGCAGCGGCGGCATCCTCTGCCCCCTGCGCTGGGACGCACAGCACATCCAGCTGGAGGATGTGGTGAAGTCCCTGGGTCTGGCCAGCATTTTGGTGGCCGAGGCGGGGCTGGGGACCATCAACAGTGTGGTCCTCACCGCCGAGTATATGAAGGCCAAGGGCCTGCCCCTCAAGGGGATCATCTTCAACCACTATCACCCCGGTGACACCATGGAGGAAGACAATCTCGCCATGTGCCAGGCCCTCACCGGCCTGCCGATCTTAGCCACCGTCCAGGAGGGGGACACCACCCTGCGGATGGACCCAGAGGCCCTGGCGGCCCTGTATGAGGAGGTCAAACTATGATCTGGTATCCCTATCAGCAGATGAAAAAAATGGACCCGCCCTACAAGATCGTGGACGCCCAGGGGGTCTATCTCCATACCGAGGACCAGACCCTCATCGACTCCGTCTCCTCCTGGTGGTGTATGATCCACGGGTACAAGCATCCGGAGCTGACCGCCGCCATCCAGGCGCAGGCGGGGAAGTTCTGCCATGTCATGCTGGGCGGCCTGACCCATCAGCCGGTGGAGGACCTGTCGAACAAGCTGGCGGAGTTTCTGCCCGGCGATCTGGACTACTGCTTCTTCTCCGACTCCGGCAGCGTGGGCGTGGAAGTGGCCCTGAAAATGGCGGTGCAGTATTACGTCAACCTGGGCACGCCCCGCCCCATGGTCCTGGCCTTGGAGCACGCCTACCACGGCGACACCTTCCGGGCCATGGAGGTCGGTGACGACGAGGACTATCACTTGGCCTTCCCCAACAAGCGGGACGTGGTGCATATCCCCACGGAAATTTCCGCCCTGGAGGAGGCCTTTGCCCAATACCACGACCAGCTCAACTGCGTTCTGGTCGAGCCTCTGCTCCAGGGGGCCGGGGGGATGCGGATGTATGACATCTCCTTCCTGAAACGGGCCAGAGAGCTGTGCGACCAGTACGGCGTCCTGCTCATCTTCGATGAGGTGGCCACCGGCTTTGGCCGGACGGGGAACCGGTTTGTCGCGGACCTGGTGCTGCCGGATATTCTCGTCCTGGGCAAGGCCCTCACCGGCGGCTACATCGGCCACGCCGCCACCGTGGCCAACCATAAGGTCTACGACGCCTTTTACAGCGATGATCCGAACCACGCCCTCATGCACGGCCCGACCTTCATGGGCAACGCCCTGGCCTGCGCTGCGGCCCTCAAGGGCATTGAGGTCTTCGAGCGGGAGGACTATATGTCCAAGATTCAGAAGATCGAGGCCATCTCCAAGCGGGAGATGCTGGGCTTTACCGATCCCCGCATCAAAGAGGTGCGCGTCATGGGCGGCTGTACCTGCGTAGAAGTTTATGACCCCAAGGACCTGGCGGGCTTCCAGGAGTTTGCCTACCAGCGGGGTGTGTTCAGCCGACCCTTCCTGAGCTACATGTATTCCATGGTTCCGTACATCATCCAGGAGGACGAGCTGGTGAAGATTTTTGACACGATGAAGGCCTGGTTCCGCCGATAATTTTTTAAATACAAAACAGCAAACAGCCCGAAGACTGGAAAAAATTCAGGTCTTCGGGCTGTTTTTCTGTCTTTATATTACCACAAAATCGGGATTTTTTCAAGTCTTGTTCTGCCTGCCGCCCTGGGGTATAACAGGGGAACAGGAGGTGATCTTGCATGGATCAAACATGGTGCCCCGTCTGCCCGGTGGCGGTGAAGGGGGAGCTGCTGCGCTGCAACGAAGCCACGGCGGAGCAGGGCCTCTCCCTGACCATTCAGGACTGGGAGGAATTGCAGGCCGGCCGCCGGGCGGCGCTGGCGGACACGGGCCGGGTGGAGTTCGGCCTGGGGATCGTGACGGACCTGGCCAGGGCCGTCCGTGCATCCCCCTATCTGCGGCAGGACAACTACGCCGAGACGATGGACCACTTGCAGGACTTATTTTACCACTGGAAGGGCCTTTGCCGGGAGCAGGCATCCGACCGGGAGGTGATCGACGCCCTGGCAGCCCTCTTTGACGACCCCGCCCAGGGGAGCGCAGACTATCTGGACGGGCTGACCGGGGCAGAAATTTTACGCTATATTCAGACCGGTCAGAAGCCGGGAGAGGGGGCACCCGATGACGGAGATTAAAACACGCCTGACCCAAGCCGAGCAGCAGGCATTGCAGGCCAAGCTCTTTGCGCTGCTGGCCCGGCAGGTTAGGAACTACACAAAGGGAGAGAGTGACTCGGTGCCCGTGGAGACGGCCCAGGCGCTCTTAGACTCGATCTGTTTTACTCTGGGGCTGGACTTAGAAGACCCAGGAGAACGGGGAAGGGAGCTGCTGGCCCGTGACCTTGCCAAGGAGCTGACGAGCAGGCGGGAGCGCCTGCGGGGAGAGATGGTCCGGGGAAATATCCTCTGGGTCTCCCTGTGCCGCGCCCTGCCGCCGGTGAAGAACCGGGCCATGCAGGATACCCTGCGGAGCATCGGCGGCTTCTGGCGGCGCTACGACTTTGTATACCTGGCCCAGGAGATCCCCTGCGACATCGACTATCAGCTGGCGCTGCCGGTGCCGGAGCGGATGCAGGGGGTGCGTTACGTCAAAGAGTACCTCCGCCGCTTGAGCATAGAAAACCACTTTCTGCGGCGCTACACCTGGGCGGACTTGGTGGCGGTGTTGGAGCGGTACCATCCCTGGTATCAGGAAGAGGTCTGCAACCTCTTTCTGCCGGTGGCGGTCAATGCCCTGGGCAAGGCCCTGCTGGGGGCCGCGCCGGTGCCCCTGACCATGACAGAGGGGGAGCGGGAGGCCTTGGCCCAGCGCTTCCGGGACCAAACGAAAGAAACCGTCTTCGCCCAGCTGGCAGCGGCGGCCCGGAGCGTGGCCGGGAAAGAGGAGAACACGGCGGCCTACCTCACCGCCTGCGCAGAGGACTTGGCGGGGCGGCTTTTCGCGCTGGAGGGCGGCGGAACCGTGTGGCTGTGACCTTTGGGGCGAAATTTGGGCAAAAAAAGGCCCACCGCCCCTTGGCCAGGAACCTGGCGCGAAGGGCGGCGGAAAAGAAAGGAAAAGAATATGGATCAAAGTTAAGATAGGGACCGGCGGTGGTCGGTTCTAGGGAAGAACAAGAAAAAGAAGGGAGCCTGCCGGTCCAAAAGGACCAGCGGGGCGAAAACGCGGCATACCGGGCCTAGCCGGAATCTCTTGTGCCCCGCTGTGAATATAGAATAGCACAACGCAAGAAAAATTGCAAGAGACGGTTGTATAAAAAATTTACTGAAATACTTGCTGCAAAATTGGGCATATCAGCGAAGAAACCAGACGATTTGGACAAAATGACGGGCACCTTGCGCCATAATGACGAAAGATTTCCTTCGGGCCGGGGAATGGATCACCCCTGGTTCAAGAGAGAGGGGCTCTGAACCAGGGGCGATGCAAAAGAGAGGAGAACGATCGAGGTCAAAGAGACCTCTCTCTCATTCCCTTATTTCGAGCCCTTGGCGGCGCGAACCACCAGGGCGGAAAGGGCGAGCAATGCCAGCGCGTTGGGGATGACCATGAGCTGGTTGAACAGGTCGGAAAGCTCCCAGACCAGATCGTTGGACAGGCAGGAGCCGAGGAAGATGAAGACCACGCCGAGGACGGAATAGACCACGGTGGCCTTTTTGCCAAAGAGGTACTGCACGTTCAGCTTGCCGAAGAAGTTCCAGCTGAGGATGGTGGAGAAGGCGAAGAAGAACAGGCAGATGGCGACGAACACGCTGCCGCCGGTGGACCCGAACACGCTGGAGAAGGCCAGCTGGGCCATGTCAGCCTTGTTGATCCCCTCCACAGCGCCGTGGGCCAGAGGGCCGTTGCCGGCGTAGAGGGTGGAGATGACGACGAGGGCAGTCATGGTCAGGACCACGAAGGTGTCGATGAAGACGCCGACCATGGCGACCACACCCTGGTCATGGGGATGCTTGACCTTTGCCATGGCGTGGGCGTGAGGGGTAGAACCCATACCGGCCTCATTGGAGAACAGGCCGCGCTTGACGCCCTGGCTGATGGCGGTCTTCAGGGCGTAGCCCAGGCCGCCGCCGATGATGGCGTTGGGGAAGAAGGCATACTTAAAGATCATGCCGATGGTCTCCGGCAGATAGGGCAGGCGCAGGATGAGCAGGATCAGCCCGCCGACCAGATACAGAACGGCCATGATGGGCACGAGCTTTTCCGTGACAGCGGCCACGCGGTTCACGCCGCCGAGGAAGATGATCGCGGCCAAGATCGCAACCACGATGCCGATGACCCAGGCGGGGATGCCAAAGGCCGTGCTGCACGTCTGGCCGATGGAGTTGGACTGGACCATACAGCCGATGAAGCCCAGCGCCAGGGTGATGGCGATGGCGAAGAACACCGCCAGGAACGTCCCGAAGCCGTTGTTAAACGCCCGCTTGATGTAATAGACCGGGCCGCCGGAGACGGAACCGTCCTCGTGGACAACGCGGGTCTCCTGGGCCAAAACGGCCTCTGCATAGATGGTGGCCATGCCGAAGAAGGCGATGATCCACATCCAGAAGATGGCGCCGGGGCCGCCGACCAGGATCGCGCCGCAGGAGCCGACGATGTTGCCGGTACCGACCTGGGCTGCGATGGCGGTGGTGAGGGCCTGGAAGGAACTCAAGCCGCCTTTTTGTGCGCCGCCGCGCATGGAGAAGTTGCCGAAGACCCGCCGCATCCCTTCTCCGAAGCAGCGGACCTGCACGAAGCGAGTGCGGATGGAGAAGAACAAGCCGGTACCCACCAGCAGAAAGACCAGGATATAATCCGAGAGATAAAAGTTGATGGTTTGCACGATGTGCAGCAGTGTGTCCATGGGACTGCCTCCTAAAATTACACAAAAATAAAGAGCCTCTTGGGCATCCTGCCCAAATGGCTCTGAAGAACAGTCGTCCGTGGTCACTTCCCTGTTTCTCTCTCTTCGGTGAACGGGGTCGCTTAACACGGCTCTGTCCTTTAACCTGAGAGATTCGACTTCCCGGTTGGAAGTCTTGCACCTTCGGTACTCACATGGGAGATTCTCCAGAGATCCCTCCGCCTTCAGTTTCTTTCGATCCTAAAGGTTTCATCGGGGTAACGCTATGAAGTTGTACAGCTGATGGAATTATCATAGCACAACTCCCAAACGATCGCAAGAGCGGAAACGATAGATTACACCCTGCTTTCCGAATAAAAACTAGATAAAAGAGAGAAAATGTCAAAAAACACCCGCCAGACGAGGCTGACGGGTGTTTTTTGGGAATTTTTAGAAGATAAAGCGGGAGTTGTGCATCAATCGACGTAATTTCCCTTGCCGTCGTTCCACTTCCAGTCGCGGATCTCAGGCAGGTCCAGGCCGTGCTCGGCGATATACTGCTTGTGCTCGACGAGCTTATCCTGGAGCATCTGGGTGAGGAAGGCCCCGCGGGTACCCAGCTTTTCGGGCAGGAGCTGGATGACGTCCATGGTCAGGTGGAAGCGGTCCAGGTTGTTCAGCACGCGCATGTCGAAGGGCGTGGTGATGGTGCCCTCTTCGATATAGCCCCGGACGTGCAGGTTCTTGTTCTTCCGGCGGTAGGTCAGCTCGTGGATGAGGGACGGGTAGCCGTGGAAGGCGAAGAGGACGGGCTTGTCCTGGGTGAAGAGCAGGTCGTACTTCTGGTCGGTCAGGCCGTGGGGGTGCTGGGTGTTGGACTGGAGACGCATCAGGTCCACCACGTTCACGACCCGGATCTTCAGGTCGGGGAAGTAGTGGCGCAGGATGGTCACCGTCGCCAGCGTCTCCAGGGTGGGCGTGTCGCCGCAGCAGGCCAGGACGATGTCCGGCTCCTCGCCCTGGTCGTTGGAGGCCCACTGCCAGATGCCGATGCCCTGGGTGCAGTGCTTCACGGCCTGCTCCATGGTCAGCCACTGGGGGCGGGGGTGCTTGGAGGTGACGAGCACGTTCACATAGTTCCGGCTGCTGATGCAGTGGGCAAAGCAGGAGAGCAGGCAGTTGGCATCGGGGGGCAGATACATCCGCACCACGTCTGCCTTCTTGTTGGCCACGTGATCCAGGAAACCGGGGTCCTGGTGGGTGAAGCCGTTGTGGTCCTGCTGCCAGACGTTGGAGGCTAGGATATAGTTCAGGGAGGCGATGTCCTGCCGCCAGGGCAGCTCATTGCACATTTTCAGCCACTTGGCGTGCTGGGAGAACATGGAGTCCACGATGCGGATGAAGGCCTCGTAGCTGTTGAAGAAGCCGTGGCGGCCGGTGAGCAGGTAGCCCTCCAGCCAGCCCTCGCACATGTGCTCGGAGAGCATGGAGTCCATGACCCGGCCGGAGTGGGCCAGATACTCGTCGCCCGGCTCGATGTCGGCGTCCCACACGCGGGTGGTGGCCTCGAACATGGGGGTCAGGCGGTTGGATTTGCTCTCGTCAGGGCCGAAGACGCGGAAGTTCTTGGCAGGTTCGTTTTCCTTGATGACGTCCCGGACGTATGCGCCCAGCACCAGCATGTCCTGGGCCTCGACGGCACCGGGAGCGGGCAGGTCCACGCCGTACTTGCGGAAGTCCGGCAGCTTCAGGTCCCGCAGGAGCTTGCCGCCGTTGGCGTGGGGGTTGGCGCCCATGCGGCGGTCGCCCACAGGGGCCAGGGCCTGGAGGTCGGGGCGGAGCTTGCCCTCCTCGGTGAAGAGCTCTTCGGGCTTATAGCTGCGCAGCCAGGACTCCAAGAGCTGGAGATGGTGGGGCTGGGTCATGTCGATGGGGACCTGGTGGGCGCGGAAGTTGCCCTCGATGGTCTGGCCGTCCACTTCCTTGGGGCCGGTCCAGCCCTTGGGGGTGCGGAGGATGATCATGGGCCAGGTGGGGCGGCTGTCGTCGCCGGTCTGGCGGGCGTTGGCCTGGATGCGGCGGATCTCGCGGATGGCCCAGTCCAGGGCACCGGCCATGGACTGGTGCATCTTCTTCGGCTCGTCGCCCTCGACGAAGCGCACGTCCCAGCCGTAGCCGTGGAAGAGCTCGGTCAGCTCGTTCTTGGGGATGCGGGAGAGAATGGTCGGGTTATGGATCTTGAAGCCGTTCAGGTGCAGGATGGGCAGGACGGCACCGTCCCCGATGGGGTTGAGGAACTTGTTGCCGTGCCAGGCGGTGGCCAGGGGGCCGGTCTCGGCCTCGCCGTCGCCGACGACGCAGGCGGCGATCAGGTCGGGATTGTCCGCCACGGCGCCGAAGGCGTGGGCCAGGGAATAGCCCAGCTCGCCGCCCTCATGGATGGAGCCGGGGGTCTCCGGCGCCACATGGCTGGGGATACCGCCGGGGAAGGAGAACCGCTTGAAGAGCTTCTTCATGCCGTCCTTATCCCGGGTGATATTGGGATAGACCTCGGTATAGCTGCCGTCCAGCCAGTCCTGAGCCACCATAGCGTTGCCGCCGTGGCCGGGGCCGGAGAGGTAGATCATGTCCAGGTCGTCCCGCTTGATGACCCGGTCCAGGTGGGTGTAGATGAAGTTCTGGCCCGGGCAGGTGCCCCAGTGGCCGACGATGGTCTTTTTGAGATCCGCCGCCGTCAGGGGCCGTCTCAGCAGGGGGTTATCCAGCAGGTAGAGCTGGCAGGCCGTGAGATAGTTCGCCGCCCGCCAGTAGGCGTTGAGCTGCTGCAGCTCCTCCGCCGAGAGGGGCTTGGCCGTCAGGGTCTTCTCGTCTAGCATACGTATCCTCCTTGCAGTTTTTGAGTTATCCGATCCACGGCAGCGCCGTGCGGGGTCCGTGGGGTGCCGGGGAGCTTCCTCCCCTTGCAAGGGCTACTGTACACGATTCTTTCCCCGTTGTCAAGTAATCGTTTACGTTTTTGTGAAAAAATTTGCAAAGCAGACATAGAACGAGAGGACCGCCCCGGTGGGACGGCCCTCTCTCGTCATATGGATCGTTTTTTCCCTCGTTTCAGGCGGCGATGCCGTCTCTGGGGCGGTGATCCTTCGGCCGAAGCGGCGTTACGCCAGCAACGTAGCGGCGCTGATGGCCATGATCTTGGCGGCGTCCAGCATCTCCTGGATGTTCGCGAACTCGTCGGCCTTGTGGGCCAGGGTCAGGCGGCCGGGGCCGTAGACGACGCACTTCTCCAGCTTGCCCACCTGGACCACGTACTTCTGGTCGTCCATGCCGGGGCTGACGGAGAACTCCATGTCCTTCCCCAGGACGTCCTTCCCGCTCTGGAGGAAGGTCTTCACCAGGTCGGT